>Ga0209814_10000125_pt1 | contig 20855 bp, 22 predicted proteins | sample SoiMetdeltSBSDD1_FD_187597 | JGI IMG/M metagenome (GOLD analysis project Ga0209814, IMG submission 187597) | Bulk soil microbial communities from a Populus tree surrounding site in Tennessee, USA - Soil MetaG P. deltoides SBSDD1 (SPAdes) (version 2) | ecosystem: Environmental > Terrestrial >... | reverse complement strand
ATGAAACTATACACTTTTTTTCGCAGCTCGGCGTCCTATCGCGTGCGCATCGCGCTCAATTTAAAGGGGTTGAGCTACGAGCAGGTGCCGATCCATTTGCGGCGCGGCGGCGGTGAGCAGTTCGGCGCAACTTACAAAGCCATCAATCCACAGGCGCTTGTACCGGCGCTTGAAGACGGCGGGCGGATCCTCACTCAGTCGTTGGCGATCATGGAATACCTGGAGGAACGTTACCCAAAGCCACCCTTACTCCCGGCCGATCCGGCAGACCGCGCGCTGGTGCGTGGCATGGCGCTCATCATCGCATGTGAAATCCATCCGATTCAGAACCTCAGGGTACTCGTCCATCTCAAGAGGAATCTAAAGCAGTCGGACGATGACTTGAACCTCTGGGCGCGGCATTGGATTGATCTCGGTTTGTCCGCCCTCGAACAGAGCGTGGTCTCCGGCCTCAAACGAGGAACGTTTTGCTTTGGTGACACGCCAACCTTGGCGGATCTTTGCCTTGTGCCTCAGCTGGCCAACGCGCGCCGTTTCGGCTGCGAGCTTTCCGCGTATCCCACACTGCTCCGGATCGAAACTGCTTGTAACGCGCTGCCCGCTTTCGCCGATGCGGCCCCGGAGAAACAACCCGACGCGGAATAACCACCGCCGATACCACTCCTGCCTCCGCTCTTGAGTTCCTCGGCCAAGCTCCGGCCAAGGCGGTACGGGGCAATTGATCCTCATGTTTGTTCTCAAGCAGTTCCTCAAAGCACTCATCCTCCCGCCGATGCCGTGGATGCTCATGCTTCTGGCGGTCTTGATCTTTTGGCACCGGCGCTGGGCCAGAAAACTGCTTTTTGTAACCTTCTGTTTAATCGTTGTGCTCCACAGTGGGATTGTTGGCTTCTTCCTGAGCTATCCACTTGAATCGAGCTATCTCCCCCTCATCGACCCCGCTAAAGTCGAGCCCTACGATGCCATCGTTGTCTTGACGGGGGGCACGATTCCCGCTGAGGGACTCATCCCGTTTCCAAGCATTGACGAGTCCATGTTTCGTCGCCTTGAAGAGGCCTGGAGGCTCTATCATATTCAACCGAAGCCGATCGTGGTATCCGGAGGCCATGTCAACCCATTCACGCCCGCCAAGGACGAGAACCGTATCGCCCGCGACTACTTGATCCGTTGGGGTGTACCGAAGGCCGATGTGCTTGGCGAGGGTAACTCACGCGACACCTTTGAGAGCGCCGTCGAAGTGGAAAAGCTCCTGCTCCAGAAAGGGTGGAAACGCTACCTCTTGGTCACGTCGGCCGCTCACATGCCGCGCAGCATGCTCGCCTTCAAAGCCAAAGCGCCGGAGCCCATCCCAGCGCCCGGGGATTTCTCGGTTGGCAAATTCGAAGAGGAGCCTTTCCATTTCTTTCCGGGTGAAAGCGCCGCGAAAAGAGTTCTTTTATCCCTGCACGAGTATATTGGACTGGTTAACTACTACTGGCGCATCCATTTTTCCAAAGACGTCTGAGTTCTATTCGTAAGGAATTCTTGTGGAGCTCGAACAACTTAACATTTGAAATTACCCTCAACAGTGATAAACAACCTACCTAGTGACGGATCGGCGCCTTGCGATCTGGCCGTTTGATCATTTCTCGCTTGGGCTAAGACAACTTGCACCGCGATCATCCGGCCAACTGCTTGGTGCAAACTATAGGAGACCCTATGCTTTCGCGCGAGGAAAACGATCTCATTACCAGAGTCGGCCCTGGGACACCCATGGGTACATTGATGCGACGGTACTGGATTCCGGCCCTGCTAGCTGAAGAGATCCCTGAGCCAGACTGCGCACCAAAGCGTGTTCGCCTCTTGGGTGAAGATCTTGTCGCCTTTCGCGATAGTATGGGGAAAATAGGGCTTCTGGCTGAGCATTGCTCGCACCGCGGCACCTCGCTTTACTACGGCCGCAATGAGGAATGCGGACTTAGATGCATCTATCACGGCTGGAAATATGACGTCGAAGGCAGAGTTTTAGAAACGCCTGCGGAGCCTGCCGGCAGCACGGTCAAGGACAAGGTTCGTCATACCGCCTATCCGTGCAGAGAGGCCGCGGGGGTCGTCTTCACCTACATGGGTCCTAAAGAACAGATGCCTCTTTTGCCAAATTACGAGTGGACGACGCTCCCGCAAGATCATCTCTACGTCACGAGGTCCCTCCAAGACTGCAACTACCTGCAAGGACTCGAAGGCGAATCCGACTCCTCACACCTCTCTTTCCTCCATCGTGCATTCACGGAAAAGAAGAGAGGCGGTGGCGATCCGGACATGTATGGCAGGGACGGTGCGCCCAAGTTAGAGGGTGTCGAAACCGACTTCGGCGTGCGCATGATTTCGTGTAGAAGCGCGGGTGATGGATTGATCTACCTGCGTGTCTCCAATTTCGTTATGCCCTGTCACGGATTTGTGCCGACAGGAGGATTGAAAGGGAATCCTGAAGGCTACACGATTCACTCCCATGTTCCGGTGGATGATGAGCACGCCATGAGATTCAATATCTTTTTTCGCCGGACCCGGCCGGTGAATGAGGAGGAAAAACAACTCGACGGCGGCATCGGCCCCGACCACGTCAAAGTTCGCAATACTCACAACAACTACTTGCAGGACCGTGAGGAGCAAAGGCGTGAGACTTTCACGGGAATGGGCAAACAGTTTTTGATTCACGACTCCTGCGCCACCGAGAGCATGGGACCGATCTACGACCGCTCCAAGGAGCACTTGGGTGCGGGTGATATAACGGTGATCGCCATTAGAAAATTTCTGCTTCAATCCGTGAGAGCCCTGGACACGGGCAAAGAACCGCCGCACATCATCCACACTCCGGAACAAAACGATCTTCGCCACGTTGCCTGCATCGTTGCGAACATCGATGCAACCTTAGATCCGAAGACCTACATTCAGAAACTGATCGCCGAGACGAAACAGAAAATGATTCAGGCGTGATTCGACGCTAGCTTTTACTTGGAGGTGTTCCATGAAAGTCGTGGATGTAATTTGCGAAATACTCAAGCGCGAAGGAGTCGAATTCCTAAGCTGCTATCCGACCAACACGTTGATTGAGGCCGCTGCTTCGGCGGGCATCAAGCCCATCGTTTGCCGACAAGAAAGAGTGGGGGTCGGCATCGCCGATGGGTTCACCCGAATAACTAACGGCAAGCGAATCGGCGTCTTTACCATGCAGGCTGGCCCCGGCGCCGAAAACGCTTTCTCCGGGATCACCACGGCCTACTCGGACTCCGTTCCGGTTCTATTGCTTCCCGTTGGCCACGCGCGCAACACGTCGCAGGTATTTCATTTTTTTCGGTCCGTGCAAGCCTACGCGCCGGTCACGAAATGGACTGAAGAGATTACTCTAGCGAACCAAGTTCCGGAAATCATGCGCCGCGCGTTTAGCTACTTAAAAATGGGACGCCTGGGACCTGTGTTAATCGAGATCCCCAATGATGCCGCCATCGAAGAGTTTCAGGGAGAGTTGAATTATGCACCGGTGAAACGAACAGTAAGCGGCGCCAATGCCAAAGACGTAACTGAAGCCGCCAAAGTTCTGGTGCAAGCAAAGTCGCCGGTCATCGTTGCCGGTCAGGGAGTCCTCTACGCGGAGGCGTCGGACGAGTTGGTCGAACTCGCCGAGCTTCTACAAGCTCCCGTGACGACCCCGCTTGAAGGCAAGAGCGCCTTTCCCGAACATCATCCCCTGTCTCTCGGCACCGGTGCCGGCGTGATGCCGAGACCGGTTCATACATTCTTGCAAAAGGCGGACGTGGTGTTCGCCATTGGCGCCAGCCTGACGCGCCATAACATCGTCGCTGCGCCGATCCCTGCGGGAAAGGTCATCATTCACGCCACCAACGATGAACGAGACATCAACAAGCACTATACGGCGGATTATCCGATTCTCGGCGATGCCAAACCAGTGCTACGGCAGTTCATCGAAGCAGTGAAAGACTTGTTAGGTAATAAAAACCGTACTGAAAACGGTTCGGTTTCCGCTGAGATCAAAAAAGGCAAAGAAGAATGGATGACGGAGTGGATACCAAAGCTAACGTCCAATGAAAAACCGATCAATCCCTATCGGGTCATGTGGGAATTCATGAATGGGTTCGATCGCAATGAGGTGATTGTCACCCACGACGCCGGCAGCCCGCGCAACCAGCTCGTTCCCTTCTATCAAGCTCCGACACCACGCAGCTACATCGGCTGGGGAAAATCCCATGCTTTGGGAACCGGCCTGGGCTTGATTATGGGCGCCAAGCTCGCCGCGCCGCAAAAATTCTGCGTCAACTTCATGGGCGACGCCGCCTTCGGGATGACCGGCCTCGACTTTGAAACCGCCGTCCGCTGCAACATCCCGACCCTCACCATCGTCCTCAACAACAACTTTATGGCCGCCGAGACCCACACCATGGAAACTTCCCACGAGCGCTATGGCACGATGAACATTCTCGGTAATTACGCTGATCTCGCCCGCTCTCTCGGAGGCTGGTCGGAAAGAGTCGAAGATCCGAGTCAGATCTTGCCCGCGCTTCAGCGCGCTCGTAGAGTGACTGAAGAAGGAAAGGCTGCTCTGCTCGAGTTCATCACGAGCCGGGAGATCTCCTATTCAAGGATGAGAGATTAGACAGACAGTTTTGATGGGGGAATCACTAGCGAAGAATCCCATTGTTCCAAAATAACGGAGTGATCTGCATTGACTTACCGGTCGTGAATTGCTAGCTATTTGGCCAGTGAAGTCGACGATTTTTCATTGGGTCCTGGTTCTCTTCCTGCTTTCCGGCGGGCTATCAACCGAGCTTGTTATGGCGCCAAGCCACATTGAGTTTGCCGCCGAAGGGGACTTTTCTTCATTTGACCGCCAGGATGAATCTTTCAGACCCTCGGATTCGCGAAAGCGAAGTGCTCGCTGGCGAAAACCCAAATTGCCCTATACACCGATTCGAGTTACTAATGCCTATCCGCCTGATTTACTGATTCCTAGCCGGCATTTTCACCCTTCCCCACCGGTGCCGTCGCACCAGCAACCGCTGCATAAGTTTCACGAAGTCTTCCGCATCTAGAACCGCCGTTACGTCAAGCTTTTTGCTCGTCTTTAGTTAACGCGTCGCTTCGTCAGACGCTTTTTCAGAGTTCGAAGGAGAATGAACCTATGGCTCCGGAACGGCTGGTTCTATGGATTGCTTTTAATGTCTTTGTGCTGGGGATGCTTGCCATCGACCTCGGTATTTTTCATCGTAAGGCTCATACGGTTTCGATCAAGGAGGCTTCAATTTGGAGCGCGGTGTGGATTCTATTGGCCCTGGTTTTTAACCTGGGAATCTACTTTGTTTGGGGACAAGACAAAGCTCTCGAATTTCTCACCGGTTATGTCATTGAAAAATCCCTCAGCGTCGATAATCTCTTCGTTTTTCTCATGATTTTTCAGTATTTCGCGACTCCGGCGATCTATCAGCATCGGATTCTATTCTGGGGAATTGTCGGCGCGCTGTTCATGAGAGCGATCTTTATCGCCACTGGCGCGGCTTTGCTGGAGAATTTTCATTGGATGATCTACGTCTTCGGCGCTTTCTTGATCATCACCGGAATGAAGATGCTGCTGCAAGGAGATCACAAGCTCGATCCCCAGAAAAACCCCGTGGTTCGCCTGTTCCAGCGCTGGATACCTTTAACCAACGAATACCAGGGGCAACGTTTCTTCGTTCGAAAAGAAGGGAAAATAAATGCGACGCTTCTAATGCTGGTGTTAGTTGTTGTCGAGACGACGGATGTTATCTTTGCGGTCGACTCCATACCCGCTATTTTTGCCATCACGAGGGATCCATTCATCGTCTACACCTCCAACGTCTTTGCGATCCTGGGATTGCGGGCGCTCTATTTCATGCTCGCCGGAGTGATGGAAATGTTCGTTTACCTGAAAGTCGGCCTTTCCTTCGTTCTCTGCTTTGTCGGAGCCAAGATGTTAATAGTTGATCTTTACAAGATCCCCATTGGCACTTCCCTCGGGGTGGTCGGCGGGATTTTGATTCTTTCCGTGGTGGTCTCGCTCATGGTGCAATGGAAGGAACAAGGAGTTTTGCTATCGCGCTTAGGACTTAAAAGGTTCTCCGCTCAAGACCGGCGCAATCGGCCGTACCCTGCAGGCGCACCCGTGCTTGCCAAAGTTTGGGTATTGATTCTATTGGTCGGTGCGGTTCTAACGATGGTCAAGTGGGACTCCATCGCCACGGGCCCGACCGGAGATGACGCGATCGCAGTGATCCGGTTGGTGCAGCGCGACTTGGCGGAAGCACAGTCGTCGCACGGCAGATTTCACGCACCGATTTTATACGGTGCCAAGGCTACCTTGGATGAAGCATGGTCCAAACTGCAAGAGAAACGTTACGAGGAAGCAGTTTCAGCGGCACAAGAGGCAAGACAGTTGCTGAGCACTCTTCCGCGATGACACTGGGCTCGGGGTAAGCGCCGTTTTCTTCGGCTAGCCGGCGATACTGGAGTCGCATCGGTCGTTGGGATCGCTGCGCCCTCGTTAATCGGCTGCTGATTCAGGGAGACAAAGCACGAAAACTAAAATCCAACCCCATTTGCCCTCAGCGCCGCCTGATAGCGCTGGGGAATTTCGGGATCTTCGTCTTCGTATGGAATCATCCATCCGCCCTGTTTGACTCCCCTGAACACATCGTCATCGGTTTTCTGATGGGAGACTTTGAATCCGAGCGGGAAGAGACGGCTGCCATAACGGATCGCCAAATGGCGTGCCGGTTCCTTACCGGCGTTGAAGTGCTGGTGAAACCAATCGCCAGGCGGGCAATAGATGCTGCCTTCGCCCCATTTGATTTCAATGATCTTGTCTTCATAACCATCCGTGTACGGATGCAGGCCCCATTGCTTGTGCCAGAGCAGCACATAGCCGACGGATTGCAGTCCGACGATAATCGCGCCCGGACCATGATAATGCGCCTTGTGATACTTGCCCACCGGCCATTCGCCGAGATGGCCGACGAGCGCGTTCCCGGACATTTCAAACTGGCTCAGACGCAGACCCGCCCCTTTGACTTCGAGGTTTTCCAAAAACGCGTTGGAGATATCCGGGATGAAGTTGGTTTCCCAGATATTGATCAAACCGCTCACGTAGCGTTTCTTTCCGACGTTGAAATAATCTTCTTCTCCGTGGAACCGATCAGCAAAGCTGTAGGGACAATTGAAGACGAAGTTTTCGTCCCGATAGATGTCGAATGCCAATGGCGCATTGGTAACGGCCAGAAACTTCACCGGCTCCCGGGAGCCGTTCACCAGCCTGTGCGACGTGTTCATGGGCGGCGCAAACAGACTCCACTTACCCCACTCGAACAACTTCTTGTTGCCGTGATCGTCCCAAATCTCCGTGGCCCCTTGACCGTTTAAGATGCAAATCACCTCTTCATACAAATGCCGCTCCGGCTTCAAGGCATCCCCCGGCGCGATTTCGCCGATGTATCCGCCAGTGATGCCTTGCATACCGTGGAGATGAATGAAGGCCGCTTTGCCACCGCTGCGGCTGTAGGGGGCGACTTCAAGAGTGCGGAGATCCGCCATGCCATGGCCGACATGAATAGGCAGACCTTGGCTCTTCATCCAGCGTACATAGCCGGTTTTTTCGTTAAGCGGCGCAATGTCCATAACGTTTCTCTTTTTTTTACAAAACTATCCTGGTTATCCTCTATCTCATTCGCACAAATCTCGAGCTGGACGGTCTAATTCCCGCAGGGCGTGTACCAATAGCCGGGATTGCTTCTAAAGATACTCTTAGGAATTTTACCCAAATCCACGGCCAAGCTCGAATGGAGCCTATCCGATATGAGCTTTGACTGTCAATTGACGTTATGTCGGAAAGCGGAATCTGAAAGGTTCCTTGGACTCGTTGAGATCGATGTTTTGCTCGTACGAATTCGAAGCAGCAAGCGCGGCAGGTTAGCAGAAGTCGTTGATCGAAACGCCAACGATTGGGCCACCTTCGAAGCCCACCTCGCTACGGAAAAACCGTCCGTCGTCGTCGAAGTCTCCAAAAGCGGATTCCATAGCGCCGACGCGAAAGTTCAGGGAACATAGGATTAACGCTGCACCGTCAAGACCTGAGGCGCCCAATCTTGTTTTCGCTGGGTGCTGGCATCAGCGGTTGGAAGGAACACAGTAAGATGCCAATCCGGCCGTCGTGATTCGCCGACATTTCTACCACGATATAAATTGGATAGCCCGGCCCGATCCTTCGTCCACCGATCTTAATGAACGGCGCCATAAGGCTCTCCACTATGCAGCGGCAAACAAGAACGCCTGAAAACGAAACAGACGTGACCCGCGATACTCTTCTCTTCGATGACCTCGAAGCCGGCCTTTACGAAAGCATGACTCGAAGCGCGGTTCTCCAAAAAAGTGATGCCCTCAACGACACTCACCCCCAACTCCTGACCGGCAAGATCCGCCGTTAGGCGCAAAATCTGGGTGCCGAGGTTTCTACCGCGATACCCAGGCGCAATGGAAAAGCTGATCCGGCCTGTATGAGCATCGGTTCGGTCGTAGCGAATTTGACCAACGGGTACGTGCTGACACTCCAGAATCCAAAACCGCGTGTCTGTTGACGAAATCTTTTCCGCATACCATGCCTCATAGGCGACCCACGAAATAGGTTCTGACACGAACGAGTTACGCCGAGTCACGGCATCGCTCGCCCATTGCCAGAGCAGCAGCGCATCCTCTTGGCTCGCCGCCCGGAGTCGGAGCGCTTCCTCGCTCGCTGAGCGGAGCATCACTTTTAATACTCTCTCCACTCCCCGGCCATCGATCAGAACCTCGCCTCTTTTGCTCATCTGCTGTCGACCTTCCTTGTCATGCATCAGATTCAAGATAGCGCTGGCAACCTCCTCACGGTTAAGATACTCAGGGCGTCCGAGGCAGCGCGCCGTGCCGAATTCATCCAAGCCTTTAGCCGCTGCTGTTTGATTATCGGCGAGGATGAAGATCAACGCTGGAACTTTCATGAAGGCGAGTTCCCAGCTGGTTATTCCACCGGCTGCCACCGCTAGATCTGCCCAGGCCATTAATCGCGCGATATCGGGAACACTGGTCTCCAAGTAAAACCGCGATGACAGGGATGCCATCGACTGCTGCAGCTCTGCAAGATGCGGATTGAGCGGCCCCACGACAGCTTTGATTTCGAGATCCGGTGCCAAGATTTGCTCCAATGCTTCGATGATTTTGAGGGTGGTATTTTCTGCGTCACTACCCCCCAGCGTCACGATGAGTTTGCGGGCGACCTCAGGGCAGTGCCTTACCACACCATGCCAGCGCTGAAACTCAGGCCGCAGCAACGCGAAGCGTGGGCCCAGAAGAAATAGCGTATCCGGGGCACAGTTGTAGGTAAGTCGCTGGGCGGCCAATCCGTGGTTCAAAATGATGTCAGCGTCATAACGAGGCAGATGCGCCGTATCGTCGATCACCATCAAGCGGCATCCTGCTGAACGGAGCAGGCTTTGATAGGCTGTGTCGAAATGATAGCCATCGAGCACAACCCAAGGCAGTTCGGCACTGTCACGGGATGCTTTTTCCAATGCACCGAAACTACTGCGTAGATCGGCAGTATGAGGATGGGACATGGGGATTTCCGCAAGACTAATCCCAAGGGTTTCGGTCCGCTGACGTAGAGCGGGATTAAGACGGGAGCTTAACAATGTGACCTGACCGCCATGGCGATGCCAGGACTCAGCCAGCGCCAAACAGCGCATCACATGTCCGGCACCCTGAGCCGGATCCGCATCAGCGCGCAGCAGCAAATGCGGCAGTCCGCCTTCCAATTGCATAGGCACCTATGATCTTCCACAGAGCCTCGATAGCGTCATCGACATCCTCATCATCCATGCCTGGAAAAATGTGCCGTGACAGAATCTTCTCATAAGCCGCCTCGGCGTTGGCGCAAAGTCCGGGACCGGGACCGAACCGTTCACGGTAGTAAGGTTGGGTTCCAAGGACACACTGGAAATCATTGAGACGATAATTGTAAAGATCGACCATCTCATAGAGCCAAGAACCCTGTTTTGCGCGCTCGAAATGATCCGAAGTGATTCCGTGGTTACGAAAGCTACGCATCTGATAAGCGGCCTCAAAACGCTCGGTGGTGATCACGCCGCCCTCGCCGTTAGTCATCGCCTTTAATAAAGACTGAAGACGCTGAGGTCCGCCAAGGCACTCACAGCGCGCCCTCTGCGACCAGATCAACCCCGTAAGGCTTTGCAAGCCACTGAAGGGTGTCGTAGTCGCAGGGCGGCCCCCGCGTAGTCGACCGCGATGATGACCCTCATGCGCGGGGTAATTTTAGCTTCCGCGTCAGCCGGATCAACCAGCAAGGTACCCGGATCGATACCGGCAAAAACCGGCGTCTCTCCTTGGTAGACGGCGCAATTAGCGGTGTGGGATGATCACTCGCCGGACTTTTCCCGTCTCCGCGGTTGTTTAACAGCATCTTCAAGCCTCCTATTGGAATCAAGCCCATTGGCAGTGGCTTGGTTCTCTTCCCGCATGGCGTTGAAGACCTCCTTCCGCAGCACCCGGACTTCCCGCGGCGCGGTAATGCCCAGCCGGATCTGGTTGCCGCTCACACCGACCACGGTCACTACAACATCGTCGCCGATGGTGAGACTCTCGCCGGGTCGGCGACTCAATATCAACATGGAATCCTGCTACTGGAGAAAGTCGAGGAGGCTAGGCTTGGTTCTGTATCGATTTGTTTGGAAAGCGCGACGACATCCCACGCTGCGACGGGCTTCTCTTGATCCTGCATGTTGTGCCGCTATTTTTTCCCCCGCCGCAATTTCTTCTTCTGTGAGTGCTAACAATTCCGTCAGATCAATATTCATCGATTGAACTTTACTTTTTTCGAGGTGCCACGAGATCTCGGTACGAATGATGCTCTTGGCAACCTCCCGGGGATCAACCTCATACCCACCTTTGGCGATCATTTCCTTGACCTGTCTGACTTTTTCCGCGAGGCGTCCATCGCCCTTGCGAGCCAGCCGCTGGGCGATTCTTTGTGGCTCCCGAGCCTCTTTGCAGATATTGACCTTGGCTGATTGTACAGTTGGGCCCACTTCGGTTCTCTTGTCACGGCCAGCTTGGCCCGCTGCCTTGCCGTTTTGTATCAGCCGGAAGAGCTCCGTACCTGGACGCCTTTTGTGGATGACTTCCATCATTCTCTCTTCTACATCCGTTTCATCGGCAAGTCGGCAAGCTTCTTTAGCCCAAAGCCTAATCTTTACTGTCGCTATTATATGGCGATTTCAAAGACTTTTATCAGACAATTGAACTCAGCCTGGTTCCCTTCGGCAGGGTCCGGAGCAGGACTTTGGGTCGATCGGTTTCCTGTGACGGCGGACCTCAAAATGGTCGTGAGCGTCAGTGGAGGGCAAGTACCGCGCAGACGACGATCCCGGAAGACAGTGAAGGAGGGACGATCCGTTCACGGAAACTGCCATCGATCATCAACTCAATGGCCAAGTGTTCAATCCGTCACGAACCCTGTCAATCCTCTGTAAGCTAGACCCGTACGGGCTTCTTAGCATTTTGTTTGCGCGCTTCCTGGGCGCGTCTGGCGGATAGTTTCTCCGCCGGCTTGATGCCGAGAGTGCCGCGCAAGCAGGCAACGGCCTGGGCAAGGATTTGGCAGATGCGCCCCTCGCTCAAATCAAGTATCTGTCCGATTTCCCTTAGGGTGAGCTCTTCATAGTAGTAAAGTGTGACCACCAACCGGTCTCGCTCCGGCAATGCGGCTACACCCGAGGCTAGCTTCTCCACGAGATCTTTGCTTTCAACAACGCTGAGCGGATCAAGAAACGGGCCGTCCGTGTATTTTTCCTGGGCGCGCTCCCAGTCCGCTTCAGACGCGATAGACAAATCCTCCAGGCTAAGCAGCGTCGCCTCATTTACCTGCTGGTCGAGTCGGAAATAGCTCTCCAGAGGAATTTCCAGTTCTTTCGCAATTTCTTCCGCGGCAGGCTCCCGGGCGAACTTACCTGCGAGTTTTGTCTTCGCCGCTTCTATCTTGCGCCCCCAGGATCGCACCGAGCGCCTCACCCAATCTAGCGAGCGCAGACATTGCATGACTTCACCTTGGATGCGGTAACGGGCATATATTTCGAAATCGACGCCGCGCTTGGGATCAAAGCGATCCAACGCTTGGAGAAGACCGACAACGCCGGAATGAATCAGTGACTCCAGATCGACTCCGGGGGGAAGGCGGCGATGGACCCGCTCTGCCACGAAACGAACCAACGGGAGATATTGGGTCACCATCTCCTCTTTAGCTGGGCGGGCCGTCTGGCCCAAAGCAAAGCAGCTTTTCTTCTGTTCTTTTTGCGACGCCTTCATCTGGCTTCTCTGCTCCCCTCGAGCACGCGGCGGAAGAAAAACTGCAAACTAGCTTTTACTCTGCTTCGGGTGCTGGTTATTTGAATCAAACGCTCCGCCATACAAGCGAATGCTTTCGCCGATGGTGCATCAGCGGCGTCCGTTACCACCATCTGCGAGCGCGCCACGGCCCGGATCAACTGTGGATCACGCGGCACCCAGCCGAACAAATCCAGCGAAGCATTGAGAAACCGCAGTACCGTACCCGACAATGCGTCGAACAGCCGGCGCGCTTCCGCTTCGCCTGACACGTTGTTTGCCAGGATCCAAAATCGTTTTTCCTGGTACACGAACGCAAGGACTTTGATCAGGGCATACGCATCGGTTATGGACGAAGGTTCCGGTGTCACAACCACCACGATCTCCTGGGCCGAAGTAGCAAAATAAGTGACTGTGTCGGAGATGCCACTGCCAGTGTCCACCAGAACCAAGTCGACCTCAGTGCTCAATGCGTCGAGTTCCGTCAGCAGCGCGATCTTTTGATCGTGACGTAGAGCTGTGATCTCTTGCACGCCCCTGGCGCTGGGAAGCAAAAGAATGCCGTTACGGTTTGGGATAATAATTTCATCGAGGGTCGCTAGGCCGGCAAAGAAATCCGCTAGTGTGTAGGCGGGCCTGACGCCCAAAAAAAGATCGAGATTCGCCAATCCCAAATCGGCGTCGATCACCATCACTCGTTTCTTACGCAGCGCCAGTGCCGCGGCAAGGTTGGCAACGATATTGGTTTTCCCCACCCCGCCCTTAGCGCTGGTTATGGCAAAGACAAGTGCCGGCGTCACACGCTTTGATGCAGCGGAACGCTTGCGCACCGATCCAAGCTCTTGAGCAAACGTCGGCTTCACGGATTGGCTGTCAAGCGAGGATTTCTCAATCATGCTGATCTATTCCCGTGAGAATAAGCTGGCAAATACCTCAGATTTGGCGATCTCCTTCTTCATTTTTCTTTGCTTCCTGCCGTGAGCGGAATCTGTGGGTCTGGTGGACTCAGGCAGCCAGGCAGCATTAAAAGTAAACCCCAGCGGATACGCCGCCTAAAACTACGATAGCTGCCACCGGGGAGAATGATGATCTTCTTCACGGGATCCTGCCGACGAACCGCTGAGCAACCCATGTGCCAAGATTCCGAAGAATGAAATGCAGCGAATTCAAGCAGAAACCGTCGGCATGGGGGCTAGCGGCGTCAAAAAACAATCGCGCCGTCAGCTTCTTGACGCAAAGAAAGGGACTAACGTCAAACCCTGTAAGTTCCAATCCGGAATGGGATAGGTGCCAGAATTATATGGCGGGCCGGGAACCCGAAAGAAAATTAAAGCAAATACTTTTCCACCGCCTGAATGCGTTCGAGGAGGCGCATCAGGTGAAACGGTTTGGGCATGTATTCATTGGCTCCCCGCTCGAGAACTTTGTTGCGATCTTTTGCCGAAGCCCCGGCGGAGACAACGATGATATAGGGGATGCTATCCTTTGGCTTCTCGCGTAGCTCTTTGAGGACCGCGAATCCATCAAGTCGAGGCAGCATCAAATCCAACAGCACGAGATGAATCTCCTCGTTGGACAGAATTTCCAAGGCTGTTTCCCCGTTATAGGCGGTGCGTACATGATAGCCGTAACGCATGAAGTATAGGCTCAACATCTCGCACAGCGAACCATGATCCTCCACGATGAGGATCGTCAGTTTTTTCGTGGACGGTTTTTTTTGCATTTCCGTCTTACTCTCATTTCGCGGCGGAAACGGAATCACTCGCCCTCGGGGCGTGTTCACCGCAGTTTCTTGCCGCTCGGGAATGAGATCGGGTTCCCCCTTCTGCATAGGGTGACGAATCAACTGCGTTCGTTTCAGGTTCTCCTTCGGGAAGCCAAAGATCTCTCGAGCCGCTTCGATTTCCTGCTTGATGGTTTTGAATTGATCCGACCAACTCTCTTCCCGAAGACAGGGCGCTTTCCACAATTCGCTCGGGACGATCCCCAAATCACCGCCACGCCCGATAGCGCGACTTTCACACAGTAGATCGGCCAGCTGCACGACGGCGATCAATGCGCGCAACTCTATATCCAGCGATTCTGGTAGCATGCAAGACGGCTCGTGATGATAGCGAATCACCTGCTGGAAGCCGTGCGGGACTTCGCTCCGACCCGCCCAGATTTCACCCAGAGTCACATGATTCATTCCCACAGCCAAAGTCTCAGCCTCAGAGAGTGGAATGCTCTTAGCTGCGGCTGCTGTGACGGCGGTGTAAAATCCCTCTCTCGAACAACGATACATTAGCAGTCTTCCCATATCGTGAAGGAATCCTGCAGCAAAGGCTTGGTGCGGCGAGACGTGATCAACTTGTGTAGCAATCCGCGCCGCCACGGCTGCGCAACCGATGGCATGCTCCCAAAGCTCGCGCAAGGTTATCGGGGCGTCATCGGGATCGGAACCATCCGTTTTGCCCGGGAAAGACTGCAAAGGGAAAGTGGTTAACCCCACAGCCAGAGATTTGAACGCATCCAAACCCATCATAGCTATGGCATGAGACACGGTTAACAATCTTTGCGGCTGGCCGGCGGCAAAATTGGCGACCTTGAGCACACGGGCTGCCAGCAAGGCATCCGTATTGATAACATCCGCCAGACTTTGAATCGGCGCTCTCTCGTTTCTCAAGACTTCGAGAATACGCACCGCGACCGGTGCTGGAGTAAGACCCGCGACCCGTTTGCAGATTTCATCATGTAAACTGAGTCGCTGAGTCATACATTCTGTTGATTCGGCCAGAGCGTCTGACTTCTTTAATGTTCGCAAGTTTTCGCCTGTTTGGATGATTGAAACAGCATAGAAATTAATCCCATCGCATCCCCGCCGTCCGGTCATGGATAAAACCCGTCCGGTAACGCCATCGCATTGAGTCTCAGTTCGCGGCGTTTGGAACTATCCAGGAGCTGTGATAGGAGCTGTGGCGACGGCGGACTTGGTATGCTCGGCCGAAGAAGAAACAGCATCGGGGTTAACGTGAAGACTACTCAGTTCGTTTTCTTTTTGATGGTAATAGCGATCACACTCGGACCAACTCGATCAACCATTGCCGGTTCCGCTTCGGCGCCGCTATCCATAACCGTCACCGTGGTAAGAACTTGCAGGCTTTCAGCGAGCGCGTACGACCCTGTTGTCACCAACGCCGATCTAACGGCGGGTGCAAACATGACGGTCGTTTGTACGCGTGGGTCAAACCCATCCATCGCAATCGGTGTTGGAAGTCAAACTTCGGTGACGCCTACTTTGCGGGCGATGTCCAACGGCGGCGGCAAGTTGGGTTATGAGATCCATAAAGACTCGGGCCTGACACAGGTCGGGGCTGAATCTGGCCGTAGTGTTTTTCACCTCGGCACATTTCCTTCTTTGCGCGACCAGACCTCCCCTCTTGATGGTCGCATTCGAGCACGCCAGAATGTTCCTGTCCAAAGCCACAACGATGCTGTTATTGTCACCGTAAATTTCTAGAATCGTAGACGCCGTAGCGGTCATCAGTTAATGTCTCACCTGTAAGCGAGGAAGCGACCCCCTACTTCATGCAAAGTCCTCGTCCTCGCGTATAACGGGGACGCCCCTAATCTCTACGAGCAAGTTTAGCAGCTCCAAAGTGAAATAATGTCCAATTTTGTACCAATTTGGCCATTGAGGAATCCCGCATGTAGAGCCCTACCGTATTTTTCGCACAACTACGCAAGGATTTGGCCCCGCCATCAATTCTGTGGCATGCCTCCTGCGTACCGTACGTCCAAACTTTTTTGGAGGTATTTAATGAACACTCGTCAGCTCTTCAAATCAGCAATCGCAGCCGGGACTTTGGTCTTGGGGCTCCGCGCCAATCCGGCATCACTCTTTGCAGCGAGCTCGGCCGCCGTTGGTCTCGGCGTCTCCGCCTCTGTTGCCTCCAAGTGCCTGGTTTCTGCAACTTCGACAGTGGCGTTTGGCAGTTATGATCCTGTCCAAACCAACTCATCGACCGGTTCCGATCTAGACGGTCAGGGATCGGTAACGATCCGGTGCACTCCCGGAGACGGAGTTAGTATCGCTCTGGACCAAGGAGCCAATTTTTCTAGCCCTAACAGGAGAATGGCTGGCCCGTCATCAAGCTTCCTCAATTACGAGCTGTATCAGGAAGCAGCCAGAACCAACGTGTGGGGTAATGGCACTACTATAGGAACCGTGCTCGCGATTTCAGCCTCAACAAACAACGCGGCGCGTGTTTTCAACGTGTACGGCAGAGTTCCGAAAGGTCAAGATCCGGGTGCTACGGGAACCTACAATGACACAGTGCAGGCAACTGTAAACTTCTAACCGGACGAATGGCTTTCCCTGCCTCTAAAAGAGCCACTCTGGCTGCAATTGCATTTCTGCTTAGCCTCGAACTACTTCAGGCCAGGGTGGCTCATTCGGGTACGTTTCAGGTCAATCCGATTCGAATTACGCTCTCGCGTCAGAGTCCCAGTAGTCTTCTCTCCGTGCGCAACGATAGCGCTCAGAAGATCCGCTTTCAGATCGGTGTATTTGCTTGGGACCAAAACCCCAAAGGCGAAATGGTGCTGAACCCAACCGAAGACCTAATTTTCTATCCAACTCTGTTGGCACTGGAGCCAGGGGATGAACGGAGAATACGGATCGGTACCAACGATTTGATGGTTGCGTCAGAAAAGTCGTATCGGATTTTTGTCGAAGAGCTTCCGCCTGTCGAAAACTCGCAATCCGATGGTATTCGCATTCTAACCAAGATGGGAGTTCCGATCTTTATTCAGCCGTCAAAACCCACCGTTCAGGGACGTCTCGATCAAATGGGGTTTCAGGGCTTTGAGTTTTTCTTTGAGATAAAGAACCTCGGTAATGTTCATTTCTTTCCCCGGGCGGTGCGGGTAAAGGGAGGGGGTTCCCAGGGAGAAACTTTCTTAGAGCGCGAGCTTCAATCCTGGTACATCCTCGCTGGTGGAAAGCGGCAGTATCGGGTCGAAATTCCACGAGCTGATTGTGAAAAGATCCAGAGCCTGACAATCGAGGTGGAGCTCGAAGACAAAACGCTGCAGGAAAAATTTCCCTTGCCGCCCCAGGCATGTAGGGGATAACTGACCAAGGTTTTCCCACCCAGGATGCTGCAGGTTGTGCATGTTTCGCCAGGTTTACTTTATCTCTATGGCTCTATTCTTGTTGCCAAAAGCCCTTCTCGCTGCAGACCAACGCGCTATTCTCGAGCTGACGATTAACGAAATCAAAAAAGCCGAAGTCGTAGTTTTCCTTCGAGAGCCCGACGTGCTCGTTCGTGTAAAGGACCTCGAAGCGGCAGGGATAAAATCTTTCGCTGGTCGGCGAGAGAACATCTTCGGCGATGATTACGTTCTACTAAGCTCTCTTGCCCCACAAGTCAATTTCAAACTGGACGAGCGGGACTTAACTCTGAGTCTCACGGCTCAACCCTCACTTTTGGGTTACAATCTCCTCGAAATACAGCCAAACAAACCGCCCGATATCATCTACAGCGAAGACACGAGCGGCTTTCTCAACTACTCTGTCAATCTACGGGACTTCAAACGAACGGACGCCTTTGGAGAGTTCGGCATCACGATTAAGAACACCCTTCTCTATAGCGGAATCTTGAGAAACGGAGACGGCAGCATCGTGCGGGGCCTCTCGAATCTAACTATCAGCGATCGTCAAAGCCTCAATCGGACCGTAGTTGGCGACCGGTTGGTTAGTTCCGATCTGCTTGGAGGAAGCTTGGCAATGGGGGGCATCGGTTTTTTTCGAGATTTTGGTCTCGATCCCTATTTCGTGCAATATCCAGGTCTCAACTTTTCGGGAGCCGTCTCCACCCCTTCTACGGTGGACGTCTATGTCAATGGCCAGCTCTTACGTCGCGTCCCACTCCCGCCAGGTCAATTCGAACTCAAAGATCTGCCGGTTCCAGCAGGCACCAACAACACCCGGCTCGTACTTAGAGACGCCTTCGGCCGTGAGCGGGAAATTGGCTCGCAATATTACTTTGCAAGCGGGCTGCTCAAAGAAGGATTACACGAATTCAGTTACAATTTTGGATCTCGAAGAAACGACCTCGCGACGGAAAGTTGGGATTACGGTCCGTTAGTCTTTCTAGCGCGTCACCGCCTCGGGATCACCGATTATTTGACCGCCGGGTTACGATTCGAAGCTTCACCGGGCCTTGTAAGTGGTGGTCCCAGCGCCACGATTCGAATGCCCTTGGGCGAAATGGATATCGCGGCCGGAGCGAGCGGCAGCCACGGACTGCCCGGAGGTGGCACTTTCCTCGGCTACAATTATTTAGGGCGACTGTTCAACGCAGGTGGTTTCATCAAACTCTTAAGTCCGCACTATGCGACAACCATCCTCAAAGCTAGAGATGATCGATCATGGATGGAATTGAATGCATTCGTCGGGTTTCCCCTGACTTCGAGGCTCGGAGTTTCCTTGCGATACACATTAGAAAATTCCAACGTCGATGGGCAAAGGCACGGCATCGCTTTGTCGACAACGACTCGATTGACCGACCGGGTGAGCTTGTTCGTTAGCGGAGGTCATTCGCAGCAGCGAAACAGAAATGGAACTGAGATCTTCTCGGGCCTCAGTTTTCTTTTCGGAGAAACAACGGGATCGGTCTCATATGAAAACAGAGGCGGCGTTAGCCTCGGAACCGCTGTGCTGCAAAACTCTCTTCCCGTCGGTACTGGGTTTGGCTATCGGTTTCAAGTCAGCACTGCTCAGAATCAGAACTTTGCGGCGGACAGTCTGCTGCAATACCAAGGTCCCTATGGTCGCTATGAGGCGAACTACAGCCGGCTTGATGGGCGTGATTCGACGGTGTTTAACGTCGCGGGTGGGTTAGCCGTAATCGGCAAGGATTTCTTTTTGACTCGGCCGGTGCAAGAAAGTTTTGCCGTAATCCGTGTTCCTGGAGTTGCCGATGTTCGAGGCTATGCCAGCAATCAAGAGGTGGGATATACGAGTTCGAATGGTAATCTGTTTGTCCCAAGCCTATTACCTTACTACGGTAACAAATTGAGCATATCGGACAAGGATATTCCACTGAACTATACCATCGATGCAACCGACAAGGTTGTCGCACCACCCTTTCGGGCCGGAGCTGTAGTGACTTTTCCCGTGCAGCGGATTCAGCGGGCCACAGGGACCGTAGCGGTCCAAGATTCAAAGCAGTCTGTTATCCCTGCCTATGGGCAGTTAACTGTCACTGCGAATGGAAAGCAGTTCGAGTCTCCGGTAGGCAAACAAGGCGAGTTCTATCTGGAGAACGTTCCTCCAGGTCGCCACGCGGCGATTGTCGAACACAAAGATAAAACGTGTGAGTTCATTCTCGATGTGCCTAGTTCTGCAGAGCCAGTTGTGCAACTTGGGAACGTTCGGTGTCAGATGCCATGATTCGTCGGCTAAAAACCAAACTGACGAAATGGCTGCTGATCGCCCTGTTGGCGGCTGCTGCTGTGGTCGGCCGGTCATTCTCAGCTTTGGCGGTTTGTTCCCTAAGCGGTACATCTATTAGCTTTGGCAACTATGACGTCTTCAGCACGAGCCCTCTAGATACCAACGGGAGCATTGTATATAGGTGCGGTAACGCAGATAACAACATTTCAATCTCATTAGATCGAGGAGGGGCGTCTTCATTCAATCCGCGGCGAATGCTTAACGGAAGCCAGGCGCTGAACTATAACCTATATTTGGACCCGGCTCGGACAGTCATTTGGGGGGATGGCACCGGTGGAACTCAAACCTACTTCATCAAGAACCCGCCGAACAACCAGGATGTTACGGTACCAGTCTATGGTCGTGTCCCAACGGGACAAAGCGTCAGTAAGGGTGCCTACGGCAACACGATCACAGTGACGATTAACTTTTGATAGTGCTCGAAGAAAACTTCTATCCTTTGGGTTTAGGTATCACTTGCCCACAGTTATGGACGACATTGATTTTTGATTCATATGCACGCTGCCTCAAGATGCCTTGATGCGGCCGCGTTGACCGGCCGGTGGTACACCCACACCACGATACCGGTTGAAGGCCGCCAAGGCCGCGGCGGCTATCGTAAAAGAGTATGATGCCAACACAGCTTCCGCGCTCAACAAACCGCTCACGACAAAAATAGGGCTATTGGCATGGATCCGCTTTCGGTCTATGAAAAAGAGGCTTCCGAATCCGCAAGACCCCACGGCTTTTCGACTTGGGCCGATATCGTCGTAATCGGAAAGCGCACTCGTCGGTTATGTCGTGATTTCCATGGCGAGCGCGAGTCTACGACTGCATGGTTTTCGAACCGCTTCTATGGTTAAAACAATCGCAGACTCGGATGATGGGATTGCAAGGCAGAATTCCAAGACGCCGCCGAATTGCATTTCGCGCTCTCCCTGGG
>Ga0209814_10000120_pt1 | contig 21124 bp, 17 predicted proteins | sample SoiMetdeltSBSDD1_FD_187597 | JGI IMG/M metagenome (GOLD analysis project Ga0209814, IMG submission 187597) | Bulk soil microbial communities from a Populus tree surrounding site in Tennessee, USA - Soil MetaG P. deltoides SBSDD1 (SPAdes) (version 2) | ecosystem: Environmental > Terrestrial >... | reverse complement strand
CCTCTCAACCCAGGAGCAAAGGAACCCCCATGCGTACCTTCGACACCCCCGAGCCCGTCAGCGCCACCATCGACATCGCCGGCGGCCACGTGATCCTCAAGGCGAGCGACCGCGCCGACACCGTGGTCGACGTGAGCCCGACCGACCCGTCCGACGACGCCGACGTCCGGGCGGCCTCCCAGATCATCGTCGAGTGCTCCCGCGGCAAGCTCGTCGTCAAGGGTCTCAAGCGGCGGAAGCTCACGCTGTTCGGCCGTGGGCCCGAGATCGACGTGGTGGTGGAGCTGCCGAGCGGCTCCACCGTCAACGCCGAGACCTGGGGCGCGGTCAGCAGTGAGGGCCGGCTCGGCGACGTCCGCGTCCAGGCTGCCGTCGGCCCACTCGATCTGGAGGCGACCGGAACGGCCCGGCTGCGGACCTCGGCGGGCGGCATCTCGGTGGCCCACATCGACGGGCATGCAGACGTGGCCACGTCCTCCGGCGACATCCGGATCGGGACCGTCGACGGCAGCGCGTCGGTCAAGACGTCCAACGGCGACCTGACGCTCGGCGAGGTCACCGGCGACCTGCGGCTGGCCAGCTCCAACGGCGACATCACCGTGGACCGGGCCCACGCCGAGCTGCAGGCCAAGACGTCACGCGGGGACGTGCGGATCGGCGAGGTGGTCCGGGGCCCGGTCGAGCTGCACACCACCTTCGGTGACCTGGAGGTCGGCGTGCGCCAGGGCCCGGCCGTGTGGCTGGACGTGTCCGCCGGCACCGGCAGCGTCCGCAGCGAGCTCGAGGCCGCCGACCGGCCGGGCCCGTCGGACGAGACCGTGGCCATAAAGGGCAGCACCGGCTTCGGCGACGTCGTGCTCCGCCGGGCCGTGGCCCACACGTGAGCCAAGGGCCGCCGCCGTAGCCTGCGCCCATGACCGATCGCCTGGTCGTCATCGGGGGCGACGCCGCCGGCATGAGCGCTGCCATGCAGGTGCGGCGGCGGCAGCCCGACCGCGAGATCGTCGTGCTGGAGAAGGGGCGGTGGACCAGCTACTCCGCCTGCGGCATCCCGTACTTCGTCGGGGGGTCCGTGCCCGAGGTCGAAGACCTCGTGGCCCGGGCCCCCGAGACGTTCCGGGACGAGCACGACATCGACGTCCGCCTCGGCCACGAGGCCCGCGCCCTCGACCTCGACCGGCGGGTGGTCGAAGCGTGGGACGCCGAGGCGGGCGGGTCCGTCGAGGTGGGCTTCGACATGCTGCACATCGCCACCGGGGCCAGCCCTCTGTGGCCGGACCTGCCGGGGGCGGACCATCCGATGGTCCACCCGGCCCAGACCCTCGACCACGGGCTGGCCCTGCACGACGCGCTGGGACGCGGAGCGCGCCGGGTGGTCGTGGTGGGCGGCGGCTACATCGGCCTGGAGATGGCCGAGGCCTTCGTGCAGCGCGCCTGTGAGGTCACGCTGGTGGAGGCGTCGGACCACCTCATGCCCAGCCTCGACGGCGACGTGGCCGCCCCCCTGGTGGACGCGTTGGGCGGGGAGGGCGTGGACGTGCGGGTGTCGACGCCGCTGGAGGCGGTGGAGGACGGCACGGTGGTCGCCGGCGGGCAGAGGATCCCGGCCGACCTCGTGGTGCTGGGCCTCGGCATCCGGCCGCGCACCGACCTGGCCCGGGATGCGGGCATCGACCTGGGCGTGAAGGGCGCGATCCGGGTGGACCGCCGCCAGCGCACCAGCGCCGAGGGCGTGTGGGCCGCAGGCGACTGCTGCGAGTCGTTCCACATGGTCGCCCAGGCGCCGGTCCACATCGCGCTGGGGACCGTGGCGAACAAGCAGGGCCGGGTGGCCGGCATCAACATGGCCGGGGGCTACGCGGCCTTCCCCGGGGTGCTGGGCACCGCGGTCACGAAGGTGTGCAGCGTCGAGATCGGGCGGACCGGGCTCTCCGGCCATGAGGCCGACCACCACGGCTTCGCCTACGTGGAGGCGTCGGTGCAGGGCGAGAGCCGGGCCGGCTACCTGCCCGAGCGCAAGAAGCTCACGCTCAAGGCGCTGGCCGAGCGGGGCAGCGGGCGCCTGCTGGGCGCGCAGATCGTGGGCCAGGAGGGCGCGGCCAAGCGCATCGACGTGCTGGCCACGGCCATCCAGGCCGGCATGGCCGTCGACGACGTGGTCGAGCTCGACCTCGGCTACGCCCCGCCCTTCGGACCGGTGTGGGATCCCGTCCACCTGGTGGCCCGAAGGCTGCTCTCAGAACTGCGACAGTTCACGTAAAGGAAACAGTCGCGAATTTGACGCGAAACATCGCGTCAGCATCCTTTCGCCAGCCTTGACCGCCAGCGAAAGGAATGGGGATGGAGTTGAATCCTGGCGATACCGCTTGGATGCTGGCCGCGACAGCCTTAGTGCTGTTCATGACGCCCGGGCTCGCGCTCTTCTACGGGGGCATGGTGCGGGGCAAGAACGTGCTGGGCATGCTGATGCAGAACATCTTCGCCATGGGCCTGCTCGCCGTGCTGTGGCTCGCGGTGGCGTTCAGCCTGTCCTTCGGAGCCGCGGGCAACGAGGGGTTCATCGGCAACTTCGACTACTTCTGGATGAAGGACGTGGGGCCGGCGCTGTCGAACCAGTCGTTCTTCGTGGGCGCGGGGCTGGCGATCCCGTTCGTGCTGTTCGCCGCCTACCAGATGACCTTCGCCATCATCACGCCCGCGCTCATCACCGGCGCCACGGCCGACCGGCTCAAGTTCGGGTCCTACGCGGTGTTCATCGGCGTCTGGCTCGTGCTGGTGTACTCGCCGATCGCCCACATGGTGTTCGGCGGCGGGTGGCTCGCCGCCCAGGGCGCGCTCGACTTCGCGGGGGGCGCGGTGGTCCACATGAACGCCGGCGCCGCGGCGCTGGCGGTGGTGCTCATCATCGGGCGGCGCAAGGGCTACCCCGACACCCCGATGCCGCCCCACAACCTGCCCATGACCGTCCTCGGCACGGGCATCCTGTGGTTCGGCTGGGCGGGCTTCAACGCCGGCTCGGCGCTGGCCGCCAACGGCGTCGCCGGCCAGGCCATCATGAACACCTTCGCGGCCGCCTCGGCCGCCATGCTGGGCTGGCTCATCGTCGAGCGCCTGAAGGACGGCCACGCCACCACGCTGGGCGGCGCCTCGGGGGCGGTGGCCGGGCTGGTCGCCATCACGCCCTGTGCGGGCTTCGTCGGCGGCATGGCGCCGATCTACATCGGCCTCATCGCCGGGGCGGTCTGCTACCTGGCGCTCGGCATCAAGAAGGCGTTCGGCTTCGACGACAGCCTCGACGTGATCGCCGTGCACCTGGTGGGTGGCCTGGCAGGCGCGCTGCTGCTGGGCCTGTTCGCCGACTCCGCCATCAACCCGGTCGTGACCAACGAGGGGCTGTTCCTGGGCGGCGGCACGAGCCTGCTGGCCGACCAGGCGCTGGCGTCGGTGGTCACGCTCGCCTACTCGTTCGTCGTCAGCCTGATCATCGCCAAGGCCATCGACCTCACCCTCGGCCTCCGGGTCAGCGAAGAGGACGAGGACACTGGTCTCGACCTGTCCCAGCACGCCGAAGTCGCTTACGCGGACTGACCGGGAGGATCGCCGTTGAAGCTCATCACCGCCATCGTCAAGCCGTTCAAGCTCGACGACGTGAAGTCGGCGCTCAAGGACGCCGGGATCACCGGCATGACGGTCACCGAGGTCCAGGGGTTCGGCCGCCAGGCCGGCCACACCGAGGTCTACCGGGGCGCCGAGTACACCATCGACTTCGTACCCAAGGTGCGGCTCGAGATCCTGGCCGACGACGGGGACGTCGAGCGGCTGACCGATGTCATCGCCGAGTCGGCCCGCACCGGCAAGATCGGCGACGGCAAGGTCTGGGTCACCACCGTGGAGCGGGCCCTCCGCATCCGCACGGGTGAGCTGGACGCCGACGCTTTGTGAACAACGTGTTGCCGGGCCGCTCTCCTCGGGGGAGCGGCCCGGCCGCGCCGGTACCCTCGCCTTGGCGATGACGATCCTCGACACCCGGGCCCAGCTCGCTGCCGACGACTCGCTCGTCGGGCGCGAGCTGTGCGACGTCTGGACCGCCGAGGTCGATCGCTGGCTCCGGGAGCTGCACACCATCGCGGTCGAGGGCAGCAACCCCGCGGGCATCGCGCTGGTGGCCGTGGGTGGGTACGGGCGCGGCGAGCTGTCGCTGCAGTCGGACATCGACGTCCTGCTGCTGCACGCGGGCCGGCCCGACATCGGCGAGCTGGCCGACCGCCACTGGTACCCGATCTGGGACGCCCGGCTGAAGCTGGGGCACGCGGTCCGCACGGTGAAGGAGGCGCTGGCCCTGGGGGCCGACGACCTCGACACCGCCACCGGGCTGCTCCAGGCGCGTCACCTCGCCGGTGACGAGGCCCTGACCGACGAGCTGATCCGCAAGGCCGAGCTGCAATGGCGCAAGCGGGCCAAACGCTGGCTCGCCGCCCTGGCGGCGCGGGTGCGCGAGCGCCATCAGCGGGCGGGCGAGGTCGCTTTCCTGCTCGAGCCCGACCTCAAGGAGGGCCGGGGCGGCATGCGCGACGTCCAGGCTCTCGCGTGGGCTCAGAGCGCCCGCACGATCCTGTGGGACGAGGACCACGCCAGCCTGGGCGGTGCCTACGACACGTTGCTGGGCGTGCGGGTCGAGCTGCACCGGCGCACCGGCCGCCCCGGCGACCGCCTGCTGCTCCAGGAGCAGGACGCGGTGGGGGCGGCGCTCGGCTACCCGGACGCCGACGTGCTCATGCGCACCGTGGCCCACGCCGCCCGCACCATCGCGTGGACCAGCGACGACGCGTGGGCCCGCATCGAGAGCTCGCTGGTGGGCCCGCTGGCCCGGGCCCGCCGGGAGCGGGCGCTGGGCGGAGGCCTGTTCCTGCGGGACGGCGAGGTCCACGTGGCCGACGACGTCGACGTGGCCGCCGACCCCGGCCTGCCACTGCGAGCCGCGGCCGCGGCGGCACGCCACGGCACCCAGCTCGACCGGCGCACCCTCGCCCGGCTGGCGGCCGAGGCCCCCGTCCCGGCCGCGCCGTGGCCGGCCGAGACCCGCGCCGCCCTGGTCGACCTGCTGCTGGCGGGGCCACCGGCCCTGTTGCTGCTGGAGGCGCTGGACCAGCAGGGCGTCTGGGAGCGGTACTTCCCCGAGTGGCCCATGGTCCGGAGCAAGCCGCAGCGCAACGCCTACCACCGCTACACCGTCGACCGGCACCTGTGGGAAGCGGCGGTGCGGGCCGGCGCGCTGGCCGGCCGGGTGCAGCGCCCGGACCTGCTGGTGCTGGCCGGCCTGCTGCACGACATCGGCAAGGGCGAGGGCGGCGACCACACCGCCAACGGGGTGCGCCTGCTGGCCGAGATCTCGCCACGCATGGGCCTCGACGAGGCCGACGCCGCGGTGCTGTCCTCGCTCTGCGAGCACCACCTGCTGCTGGCCGACGTGGCCACCCGTCGCGACATCGACGATCCCGCCACCATCGAGGCGGTGGCCTCCACGCTGGGCGGCCGCGAGGTGCTGGAGCTGCTGGCCGCCCTGACCGAGGCGGACTCGCTGGCCACCGGGCCCGCGGCCTGGAGCGACTGGAAGGCGAGCCTGGTGCGGGCGCTGGTGGCCAAGGTCGACCATGTCCTGGGCGGGGGAGCGGCGGTCGAGGTGGCCGACCAGTTCCCCACCGCCGCGCAGCGGGTGCTGTTGCACGCGGGCGAGCAGGCCATCGTGGCCGAGAGCGACCGGCTCACCGTGGTCACGCCCGACCGGCACGGCCTGTTCGCCCGGGTGGCCGGGGTGCTGTCCCTCCACGGCCTGGACGTGGTGGAGGCGATGGTGGCCACCGAGGAGGGTTGGGCCATCGAGGTGTTCCGGGTGGTGTCGAGCTTCGGGCCCACGTTCAGCTGGCACAAGGTCCACGCCGACCTGGAGCGGGCGCTCGCCGGCCGGCTGGCCATCCGGGCCCGCCTCGCCGACCGGGCCCGCACCTACGGGTCCCGGCGGCGGGCCGTGTACGACGACGGTGTCGAGCCCGAGATCCGCTTCGACGTCGACGCCTCGACCGAGGCCACGGTGGTCGAGGTGCACGCGCCCGATGGGCTGGGCGTCCTCTACCGGATCACCACCGCGCTGGCCGACCTCGACCTCGACATCGTCGGGGCGAAGGTGCAGACGCTGGGCCCGCAGGTCGTCGACTCGTTCTACGTGCGCACGGCCGACGGCACCAAGATCACCGACGAGGGCCTGCTGGCCGAGACCGAGCGCGCGCTGCTCCACGCGTTGATCACCACGCCGTGACATCCCCCTGAAGTCCGCAGCGCCGGCAACGATAACGTCGGCCGGGTGAGCCGCCGCTTGCCACCGACGCGCCAGGACCTGATCCGCTGGGCCGAGGCGTTGTCCGGCATCGCCCGCACCGGCCTCGGCTTCACCCAGAGCCTGTACGAGCGGGAGCGGTTCGACGAGGTGCTGGCGGTGGCGGGCGACATCCGGGCCGCGGCGGAGGCCGACCAGGGCTTCGACGCCGAGCACTACGTCGAGGAGTGGATGAAGGGCGTGGGCGACGGCATCGCCGGCTACGTCACGCCCAAGGTGGCCGTCGGCGCGGTGGTCTACAACGATGCCAAGGAGATCCTGCTGGTGCAGCGGGCCGACAGCGGCATCTGGCTGTACCCCACCGGCTGGGCCGACGTCGGCTACTCGGCCAGCGAGATCGCGGTGAAGGAGGTCAAGGAGGAGACCGGCATCGACTGCCGGCCCGTCCGGCTCATCGCCCTGCTCGACGGCCTGCGGCTGGGCTTCACCCGGGTGCCGCTCTACAGCCTCGTGTTCCTGTGCCACGCCACCGGCGGCGAGCTCCAGGCCCACCCCTTGGAGACCCGGGACGTCGGCTGGTTCGGCCGCGACGCCATGCCCGAGCCGCTGGCCGGCGCCAACCAGTGGCTCGCCCACGCCAACCGCGCCATCGACGGCGAGGAGGTCGGCGTCCTCTACGACGAGCCCCGGGCTCAACCATGGAGCGGTTAGGCCGCGACCAGGGATTCAGTGCGGTTAGGCCGCGACCAGGGATTCAGTGCGGTTAGGCCGCGACCAGGGATTCAGTGCGGTTAGGCCGCGACCAGGGATTCAGGAAGGGTAGAGGCGGAGGCCGAAGCGGACGTAGCCCCAGCAGGCGCTGGCCAGCATGGCGAGCTTGGTGGCGTGGCCGAGGGCGGGGGTCGCCAGCTTCTCCTCCTTGGTGCGGTGCCACAGGCCGGGCAGCACCTCCACCCGCCGCGCCAGGCCCTGCTGGGCCACCAGGCTGTTGAGGGCCGCCTCGACCCGCCAGCCGCGCACGTCGTCCTCGTGCAGCCGGTCGAACAGCTCGCGGCGTAGCGCCCGCTGCCCGGTGAGGACCGGCAAGGCGGCGCGCAGCAGGCGGTTGACCACCGGGCCCCGGTCGAACATCCCGCACGCCATGTCCGCCTCGCCCGACACGACCGCCGCCGCCAGCCGGTCGACGTGGCCCGGCCGCAGGCCCACGAGGTCGGCGTCCAGGAAGACGAGCACGCTCGCGGCACCGGCTGCGGCCACGCCGGCCCGCAGCGCCTCGCCCTTGCCGGGGATCGGCGCCTGCACCACCCGGGCGCCGTGGGCCGCGGCCACCGCGGCGGTGCCGTCGGTGGAGGCATTGTCCACCACCACCACGGCGTCCACCAGCCGGGCGTCGAGCGCGGCGTACACCACCGCCCCGACGGTGGCGGATTCGTTCCGGGCCGGGATGACGGCCACTGTCTGCCCCATGCGATCTAGCACTCTAGGGGGCATGGTGACGCGACATCTGGTGGTGGTGGGGCCCATGGCCGTAGGCAAGACGACGTTGGGCGAGGCCCTGGCGGGGTGGTCCGGGCGGCCCGTGCGGGACAGCGACTCCGACCTGGTCGCGGCCCGGGGCATCACCGGGCGGGAGCTGGCCGAGACCCAAGGGGTCGAGGCCCTGCACCTGTGGGAGGCGGACCACCTGCGCCTGTCCCTGGCCGACCCCACCCCCTCGGTCATCGACGCGGCCGCGAGCGTCGTGGACACCGCGGCGTGCCGCGACGCACTGGCCGAGCCGTTCGTGGTGTCGCTGACGGCACCGGACGATGTCCGGGCCGCCCGGGCCGCCGGCAGCGACTTCAGGCGCGTGGTGAAGGAGCCCCTGCCCGACCGCGCCGCCCTCTACCGCGAGGTGGCCGACGTGGAGATCGACACCGCGGGGCGAGAGCCGGCCGACGTGGCCGCCGAGGCCCGGGCGGCCATCCCGCCGGACGTGCTGACACCGGCGCGGATCTCCCATGTCGGGGTGTGCGTGTCCGACCCCGATCGGGCGCTGCGGTTCTGGCGCGACGGTCTCGGCTTCGTGCCCAGCCACAGCTTCGAGGTGGGCGCCGAGTTCGGCCGGCTCATGGAGCTCGACGGGGTGGCCCTGCGCTCGCAGTTCCTACGGCGCGACGGCGTCACCGTCGAGCTGCTCCACTTCACCGCCCCCCCGGCCGGCGGCGAGGGCGCTCGCCGCCCGGTCAACCGGCTCGGCTTCACCCACGTGTCGGTGCGGGTGTCGGACGTCGACGCCGCGGCCGCCCGGGTCACCCAAGCGGGCGGCACGGTGCTCCACGACACCCGCACCACGTTGGGAGAGGGCGCGGGCTCGATGGACTTCGTGTACTGCCTCGATCCCGACGGGACCCGGGTCGAGCTGATGCGGTTACCCGGGGTGGAGTGACGCGCTACGGTCATTACTGACGGCCCGTCAGATATCGGGGGACGCGGGCCCAAGGGCAGACCGAAGGGGAGGACGACGTGCGCAGGACCTGGTGGCGCCTACTAGCGGTGCTGGCGGCGGTGACCGTGCTGGCGGCGGCGTGCAGCTCCGACCGGGGCGACGATCCGAGCGCCACGGGCGACGGTGACGGAGACAGCGAGACGACGGCACCGCCCGAGGACGCGGCGGCCGACCACTTCGGCACGCTGGCCTCGCCTTGTGGCGAAGGCGACGCCTCCGGAGCCACCGACCAGGGCGTCACCGACGACCAGATCGTCATCGGCTACGGCGACGACAAGGGCTTCAGCCTGTCGCCGGGCCTCAGCCACGAGACCTCCGACGCCATCGCCACCATGATCGACTGGTGCAACGAGCAGGGCGGCATCAACGGCCGCCAGATCGTGGGCAACTACTACGACGCGGCCATCACCAACGTCGTCAACGCCACCACCGAAGCCTGCTCGCAGGTGTTCATGCTGGTGGGCGAGGCCTGGGCCAACGACGTCAACCAGGAGGAGACCCGGCTGGCTTGCGGCCTGCCCGCGGTGCCGACCTACGCGGTGAGCCCCCAGTTCGCCAACGCGCCGCTGGCGTACCAGCCGGTGCCCAACCCGGCCGACGTGTTCGCCGCCGGCAGCGCGGGCCAGATCGCCGAGTTGTACCCCGACGAGGTGAAGAAGGCGTCGGTCATGTTCGCCGACTTCGCTGCCACCAAGGACACCAAGGACAAGGTCGTCCAGGCCTTCCCCTCGTTCGGGTGGGACTTCCTCGACTGCCCCCAGCAGTACGGCCTGCTGGGCGAGACCGACTGGAAGCCCTTCGCGCAGGCGCTGAAGGACTGTGGCGCCGAGGTCGTCTACTACTCGGGCCAGGCCTTCCCCAACATGCAGAACCTGCTCGACGCCGCCGCCCAGGTGGACTACCACCCCCTCTGGGTGACCGACTCCAACAACTACCTCCAGTCCTTCGCCGACTGGAACACCGGCGGCTTCGGCGACAAGGTTCTGCTGCGCTCGGCGTTCGTGCCCTTCGAGTACGCCGAGGACGGCTCGGCCACGAAGCAGTACATGGACCTGGTCACCGACCACGGCGGCGACATCAGCCAGCTCGGCATGCAGGCCACCTCGGCCTTCCTGCTGTGGGCCACGGCGGCCAAGGAGTGCACCGAGCTGACCCGCCAGTGCGTGCTGGACGAGCTGGCCAAGATCACCAGCTGGGACGGCGGCGGCATGCACGCCGAGTCCAACCCGGGCGAGAACCTGCCGCCCGAGTGCTCGCTGCTCCTGCAGATGGACGGCGACACGTGGAAGCAGGTCTTCCCCGAGGAGAAGGGAACCTTCGCTTGCGACCCCGACGGCGACTTCGAGCTGTCGGGCCCGGTGGTGGACCAGGCCCAGCTGGACAGCAACCGGATCTCGACCCAGTTCGCCCCCTGATCCGGTGACGGCCCAGGGATGACGGGCGCGACGTAGTGGCCAGCTTCCTCCAGTACACGGTCCTCGGCCTCGTCATCGGGGGCGTCTACGGCATCGCAGCCGCGGGCCTGGTCGTCACCTACACCACCTCCGGCATCTTCAACTTCGCCCACGGCGCGATCGCCATGCTGGCGGCCTTCAGCTACTGGCAGCTCCGCTTCGGCTGGCACTGGCCCGCGCCCGTCGCCCTGGTGGTGGTGCTCGGCGTCCTGGCGCCGGCCCTGGGGGCGGTGCTCTACGCGGTGGTGATGCGGGGGTTGCGGGGGACCGCCGAGGTCACCCGCATCATCGTGCCGGTCAGCGTGATGCTGGGGTTCCTGGCCCTCAGCGTCTGGGTGTGGGACCCGACGCCGCGGACCCCCCGGCTGTTCCTCAAGTTCTTCGGCCCCTCCAAGCTGGTCGAGGTCTTCGGGGTGAACCTGACGTGGCACGAGGTGGCGGCGCTGATCATCGCGGTGCTGGTGGCGGTGGGGCTGCGGCTCGGGTTCTACCGGACCCGCACCGGCGTGGCCATGCGAGCGGTCGTGGACGACCCGGACCTGCTGGAGCTCAACGCCGGCCGGCCCGAGCGGGTGGCCACGGCCTCGTGGGCGCTGGGGGCGTTCCTGGCCGCACTGGCGGGCGTGCTCATCACCCCGATCATCGGCTCGGCCATGAGCGCCAACGCCCTCACGCTGCTGGTGATCGACGCCTTCGCCGCTGCCATGTTCGGGCGCCTGCGCAGCGTGCCCCGCACCTTCGTCGGGGCGCTGGTCCTGGGGCTGGCCGCGAGCTACGTCATCGGCTACTTCCCGGCCGACAAATGGACCTGGACCGGGAACTTCCGGGCCTCGCTGCCCATGATCGCCCTGTTCCTGGTGCTGCTGTTCCTGCCCCAGGACCGGCTGCGCGGCGCCACCGTGGCCCGCACCCGCGAGCGCTTCCGCATGCCCAGCATGCGCAACGCAGTGGTGGCGGCGGTGGCCCTGGTGGCAGGTATGTGGCTGCTGCGGGCGCTGCTGGCGCCGACCGCGATCAACGACCTGGGCTTCGCCATGTGCGCGGCCTTGATCGCCCTGTCCCTGGTGCTGCTCACCGGCTACGCGGGCGAGATCAACCTGGCCGTGCTGTCGTTCGGCGCCATCGGCGCGGTGGTGGTCCACCACTGGGGCATCAGCGGCAGCGGCCGCGACGCCCGCAGCACCTTGGGCGGCTACGTGCTGGCCGCAGTGGTGTGCGCCCTGGTGGGTGCCCTCGTCGCGCTGCCATCGCTGCGGCTGCGCGGCCTGTACCTGGCCCTGTCGACCATGGCGTTCGGGGTGTTCGTGTCCAACATGGTGCTGCGGGAGATCAGCGAGCGGAAGCTGCCGCTGATCCACACCCGCTTCACCATCTTCCCGGGCGGCAACCTGGGCGTCCCGCGGCCCGCGGTCGGCCCGGTGGACCTGGCCGCGCCGGGCACGTTCCTCATGGCGGTGACCGTGCTGTTCGCGGTGGCAGGCGTGGGCCTGGTGGCCCTACGCCGCAGCGCCTATGGCCGCCGGCTGACCGCGCTGCGGGACAGCCCGGCCGCCTCGGCCACACTCGGCCAGAGCCCGCTGTCGCTCAAGCTGTCGGTGTTCATGCTGTCGGCCGCCATCGCCGGAGTGGGCGGGGCACTCATGACTGCCCAGATCGGCTCGGCCAACATCGACCGCTACGACATCTTCCTCAGCCTGTCGCTGCTCATGCTGACGGTGGTGGGCGGGATCGGCTACGTGAGCGGCGCCCTGGTGGGCGGGATCCTGTTCGGCGTGCTGTTCCTGGCCCTGCAGAACACGTTCGCCAAGCTGGGCGCCGACTACCCGGACCTCGACGGCTTCTTCGACTTCCTGGCCCGGCTGACCACCGTGACGCCCGCGCTGCTGGGCGTCAGCGTGGGGCGCAACCCCACCGGGGCGGTCGAGCGGGTCCTGGAGGAGTGGGTCCCGCTGCGCCGGGCCCGCCCCGTGCTGGTGGGCGGCCTCGCCACCATCGGCGTCGCGTACCTGCTGGCGCTGAACGAGACCATCAGCAACTGGTGGCTGATCGTGGTGATCGTGGCGGTGGCGCTGGCCATGCCGCTGCTGGCCAAGCGCTTCGCCCCGGCGCCCGAGGCGGAGGCGGAAGCCGCGGGCGAGGACGTGCCCCTGGAGCTGGTGGGCCTGGCCCGCCCCTACACCGACGACGACCGGGTCGCGCTCGACGCCGCCCTCGGCCTGCCGGACGGTAGGACGCCCGTGGCGCAAGTGGCAGGGCGGGAGGCCTGACGTGGCGCACCTGGAGGCGCGCGGCGTGTCGGTCCGGTTCGGGGGCAAGGCCGCGCTCTCCAACACCAGCGTGGAGGTCGAGCGGGGCTCGGTGACCGGGCTCATCGGGCCCAACGGGGCCGGCAAGACAACGCTGTTCAACGTGGTGTGCGGGCTGCAGCGGCCCCAGTCCGGCCAGGTGGTGCTGGACGGGTGGGACATCACCCGCGCCGCGCCCCACCGCCGGGCGCGCCACGGGCTGGCCCGCACCTTCCAGCGGCTGGAGCTGTTCACCTCGCTGACCGTGCGCGACAACGTGCGGGTCGGCGGCGACATCCGCAACCGCTGGGGCCGCCGGTGGCACCGGGGGAGCGACAGCGCGGCCGAGGCCGACCGGATCATCGAGCTCACCGGGCTGGGTGCCATCGCCGACCGGGAGGTCTCCGAGATCCCCACCGGTCAGGCCCGGGTGGTCGAGCTGGCCCGGGCGCTCATGACCAGGCCCACCGCGCTGCTGCTGGACGAGCCGGCCGCGGGGCAGACCGAGGCCGAGACCGTGGCGTTCGGCGGGCTGCTGCGCCGGCTGGCGGCCGGGGGGCTGGCCATCTGCCTGGTGGAGCACGACATGTCGCTGGTCATGGACGTGTGCGAGACGGTGCACGTGCTCGACTACGGCCGCACCATCGCCGTGGGCCCCCCGGACCAGGTGCGGGCCGATCCCGCGGTGATCGAGGCCTACCTGGGCACGCCGGAGGGCGTGGGATGAGTGAGCCCGCGCTCGAGCTGTGCCGGGTGCACGCGGCCTACGGCGGGATCGAGGTCCTGCACGGCATCGACCTGGTGGTGCCCGAGGGCGCGGTGGTGGCGCTGCTGGGGGCGAACGGGGCGGGCAAGTCCACCGCGGTGAAGGTGGCGGCGGGGCTGCTGGCGCCCACCGCGGGGTCGGTGCGGGTGGCGGGCCACGACGTGACCGGGGCGGCCGCCCACGACCTGGCCCGCATAGGGGTGTGCACCATCCCCGAGGGCCGCGGCGTGTTCGCCAACCTCACGGTGCGGGAGAACCTGTGGATGGCCACGCAAGTGGCGGGCGTGACCGGGGGCCTGTCGGGGGTGGAGGCGACCGCGTTCGAGCGCTTCCCGCTGCTGGGCGAGCGCCGGACGCAGCTGGCCGGGACCCTGTCCGGCGGCGAGCAGCAGATGCTGGCACTGGCCCGGGCGCTGGTCACCGACCCGGCGGTGCTGCTGCTGGACGAGCTGTCGATGGGGCTGGCGCCCATCGTGGTCCAGCGGCTGTACGAGATCGTGGCCCAGGTGGCGCGCGAGGGCATCTCGATCCTGGTGGTGGAGCAGTTCGCCCAGGCCGTGCTCGGCATCGCCGACCGCGCGGCCATCATGGTGAACGGCGAGATCACCCGGGCCGGGCCGCCCTCCGCGCTGGGGTCCGAGCTGTCGAGTGCATACCTGGGGGGATGAGGAGCAGGCCATGAACGATCGCATGGAGCGCCTGAAGGCCGACGCGGCCCAGATCACCGTGAGCCGGAAGCCGTCGCGCGACGGGCTGTGGCAGACCCTGGGGGCGGTGGCCATGGGCGCCGGCGTGGTGATGGCGTTCGTCGCCTACCAGCTCTCGCTCGGCAAGTCCGACCCCCGCGACATCAGCTCGCTGGGCATCCTGGCGGTGTCGATGCTGGCCCTGGCGGTGGTGGGCGCGGCAGTCTTCCTGCGCTACTCGCTGGCGCGCTTCCTGCGCTTCTGGCTGCTGCGCCAGCTGGTGGAGGACCAGGCCCACATCGACCGGCTGGTGACGGCCCTCCACAACGGCGACGGCGCCCCCGCGGCCGACGAAACGCTAACCTGACGGTCCGTCAGATCCGGGCCTGCGGTCCGGGCCGAGGGGAGGAGGCCACGTGGCCGTCGTCGATGCATCCGCGCATCCAGCCGCGCTGCACCAGCAGCCGCTCATGCCCGACCTGCTGATCGCGGCGCTGAACCGCAACCTCGACAAGCCCGCGGTGTACCTGGGCGACACGGTGCTGACCGCGCGCCAGGTCCGGGACGAGATCAGCCGCTACGTGCAGGCGCTGGAGTCCAAGGGGCTCGGCAAGGGCAGCCCGGTGGCGGTGCTGGCGCTCAACCGGCCCGAGGTCCTGTTCAACATGGGCGCGGGCATGCTGTCCGGCTGCCGGACGACGCCGCTGCACCCCATGGGCTCGCTCGACGACCACGCCTACGTGCTCGAGGACGCGGGCATCGAGACCCTGGTCTACGACCCCGGATACTTCGGCGAGCGGGCGGCGGCGCTGGCCGAGCGGGTCCCCGGGCTCAAGAACCTGCTCGCGTTCGGCCCCAGCGAGGTGGACGGCGCAGTCGACTACATCGCGCTGGCCGCGGGGTTCGAGCCCCGGCCGCTGCGCGCGCCCGACGTGGCGGCCGACGACGTCCCCGGCCTCGCCTACACCGGGGGGACCACCGGGAAGCCCAAGGGCGTGATGGGCAGCTACCGGTCGGGCGCCACCATGACCCAGATCCAGATGACCGAGTGGGAGTGGCCCCGGGAGCCCCGGTTCCTGATGTGCACCCCGCTCAGCCACGCGGGCGCGGCCTTCTTCGTGCCCGTGCTGCTGCTGGGCGGCTCGCTGGTGGTGGTGCCGTACTTCGAGCCCGGCCTGGTGCTGGAGACCATCGAGCGCGAGCGGATCACCGCCACCATGGCCGTGCCGACCATGCTCTACATGCTGATGGACCACCCGGACTTCGCCACCCGCGACCTGTCCAGCCTGGAGACCGTGTACTACGGCGCCGCGGCCATGTCGCCCACCCGCTTGCGAGAGGCCATCCAGAAGCTGGGGCCCATCTTCTTCCAGTACTACGGCCAGGCCGAGGGGCCGATGACCCTCTGCGTTCTGCGCAAGGACGAGCACGACATCGACGACCTCGACCGCCTCGCCACCTGCGGCCGGCCGGTCCCGTGGGTGCACGTGCGGCTGCTGGACGACGACCTGAACGAGGTGCCGCAGGGCGAGCCGGGTGAGATCTGCGTGCGGGGCCCGCTGGTCATGCGGGGCTACTGGAACAAGCCCGAGCAGACGGCCGAGGCCCTGGCCGGCGGCTGGCTGCACACCGGCGACATCGCACGCGAGGACGAGCAGGGCTTCTACACCATCGTCGACCGCAAGAAGGACATGATCGTGAGCGGCGGGTTCAACGTGTTCCCCCGCGAGGTGGAGGACGTGATCTCCGCCCATCCGGCGGTGGCCAACGTGGCCGTGATCGGCGTCCCCGACGACCGCTGGGGCGAGGCGGTCAAAGCGGTCGTCGTGCTGCGCCCCGGCGCCTCGGTCGAAGCCGGCGAGCTGATCGAGGCGGTCAAGCAGGCCAAGGGCTCGATCCAGGCCCCCAAGTCGGTCGACTTCGCGGACGAGATCCCGCTCAGCCCGCTGGGCAAGCCCGACAAGAAGACCCTGCGCGCCCGCTACTGGGAGGGCACCGACCGCCAGGTCAACTAGCGGCGCCGCCGCCTCTTCCGCCTGGGCTTGAACCCAGCCTCCAGGTCGGCGAGGGCGAATGGCCCCGTGGGCCCGCCGGTCGCATAGCCGTACAGCGCGGCGGTGAAGCGGCGTAGCGGTCGATCCGAACGTCAGTTCCGCGGGCCGATGACCCCTTCATGAAGAGTCAGCGCCACATGTGACGACGACGGCTCCTCCAGCACGCGGGACAGGGGGGCGTCGAGCAGGCACAGGTCGGCGGGGGCACCCACGGTGACCCGGCGCAGCATCCCGCCGGGGGCGTCGGGCGCGGTGAGGAACAAGGCCAGGGCTCGCTCGGGGGCGACGGCCTCCCGGAGGCCCAGCGGGGCGCCGTCGACCGTGCGGCGCTCGATGGCGGTGGCGATGGCCCGCCACGGGTCGGGGTGGCCGAAGGGGGCGTCGGTGCTGCCGCCCACGGGGATGCCGGCTTCGATCAGGCTGCGGCACGGGTACAGGTGGGGGAGGTCGCCAGGGTGCACCTCGCTCAGGTAGCGGTCACCCCGCTCCAGCACGAAGCCCGGCTGCGTGACCACCACGAGGCCGTGCGTCGCCACGCGCGATCGCAGGTCGGGCGGCACGAGCGAGCCGTGCTCGATCCGGTCGCCGGCCAGCACGCCCGCCTCGTCCCAGGCCGCCAGGGCCAGCGCCAGCCCCGGCCGCGTCACGCAATGGATCGCCACCGGCCGGCCGGCCTCGTGGGCCACGCCGATCCAGCGCACCAGTTCGGCGAGCGTAGGCGGGGCGTAGTCGGCCACGATCAGCTTCACCGGGCCCCGGGCCAGCGGGGCCGGGGGCGCTACCGCGCTCAGCCGCGGCCCGCCCGTGACCGTGATCCGCTGCGGGAGATCGCCGGTGGCAACGGCCGCGGCCAGCGGGGCCAGGTCGTCCGTGCTCATCACCGGCGTCGCGTCCGTCACACCCGTCACGCCGTAGCGGGACAGGCGCCGGCCCACCGGGGCCAGGTCGGGAGCGGGAGGTGGGGGCAGCCGGTCCCTCAGCCAGTGGTCGAGGCCGCGCAGCCGGCCGGTCAGCCGCCCCGCGTCGTCCCGCTCCACCCCCGGCCGGTCGTCGTGGGGCTCGCCCCCGTCGAGGCCGACCACGTCCAGCGCCCGGCTGTTGAGCACCCACTCGGCCCCGGAGCGGTGCTGGACCCGCACTGGCCGGGCTGCCACCAGCGCGTCCAGCCGCCAGCGGTCCAGCGGGCCGGACACCGACTCGTGGTAGCCGATGGCCCGCAGCCATTCGCCCTGGCCCAGCGTGGTGTCGGCCTGGCGGAGGGCGGTGGTGAACTGGTCGTCGTCGTTGACCGCGGGCGGCCCCACGAACGGCGACCGCTCGGCGGCGGCCAGGGCCACGAGGTGGATGTGATGGTCGTGGAGGCCGGGCAACAGCGCGCCGCGGCCGCCGTCCACGATGTCGTCGCCCAGCTGGGGGTCGATGGGGCGATCTATGGCCGCGATCTTGCCGCCGCTCATCCGTACGTCGACGAGGCGCCCCTCGACGACGACATCTCGCAACAGCAGGCTCACGCGGCGCCCCCCCGGCTCGGCCCACGAACGGCGACGAGCGTACTGCGGGGTGGTGCACCCGCCCCGGTCAGTCGTCAGGCGGTGGGCACCGCCGGGAACGCGTTCTGCACGAGCATGGTGAACTGGCCCGGGAACCAGCGCCCGGCATGCGGCGCCCCCGCCAGCGCGTTGGTGGGGAACGCGGTGTTGTACCGGTTCTGCGCGTTCGGGTCGCACATGGCATCGAAGCCCTTGGCCGGGTCGTCGGGATCGACGATGCCGGCCTGGGACACGCCGTCCGACTCGCCCGGCGGCTTCACCCACACGTAGGCGTCGATGCCGGGCGTGCCCGTGTTGGCCGTGGGCCGGATGCCCAGCCCGGCACCGGCCTGGTTGCACCAGCCGCCGCGGTGGGGGCGCCGGTCGATCTTGGATTGGCTCACGTAGGTGTTGAGGTCGGTCGACGTCGACACCGCGGTGGGCCGCGCCGCTCCGCCCCAGCCGTTGCGGGACGTGTCGATCAGCATCCCGCAGCCGGTGCAGCCCCGCGCCACGAACGCGGCCTGCAGGTTGGTGGCGAAGTCCCGCTCGTCGAAGCGGGGGTTGAACTCGTAGAAGGTCGACGACAGCAGCTGGCCGTTGCCCACCTGCAGGTTCGGGTTGGGCATGAACACCTCGTCGAGCGGGGTGTAGTTGGCCGTGTTGGTGATGAACCCGTGGATCTTGTCGTAGCCCGGGCCGCCCTGGCCGGCCGCCAGCACCTGATCGAACACGTTGAGGGCGCCGTCGAAGTTGTTGGGCCAGCCCAGCCAGCCCGAGTGGGCGATGTCGAGGTACAGGTAGGTGTTGGACAGGGAGCTGAGCTGGCTCACCGCGTAGCGCACGCCGTCGCGGTAGGCGCCGGTCTGCTGGGCCTCGATGCAGCGCGGCGACGCCTGGGCCCCGCTCACGTTGGTGACGAGGTTGGGCAGCGAGTCCGGTTCGATGATGAGCACGACCCGCAGGTTGGCGTACGCGGCCCGGCCCAGGATCGAGCGGATCGGGTCGATGTACTCGGTGCGGTAGCGGGCCAGGCCGTTCTGGGCGATCAGCAGCTCGCCGTTGGAGGCCAGCGCGGCGCAGTCCCGGTTGGGCAGGTCGTAGACCACGATCTGGATGGCGACGGGAGCGGCGCCGTTGGCGCTGTCCTGGGCCACGGCGCCGTCGAGGTGCTCGACCAGTCCGGGCGCGTTGTTGGGCGGGTCGATGGCCGCGATGCGGTCCATCCACACCGCGGTCGAGGACCGGCCCACCACCCGCATCTGGGCGCCGAGCGTGCCGCCGGTGGAGTCGGCCAGCTGGTTCACCTGGGCCTGCCACAGCGGGTTGACGTAGCCGGTGGCGCCGGCGAAGGGGTTGTCGACCTTGCCGTTGCCGCCGCCGCCCTGGACCATGAACGCCACGCCCGCCGAGGTGGTGCTGGCCGCGGGGCTCGCGTTGTCGAAGGCGCGCGCGGTGGCCGTGTGGCTGCCGGCGGTCAGCCCGGTGGAGCTGGCGGTGTAGGGCGAGGTGGTGTCGGTGCCGACGAGGTTGCCGTCGACCAGGAACTCGACCCGGTTGACGGTGCCGTCGGGATCCGACGCGTTGGCGGCCAGCGGGACCGCAGCTCCGGCGGCGAAGGACTGGCCGGCGGTCGGGCTGGTCAGGTTCACGACCGGGGCCTGGTTGCCGCCGCCGCCCTGGACCATGAAGGTCACGTTCCCCGAGGTGGTGCTGAGCGCGGGGTTGCCGTTGTCGAAGGCGCGGGCGGCCGCCGTGTGGTTCCCGGCGGTGAGGCCGGGGGCGCCGGCGCTGTACGGCGAGGTGGTGTCGGTGGCGACCACGTTGCCGTCGACGAGGAACTCGACCCGGTTGATGGTGCCGTCGGGGTCGGAGGCGTTGGCGGCGAGCGGGACGGCGGCTCCGGCCGCGAAGGACTGGCCGGCGGTCGGGCTGGTCAGGTTGACCGTGGGCGCCTGGTTGCCGCCCCCGCCTCCGCCACAGGCGGTGCCGTTGAGGGTGAACGCGGTGGGGCTGGAGTACGCGCCGGTCCAGCGGCCGTTGAACCCGATGGTCGCGGTGCCGCCGGTGGCCAGGTTGGCGTTCCAATCGAGGTTGCGGGCGGTCAGCGCGTTGGTCCCGCTCCAAGTGGCCGACCAACCCTGGGTGAAGCTCTGCCCCGCGGGCAGCGTGAACGCCAGCGTCCAGCCGGAGATGGGGTCGCCGGTGTTGGTGATGGTGATGTGGGCGGTGAACCCACCCACGCCGGGCGACTCGGTCCAGGGCGAGGCCTGGTAGCTGACGGAGCACCCGGGGGCCGCGTCGGCCGGGTTGGTAGCGGCGGTCACGGCAGCAAGCGAGAACGTCAGCGAGAGCGCTCCCACGGCTACCCGGTGAGCAACCTTCATCCGACGACCTCCTCCGGCCCGAGGTCCGCCCCCCTTAGCTCGCAGCATGGACGTCGCGACACTATCTGTCAATTCGTCGCTACTTAGCGAGGTGTCAACTTACCGACCTGTCAGCACACGTAGAATTGCTCAGGTGGCGCAGAGCGCGGGGACCGGCCAGCGGGAGCAGCGGCGACTGCAGCGCCAGGACCTGGGTCGCAACCAGCTGCTCGACGCGGCCGAGGAGGTGTTCGGCCGCAAGGGCTTCCACGAAGCCAGCCTCAAGGAGGTGGCCGAGGCGGCGGAGTTCTCGGTCGGCTCGGTGTACTCGTTCTTCGTCAACAAGGACGACCTCTTCCGCCAGATCTTCGTGCGCCGCAGCGCGCAGTTCGGGCCCGCCCTCCGCGCCGCCCTCGACCCGCGGCACGGGCGGGCGCTCGACCAGCTCCACCGGCTGGTCGACGTGCAGGTCGGGTTCTTCCGGGAGTTCCCCCGCTTCGGGCGGCTCTACCTGCGCTACGCCAACGCCACCACCATGTGGGTGGAGCGATCCATCGATCCCGAGCTCACGGCCAGCTACCGCGAATGGCAGGCGCTCGAGGCCGACACGTTCGCCCGAGGGCAGGGGGCCGGCGAGATCCGGGCCGGCGAGCCCAGCGTGCTGGCCCGGTTGCTGACGGGCATCGTGGCGTCGTACCAGGCCAGCGACCCCGCCGTCCTGTCCGACGATCCCGACCCGGGCGAGGCCTTTCCCCTCGCCGACCTGCACGACCTCATAGAGATGGCATTTCGGGCTTGAGCGCCCGCCATACTGGGCAGTCCGCGGGAGCTGGAGGAGGTCTCGCATGGACGCGCAGCCGCACACACCACCGGAGACCGCGGCAGCGCCCGCCAAGGCGCGCCTCGCAGGCCGCTACGAGCTCGGCGAGCCGCTGGGCAAGGGCCGCTCCACCGTCTACCGGGCCACCGACATGCGCCTGCAACGCCCGGTCGCGGTCAAGCAGGTCGAGCTGGCCGCCGGCCAGGAGGACGCCGAGCGGGTCCGCACGCGCGCCGTGCGGGAGGCGCAGGCCGCGGCCCGGCTCAACAATCCCAGCGTCGTCACCGTGTACGACGTCGTGGAGGAGGACGGGTCGATCTGGCTGGTCATGGAGCTGGTCGAGGC
>Ga0209814_10000119_pt1 | contig 21132 bp, 26 predicted proteins | sample SoiMetdeltSBSDD1_FD_187597 | JGI IMG/M metagenome (GOLD analysis project Ga0209814, IMG submission 187597) | Bulk soil microbial communities from a Populus tree surrounding site in Tennessee, USA - Soil MetaG P. deltoides SBSDD1 (SPAdes) (version 2) | ecosystem: Environmental > Terrestrial >... | reverse complement strand
GCGTAGCCGGAGAGCGCGCCGCCCTGGCTCTCGCGGAGGAGTGCGACGACGACGAAGTACGACAGCGCCGGGACGACCTCGGCGAAGGCCGGCAGCCGGTGCCAGGGCGCCAGCCAGACGGTCCCGAGGATCAGCGCGGTGAGCGCCGAGGCGAGTGCGATCTGGGTCGGCCCGTCACCGGCAGGAGGCAGCGGCAGCACGGCGATCGCGAGGATCATCACGCCGACGAACGGTGCGCTCCGCCGCCCCAGGCCCGGGCGTGCGTACATGCCCCGCTTGACGGGGTTCTCGCCTGCGTTCGTCCGCGCCTTGACGGGCAGGGAAAGACCGAGGCGGAGGGGGAAAGCCGCAGTCCTCACGCAGGGACATCGTCGGATGCGCGGCCGGGGCGCACGATCCTCCGAAGGAGGGTCAATTCTCGGCTAGACGAACAGCCAGACGAGCAGCATCGCGACGATCAGGATCCCGACGACGACTGCGATCGTGCCGCCCACCCCGCCGATCAGGAGCAGCGGCGTCTTCTCGCTCGCGCCGCGTGCCGCCTCCCTCGTCTCGCGCTCGAGAGGGGCGTCACTCTCGCGTCCGGGCTCGGTCACGCCCGGATCCTAGAGCCCTCGGGCGTGCGAAGGTGCCGAGCCGATGCAGGTTCCGACCGGCCTGAGGGAGATATGGAAGCGCGAGCCCGAGTGGCTCGACGAGCTTCCCCGCGTGGTGCGTGAGCTCGCCGCCACATGGGATCTCGCTCTCGAAGAGCCGATCGACACTCCGCACTCTCTCGTCGTGCCTGCCGGCGACGTCGTGCTCAAGGTGAACGCGCCGTCGCACCTCGAGGCCGACCACGAAGCCGACGCGTTGGTGCACTGGGACGGGCGCGGAGCGGTCCGGGTCATGGCGCGAGCGGACGAGCACCGGGCGTTCCTCATCGAGCGCTGCCGTCCCGGGACACGGCTGTGGGATTCCGGCGCCGACGAGCCGTCCGTCGTCTCCGAGCTCCTGCCGCGGCTGTGGAGCGAAGGCACGGAGCCTCATCCATTCAGGCTCGCGGCCGACGAAGCCCGGCGTTGGGATGAGGAGGTGGCGGTGCGGTACGAGCACGGCGGACGGCCGTTCGAGCAGGCCCTGGTCGATCTCGCCTCAGACGTCTTCCGCACCGCGGACCCCGGAGCCAAGGCGCTCGTCAACCAGGATCTCCACGGCGGCAACATCCTCAGCGCGACGCGCGAGCCGTGGCTCGTGATCGACCCGAAGCCGCTCGTCGGCGAGCGCGAACTGGACGCCGTCGGTCTCCTCCGCAACGCAGCATGGAATGGCGGCGCGCCGGCCTTGCGGCGCTGGCTGGACATGCTCGCGGAGCTCGGCCTCGACCGTGAGCGGGCCCAGGCCTGGGGAGTCGCGCACGCGCTTGCGTGGGGCTGGGCCGACGGCGCATGGTCCACGCCGTCGGTTGACGCTGCGCGGGTGATCGCCTCGGCCTAGGCGGGTGCCGCGTCGCTCTCTGCGGGGCTGGCGTTCGGCCAGCCAGAGATCGCGGCGACCAGCAGGTCCGCGAGGTCCGACGCCTGCGGCACGAGCCGCGCCGTGGTCGCGATAGAGAGCCGGAACGGAGGGAGGATGTCGCGGAGCGGCCGAACGGTCACTCCCGAGTGGGTCACCGAAGCGAAGAGCGCCGGGAGCACGGCCGCGCCCGCGCCCGCCCCGACGAGGCCGAGCGCCATCTCCGCGTCCGAAGCGACAACCGGAGCCGCCACGTCGTCGGCGAAGGCGGTCCCGTCCGCCGTCGCTATCCGCGCCAGGCCGTCGAGATCCGACAGGGCGATGCGCTTCTGTGCCCGCGCGAGCGGAGAGGCGGACGGAATCGCAACCGCGTAGGAGCACGTCGCAGCCGGCCGCACCTCCACCGGAGGAGAAACGCCTGCCGTTCGGAGGATGGCGAGATCGACCGCGCCGGTCTCGAGAAGCCGGAGCAGCCGCTCGTCCTCGACTGCGCTCACGACCTCGACGACGACGCGGGGATGCCTGACGCGCATGGCGACGACCGCCTCGGAGAGATGCGGGAACGAGAACGGCGTCCCCACGCGCACGACGTGCCCGACGCCCGCCGCGGCGGCGGCGACGTCGGCCCGTGCAGCGGCCATCGCCTGCTCGACGGTGTCGTGCAGCCGCCGGAGGCGGGCGCCGACCTCCGTGAGCGCGAGGGGTCTGCCCCGCGACGGCCGCTCCAGGACGGCGTGCCCGACCGCGCGCTCGAGTGCCGCGATCTGCTGGCTGATCGCCGACTGGGTGTAGCCGAGCTTGCGCGCCGCCCGCCGAAAGCTCCCCTCGTCCACGACGACGGCGAGCGCTTCGAGGTGGCGCAGCTCGATTCCCGGCCAGCGCTTCAGCTGCTGCACGGCACTCCCGGGTCCACCAGCAGGGTGCAGCAATCGCGATTGGGGCGCGCGGGGGTCGAACGGCCCATCCGTTAACCGTTGACGGATAACACCGATATTGGTTTGCAGATCCGGTGATTACCCACGCTGAACGGGCAATTCCGGTCGGTGATTCCTGTCTAACAACCCACATTTTGAGCCGTTTGAGGGGTCGGAGTGCCGAAAGAGGCGCTCGGAGCCGGGCAGGCGGATTGCCCGGCTCTCAATCCGCGAAAGGAGTCTCAGTGCATAGACGACTCACGCTCTCGGTGGCGATGCTGCTCGTCGGCGCCGGGCTGCTTGCGGCGTCCGCGGTAGCGGGCCCCTCGAGTAGCGCCGGACCGCAGGCATCGGACGCCGGGAAGGCACGGGTCGGCGGGACGCTCAAGCACAGCCTGACAGTCGACATCGACTACGTCGATCCGGCTCTCTGGTACTACGTGCCGTCCTGGACGATCGCGTACTCGACGAGCGCGATGCTTCTGAACTACCCGCATGCGCCCGCCCCGAGAGGGTCGCGGCTCACGCCCGAGGTGGCTCAGGGCTTTCCACGCATCTCGCGTAACGGGCTTGTCTACACGTTCAAGCTCAAGAGCACCTACCGGCTCAGCAACGGGCAGCGTGTCAACGCGCAGAGCTTCGCCCGCGCGCTGAACCGGGCCTTGAACCGGCGGATGAGCTCGCCGGCGCAGCCGTTCATCGAGGACATCGTCGGCGCCCAGGCAGTCATCGCCGGCCGCGCTCAGCGGGCCAGCGGGATCGTGGCGAGTGGCAACACGCTCACGATCCGCATGACGAAGCGGTCTCCGGACCTCCTCGCCCGCCTGGCGATGCCGTTCTTCGCCGCTCAGGGGACCCTGCCCATCAACCCGGAGGGCGTCAGGGCTCCGGTACACAGCGCAGGCCCGTACTACATCAAGGAGTGGACGCAGAACCGGCGCGTCATCCTCGAGCGGAACCGCTTCTATCGCGGTCCCGTCCGCGGCAACGTCAACCGCATCGAGATCGACATCGGGCTCCCGCTCGAGACGATCAAGCTGAACATCGACCGCGGTGTAGTGGACATGGGTGACCTCCCGCCGGCAGCGCATGCCGAGCTGGGTCGCCGCTACGGCGTCAAGAAGCAGTCGCCGGGCCGCTACTTCGCGAACCCCGCACCGACGATCCTCTACCTGGCGATGAATCACGATCGCCGGCTGTTCGGCGGCGGCGGGAGCGGCAACGTGCGGCTGAAGAAGGCCGTGAACTACGCGATCGACCGGCAAGCCGTCCTCGCACAGGGCGGGGCATACGCCGGCGTCACGAACGACCAGTACATGCCGCCGACGATGCGCGGCTTCCGGAACCTCGCCATCTATCCGCGGCGCCCCAACCTGAACCAGGCTCGCAGCCTCGCTTCGGGCCAGACGCGCGGCGGTGACGGCGTGTTCTACTGCTCCAACCGGGCTCCGTCTCCGGCGCGGTGCCAGGTCGTCCAGGCGAACCTGCGGAACATCGGCCTGAACATGGACATCAGGCTGTTCCCGCGGGCGACCCAGTTCGAGCTGGCCGGCCGCAAGGGCGAGCCGTTCGACATGACGCTCGAGGGTTGGCACATGGACTACTTCGATCCGTACGACTTCATCTTCCTGGTCGACGGAACGACGATCCGGCCCGCCAACAACGTCAACTTCTCGTACTTCAACTCGCCGGCCTTCAACCGCAAGATCACGCGGGCGAAGACGCTTGTCGGCGTCCAGAGGTACCAGGCGTTCTCGAACCTCGATCACGACCTGGTTCGCAACGGTGCGCCGCTGGCCACCTACGCGAGCCCGAACGACCGGCATTACGTCTCCGCGCGGACTGGGTGCTACCACTACCACCCGGTCTTCACGTGGGACTACGCCGCGCTCTGCCTCAACCGCTAGCGGACGAAGCGGTCACAGCAGAGACGAGAAGGGCGGCCCGCAAGGGCCGCCCTTCTCATGCCAACGGCTAACGTCCGCCGGCCATGGACGGGACCTTCACGCTCTCCGATGGACGGGCTCTCGGCTATGCCGAGTGGGGCTCGCCAGACGGCGCAGCTGTGCTCGGGTTCCACGGGACGAGCCTCTCCCGGCTCGCGCACGTGGGCGACGACGCACCACGCGCGGCCGGCGTCCGGCTCATCCTCGTCGACCGGCCCGGCTACGGGCTCTCCGACCTCGATCCCGCGCGGACTCTGCTCGACTGGCCGCGCGACATCGCAGAGCTCGCCGACGGCCTCGGCATCGACCGCTTCGCCGTCTTCGGGATGTCCGGCGGGGGCCCGCATGCGGCGTCCTGTGCCTACGCGCTCCCCGATCGCGTCTCGGCCCTCGGCCTGGTCAGCTCACCGGCGCCGGTCTGGGACCGGCCCGAGCTGCGCTTCTCGGCTCCTCCCCACCGCCAACCGATGATCGAGGTCGCCGAGCGTGACCCGGACCTCGTCGCCCGTCAGCTGGTCGACGACTGCCGCGCCGAGCTCGAGCGGATGGCTGTCCACTCGCGCAACGGCCCGAAGAGCGCCGGCCCAGCGGCAGACCAGATGATCCTGGCCGACCCGGAGGTGCGCGACAGGTTCGAGGCCGCGACGCTCGAGACCGTCGCGCGGGGACCGGAGGGGTACGCGCACGACCTGTTCCTGCTCTACGTCGCGCCATGGGGGTTCCGGCCCGAGGAGATCCAGGTCCCCACCGAGATCTGGCACGGGGACGAGGACGCGGCGGTCTCCCCGAGGATCGCCGACTTCTTCGCGGAGACGATCCCCGGCAGCCGGCTGCACATGCTTCCCGGAGCCGGCCACCTCCTGCTCTGGTCGCACGCCGAGGAGATCCTCCGCTCGCTCGCCGCTTAGACTCGCGGCACGGCACGGACGCACCTGATCGGGCTGCTCCTCGCGACCGAGGAGGACTGGCCGAGGGCCTTCGAGACCCTGCTCGCGAGGCTCGGCCCCGTGCGCTGGCGCGGCGAGACCCACGAGTTCCCGACCGAGCGCATCGTCCACGAGCCGTTCGACCTCCGCTACCGGCCGCGGCACGCGCTGATCATCGACCGGCTCGCCTGGTGGTACGAGGTGCCGCGCGAGTGGCTGAAGAAGCTCGCGCTCATGGACGAGGTCTACCTCCTGAACAACCCGTTCACGTTCCAGGCGATGGAGAAGCACTCGGCCTACTGCGCGATGATGCGGCTCGGGATCAAGGTGCCGAACACCTGGCTGATCCCGCACAAGCTCCCGCCGGACAACCCGCGCTACGTGCCGATGGCGGAGCGCTACAGCCCGGAGTTCGACCTCGATTTCGTGGCCGAGCAGGTCGGCTACCCGCTGTACATGAAGCCGTTCGACGGGGGGATGTGGGTCGGCGTGACGCGGATCGGCTCGAGCGAGGAGCTGCACCGGAGCTACGACGCGTCGGGCGAGCGCTTGATGCACCTCCAGGCCGCCGTCGAAAACTTCGACGTCTTCACGCGCAGCCTCTCGATCGGGCCGCAGACGAGCGTGATGCAGTACGACCCGTCGGCCGACGGCCACTACCGCTACTCCGTGGGCGACGACTTCCTGCCGCCGGAGCAGATGCGGGAGGTCGAGACGATCGGCAGGCTCGTCAACGCCTTCTTCCGCTGGGAGTTCAACTCGTGCGAGGTGATCGTCAAGGACGGCGAGGCGTACCCGATCGACTATGCGAACGCGTCACCCGACATGGCGCTCGTCAGCCTCCACTACTACTTCCCGTGGGCGATCCAGGCGCTCGCCGCCTGGTGCATGTTCTGCGCCGCGACCGACCGCGGGATGCGCGTGAATCAGAACACGCGCGACTACTTCGAGGTCGGCGACGGCGACCTGCCGTACGACGAGAAGCTCGAGCACTACCGCCGCCTCGCCGACAGCTACTTCCAGACCGAGCTCTTCGAGGAGTTTCGCGCCGAGGCGCTACCCCACCTCGAGGAAGCTACCGTGGACTACGTCGAGAGTCCCGAGTTCGATCGCCTGATCGTCGAGGTGATCCGAACCGAGGAGCCCGAGGAGAAGCAGGAGCGGCTGATCGAGCGGTCGCGGACAGCCGTGGCAGCCTGGGCATCGGATCGACGTGCAGCCCCGGCGCGTAGATGATCGCGAGCACGTCGAGAAACATAAAGGGCGGATCCGCCCTACATAGGGCGCATCCGCCCTACTTAATCCCGGCTTAACAGAGCACGGTTCGCCTTGCGCAGTCGCTCGAGCGGACCGCGGTACTCCTCGAGCGCAACGCCGAGCTCACCCTCGATCGCTTTCTCCGCCGCGTCGAGGATCGGCTCCATCGCCTCGAGGAACTTGGTGCCCTCGGGAGTGACCTCCAGGAAGTACGAGCGCCGGTCCGCCTCGTTCGGCACGCGCTGGACGAGGCCCCGGCGCTGCAGGCCCTGCACCCGTCCGCGGAGCGTCGTCTTCGCGATCCCCGTCTCGGCCTCGAGGTCCTTCGGCGTGATCGGCCCGTGGATCTCGATCAGCTTCAGCGTTCCGACGTGCGTGAACGGATAGCCGGCGCGAACGAGCTCGCGCTCGAACACCTGGCTCGCAAGGGCGTTGGCGACGGCGAGCTCGAGGAGGACCGGCCTCGCTGATTCGCTCGCCATGTCGAGGAATCATAGGAAGCCGGGGGTTTGCCCTAGGTGAACAGAGTGAGCTCGGGCTCCCGCAGGCCACGGAGGACGTCGAGGTCGACCTCCGCGCATGTGATCCCCCGCGCTGTGGCGAGTGCCACCGCCTGCGGCTTGAGCTTCTGCGCGGCCAGGATGCCGCGACAGGCCGCCTTCGCGGGGTCGACGCGAATGCATTCGAGGTAGCGGGAGAGCTGCTCGACGGCCTCGATCGTCCCGATCCGCTTGATCTCGACCGCAACCCAGCCATCCTCGGAGTCGCGGCACATCAGGTCGACCGGGCCGACGTCCGTCGGCCATTCCCGCCGGACGAGGCGCAGCTCATCGCCCAGCCGCTCCGGCGCAGCCGCAAGCGCTTCCTGGAGGTCGCGCTCGACCCCGTCTTTCTCCAGCCCGGCGGCCTCCCCCATCTCGTGCGCCACGTCGCTCAGCAGCTCGACGATGCGGATCTCGAGGCGGTCCTCTGCCTTGCCGGCTCGCTTGCGGACGACGACGCGCTCGAGGGGCTCGCCCTCCTCCTCGATCACCGTCGGCGGCGTCATCCAATTCAACGGCTTGTACCCGCCGGTATCGGCGTGGACGAGGACAGACCCATCGTCCTTCAGGATCAGGAGCCGCGTCGACTCGGGCAGGAACGCGCTCAGGCGGCCGCTGTAGGCGACCTCGCAGCGGGCGACGATCAGGCGCACCGGGCGACCGTACCGTCCTCTTCGGACGTGTCCGATGCCGGTGCCCTTCGGTACGCTTGGCCGACCGATGGGCGACTTCGGCCTCTTCATCGTCTTCATGGTCCCGCCGCTCGTTCTCGGCCTCGCGATCCAGTGGTGGCTGAAGCGGACGTTCGCTCACTACTCGACCATCCAGATCGGGAGCGGGCTCGCCGGCGCCCAGGTCGCGCGGCAGATTCTCGACCAGAACGGGCTGACGGAGGTACCGGTCGAGGTCGCGCCCGGTGGACCGCTGTCGGATCACTATGACCCGCGCAAGAAAGCGCTCTTCCTCTCCGAGCCTGTGTACAACCCGCCCAGCGTGGCGGCCGCCGCCGTCTCCGCGCACGAGACCGGGCACGCGCTCCAGGACTCGAAGGGGTACGTCCCGCTCAAGATCCGGTCGGCGATGTACCCGGCGGTGGCGTTCGCCTCCACCGCGTGGATCTGGCTCCTGATCATCGGAGCCGTCCTGAACGCGCTCAACCTCGTTGCGCTGGCGCTCCTCCTCTACGCGGTCGCCGTGGCCTTCCACCTCGTGACGCTGCCGGTCGAGTTCAACGCCTCACGCCGCGCCTCCGCGCAGCTGCGGGAGCTCGGGATCGTGGGCGCCGGCGAGCAGGAGGGCGTGAACAAGGTTCTCAGGGCCGCCGCCCTCACGTACGTCGCCGGCGCACTCGCAGCGTTGTCGTTGCTCCTCTACTACGCGCTGATCTTCTTCGGCAATCGCAACTAGGCAGGGGCTAGCGAATTTCCCTTGCCTGATCGGGCACGTAGGTGACGAGCGCCCAGATCACGGCCACGCACAGCGCGATGATCAGCACCGACCAGACCGGGTAGTACGGGATGAAGAAGAAGTTCGCGACCGCGCTGAGGATCGCGAGCAGCACGCCGACGCTCCGGGCCCAGGTCGCGCCCGAGAAGATCGAGATGCCGGCGAGCCCGACGATCGCTCCGAGGATCAGGTGGATCCAGCCCCAGGTCGTCACGTCGAAGTCGTAGATGTAGTTCGGGGCGACGACGAAGAACTCGTCCTCGAAGATCGCGGCCAGCCCGGCAAACGCCTGGAAGATGCCGATGAGCACCATGATGGCGCCCGCGAACGCGGCAAGGCCGACGGCCCAGCCGCTGACGTCGGCGTCAGTCCTGTCGATGGTGGACAAGTCGTGCTCCTTTCATCGGGGGTCGGGGAACTCTTTCGCCGTCTGACGACGAAGTACCTCCACCCCGAGAGCGAGCACAACCGCGGTGACGAGGATCAGCTGCCACCGCTGAGTCTGGGCCGTCGGGCCCCACCAGACCAGGAGCGCCAGCAACGCCGCCGCGCCTCCGAACGCGAGCTCCGGCCGGGCGATGTGCGGCGCCAGCCACTTCCTCGTCCCGGTGGCGTACCCCGACGGGCCGGCGATCCAGACCGCAACGAGCAGGAGCACGCCGATTCCCATGAGGGTGAGACCGCCGTCCCGAAGGAGCCCCGTGACGATGTCCCACGCGTCGCCGGCCGCGACCTCGATCGACTCCGTCGTCGCCAGCTCGTCCACCACGATCGACCCGACGATGCGCCTGACGACCAGGACCAGGAGACCGGCCAGGATGGCGGAGAAGCCAATCATGCGGAGGATGTCTCGGCGCCTGCCCCCGGCCAGCCAGAGGGCGATCGCCCACAGGGCGATCGGGACGACCCAGAGCCAGAGGCCGAGGAAGTTCATGAGCTGGGTGAGGTCCTGAGCGGTCTCCAGCTGATTCGATTTGATGATCGTGATCTTGCCGGCATCGGGATTCGACCGCAGGCGCTGGTCGATATCGCCGACGATCGCGACGCGCTCGCCGAGCTGGATGAGCAGCGGCTGGAGGTCGAGGACGACGTTGCCGCCCGACGTCCTCAGCGACGTCCGCTCGTCCTTGAGCACGCTGATCAGGTTCCGGTGCGTCGCGCCGATGGTCCGAACCCAGAGCTCCTGGGCCCTGGGCCGGTCCAGCAAACCTTGGGCCAGCCGGTCGGCGCCCGCACGCACGGCGGCGGCGATCGGTCCGGCCAGAGCCTTCTGGTCGGGAGGCAGGCGCTCCTCGAGCGCCGCCTCGACGTCGACGTTCGCGTACAGCTGATCCACCATGGTCGCCGCGATCTGCTCTCGGATCTCCGGATCGGCGATCAGCTCGCCCGCGGTCTGCTCGACCGTGTCGGTGTCGAGCGCCTGGTAGCGGACGTAGCCCGCAATCAGGGCGAGCACGGCCAGCAGCGCGCCGAGGACGACGAGAGTCCGAACGAGCACCATGCGACCCATGGAAGAGTTGCTATCGCGCTGCATGCGCCTGTGTCATCGTCCCATATGGGCTATTGAACGTTCGCTTCATCGGTCACGCGACGGTTCTCATCGAGCTCGACGGCGTGCGCATCCTGACCGATCCGTTGCTGCGCGACCGCGTCGCACACCTTCGACGCGCATTCCCTGTGGAGCGTTCCGTGCCGGAGGTCGACGTGGTGCTCCTCTCGCACGGCCACCACGATCACCTCGACTTTCCCTCGCTCCGGATGCTGCCGGCGAGCCGTGTCGTCGCCCCCCGAAAGCTCGCTGCCGGACTGAAGGAGTTCGACGCGGAGGGCGTGGACGAGGGGGACGAGCTGGAGATCGGGCCGCTCACGATCCGCGCCACGCACGCCGAGCACGAGGGCGGACGGCCGCCGTTCAGAACCGGCATCGCGTTGGGCTACGCGATCCTCGGCTCGAGAAGGGTCTTCTTCGCCGCCGATACCGAGCTCTTCGACGGGATGACCGGCCTTGTCGAGGATCTCGATCTGGCGCTGGTTCCGATCTGGGGATGGGGACCGAGCCTCGGGCGCGGGAAGCACCTCGATCCCCAGACCGCGGCCGAGGCCGTGCGCCGCCTGGCGCCGAAAGTCGCCGTGCCGATCCATTGGGGCACCTATCGCCCCTTCCACAAACGGGCGTCGGCCCCTTTCCTCACGGAGCCCGCCGAGGCGTTCGCGCGGGCTGCGTCCGAGGTCGCGCCGGACGTCGAGGTCCGCGTCTTGAAGCCGGGAGAGACGCTGGAGCTCTAGGAGGGTTTGGCGGGAAAGCGCTCGTTGCCAGGGTGCGCTGCTCGTTCCCAGGCAAGGACGCAGGGAGCGTCCGTATCAATGAGATACGGGCGCGACTGAGGACGCCGTCCTGGGGGCGAGCAGCGCACCCTGGCGGCACAGCCGCTTTTGCGCCAAACCCTCCTAGTGGCCGAGGCCGGCCTTGAGGCCGACGATCACCAGCCCTAGCCCGACGTTGACCGCAATCGTCAGCGCCGACGCAAGGAAGCCCAGGCGCTCGACCGTCGCATACTGGAAACCGGCGATCGCGAGCGTCGCGAGCCCGAAGCCCATCGCCAGCCAGCCCGCGGTGGAGTCCTGGAGAATCCCCAGAGCGCCCAGGAGGAGCGCGCCGACGGGCAGGACAGCCGCAAGCAGCATCGCGACCTCCCGCCTCGCCACGCTCACGACCTCGGCCCGGTCGAGCCGCCGCCCTCGTGAGATCGTCTCTGCGAGCGAGTGCGCGTACACGTGCGCGATCCAGAGCACGATCGCAGTGCCGGCGACGATCCCGGCGAGCTCCCCGGAGCGGATGGTGCCTCCGTGGGCGCCGGCCGCCAGCGCGCCCATCACGACGATCGTCCCGTAGACCTCGCCGGCGATCCCCTGCGGGGACCCGTCGCTCAGTCGTCTCGATGAGCCAGGAAGGCGCACGGCGACCTGTTCGCCCTGGCCGCGCTCGCCCCTACTCCAGGGACGCGAGCAGCACCGCGACGGCAAAGCCGAGCGTCGTCAGGAGTCCCGCCGCCCGACCACCCTTCTCGAACGCCTCCGGCATCATCGTGTCCGCGAGCATCGTCAGGATCGCGCCCGCTGCGAAGGCGAGGACGAACGCGATCGTGTTGCCCGAGGCGTCTCCCAGCAGCCTGTAGCCGAGCGCCGCCGCCACCCCCGCGACGATCGTGACGACCACCCACAGCTCGTAGATGCGTAGTTCCGGCCAGCCGGCCCTCTTCAGGCCGGAGGAGGCCGCTGCGGACTCCGGCAGGTTGGAGAGGAAGACCGCGGCGATGAACGCGACGCCGATCCCTTCCCCCGTCAGGAGGTCCATGCCGACGACGAACGACTCGGGGATGCCGTCGAGGACGATCCCGAGGACGATCGCGAGAGCCGTCCCGCCTGCCTGGGCCCCGACCATGCTCTTGCGGCCCTCGCCGCCCAGCCTGTCGATCACCTCGTCGCCGACGAAGAACGTCAGAGCGCCCGTGAAGAGCCCGACGGCGAGCCAGGCGTTGTCTTCGACGGCATCCTGGGCGTCCAGAAAGAGCTCGAACGCGACCGCGCTGATCAGCACGCCTGCGCCGAAGGCCATGACGAGCCCGATGACGCGCTCGTGGAGGTGGAGCCTCAGGGCGATGACCCCACCGAGGAGAAGCGACGAGCTTGCGAACGCCCCCCAGAGGAAGGCCTCGATCAGACGCGGTCTCCCGCTGTCATCCAGGCGACCAGCGCGGCGGGAATCGCCAAGCAGGCGACGAGGATCCCGATCAGCACGAAGTCCATCGCGAGGAGGACGATGCCGATGATGAATCCGACGATCAGGACTCCGAGGCCGATCATCATCGGTCCTCCGCGGTCGGTGGTGCTCATGTGTCTCCCTTCGGTCGGGTGTCGATGGTTGCGTCAGCGGCTGCCATCGCCGTCAATCTTGACAGCCGCGGAGAGGCAACCGAACGGGCGGACGGTTGCCGGAGACGCATCTAGTAGTCGGCGAGCTCCCTCTCGCTTACGTCACGCGCATCGCTCCCGGCCGGGTCAGGGCCCAGATCACCCAGATCGCCATCGCGATCATCAGCAGCGACCAGAACGGGTAATAGGGGATGAAGAAGAAGTTCGCGATCGCGCTGATCCCGGCGAGCACGACCGCCGTCACGGCCGCCCACGCCGCCCCGCGGAAGAGGTAGAAGCCGGCGAGGATGAGCAGGACTCCGAGCAGCAGGTGGATCCAACCCCACGCCGTCGTGTCGAAGTTGAACGTGTAGTTCTGCCCGACGACGTAGAAGTTGTCGTCGATGATCGCCACCAGGCCGGTGATCGCCTCGAACGTGCCGATCAGGATCATCATCACGCCGGCAAAGGTGATTCCTCCGACGGCCCATCCGGAGACTTCCGGAGTGCCCGTCCTGTCGTCGTACTGGCTCACGATGTACTCCTTTCAGGTCGACGCAGGTCGAGTTCGACACTACGAGAGGTTTTCCCGCAAGGCATCGCCCGGACGGGTTGCAGCGGTCCGTCCATGATCCCCCCGTGGAACCAGTCCCCCTGACCACCCGTCGCCGCCGTCGGCCCCGAAAGCGGATCGTCCTCGCCGTCATCGGCGCCGCCTTTGCGCTCGCGACGTTCGCGTTCTTCCTGCCACAGATCGCCGACTACCGGGACGTCTGGGCAGTCGTCAAGGGGCTCTCGTGGGAGTGGCTCGTCGCCCTCGCCGCCGCGACAGTCCTCAATCTCGCCACCTTCGCCCCGCCTTGGCAGGCAGCGCTCCCCGGGCTCTCGTTCCTCTCTGCCTTCGTGCTCACTCAGGTCTCGACGGCGCTGTCGCTGGTCGTTCCGGGCGGAGCGGCGGTGGGGATCGCGGGCGCGTACGGGATCCTTCGGCGCTGGGGCTTCCCGGGCAGGGACATCGGGCGCGGCGTCACGCTCGTGAGCCTCTGGAACCAGTTCGCAAACCTCTCCTACCCGGTCATCGCCGTGTTCCTCCTCGCAGTGGAGGGCGGCAGCTCGGCCGTGCTCGCCACAGCGGCTTTCGTCGGCGCGGCGGTGCTCGGGATCGCCGTGGCGGCGCTGGGCGCGGTGCTCGCGAGCCGCAGAGCTGCCGCCGGGATCGGGGAGCTCGCTGCACAGCTCGCCGACTGGGCCCTGGGCAAGTTCGGTCGCGGGCCGGTCGCCTGGGGCGGAGAGAGCTTCGAGCGGTTCCGCCTCGAGGCCGCGGATCTCCTCAGGAGACGCTGGCACGTGCTGACGCTCGCGACCTACGGCGGCACGCTGACCGTCTTCATCGTGCTCCTTGTCTCGCTTCGCGCCTTCGACGTGCCCGCGTCCGAGGTCACCGTGATCGAGGCTTTCGCAGCCTGGGCGCTCGCCCGCCTCCTCGGGACGATCCCGATCACGCCTGGCGGAATCGGCGTCGTCGAGCTCAGCCTCACCGCGACGCTAGTCGGGTTCGGCGGCTCCAACGCCGGCGTGGTCGCGGCGGTCCTCGTCTACCGGTTTCTCACGATCGTGCCGACGATCGTTGTCGGCCTCGCGGCTACCCCATACTTGAACCGGCGCGCAAGGAGAGAGACAGTCTCCGTGGAGGCGGAGCATTGACGCACGTACGCTTTAGGATCATCCCGATCGAATGATGAACGCCGCCGCCTCGCGCGCAATTCTCGAGGCCCCCAACAATAGGAGGAGTACGTGAGCACGATCTTGAGCACGCTCTTTGCCGCTGACTATCCGTTCCTCGAGGTCCTCTGGACCATGCTCATCTTCTTCCTGTGGGTGATGTGGTTCTGGCTGCTGATCGTGATCATCGGCGATGTCTTCCGGCGCCGTGACATCGGCGGCGGGAAGAAAGTCGTGTGGCTGATCTTCATTCTCTTCGTGCCCTTCGTCGGCGTCCTCGCCTACGTGCTGGCGAACAGCCACAGCATGGCCGAGCGGAACATGGAGCGCGCCCGATCCCAGCGGGCTCAGATGGACGAGTACGTCCGCGAGACCGCAGGCAGCGGTGGCGCTGCCGCGGAGATCGACAAGGCGAAGCAACTGCTCGACTCCGGCGCGATCACGCAGGCGGAGTTCGACGCGATCAAGGCCAAGGCCCTCGCGTGACACGGCTCGAACATCTCGCGCAGCTGAAGGCGCAGGGGATCATCACCGAGGACGAGTTCCAGGCGAAGAAAAAGCAGATCCTCGGGATCTAGTGCGCAAAGCGGTCGTCCTGTCGCTGCTCGCCGCCGCCCTGCTGGCCGGGTGCGGCGGCGACGACGGCCCGCCCAGCGCGACCGACTGGGCCGATGACCTCTGCTCGGCGCTGGGCGACTGGACCGATTCGCTCACCTCCGCCGCCCAGTCGGTGACGGAGGAGCCCTCGCGGGAGTCCGTCGAATCCGCGGTGGACGACGTCGAGGGGGCCACTCAGAAGCTCGTCGACGACGTCGATGACCTGGAAACGCCCGACCTCGAGTCCGGGCAGCAGGCCGAGCAGTCCGTGGACGAGCTCTCGGACTCGCTGAGCGCCGAGGTGGAGAAGGTCAAGGAGACGGCCGAGAACGCAACGCTCGGAAACATCAGCGAGTCGGTGACGGCGATCAGCCAGTCGTTCACCGCGATGAGGCAGCAGATCTCCGCTGCCTTCACCGAGCTCGAGGGGCTCGACCCCGGTGGCGAGCTGAGGACGGCCTTCGAGGAGGCCGACTCCTGCAGCGAGCTGCAGACGGGCTAGATCCCGACGCTCATCGGCGAGGTGGCCACCCAAGCGGCCGCGCCGAGGAACACGACCCACCCGACGGCCAGCATCGCCGTGCGGAGCCCGGCCGCGGTGAGCTTCGTGCTCATGCCGGCGAAGAACAGCGCCACTGCGAAGAGGACCACGGCGAGCACGTAGTTCGACGCGCGCTGGATGTCGCGCCGCACCTGGGAGGCCAGAACCTCGGCCTCCGCGTCAAGGCGCTCCGCCTGGGCTGCCGAGGCGAGCTCGTACTGCGGAAGGGCGAACGGCGTGGGCGCCGCACCGCTCGACTCGAGCGGCCTCGTCGCGATCCACGCGTCGAACGCCGGCTTGAACTCCTCGCGGAAGCGCGTGCGGTAGAAGCTCTCCAGCTCGGTCTGGTCCTTGGCGTATGCGTCGACCCACTGGATGAAGGTTGCGATGTCGACCTGGGTCTCGGCATTCGCGCGGCCCGCCGCCCGGGCTGCCTCGATCCGTGTCTTGTTCACCCGGCTCGACGTCTTCGCCTGCTCGCCGTTCCAGCGCGTCGCCTGGTAGCTGCTCCACGCCGTCGCGACGGCAGCGGCTGCGAGCAGGATCGTGGCGGCGAGCTCGGCCCAGTTCCGCTTGGCCGCCGTGCTCACGAGGCGCGTCCTCGCTCGTCGCACGGCGGTTCGGGAGCCCGGTCGACGGCGACCAGGGCCTCCTCGACCGTGCGCAGGATGCGCTCCATGGCGACGGGTTGAATCCCTCCCGCGCCCTCCTTGAACGGGGTGTCGAGGAACTGGATCAGGAGCAGCATCGCGGCAAGCGTTGACGCGACCGTGCCCATGAGCATGGCCTGGGAAAGGGCTCGCTCGGCGCTGTCGGCGAAGAAGAACATGTAGCCGACGATCACGATCGAGAGCAGGATCAGGACGATCCAGAGCGGGGACGGGATCACGCCTACCGCCCCGTGGAGCCGGTCGATCCGGGCCGCCTCCCGTTCCGCGGTGTGATCGAGCCACTTGTCGTACGCCGACTCCTCCACCGGCGTCCGCGGTTGGAAGCTGCGGATGGTTCGGAAGAGCTCGACGCCCCAGGGGTTGACCTCGTCGACCGGGCTCCCGGACTCTGCCTCCGGCCACTCGACGTGGACGACCGAGCGGCCGTAGCAGACGAGCTCGCCCGTCAGCTCGGCGGACACGGCCGCCGGGAAGAACTGCGCTGTCTCGATCTGACGCCCGACGGCGAGGGACTCGTCTTCCGCGCCCACGCGGGACTTGTCGTAGCTCGTGAAGGCGAGGAAGACGACGAACCCGACGAGTACGGCGAAGCCCGTTGCCAGTACGCCGAAGACCCCGGCAGCTCGGTCGCCGTCGGCGAAGTAGCTGCCCTCCGGAGCGCGTCGGCGAACGAGCAGCATCGCTGCTACACAGGGCACCGCGACGGCGACGATGATCAGCGCTGCCCAGACGAGGTTCATGGCTCTGTCGGCCCCCGTGCCGCAGGTGGCAGCCTCATGGAGGCGCGAAGGTCCTTCAGCGGCGTGTCCGGGACCTTGATGACGCCGCGGGTCGGACGATCGAGGTCGAACGTCACGAGCAGCAGACCGCTGACGAGCGCGGCCGCGAGCACGACCATGACGACGCCCCGGCCGACGAGCGCGAGGTAGAAGGCGAGCAGGCCCAGCGCGATGGCGGCGCCGATGACCTCGAGCGCGAGCACGGCACCGGGCACCCGGTTGTTGAGCGCGGCCACCCGCACGGTCTGCTGGTCGATCATCTGGTTGAGCGTCTCGACGTAGAGGCGCGGCGCGCTTGCCGTTGGCGCCCCGTCGAGAGCCTGGCCCGCGAGCCGCCACAGCTCACGCTGGAGAACCTCTCCGTCCGCCTGGGCGCGGCGGGCCTCGTCGCTGCTCGGCACCGACTCCGAGAGGCGGATGCTCGTGTCCGTGTACCGCCGGAGGAGATCGAGCGACTGCGTTCGGACCGGCTCTGAGAGGGTCTGGGCTCGCAGGTACGTCGTGCCGATCCGGTTCGCGTCCTCGACGACCGCCGCCCGCCTCGTCTCGTAGCGCCCGACCGCGAGTGCAAGCCCGAAGGCGAGGATCAGGCCGACGACCCCGAGGAGCGCCGCCTGGAGGGCGGCGAAAGGCTCTCGTAGCACCTCCGACCGGTGCCGTAGGTACCTGCCGAGCAGTGCGCCCAGGCCGGTCGTCCCGACGACGACCGCAAAGAGGATGAGCGCGAGCTCCCAGCTACTGAGCCGGAAGAACAGGCGCCTTCTCCGCTATCTCTACCTCGAGCGTCAGGCCGTCGAGCGCCACAACCCGGACCTGGGCTCCGGCCGGTATGGCCTCGGTCGCGTGCGCCTCCCACAGCTCTCCGTGGACACGGACGTGGCCCTCCGGCTCCAGCGGCTCGACAGCCTTGCCGACGGCGCCGACGAGGTTCTCCGCTCCGGTGACGACCTTCGCGCCGCGCATCCGCCGGTAGAAGTACAGGACTTCGAGGCTCCAGAGTGCGAGCGCCGCGAGCGCGCCGGCGACGTTCCAGGGGTCCGGAAGAAAGAGCAGGAGCAGGAGGGCGAGCAGGAGGAACACGGCTCGCCCGAATGATCCGGCCGCGACGCGCACTCAGCATCACCCCGATTGGGCGATGAACGGCCCCCTCGGTCAGGCGGAGGCTGATGAGCGACCAAGCCGATCGAGGAGGCATCAATGCCGGAGCAGCCAGAACCGGGGCGCGACGTCCTGCCGATTCCGGATCGTCCGTACGACGGGAAGCTTCCGATGGACGCGAAGGATCCGGAGGCGACGTTCCCGCCGATCGAGCCACTCCGGCCCCCGGCCGGCGCGCCCAACGTCCTGATCGTCCTGATCGACGACGCGGGTTTTGGCTCCCCCAGCGCATTCGGGGGTCCCTGCGAAACGCCGACCGCCGAGCGCCTCGCGGCCGACGGGCTCAAGTTCAACCGTTTTCACACCACCGCGCTGTGCTCTCCGACTCGCGCTGCGCTCCTCAGCGGCCGGAACCATCACTCCGTCGGAATGGGCGGAATCACGGAGATCGCGACCTCGGCGCCGGGCTACAACTCGATCCGCCCGAACACCTGCGCGCCGCTCGCCGAGACCCTGAAGCTGAACGGCTACTCGACCGCGCAGTTCGGCAAGTGCCACGAGGTGCCGGTTTGGGAGACCAGCCCGATGGGGCCGTTCGACTCGTGGCCTTCCGGCGGCGGGGGATTCGAGTACTTCTACGGCTTCATCGGCGGCGAGACGAACCAGTACTACCCGGCGATCTACGAGGGCACGACGCCTGTCGAGCCTGACAAGACGCCCGAGGAGGGTTACCACTTCACGGAGGACATGACCGACAGGGCGATCGGGTGGATGCGCCAGCAGAAGGCCCTGATGCCCGACAAGCCGTTCTTCGTCTACTTCGCGCCCGGAGCGACGCATGCGCCCCACCACGTCCCCGAGGAATGGTCGGCGAAGTACAAGGGCCGCTTCGACCAGGGTTGGGATGCACTACGGGAGGAGATCTTCGCCCGCCAGAAGGAGCTCGGGGTGATCCCGGAGGACGCGGAGCTGACCGCCCGGCACGACGAGATCCCGGCCTGGGACGACATGCCGGAGGAGCTCAAGCCGGTGCTCGCGCGGCAGATGGAGATCTACGCCGGCTTCATGGAGCACACCGACCACCATGTCGGCCGTCTGGTCGATGCGCTCGACGACATCGGCGTCCTCGAGAACACGATCGTCTACTACATCATCGGCGACAACGGCGCCAGCGCGGAGGGCGACCTCCACGGCTGCTTCAACGAGCTCATGAACCTCAACGGCGCCGGCGCGCTCCAGACAACCGAGTTCATGGTCTCGAAGATCGACGAGTTCGGCACTCCGGCCGCGTACAACCACTACGCAGTCGGCTGGGCTCACGCGATGGACACGCCGTATCAGTGGACGAAGCAGGTCGCCTCGCACTGGGGAGGGACCCGCAACGGCACGATCGTGCACTGGCCCAGCGGGATCGAGGCGAAGGGCGAGGTGCGTTCCCAGTTCCACCACGTGATCGACGTCGCGCCGACGGTGCTCGACGCGGCCGCTCTGCCGGAGCCGACATCCGTCCACGGCGTCGAGCAGCGGCCGCTCGAGGGCGTGAGCATGCGGTACGCGTTCGACGAGGCCGAAGCGGCTGAACGGCGCGAAACGCAGTACTTCGAGATGTTCTGCAACCGCGGCATCTACCACCAGGGCTGGACCGCGGTCACGCGCCACTCGACTCCGTGGGTCATGGCCGAGCTGCCGCCGTTCCAGGACGACGTGTGGGAGCTCTACGACACGAACACGGACTGGAGCCAGGCGCACGACCTGGCCGCGGAGATGCCCGAGAAGCTCGGCGAGCTGCAGGAGCTCTGGCTCGAGGAGGCCCGAAAGTACAACGTCCTCCCACTCGACGACCGCCGCGTCGAGCGCTTCAACCCCGACCTGGCCGGCCGCCCAATGCTGATCAAGGGGGACTCACAGCTGCTCTTCGGCGGCATGGGCCGCCTGAGCGAGAACGCGACGATCAACATCAAGAACAAGTCGCACTCGGTCACCGCCGAGGTGGAGGTGTCCGACGAGGCCGCCGAAGGCGTGATCATCTCCCAGGGCGGCGCCTACGGCGGTTGGAGCCTCTACGCGAAGGGCGGGAGGCCGAAGTACTGCTACAACCTCTTCGGCGTCCAGCTCTTCCACGTGGAAGGCGAGGCGCCGATCGCCGCCGGGAGGCACCAGGTGCGCATGGAGTTCACCTACGACGGAGGCGGCCTCGGCAAGGGCGGAACCGCCACGCTGTACGTCGACGGTGGGCAGGTCGGCGAGGGCCGAGTGGAGGGGACCGTGCCGATGATCTTCTCGGGCGACGAGACCTGCGACATCGGCTCGGACACCGCGTCGCCCGTCTCCGACGAGTACACCGTCGAGGAGAGCCGCTTCAACGGCACCGTGAACTGGGTGCAGATCGACATCGCCGAGCGCGCAGAGGACGTCGACCACCTGATCTCCCCGGAGGAGCGACTCAAGATCGCAATGGCGAGGCAGTAGACCCGGCGCTCAGCCGAAGACGCGGGCCCGGATGTCGCCTCCAGCGGCAGCGATCTCACCGAGCTCGTACAGGAAGTCCATGGTCTCGACATCGGGCTGAAGCTCACACGAGCCCCTGAACCCGCTCGAGCGAAACGCCAGCACCACTGCGAGCAAGCAGCGGATCAGGTCGTCGGCAGCCTCCTGCAGGGACGCGCCGCGCCCGCGCGCGAGAGCGCCGACCTGCAATTGCACGAGCCCGCCACTCTCTGTGACCGTCAGCGAGGGCATGAAGAAGGCATCGGCATTCGGTGCCTGATTGACGAGCAGGCCTTCGAGGCGGATCAGCGATCCGACGAGGCCGGCCCGCGGCACATCTCACTCTCTCCTCTCGACGGCTCCCGGCGGTCTGGTCGGGATGCTCTGGGCCAGGAACAGGGCAAGGACGGCGAGCACGGCCAGGATCGCCAGCGCAGAGCGGAGGCCGTCGAGCCGGGCCTCTGCGTTGGCGTCCACGGCTGCGTCGGTGGTCTCCGAGGTTGCGCCCGCTTCTTCGAGTGCAGTCTCGAGGTCGGCGTCGGAGATGAACGGGATGCCGCCCGCGAGCTCGACCTGCGCCTGCTGCTTCGCGCTCGCAGGGATCGCCTGGCTCTGCTCGATGTTCGTGAGGAACGAGGAGGTCAGTGTCGCGATCAGCAGCGAGCCGGCCAGCGCCGTGCCCAGCGAAGCGCCGAGGTTCGTCATCGTGTTCTGGACGCCGCCGACCTCGGGGCTCTGGTCGTCCGGCACCGCCGAGACCGTGACGGAGTCCTGCCAGCGGCTGGAGCACGCCACCGAGG
>Ga0209814_10000113_pt1 | contig 21450 bp, 21 predicted proteins | sample SoiMetdeltSBSDD1_FD_187597 | JGI IMG/M metagenome (GOLD analysis project Ga0209814, IMG submission 187597) | Bulk soil microbial communities from a Populus tree surrounding site in Tennessee, USA - Soil MetaG P. deltoides SBSDD1 (SPAdes) (version 2) | ecosystem: Environmental > Terrestrial >... | reverse complement strand
TCGCCAACGCCCGCCTGTCGCCCGTCCTCTACGCCGCCACGCTGGTCGACACCCCGCTCGACAGCAACGACCCGGCCTGGCTGGGCCACTCCGGCGTGGTCACCAACTACGCCACCATGCTGGCCCGCAACCCCGACGCCTCCGCCCAATGGCTCGTCGCCCATCCCCACGATGTCGGCGGCGCCACCAACATGAGCCTGGTCCTCCACCAGCACGCCGAGCGCTACCTCGACGACGGCCGAGCCTTCGCCCGCATCGTCGAGAACGCAGTGACCCACGAAGACATCAACACCCGCCACGACAGCCTCGACGCCGCCATCGCCGTTCTCGCCGGCCCCGACCGAGTCCTCGACAACCCCCACATGCCCGACGCCCTCGCCCAAGGCGCCGCCGCCGACATGGCCTACCTCGAACGCCTCACCAACCACGGCTGGGACGACACAGGCCTCGACCCGCCCCCGGGCTCCGCCCGGGCCTTGCACGGCCTCCTAACCGACGTCCTGACCGACGACTCCGCCGCGGGCACGGTGTACGGCGCCCTGGAGCGTTACACCATGGCTCAGATCGCTCACGCGCCGCCGCGAGGCTTCGACTCGGTACGCGGCGACTCGATCGACAACCGCACCGAAGAGCTCCAACACGTCGGTGCCCTCCAGGGGCTGGTGATCGCAGCGGAGGGCAATGGCCTCCAGCACGATGCCGAGGCCGTCATGGCGCGCCAGCAGGCGAGGGGCAATCTCGTCGACTACGCAATCGGGCTGATCCCGGGAGTCGGCGAGCTCAACGACATCGGCGAGTTGGGCGACGCCAGCGTGGGCGCGTTCGCTTACCCGAGCGGGCTCGAGCGCATCCACGAGGCGGAGCAGGTCCAGACCGTTCGGGCCCTCGACATGCGCCGCGCCAACCTGGTCATGCTCGCCGTCCTCGAACATCCCGAGGGTGTGCCACCGATCCCGCCCGCGGCGATGACCGAGGAGCAGCGCGACGCCTTCGTGCAGTGGGCGCAGGGGCACCACGACAGCAACGACCGCCGCACCATCAGTGCCGCCTCCGGCGAAGCCGCCCAGGCGCTCATGGCGGAATGACGATGGCCCACTCCACGCGTTACGGCGTCATCGCAGGCGGCGTCCTGGTCGTCATCACGCTGCTGGTTGGGAGCGTCGTCTGGCTTGCTGCTCGCGACGCGTCCATCCGCCTCGCAGGCGCCGAGTTGCTGGCCCGCGGTGAGGGCTCGGTGCGGCCCAGTCGACAGTCCGTCGAGCGAGCCGGGCCCGATGTGATGCTCGATGACATCCGACTGCTCGAAGCGCGGGTGCTCAGCTCGGGGGACGGCGACTTCACACTGTTCACCCAGGCACCGGTCCAGCCCGCGTTCGTTCGTGCGACCGTCATGGGTGACATCCGCGCCGCCGCGATATTCCCGTGGGGCCTCACTCGCGGCTCACTCGACATGGCGCCAGATGGTCGGTACGCCACGACGGACGGCAGGTTCGTCGCCGAGGTCGCGGGCGACTGGTCGGAGCTACCGGATCACGACGTGGAAGCCCGGAGAGCGGTGGGGGCGGTGGACGTCGACACGGACGGCTTGCTTCTCGTGGGTGGGGCCGCGGGACCGACGATCGACATGATGGCCATGGACGGCACCACGCGCCGGCTCCTGGCCCCGTCCGCCGACCCGGGGGCCGAGGTCGTGGCGGACAAGCGCCTGGGACCGATCGTGGCGCTGCACCGCCTGCCCGACCAGCGGGTCGTGTTCGTATCAGACACCGCCGGCGGCTTCCGGCTCCACGTGATCGACGATGGGCTGGTGCGCCGGGTCGAGGGTGAAGACGGCCGGAATCCCGTGCGTTTCCACGGGCGTCCCCCGATCGGTTGGGATGGGACCGCCGGAGGAGTGTGGGCGGATTGGCCGCACTTCCCGAGCATGGCCCCGCTCGCACCCGGACCCGGTGGGCGAGTGATCACGATCGGGCTGGGCACGGGGGACGTACCAGAGATCTCGCTCGTCGACGTGGACTCCGGGCAGATCGAGGTGTTGGCGAGGCTGAAGGGCGTGGAGCCGAGCGACGAGGAGCCCGTGAGCGCGGTGGCGGTGGGGAACGACCTGGTGTTCACCGCCTCGGGGTGCGTGTGGCGATTGGAGGGTGCCTTTGCTCGGCTGAACCAGGGGTGAACCGGCCCCACCACCAGAGGGCCAGGGCCGTCAGGGCGTGCCATGCGGCGTGTCCCTGCAGGATCGAGCGCGGGCGGCAGAGGGGGGCGCCTGTGCGGGTGGTGGCGTTGACGGCGGCGGCCCCGATCCAGATGAGCGCGAGTGAGGCGCGGCGGTAGTGGCTGCTCTCGCCGACGAAGCCCGCGGTCACGTCCGAGGCAGCGGCGCCCAGGCCCAAGCCGACTTGGGCGGCGCGGCTGACCGACGGGACCACGGCCAAGGCGGCGCCCGCGGCGACGGCCGCGGCTGCGTGGCGGCGGTCGATCTCGGTGCCTGTGGCTTCGCCCACCTCGGCTGTGGTGACCACCCCGACGGTGGCCAGCAACGCGGCGTCGTGCAGCCAGCGGCTCAGCGGGCCGCCGGGGCCGTGGTAGGCGAGGCCGCCGACGCCGTTGGCTGCCGTGGCGAGGCCGTAGATGCCGAGCCAGCCGGGTGCGGTGCTGCGGCCGTCTTGGCCGGTCGGGGCGCGGCGGCGGGCTCGGACCAGTAGAGCGACGCCGGCGGCCGCGTAGGCGAGGCTGGACAGGGCGTTGACCGGTTGGGCCAGCCATCCCTCGTGGACGCACTCGCAGTCCGACTCGCCCAGGGGCCGGGCCGGCATCAAACCGCCTCCTCGTGGGCGACCTCGGCGCTCGCCACGTCGGCGATGACCTGGGAGCGCAGGGCGCGAAGCTCGTCGAGCTGGCCGCGGCGGTCGAGGACCGTGCGCCACGAGCGCCAGGCGGTCAGGAACGCGCTGGCCTGGGCCAGTACCGCCAGGGCGGCGAAGCCCAGCAGGGGGACGGCCACGAACACCGCCAGCGAAGCCACGAAGCCGGACCTGTCGCCCACCACCAGGTCGAGTACCGGGGAGAGCGGGAACGTCACCGCGGCCGTGGTGTCGGCGAGCGTGGTCCCCCCGATGTCGAACCAGGCGAGGGCCAGCCAGGTGAGCGGGAACACCACCAGGCCGACCAGCACCCGCACCGTCCCCTTCGTCACCGGGGCATGGGGGATCAGGCCGGCCACCACCACGATGGCGGTCGGGACGGCGTTGGCGATGGCGCCCGCCAGGGCGAACGGGGCCAGCAGCACGATCACCGTCGCCGACACCACCACCCGCCACGCGAGCTCCCGGGTGCGCACCGACTGGGCCACGTCCTCGTCCCGCATCCCCATGTGGTCCAGGACCACCTGGTAGTGCGACTGGGCGTCGATGACTCCCTGGCGCACCGGTGGTGGGGCCTCGCTCAGCGAGCGGGCCACGGACGCGCTTTCGGTCAGCGGGACCCGGGCGCGCGGGTTGTCCGCCTCGGCCCGGAGGCATAGCTGGGCCGCGCCGGTGAGGGCCAGGGCGTCGACCAGGGTCGGGAAGTCCGGGGACACCGAGCGCAGCCGGTCCTCGATGACCGCCAGCAGTCCTCGCACCACCGCGTGCTCGTCGAGGCCATCCGCCCGCAGCCGGGCGACCTCGGCGGCGACGTCGATGGCCGGGGCGAACGCCACCAGGGCCCGGCCCCGCAGCGCGACCTTGTCCTCGTAGGCGATGCCCGCGGGCACGATGCGCAGCCGGGTGACACCCGCGTCCAGCGCCTGGACGGCGATGCGGGCCACGCCCGTGCGCAGCGAGGCGAGGTGGGGCTGATCGTGGGTGGTGCCCTCCGGGAAGATCGCCACCGTGGCGTCGTGGGCCAGGGCATCGACGGCGGAGGCGAACGCGGCGGTGTTCGCGGCCGTGCCCGAGCCGTCCTGCGCCCGGTGCACTGGGATCAGTCGGGCGAGCGCCAGGAACGGCCGGGCCGGCAGCACCCGCCACAGAGTGGCCTTGGCCAGGAACCGGGGCAGGATCCCCAGCGCGCTCACCAGCAGCACCGGATCGACGAAGCCGTTGAGGTGGCTGGCGGCCACGATCACCGGGCCGTCGAGGTCGCGCGGCCCGGTCACCTCGACCGACCGGAAGAACCAGCGGGCGACGCCGCGGGCGATGAGGCGAAGCAGGCGGTCCCGCACCCGCTACCCGGCCGCGGGGATGACCGGCACCACGAGGTACGACTCGTGGGCCGGGCCGGTGTGGACCGTCATGGCGCCGCCCCAGCGGCGGTCGCCCGGATGGGTGTGGTGGAACGGGGCGATGCCAGGGTCGTCGTGTGCCCGGATCTCCAGCACCAGGCGGTGCCCGGGCGCCAGCACGACGCTCGTCGGCCAGATCTCGACGTCGACCGCCACCGGCTCGCCCGGCGTCACCGGCGCCAGGCCGACATGGGTGTGGACCGGCTGCCACGGCGTCGACGCCGCCGCGTCGAGCGCCCGGTGCGACAGCCGCAGCCAGCCGTAGGCCGCGGCGATGTGCTGGGCGGTGGGAATCGCACCCTGGTAGGTGACCTCCTCGCCGTCGGGGCCGAGGTTGCGCACGACCACGAACAGGTCGGCGTCCGACGCCGACGCCGACACCCAAACGCGCAGCGCCAGCGGACCGGTGAGCTCGGTATCGGACTCGAACGGAGCGGTCGTGAACCGCACCGCGGCGCCCGCGTGGTCGCCGGTCACATCGGGCGAGGCCTCGTACGAGACCGATCCGGCGACCGAGGAAGGCCCCGCCCGCAGGGACAGATCGCCGGCGGCGTCGAGATGCAGCCGGGTCCACCGGGTGCGGGCCAGAGGCCATTCGTGCTCGTAGCGCCAGGCGTGGTCGTCGCGGGACCGGCGGATGGCCAGCTTGACCGGCGGCTCCCGGGTGATGCCGGTGTCGACGTCCTTCAACCACTGCTCCAGGAAGCGGAGCTGCTCGAGCCGCCCGTCCAGGGCGTAGAACGGCGACATGTGGTCGCCGCAATGGACCCGCAGCCGCTTGTGGACCGAGCCCGCATGCCGGAAGCCCTCGATGTTGCCCCGCAGATGCAACCCGGCCCCACCCCAGTTGCCCACCGACAGCAGCGGCGCCTCGATCGCCGCGAGGTCGGGGTTGCTGGAGTCATAGGGCGGTCCGTACTCCTCGGGCGGGAGCGGCACCGCCCGGGCTGCTTCGCCCTGCTCCCGGGCCAGGTTGTCGGACCACCGGCCGATGAAGCCGCTGGAGAACATCCCGCCGTGGCGCTGGATGTCCCGATACGAGTCGACGGCGCCCTCCCAGGGCACGACGGCCGCCAGCGACGGCGGTCGCAGCGCCGCCACCCGCCAGGCGTTGATGGCGAAATACGAAATGCCCAGGACCGCCACGCGGCCCGTGCTCCACGGCTGGGCGCCGGCCCACTCGATGCAGTCGTAGAAGTCCTGCGCCTCGCCCCGGCTCAACATCGTGCGCGAGCCGGGCGAGTGGCCCGTGCCTCGGGCGTCGACCCGCACGACCGCGTAGCCCTGGGGCACCCACCACTCGGGGTTGACCGTCTCCCAGTGCATGAGCGGGCCCTGCTCCGCCATGGACGGATACACCGCGGCACCGCCGGGGTGGTCCCGGAAGTGGACGTCCTTGGCGTACGGGCCGAGGGTCATGATGACCGGAGCGGCTTGCCCGTCGTCGGGCCGGAACACGTCGGCGGCCAGCTCGATGCCGTCCCGGACCGGGATGCGGACGTCCTTGGCCACCAGCACCCCGGGGTAGGTGGCCGTCGAAGCTGCCGTCATGCCCGAACCCCCTCGTCGCCCCTACGCCGCCGGGGCGAATCCTAGGGGGACCCGGCTGCACCCCGGCGGCGGACCCCGATCTACAACCGCCGCTTGACCACGTAGGACGCCGTCCCCTTATTATCGGATCGGTTTAGAAAACTCTCCCGGGGGGCCGCATGCCCAACTATCTCGTCATCTCGGCCGATGGCCACGCCGGCCCGCCCGCCGACGTGTACCGCGACTACCTCGCCCCTGAGTTCCGGGCGGCGTTCGACGAGCACCAGGAGCAGCTGGCGGCGGGACGCATGGTCAACACCGCCTTCGTCGAGGAGTGGGACGAGGAGACCGGCGACGCCGAGATGAAGGCCGGCTACGACCCGGCGGTGCGTGACGCGGTGCTCGATCAGGAAGGCGTGGCCGCCGAGGTCCTGTTCCCCGACGCCGACGTCCTCGGTACCGGCCGTCTGGCCAGCTCGCCCTTCGGCTCCGGGCTCGGCTCGGGCGCCGGGGCGGACCCGGCCGCGGTCAAGGCCGGCGCACGGGCCCACAACCGCTGGCTGGCCGACTTCTGCGCCACCAACCCCGACCGTCGCATCGGGGTGGCGGTCGTGCCCATCACCGCAGGCGTCGACGACGCGGTGGCCGAGATACATGAGGCGGCCGACCAGGGCCTGCGCGGCGTGCTGATCCCCACCCGCTGGTTCGACGCCCCCGCCTACATCGATGCCTGCTACGAGCCGGTGTGGGCCGCGTGCGAGGAGGCGGGACTGGTCCTCCACACCCACTCGGGCGCCGGGCCGGCCGACTATGCCCTCGGTCCCGGGTTCATCTCGATCTACGCGGCCGAGGCGTGGTGGTGGGCGGCCCGCCCGTTCTGGGTGCTGGTGCTGTCCGGCGTGTTCGAGCGCCACCCCGGCCTGCGCTACTCGATCGCCGAGAACGGCGCCTGGTGGGTGCCCGACATCGTCACCCGCATGAACGAGAAGTGGGAGGGCGCCCACAACACCCGCAAGTTCGGCGACGCCTTCCGCGTCGACCTGTCCATGCGGCCCGGGGACTATGTGGACCGCAACTGCTTCTTCGCCGCCTCGACGCCGGGGGCAGACGAGATCGCGCGGCGCCATGCCATCGGGGTCGGCAACCTGATGTGGGGCAACGACCTGCCCCACCCCGAGGGCACCTACCCCCACACCCGCCACTGGATCGCCGAGCGGTTCCGGGACGTGCCGCCGGACGAGACGGCCCGCATCCTGGGTGGCACTGCGGCCGAGGTCTACGGCGTCGACCCCGCCTCGCTGGCTCGGCTGGTCGAGCGCATCGGTCCCGCCCCCGCGGACGTCCACGGGTGAGCACGATGGACGACCTGAAGGGGAAGGTGGCCGTGGTGACGGGCGGCGCCGGGGGCATCGGCCGGGCCCTGGCCGTGCGGTTCGCGGCCGAGGGCATGCGCCTCGTGGTGGCGGACGTGGAGGAAGCCGCCCTGGACGCCACGGTGGCCACGCTGAAGGACGAGGGTGCCGACGCCATCGGTGTGCCGACCGACGTGACCTCGTTCGCGTCGGTGGAGGCCCTGGCCGACGCGGCGTACGCGGCCTACGGCGCGGTCCACGTGTTGTGCAACAACGCGGGCGTCGGGCCGCCGGGCGGGCTGGTGTGGGAGACCACCCCCAACGACTGGCGCTGGACCTTCGGGGTCAACGTCTTCGGCGTCGCCCACGGCATCCAGGCCTTCGTGCCCCGCATGCTGGCGTCGGGCGAGGAGGGCATCGTCATCAACACGTCCTCACCCGACGGTCCCATCGCCCCCCTGCCCCAGGCGTCGGTCTACGCCGCCACCAAGTGTGCGGTGACGTGCGTGACCGAGTGCCTCGCGGCTCAGCTGGCGGCCGAGGGCGGCCGGGTGCGGGCCGCGGTCTTCTACCCGTCGGGCAAAGGCTTGCTCGACACCGGACTGTGGACGTCCGATCGCAACCGCCCGCCCGAGCTGGCCCGGGAGCGGCCCCGGGAGACGCCGCCGCTGACGGTCGCGGAGCTGCGCGAGCGGGGCGTGCCGGTCCAGCCGCTCGACGAGCTGGCGGACCTCGTGGTGGACGGCATCCGGGACGGACGCTTCGTGATGATCCTGGACATGGAGCGTCACGCCGACGCGATGGCCGCTCGGGTCGCCAGACTGGCGGCGCTGGAGAACCCGACCGAGATACACACGCTGGGCTGATATCCGGTCCGAGAGAGCGAGCCACCCCGTGACCACCACCGAGACTCTCGACCTGCGCTGCTCGACCCAGGCGCGCTCGCTGGCGGCCGATCCGCTCGGCACTGCCGTGCACGCGCCCGCGGTCCTGCTGGTCGAGGTGCCGCTCCCGTGGCCGTCCGACATCGCCGACCACGCGGCCCTGGCCGGCCTGGTGGCGGCGGCGAAAGGCTTGGGCGCTCGGCTCCAGGCCTTGGTACCCGACGCCGAGCGGGCGGCCCGGGGTGAGGCGCTGGTGGTGCTCCACATGGCGCCGGAAGGACCGTTCCGGGCCTACGAGCGCCACGCGACGGTCGTCCCCGCCGACCGGCTGGCCGACGGCCTCGCATCCCTGGCCCCCGTGCCCGCCAGCGACGTGCTGGTGTGCAGCCACGGCGCCCGCGACCGCTGCTGCGGCTCGTTGGGCACGGCGCTGCACGCGGGTGCCCGGCCCCGGCCCGGCGTGCACCTGCGCCGCACCAGCCACCTCGGCGGGCACCGCTTCGCACCGACGGCGGCACTGCTGCCGTCGGGCACGGCCTGGGCCTGGCTGGACGACGCCCTCCTGGGCGCCATCCTCGACCGGCGCGTCCCGCCCGCGGCGCTGGCCGGCCACTACCGGGGCTCGCTCGCCATGCCGCATCCGGCCGTGCAGGTGGTGGAAGGCGCGGTGTTCGCGGCCGTCGGCTGGGACTGGCTCGACCACGGCCGCGTGGGCCAGATCGTGGCCGAGGAACGCGACCGCTGGACCGTCCGCCTCGACAGCACCGCGGGGACCTGGCACGGCGTGGTCGAGCGCACCGGCACCGCGCCCCAACCCGTCTGCGGCCAGCCCCTAGCGGCCGCCACCAAGTCGGACGACCACCTCCACCTGGTGCAGCTGGAGCAGGACTAGCGCCCGGCTACCCCGCCCGCCCGCTGGGCGCTGCCAGGCCGGGCCGGCTGCGTCGGCGGGTCGGCGCTGCGGCGGTGTTGGGGGCGCTCGCCTGGTGCAGCTGGAGCTGGATTAGCGCCGGGCTTCGGGCAGGGCCGGCTGCGTCCGCGGGTCCGCGCCGCCTCGGAGACGGGGGCCCTCACCTGGCGCCGCCGGAGCAGGACTAGGTCGTCGTGCCGGCCAGGAGGGCGGCGATGGGCTCCCAGTCCTCGCCGTGGCCGAGGGCGATGCCGCACAGCATGGTGGCGATGCGGGCGTCGAAGGGGGAGCGGCCGTGGTCGCCGATGGCCACCACCAGTGCCTGCAGGTGGGGGAGGTCGCCCGCCTCCATCCGAGCCATCACCGCCGGGTGGGTGAGGAGGCTGGGCTGCCCCGCCTCGCTGGCTTCCCGCTCCCTCAGCGTGGCGACGGCCGTGCCCAGGGCGCAGGAGGTGACCAGCTCGTAGGCGTCGTTGGCGTCGAGGATCGAGAACCCCTGGCGCACCAGCACGCCCAGGATGACGTCGACATTGCCCGCGATGGCCTCGGCCGAGATGGCCCCCTCCAGGTACTGGGCCAGGAGCCCGGGCTGGGCCAGGAAGACGTCGCGGTTGTAGACCGCCCACTGGTACAGCCACACCGCCCAGTGCTGGCCGTGGTCCTGCGGCAGCGGCACCCGGGCGGCGGAGTACTCGGCCGCCACCCGCATGAGGTCGTCCTTGCTGGTGACGTGGTGGTACAGCGCGGCGATCGAGACGTCGAGGTGGTCGGCGACCGCCTTGAGCGTCAGGCCGTCGAGGCCGAGCTCGTGGGCGGCTTCGGCGATCATCTGCCGGTTGATCCGCGGCGGGCGGCCGACCTTCGGCCGCGGTTCGGGGGAGGCCGCCTCGACGTTCGCCATCCCTGGCACGGTACCGGGTCGAGCGCTTGCCGACGCGTACCGGATGTGGAATTGTCTACAACGAGTAAAAAACTCCTGACCTGCCGGAGAGGCGGAGATCAGCCATGGCCGACGTGACTGACGACGTTGCCCTCGGGCAGCTGAAAGCGACACTCGCCAACGCAGACAACGGGGGCCTGCCGGCGGGACTGCCGATGCCCCGGGATCCCGGCCTGCTGAGCGACCTGAGCCGCCGGCAGCGGGTCACGCGCTTCGACGAGCCCCGCTACCCATTCGGCATCCCCAACGGCTGGTTCGTGGTGGCGACCTCGGCCGAGCTCGCCCCCGGGGACGTGCGGGCGTTGCGCTACTTCGACCGCGACCTCGTGCTCTACCGCACCGCCTACGGCGAGCCGAGGCTCATGGACGCCCACTGCCCGCACCTCGGCGCCCACCTCGCCGTGGGCGGCCGGGTCGAGGAGGGCTGCATCCGCTGCCCCTTCCACGGCTGGCGCTTCGACGGCGAGACCGGCGCGTGCGTGGAGATCCCGTACGGCGACCTGCCCCGCATCCCGCCCAAGGCCCACGCCCGCTCCTACCCGACGCTGGAGCGGAACCACATGGTGTGGGCCTGGTACCACGCCCGCGGCGGCGACCCGTTTTACTACGTGCCCGAGGTCCCCGAGTTCGCGGACGAGGACTGGCTGCCCATCGAGGTGCGCGACTTCGAGATCCGGGTCGCGGCCCAGGACATGGCGGAGAACAACGTCGACTTCGCCCACTTCCGCTACGTGCACGGCACCGACGCCATCCCCGAGGACGAGTTCACCACCGACGGCACCTACAAGAAGGCAGTGGGTGGCGGCGGCACCTTCATCCGGGAGGGCTTCGGGCTCGGGCTCGGCGTGCTGCGCATCACCGGCTACGTCACGTTCCTGTCCTCGACCACGCCGCTCGACGCCGGCAACGTGCACGTGCGCTGGGTGTTCACCGCGCCCCGGGCCAACGGCGAGGACGCCGCCGTGCAGGCCGCCGACTCGTTCTGCGCCGGGGTCTCCCAGGACATCCCCATCTGGGAGAACAAGCTGTACCGGGACCCGCCCATCGTCACGAAGACCGAGAAGCTCATCCTCGAGCACCGGCGCTGGGCGCAGCAGTTCTATTCCGACTGAGACGCGACGGAGGGCGGATGGCCAGCTGGCTGGGGCAGTACTGCATCAACGTGAGCGACCTCGACCGGGCGGTCGACTTCTACACCGCGCTGGGGCTCAGCTGCACCAGCCGCACCGAGATCCCCGAGGCTTTCGAGGCCATCGTCGAGTGCCCCGCGGGCGGATCGAAGCTCCAGCTGGCCCGGCAGAAGGACCACACGCCGCCGCTCGACCTCGGCACCGCGTTCTGGAAGCTCTACGTCAACACCCGGGACATCGACGCCACCTTCACCGCCGCCCGGAAGGCGGGCGCCACGGTGGACGCCGTCCCCGAGCGCCTGGAGCGCTGGCCGGTGACGATCGGCTTCGTGCGGGATCCCGACGGCTATCTGGTGGAGCTGGTCGAGCGCCATCCCTGGGGCGACGAGATGCCCGGCGACGACGTGTGGCTCGGTCAGTACTGCCTGAACGTCACCGACCTCGAGGCCGCCGTGGGCTTCTACGGGCTCTTGGGCCTGGCCTGCACCAGCCGCACCGACATCGGCCACGCCCGGGAGGCGATCGTGGAGGCGCCGGGCCGGGGATCGAAGCTCCAGCTGGCCCAGCAGGCGGACCAGGACGGCCCGCTGCGCATGGGCTCGATGTGGAAGCTGTACGTCCACACCGACGACTGCGAGGGCCTGCACCGGACCGCGGTCGAGGCCGGTCACCCGTCATTGGTGCCCCCGATGCGACTAGACCGCTGGCCTGTCACCATCGCCTTCGTAGGCGACCCCGACGGCTACCAGGTCGAGCTGGTCCAGCGCCACGCCGACTGATCCTGGGCCACCACCAACGAGAGGACACCCGTGATCCGCTTCTCCGTGTTCTATGCCGCCGGCGAAGGCGACACCTTCGACCACGACTACTACCGCAACACCCACGTCCCGCTGTGCGTGTCCACATGGAGCCCGGACCGAGCCGAGATCGACCGGGGCGTCGACGGCCCCTACGTGGCCGCAGTCCACTTCGTCTTCCCGTCGTCGGACGCCATGCAGGCCGCCCTCGCCAACGACGAGACGGCCGCCATCCTGGCCGACGTGGCCAACTACACGACGATCACCCCGGTGACCCAGATCAGCGAGATCCAGGACTGAACGGTCGTCTTAGCGGCCAACACGGTGGGTGCACTTGACGTCACATTCATCTCATGGTCGACTAGTGTGTACCTGCGGGTAACCACAAACGAATACAGGCTCAAGCGATTCAGGCTCATGGTTTCTGTATCAAACGAGCCTCGAACAAGGTCTCTGGATCGTCTGCGCTGCGCCGGACCGAGTCCCGCTACTGGGGAGCGAGTCGAAGGCCGCTGAGCTGACGTGAGTCGGACCGGGCGCCACTTCCGTGGGGGCGCCCGGTCCGGCCGCCCACCTCTTCTGGGCGGCTCAGCCCCAGGATCCGCCGCTGAGGCAGAACTCGTTGCCCTCCGGGTCGCGGAGGACCACGTTGCGGTAGCGAGCCGCGACTGCGGGCGGGAACTCCTCCTCCCATGCCACGGTGGCGCCCAGGGCTTGGAGGCGGGCGATCTCGGCGTCGAGGCCGTCCAGCGGGCCGGCGGTGCAGCCCAGGTGCATGCGGTTCTTCACGGCCTTGGGCTCGGGGACGCGGATGCACTCGAGGTAGGTGCCGCCCGCCGGTGGCCCGCAGATGGCGCCGCTGCCGTCCGGGGCCGCGGCCACGCCGCCCCAGCCGAGGGCGGCGTTCCAGAATTCGGCCACCCGGGCGGGCTCGGCACAGTCGAGCGTGACGCAGATGATGTCCACGCCGCGAGTCTCGACCACGCGCCGGCCGCGGTGACCGGCTTGCCGAAAACTAGAACACGTTCTAGTGTGCCTCTCGTGAGCGGTGATGACTACACCATGCTCGTGGGGGGCGACCGGGTGGCCGGCGGTCGAGGCGCGTACGCCGTCGTCAACCCTGCAACGGAGCAGGAGGTCGGCCAGGCCCCGGAGGCGTCGGTAGACCAGGTCGCGGCGTCCGCCGCCGCCGCGGCCGAGGCCTTCCCGGCCTGGAGCCGGACCCGGCCCGACGAACGGGCGGCCCTGCTGGGCCGCCTCGCCGACCTGCTGGCCACCCAGGCTCCCGAGCTGGTCCCGCTGGTCCAGGCCGAGACAGGGGCCACCCAGCGCGTCGCCCGCACGATGCAGGTGCCGCAGACGATCGACCGGTTCCGCCGCTACGCCCGCGGTGCCACCGAGCCGCTCGCCCTGCCGCTGGCGCCCACCGAGATGCCCTCCACGGCCCTCGCGCCCGGAGGCCTGCTCGGCGCGGTCGTGGAGCGCCGCCCGGTGGGCGTCGTGGCCTGCATCACGCCCTACAACTTCCCGCTGGTCAACATGGCGGGCAAGGTGGGGCCGGCCCTCGCCATGGGCAACACGGTGGTGGTGAAGCCCGCACCCCAGGATCCCCTGGCGGTGCTGCGGTTCGCCGACGCCGTGGTCGAGGCGGGGTTCCCGCCCGGTGTCGTCAACATCGTCACGGGCAGCGGGGCGGAGGTAGGCGAGGCTCTGGTGGCGTCGCCGCACGTGGACATGACCAGCTTCACCGGCTCGACGGCCGTCGGCCGCCGGATCGGCGAGGTAGCCGGGCGCTCCATGAAGCGCCTGCTACTCGAGCTGGGCGGGAAGGGCGCCGGTGTGGTCTTCGACGACGCCGACGTGTCCACGGCGGTCGGCGCCATCACCAGCACGTGGGCGTTCCACTCCGGGCAGATCTGCACCGCGCCCACCCGGGTGCTGGCCCAGCGCGGCATCCACGACCAGATCGTCGCCGGGCTGCAGGCCGCCGCGGGCCGGCTCAAGGTGGGCGACCCGCTGGCCCCGGACACGGTCGTCGGCCCGGTCATCTCCGCAGCCCAGCGCGACCGGGTCGAGGCGCATGTCCGCTCGGGGGTCGACGAGGGCGCCACCCTGCTGGCCGGCGGCACCCGGCCCGACATCTCGCCGGGGTTCTACGTCGCCCCCACCCTGCTGGTCGACGCCAAGCCCAGCATGCGCGTGGTGCAGGAGGAGATCTTCGGGCCGGTCGTGGTCGTCTTGGCCTTCGACGACGAGGACGAGGCGGTGACGCTGGCCAACGGCACCGAGTTCGGGCTCAACGACTACGTCTTCACCGCCGACACCGCCCGGGGCCTGCGGGTCGCCCGCCAGCTCCGCTCGGGCAGCGTGGCCATCAACACCGCCCAGCAGAGCCCCGAGGCTGCGTTCGGCGGCTTCAAGCAGTCCGGCGTGGGTCGTGACCGGGGTAGCTTCGCCCTCCACGCCTACAGCGAGCTGCAGTCCATCGTGTGGCCGGGCTGAGGGAGTGACCGCGTGAAGGGCATCGTCTGGACGGGGAAGTTGGAGGTCCGAGACGACGTGGCCGTGCGTCCGCCCGGGCTCGGCGAGGTACGGGTGCGCATCTCCCACGCCGGGCTGTGCCATAGCGACGTGTCGGTGATCGACGGCACCATCCCGTTCCCCACGCCGGTCGTCCTCGGCCACGAGGGCGCCGGTGTGGTCGAGGAGGTGGGCGACGCCGTCACCAAGGTCAAAGTCGGCGACCACGTGGTGCTGACCACCCTCGGCAACTGCGGCCGCTGCGCGGCGTGCGACCGCGGCCAGCCCACCCACTGCCGCGACACGATGGGCCGCCTGTCCCGGCCGTTCACCGTGGGCGGAGAGAAGGCGTTCAGCTTCGCCAACGCCGGGGTGTTCACCGAGCAGGTTGTCGTGAACGAGACCCAGGCCGTGGTCATCGACCCCGAGGTCCCGCTCAGCGCCGCCTGCCTCATCGGCTGCGCCGTGGTGACCGGAGCCGGGGCCGTCCTCAACCGGGCCCGGGTCCAACCCGGCCAGACCGTCGTGGTGATCGGCGCGGGCGGGATCGGCCAGTCCGCCATCCAGGCGGCCCGCATCGCCGCGGCCGGGCGCATCGTCGTGGTCGACGCCAACCCGGCCAAGGAGGCCGTGGCCCGCCGCTTCGGGGCAACGGACTTCGTGGACGCCAGCGCGACCGAAGACACCGTGGCCGCCGTCAAGGATCTGGGCCTCCCCCTCGGCGCCGACCACGTCTTCGAATGCGTGGGCCACCCCGCACTGATCCGCCAGGGCATCGCCATGCTCGACTGGGGCGGCACGCTGACGCTGCTGGGCGTGCCCAAGCTGGGGACCGAGGCCGCGTTCGTGGTCAACGACCTCTACAACGACAAGTCGATCCTGGGGTGCCGCTACGGCTCGACCCGGCCGCATCACGACATCCCGCTGCTGGTCTCGTTCTACCGGGACGGCCGGCTGCAGCTCGACGCGATGGTCAGCCAGGTCTACCCGCTCGACCAGATCACCCAGGCGCTCGACGACCTCGAGCACGGCAAGCTCAACCGCGGCGTGCTCGCCGTGTCCCCGTAAGGAGCCAGGTCCCATGGAGTTCGGCGTCTTCGCCCAGCTGTTCGTGCCGAAGTTCGAGCGCGACCGCGACCCGCAGGCGGAGCACAAGCGGATCCTGCGCAACGTCGAGATCGCCAAGACCGCGGATCGCAACGCCTTCAAGTATGTGTGGTGCCCGCAGCATCACTTCCTCGACGAGTACAGCCACATGCCCGGGCCCGAGGCGTTCCTGGGCTACTGCGCCGGCCAGACCGAGCGGGTCCACCTGGGGTCGGCCATCTTCAACCTCACGCCGCCGGTCAACAAGCCCCAGCGCATCGCCGAGAACGTCGCCCTGCTCGACCACCTGACCGACAACCGCTTCGAGTTCGGCACCGGGCGGGGGTCGTCGAGCACGGAGGTGCTCGGCTTCGACATCCCGAGCGTGGACATCACCAAGGCCATGTGGCGGGAGACCATCCGCGAGATCCCGAAGATGTGGAAGGACGCGCCCTACAGCTTCGAGGGCGAGTTCTTCCGCATGCCCGAGCGCAAGGTCTTCCCCAAGCCGCACGGCCCGCTGCACCCGGCCATCTGGGTGGCGGGCGGCAGCCCGGGCACCTTCACCGAGGCCGGCGAGCTCGGGCTGGGCGTGTTCTGCTTCGCCATCGGGCGGCCGCAGGACATGGAGCCGCTGGTGCGGGCGTACAAGTCCGCCATCGGCTCCGCCACGCCGGTCGGCGACTATGTCAACGACAACATCATGGGCGTGACCAACATGTTGTGCATGGAGGACCGGCGCAAGGCGTTCGAGGTCGCCTCGAACATGGGCATGAACTACTACTCGTCGCTGGCCTACCACTGGCTCGACAACGTGCCGCGGCCCAAGCACCTGCCCGAGTGGCCGGCCAAGATCCCCGAGCCGTCGCCCGAGGCGGTCGAGCAGCTGTCGGCCGAGGGATACATCGCGGTGGGCGACCCCGACGACTGCGCCCGCTCGGTGCAGCGCTGGGTGGACATGGGCTTCGACCAGCTCACGTTCAGCCCCACCACCAACACCCTGCCCACCGAGGTGGTCGTGTCGTCGATGGAGCTGTTCGGCCGCGACGTGATCCCCGTGTTCGACACGGACCCCGAGCACTCGACGACCCGCTACCGCCGGGAGGCCGCGGCCCGCCTCGCGTCGTGACCGGCTTCAACTTCGCCGACGCATGGGAGGTGGCGGCCGACGCCGTCCCCGACCGGGAGGCGCTGATCGTCGGCGCCCGGCGGCTGACCTACGGGGCGCTGGAGGACCGGGCCAACCGGCTGGCCCAGCACCTGTCGTCGCAGGGGATCGGTGCCGGCGACCACGTGGCGCTGTACCTGGAGAACTGCACCGAGTACGTCGAGGCGATGCTGGCCGCCTACAAGCTGCGGGCCGTCAGCATCAACGTCAACCACCGCTACGTCGAGGGCGAGCTGCGCTACCTGCTGGACAACAGCGACTCGGTGGCGGTGATCACCCAGCCGTCGCTGGCGGCGACCGTCTCGTCGGTGCTGCCGTCGCTGCCCGCAGTGCGGTGGGTGCTCACCGTCGGCTCGGAGTACGAGGCGGCGCTGGCGGCCGCTTCGCCCGCTCGTCCCGAGATCGAGCGCAGCGGCGACGATCGCTACATCCTCTACACCGGGGGGACGACCGGCCTGCCCAAGGGGGTGGAGTGGCGCCAGGCCGACGCCTTCTTCGCCTGCATGGGCGGCGGCGATCCCTCCCGGCTGTCGGGGCCAGTGGCGCGGCCCGAGGAGCTGCGCGACCGGATCGTGGAGCGGCCCGCCACCTACCTGCCGCTGGCCCCGATGATGCACGCCGCGGCCCAGTGGACCTCGTTCGCCTGGTTCTTCGCCGGGTCGCGGGTCGTGCTCATGGCCGGCGCGCTCGACCCGGACGCGGTGTGGCGCACGGTGGAGGCCGAGCAGGTCAACCTCATGACGGTGGTGGGCGACGCGGTGGCCCGGCCCCTGCTCGACGCCTGGGACTTGGCCGGTGGCTACGACGCCTCGTCCCTGTTCTCGTTCTCCAACGGCGGTGCGCCCATGGCTCCCGCCACCCGGTCCCGGATCTTCGCCACGCTGCCCCACGTCATGGTGGTCGACGGGTTCGGCTCGTCCGAAGCGGGCACCCAGGGCGCCATGCGGGTGGCGGCGGGGGAGGGCTCGTCCGCGTCCAGCCTGGTCCGCTTCGACCGGCCCACCAAGCCCACCATCGTCGTGGACGCGGACGGCGTGGAAGTGGTGCCCGGCTCGGGCGTCGTGGGCCAGGTGCTGGCCGGCGGCCACCTGCCGGTCGGCTACTACAACGACCCCGAGCGGACCGCAGCCACCTTCGTCGAGCGGGAGGACGGGCGCTGGCTCATCACCGGCGACATGGCCACCGTCGGCGCCGACGGTGCCATCGAGCTGCTGGGCCGGGGCTCGGGCGCCATCAACACCGGGGGCGAGAAGGTCTTCCCCGAGGAGGTCGAGAGCGTCCTCAAGGCTCACCCGGCGGTGTACGACTGCCTGGTGGTCGGCGTGGACGACGACCGCTGGGGCACCGCCGTGACGGCGGTGGTCCAACCCGTCGCGGGGACGTCGGTCACGCTCGACGACCTGGCCGCCCACTGCAAGGCCACGCTCGCGGGCTACAAGGCCCCCAAGCACCTGGCGCTGGTGGACGCCATCGTCCGCTCCCCGTCAGGCAAGGCCGACTACCGCTGGGCCCACTCCGCCGCCCGGGCGGCGCTGGGCCAGCCGTCGGCGAGCGGTCAGACCTCGTAGCAGTAGGCGCGCCAGTTGCCGGAGCGGGGCAGCGGGCACAGGGCGGCCGTGGCCCGCAGCAACCAGTCGAGGACCAGGTCGAGGGCCTCGTCGCCCACGCCCGGGGCCGGGACGACCACCAGGCCGCGGCGAGGGTGGTCCTGGGTCACCCGCCAGCCCTCGGGGACGGGGACCCCGCGCTCGACCAGCGTTCGGACCACCTTGGGCCCCTGGCCGTGCTCGATGCCTGCGGTCTCGGGGTCGCGACCCTGCGGTGGCACCCAGGTGGCCATGGGGACCAGCGGCCCGCGGGCGGCCAGCAGCATGCCCATGGTCGAGCGGGGGGCCGGGGGCTCCGCGACGTTCAGGCCGGGCGAGAAGTTGATCCAGCCGGCGCCGGCATCGGCCAGCTTGGCCATGCGCCGCACGACCGCGGCGCGCTCGTCCTCGGCGAACTCGACGACCACCGGTTCCGGCACGGGCACCCGACCAACCTACGCCTCGTGGCGATGGTCGGGTAATACGGAGCGCACTGGCCGCCGCTCGGCGAGCGTCGCCGTCCTAGGCTCCGCGGCTATGGATCTCCCCCATGCTCTCCGCGAAGCCCTGGAAACCCAGGTCATCGAGCACGAGCCGACGCGGGCGGCGTTGGTGTTGCGCAACGCGGTGGCCGACCTCGGGCCCGAGGAGGTGACCGGCGGCCTGCTGGACGCAGCGGCGGTGGCGCTGCGGCGCTACGTCGCGGAGACCGACGAGGCCTACGAGCAGGTGGAGCTGCTCGACCGGCTGGCCCTCGACGGGGCCGTCCCGGCGGACAGCATCGACGTCCTGGCCCGCATGCTGACGCTGGCGGCGTCGACCGCGGGAGGTGTGCGGCCGCCCATCGAGGGGCTGGTGGCCGAGCTGGGCCCCGAGCAGGCGCTCTTCGGCGCCTGGCTGACCACCCTCGCGGTGATCCGGATCGTGTCGATCAGCCTGGAGCGCACCGAGGTCGAGATCGCCGAAGTGGTCGCGGAGGCGGTCGACGCGTTCTGATGCGGGCGCGCGGCAGCCTCCCGCCTAATATCTGACACATCGTCAGATATCGGGCTGATCGCTGAACAGGCGAGGAGGATCATGGGGCTGCTCGACGGCAAGGTCGCCATCGTCACCGGGGCGGGGCACGGCATCGGCCGGGGCCACGCCATGGAGCTGGCGCGCCAGGGTGCCCGGGTCGTGGTCAACGACCTCGGCGGCTCCGTGGGCGGCGAGGGTTCGTCCAAGGACGCCGACGTCACGGTCAAGATCATCGAGTCGCGGGGCGGCGCCGCGGTCGCCAACTACGAGGACGTCTCGGACCACGAGGGCGCCGGCCGGTTGATCGCCCAGGCGGTGGACGAGTGGGGCCGGCTCGACGTTCTGGTGAACAACGCCGGCATCGTGCGGGACGGCGCCATCTGGAACATGAGCGACACCGACTTCGACGCGGTGCTGCGAGTGCACGTGAAGGGCACGTGGGAGCCGTGCCACTGGGCGGCCAAGCATTGGCGCGAGCGGGCCAGGGCCGGTGAGTCGTTCACCGGGCGGGTGATCAACACGACGTCCGGCGCCGGGCTGGTCGGCAACTTCGGCCAGACCAACTACGCCACGGCCAAGGCCGCCATCGCCGGCCTGACCCAGACCCTCAGCCTGGAGCTGTACCGGCTCGGGGTCACCGTCAACGCGGTGGGGCCGGCGGGCGCCACCCGCATCACCGCCACGATGCCGGGGGCGCCGGCGGTGATCGAGCCGGACGATCTCGGCGAGGACGAGTACAACCCGATGGACCCGGCCACCTCGTCCCCGCTGGTCGCCTGGCTGGCGTCGGACGAGTCCCAGCACGTGACCGGGCAGGTGATCCGGGCGGTGGCGGATCGCATCGTGTGGATGCGGGGCTGGAGCGACGGTCCCAGCGTCTCCAACGGCGGGAAGCGCTGGGATGCCACCACGCTCGGCACCGTGCTCGCCACCGACGTCTTCGGCACGCGGGCGCCCGGTCTGCGCTATTGACCCTGTGAACGAGTACCGTCCACCTGATGGGGGGACGCGACAATGTGGTCGCCGGAGGTGGCCAGGCCTACCTACGTGACGTGCAGTACCGCGACAGCTCGCGGCTCGCGGCCCGGGCCCGCTTGCACGTGAAGTACGGCACGGCCCCCGTCGCGTGGTTCCCGTGGCTCGCCACCCAGGTCCGCTGGCCCAAAGGTGCCCGGGTGCTGGAGGTGGGCTGTGGCGCGGGCTGGATGTGGGCCGAGGCGGCCGCCCGGCTGCCGATTGACCTGGAGCTGACCCTCACGGATCTGTCCGGCGGCATGGTCACCGAGGCGGTCGAGCGGGTCGGCTCGCTCGGGCGCTATCGCCGCGCCGTGGGCCGGGTGGCCGACGTCCAGGAGCTGCCGTTCCGGGACGCCACCTTCGACGTGGTGGTGGCCAACTATGTGCTGCACCACGTGCCCGACGCGGGCCGAGCGGTGGGCGAGATGGCCCGGGTCCTACGGCCGGACGGGGTCGCCGTCGTCGCCTGCGTCGGCGATGGGCACCTGGCGGAGCTGCATCAGATCCGGCAGGAGGTGTTCGGCGAGGACTGGGCCTGCGCGCTGCCCGCCACGTTCGGCGCCCGGTCGGGGGCTCGGCTGTTGCCGTCGCGGTTCGGCCGCGTCGACTGGCGCCCGTACGACGATCGGCTCGACTGCCGAGACCCCGACGACGTGGTCGCCTACCTGGCGTCGACGCCGCCCGTCGAGGACGCCGACGCCGCGCAGCACACCCGCGTCGTCGAGCTGGTCCGGGCCCGCTTCGACGCCCAGGGGGGCCGGTTGCAGGTGAGCAAGGACACCGGCCTGTTCATCTGCCACGCGCCCAGCGCGCCGTCGCGGTAGAGAACCAGCGAGGGCGGCGCCTGGTGGCGCCGCCCTCGGGCTGGTGTCGGTGGTGTTGCGGAGTCGGCCGGGCTGCGGCACCCGGCCGTGTTGGGATCAGCCGAGACCCAGCCGCCGGCTGCAGGCCGGCCAGGAGCCCCAGCCCGAACGGGCTTGGAGGCGCTGACCCATCAGGATCTGCGTCTCGCGTGAAGCATCGCTCGGCAGGCCGGTGCCACCGACGCTCCGCCAGGTGCTCAGCGAGAACTGCAGGCCGCCGTAGTAGCCGTTGCCCGTGTTGGCCGCCCAGTTGCCACCGGCCTCGCACTGAGCGAGGGCATCCCAGGTGGCGTAGCTGTTCGGGTCACCGATGCCACCGCCAGTGTCCGGCGGTGCTTCTTCGGTGGGGGGCGGTTCGGTCGCAGGGGGACGGGTCGTCGGCGGATCGG
>Ga0209814_10000112_pt1 | contig 21617 bp, 18 predicted proteins | sample SoiMetdeltSBSDD1_FD_187597 | JGI IMG/M metagenome (GOLD analysis project Ga0209814, IMG submission 187597) | Bulk soil microbial communities from a Populus tree surrounding site in Tennessee, USA - Soil MetaG P. deltoides SBSDD1 (SPAdes) (version 2) | ecosystem: Environmental > Terrestrial >... | reverse complement strand
GGTCCCGCCCGAACTTGATGTTGAACGAGACCACCTCGAACGAGCCCGGCAGGGGGTCCGTGGCCGGCCGCCGGGCCGCGGCCAGGGCGCAGCCCGGCCCCCCAGGGTCCCGGTAGTTGAAGGCATGGGCGCAGCCCAGCCCGGTCAGCAACCCGGTCTCGATGACGCCGGGGATCCGGCGGATCGCCCGCGCGAGCTCCGCTGGCTCATCGATCGGTCCGACCGCGCAGTCGAGGATCACGTTGAAGTTATCGGTCACGAACGGCCGCTCGTCGTGCATTCGCAGGGTTGGCTTGAGCGCGAGATCCTCGAGCCGGCGGCGGCAGAGGGGCACTGCGAACGGCATGACCTCGACCGGAAGCCGACCTCGACTCCCGAGCACCTCGACCAGCTTCTCCGACGTGATCAGGATCACCTGCCGATCCGAGGCCGCGGCCACGATACGCTCCCGGACGAGCGCGCCGCCGTATCCCTTGATCAGGTTGAGCTTGGCGTCGACCTCGTCGGCGCCGTCGATGGTGAGGGCGATGTCCGACTCGAGGCCCACGAGGTCGATGCCGAGCTCGCGGGCCAGCCGCGCCGTCTCCTCGGAGGTCGGCACGCCCCGAACCCTGAGCCCGCCGCGCACTCGCTCCGCCAGTGCCCGTACGAATGCGGTCGCCGCATGTCCAGAGCCCAGGCCGACGACGTCACCGTCGCTGACGAGGCCGAGGGCGTGGTTCGCGAGTGCCGCCAGCGGGTCGTCGATCGTCGTCGCCATGATGCGGGCACGCGCCCGCTACAAGGATACCGCTAAGGCAAACCGAGCAGGAATCAGGCGCTACCCGCCCCGCAAGGCGATCAGCTCCTCGAAGAAGCGGCGCAGCGGTGGCAGGTTGGTGAACAGGGCATGGAACGCGTCGCGATCCACCGCGAGGAGATTGACGCTCGACCGGCTCCTCACAGTCGCGGTCCGCGCACGCTCGCCGACCAGCGCGATCTCGCCAAAGCACTCGCCGGGGCCGAGCGTTCGCAAGACGGTGTCGCCTCCTCCGGCGCCGCGCTTGAGCACGTCCACCTGGCCGTCGACGACGACGTAGAGCCAGTCGCCCCGGTCGCCCTCGCGGCAGATCACCTCGTCGGGCTCGAAGTGCTCCCGGCGAATCGAGAAGGCCTTGTCGGTCTTGAGCTGGACGATGTCGGGCGGGAGCAGAAGGTCGAGCGTCCAATCGGTGGCCACGCGGAGCTTGCGGTCGAGGCCGGGGAGCTTCAGCAAGTAGACCGTGCGCCAGAGCCACCAGGCAAGGAAGCCCGAGAGCCGCATGCCGAAAACCTCGGCGACGGCCGATCGGTGGCCGAGCGAGCCCATCTTGCCGAGCGCGCTGAACGCGAAGGCCTTTCGGCTCGTGCTCCTGATCGTTGCGGCGATGTTTTCGGCGAGGCACCGGGCCTCGCGCGTCGCGTGCTGCGCCGTCGGCGGGCAGGGCTCGCCCGTCTTCGCGTCGAGGATCCAGGCGCAGTCGCCGACCGCCCACACGCCCGGGTAGTCAGGAACCTCGAGATGCCGGTCGACCACGATCCGGCCCCTCTCCTTCTTGCACGGCAAGGCCGCCACCAGCGGATTCGGCGCCGAGGGCACGGTGCTCACGACGGTTCTGGCGGCGATGCGCTCGCCGCCGTCGAGCAGGGCCGCGTCCATCGTCGCGCCCTGCAGGCGCGTGTTGAGCTTGATCTCCACGCCACGCCGCATCAGGATCCGCTGCGCGAACTCGGCGAGCGAGCGCGGCAGCTCGGGCAGGATGAGGCCCTGAGCGTGGAGCAGGACGACCCGGATCTCCCGCGGATCGACGTGGTGGAAGCTCTTCGCCGCCGCGCGGACGAAATCGTTCAGCTCGGCGACGGCCTCGACGCCCGAGAAGCCGCCGCCCGCCACGACGAATGTGAGCAGCGCGCGGCGCGCTTCGGCCGACGGCTCGGTGTCGGCCTCCTCGAGCGCCTGGATCGCGCGATTACGCAGCGCGAGCGCGTCGCCCAGATACTTGAACGGGAGGGCGTGCTCGGCGAGCCCGGGTTGGCCGGCGAAGCTCGTCACGTTGCCGAGCGCGATCACCAGGTGGTCGTAGTCGAGCTCGAGCTGGCGCGCGCCGAAGCCCGCCGAGGCGATAACCCGCCGGCCCTCCAGGTCGATCCGCTCCACCGTCCGCGTGTAGAGGTGCGTGCTGGGGCACAGGCGCCGGATCGGCGTGATCGTATCCAGAAGACCGATGCTGCCGGAGATCACCTCCGGGAGCATCGGCTGGAACGTCAGATAGTTCTCCTTGCTGATCAGCGCGATCTCGGCCTCTCGCCCGTGCCCCAGAAGCTTCTCGAGCGCGATGGCGGTGTAGACCCCGCCGAAGCCGCCGCCGACGATCACGATCCGCGGCCGATCTTTCGCCATTTCCAAGCGCCTCGGCGCGATCGCGGCCGTCAGCTCGCGCGCCGGCGGGCCGTCTCGTCCTCGGTTCGTGCGCCCCGCTCCGTCACGCCTCCGAAATAGTCGATGTAGCGGTCGATCGGGCGAGGCCGGTCGGCCATGATCGCCGTCAGGTACAGGATCGATTCGGCCAGGTCGAGCATGATTCGCGTCCTCCCGCCCGTTGGACACGCGGCGGCGGGCCTGCGGTTCGACCTCAGATGAAGTGCCGGGTCAGCTGCTCGCGGAGCATCATACGGGCCCGGTGCAGGCGCGACTTCACCGACGGCACCGACTCATCGAGGATCCCGGCGATGTCCTCGTTGGACAGATCCTCGACGTCGCGCAGCACGAGCACGGCGCGGTAATGCTCGGGCAGCGCGTCGATCGCTCGCTCGAGGATGCGACGGCGCTCGCCGGCGAGACATTCCTCCTCGGGGCTCTGTGACCAGTCGGCGAGCAGGAACGCGCGATCGCCCTCGCGATGGCCGTCGGGCTTGTGATTGCTCCCGACCGGCTCGAACTCCTGCTCCTGCAGCACGCGGAGCAGCTTCACTTGAGTCTCGAGCGGCAACTCGCCGACCTCATCGAGGAAGAGCGTGCCCTGGTCGGCAAGCGCGAACCGCCCGACGTGACGCTCGATAGCGCCCGTGAACGCGCCCTTCACGTGGCCGAACAGCTCGCTCTCGACCAGTCCCGCCGAGATCGCGCTCGAGTTCACCTTCACGAGCGGCCGGGCACGGCGCGGGCTCCGCGCGTGGATCGCGCGGGCCACCAGCTCCTTGCCCGTCCCGGTCTCGCCGTAGACCAGCACCGTGGCGTCGGTCGGCGCGACGCGCTCGACCTGGCGGAGCACGTCCAGCAACGCGGTGCTCGAGCCGACCATCTCGGCATAGTTGTGCTCGATGTGGATCTCGTCCTGGAGATAGACGTTCTCGTCCTGGAGCCGGCTCTTCAGCACCTCGACTTCGACGAGCGCGGCGCGGAGCCGCTCATCGGCGCGAAGCCGGGCCAGCTCGGCGCCGGCCCGTGCCGCGAACGTTCTCAGGACCAGGAGCGCACGTGACGAGTCCGGCATCGGCTTGTCGTCGAGAATCACGAGATGGCCGACCAGCGGGCCCGAGGGATCGAGGACCGGAACGCCCAGGTAACTCTCGGCGCCGAGCGTGACCAGATCCTTGTCGTCGTGGAACAGCCGCTGGACATCGCGCGCGTAGTGGGCCAGCTCGCCGTCGAGCACGCGCTGGCACGGCGTGCCGGTCACGTCGTACTCGAAATTTTCGCCGAAGCCGGCGCCGTTCCAGAACGCCCGCGTGCGGACGCGGTTGTCCACGCCCTCCATACACTCCGACACGAAGGCGTACCGGACGCGCAGCGCCGAGGCGAGATGCTCGACCAGCGAATAGAAGAAATCGCTGCCGGTCATGGCCGCGGTGCCCTCGACCACCGCGCGAAGCGTCTGCTCGACCTCGAGGCGGCGCGCCGCCTCGTCACGCACCTCCTGGTTCAGGGTGGTGATCGCTTCGTACGCCTTCATGTTCTCGACGGCCAGGACGATCTGGTTGGCGGCCTCCTGGAGGAAGGCGGCGTCGGCCTCGGAATACTGATCCGGCGACGTGCTGGCGACCGCGAGGACGCCGACGCTCACGCCCCGCGCGATCAGCGGCACGAGGACGTACGAGCGCACGCCGTCCTGGTACGCGCGCTCCTCCATTGCCCAGCGACGCTCGCGGCTCAGATCGCGGCACAGCCGGTACTGCTGATGCTGGAACGTCCAGCCGACGTGGCTCTCGCCAGGAGCCATCTCCATGCCGACGGTGAAGTACGAGGTTGGCAGGGACGATTCGAGTATGAACAGCCGGAGCACGTCGCGGTCGCGATCGGGCAGGAAGATCGCCGTGCGGTCGACCGCCACCGCGCGGCGCAGCGCGCCGGCGATAGCGTGAAAAAGCTCTTCGCGGGTCAGGCTCGAGATGACCGCGTTGTTGATCTCGAGCAGGGTGCGATAACGCGCCGCCTCCTCCGAGCCCCTCGCGCCTGCCTCTGGATGCGTCATGGGTGGCCGACCACGGCCACTCATTCTACGCCGGTCGCACCCGCGCGAGGCCGCCGTTCGGGCTCTGATGCCTCCCACCTTTCGTGCGAGTGTAAGTACACGGCCGACGACGGGTCGCCCGCGCGCCGCCCGCCCCCCTGCGGCGCCGATCGGGCCGAGGCCCGTCGGAATCAGGAGAGCAGCTTGTCGAAGAGCCGCTGGTCGGCCGGATCGATCGACGTGAGCCTGATGCTCGTCACGCGCGCGCCGGACCCGTCGGCGACGCCGACGACCTTGCCGTACAGATCGCCCGACTGCTGGCCGAGCTCGGGCGCGCTGACACGAAGCTTCACGTTCGTGAGCGGCGCCAGATCCGCGGCGAGACGCGCGTCGAACGAGCGGCGGCCCAGGCGCGTCACCGTCCCCTCGAACTCGCCGCCGAGCTGCTTGCCCTCCACGACCCAGCCTCGCAGCGGCAGCCGCGTGTCGACGCGAGGATCGCTCGCCATGTCGGCCGCCGCCGGGCGCTGGGCGAAGCGCCCGCCGATCGCGCGTAGCTCGTAGAGCAGCACCGGCTCCGCGATGCCCTTGAGCTCGACGCGAACGGGCTCGCCGACCTCGGCGAGCTCGCGGATGCGCTCGAGCGTCGAGGTGGTGACGAAGATTTGGCCGCCGACCGTGCAGCCTTCGACGCGCGCGGCGAGATTTACCGCGGCACCGACCACCGCGTACTTCGCCCGCTGCTCGGAGCCGATGTTGCCGACGACCGCCTCGCCGGTATTGACGCCGATGCCCATCTCGAAGCGCGGCCAGCCCCGGGCGGCGTTGTCGCGGTTCAGCTCGTCCATCGCCGCCTGCATCGCGAGCGCCGAGGCGGCCGCCCGCTCGGCGTGATCCGGCTGGTCCAGCGGCGCGCCGTACACGGCGAAGATCGCGTCGCCGATGAACTCGTTGATCGTTCCGCCGTGCGCGATGACGATGTCCGCCATGCGCGCCAGGTAGCCGTTGAGCACTTCCATCACGCGCGCCGGATCGCCCTGCTCCGCGAACCGGGTGTAGCCGCGCAGGTCGGACATGAGCACGGTGACCTCGCGCTTGTGTCCGCCGAGCCGCAGGCCTTCCGGCGACTCCAGCAAGGTCTTCGCGACCTCGGGCGAGACGTAGCGGCCGAAGGCGTTCCGGATGAAGTCGCGCTGGCGCAAGCCCGCGACCATCTCGTTGAACGCGCGCGTGAGCTGCCCGATCTCGTCGCGCGAGCGCACCGGCAGCTCCTCGTCGAGGGCGCCACCGGCCACGCGCGCCACGCCGCCGGTGAGCGCGCTGATCGGACGGGTCAGGCGCCGCGCGAGAAGCAAGCCGAGGATCAATGCGGCGAGGGCACCGGCCAGCGAGGCCTGGACGATCGTGATCTCGAGCTCATGCAAGCGCTCGAAGTACAGATCGACCGCGTAGTCCATGCTGAGAACCGCCGCGGTTTTCCCTTTCCGGTCGACGATCGGCGCGATCGCGGTGATCCAGGCGCCGCTCGCGTTGCGGTAGATGCGCGTGTAACGCGCGACGCCGTCCTCGAACGTCCAGCCGAGCGGCTCCATCATCTCCGGGGCGACGGCGACGAGATCGCCGGGAGGCGCCGATCCGTCGCCGACCACGACGAGCTTGGCGGTGCGCCGGCCGGGGTCGTAGTCGGTCAGGGTGCGAATAGGGGTCGTGAGCAGGGTCTCGGTCTGGACGGCGACCAGCGCCTTCTTGATGCGCGCGTACGCCGCCGAGTCGCGCGACATCGACGCCTGGGCCTCGGCGTGCACCACCGGATCGACGAGGAGTACGGCGGTCCGCGCGATATTGAGGAGCTGGGTCCCGACGGTGTCCTCGACCTCGCGTTTCTGGCGCTCGTAGACGAGGGCACCGACGAGCCCGACCGTCAGCAAGGTCAAGAGCGCGAAGGCGGCGGCGAGCCTGACTCCGAGCCGATGCCAGCGACGGAGCGCCGGCGGGGTCAGGTCCCGCGATTGGCCGACGGCTCGCTCCGGTGCCGCCGTCACGCCCTCGCGGATCCCCCGGGCTCGAAGCCGATGAGCCGATCGAGCGACCACGGGCCGGCTCCGCGCGTGAGCAGGAAGACCAGGATCGAGGCCCACGTGAGGTGCTCGGCGTACGCGCTCGGATAGACGAAGAGCTGGATCGTCACGATCATTCCGAGCAGCGGCAAGGTCGCCAGCCGCGTCGCCAGGCCGGCGATGAGGAGCAGCGAGCAGCCGATCTCGAAGGTGACGGCCATGCGTGCGGCGATCTCGGGCGAGAGGACCGGCACCTTGTACTCGTCGGCGAAGAGCTGCACTGTCAGCTCCCAGCCCATGATCTTGTTCAGGCCCGCCTTCAGGAACACGCTCGCGATCGCGAGACGAAACATACACTGAACGATCGCGATCGGAAAGCGGCCCAGGCGCTCGGTCAGCGCGGCGAGACGGGTTCGTCCGCGGGTGGCGATCAGCATGGACGCGGCATCGGTGTGCATCGGGGGCCTCCTCGATCGGTTGATGGCGTGATACCTGCGGTCGCGCTCGCGCCGACGATGAGCCCCTCGTCCAGGAGCTCGGTCAGCGCGCCGGTCAGATCGAATCTCGGATCGGCCGACGACGCCGCCTCCGCGGCGGTTTTCAGATCGCCGCCGGACGCGAGCGCCCGGCGGAACGCGAAGGCACCGGGCGTGAGCGGGCGAAACACGACCTCGTCGTCGGCACGATGCACCTGAAGCCACACGCCGCCCTCATCGAGACTGACGGTGGCTTCGGGATCGGCACCGGGTTGATTGAGGCGCCAGATCCGATGGATCGGCCACGGCGACTCGATCAACGCCACCGACGGGTGCAGCCGAAGCTTCAGCCGGCCGACCTCGCCCGGTGGCACGGCGGAGAGCCACCTCGGGTCGAGCGTGACGGTGTCCTCGGCGCGGAATGCCTGGCTCATCGCCCACTCGAGCCGCGCGACGTCGGCCAGGTAGGGCAGCTCCTGGCACGGCGGAAACTCCGCCAGAAAATCGGCGAGCGACTCGCCGTACTCGAAGAGGCACGGCCCGGCCGGCGGATGCTCGCGAATGTAGCGGTCGGCGGCGTAGGCGAAGAACCGCGGGTCGACGAGACGAACCACGACCGGAAAGGTCGCCTCGAGTGCCTGCGTGAGCGTCGTGAAGACGTGGTTTCGATAGATCGCGACGCGCGCCGCCGGCGCCAGGCCGTCGGCACGGACCTCTCTGACAACAGCCGCTTCGGGCCCGCCGAGCAGCGCCGTCGCGAAGTCGCGCTCGAGCTCACGCGGCGACGACATGGCGCTCCTGGTCCGCGACAGCTCGCGAGAATCGCTCGGCCCGTGCCGCCTCGTCGAGGAGCACGGAGAGCTCGGGCAGATTCGTGTCCCACTCGATCAAGGTCGGCACCTCTCCGATTCGCGCGAGCGCGAGGCGATAGAGGCTCCAGACCGGCTCGGCGACCGGCGAGCCGTGATCGTCGATCAGGATCGTCCGGCCCTCCGCGTCGTTCGTGGTATGGCCGGCCAGATGGATCTCGCCGATCGCATCGGCGGGCAATGCCTGCAGATAGGCGACCGGATCCTCACCGAAGTTCGTGCAGCTCACGAACACGTTGTTGACGTCCAGCAGGAGGCTGCACCCGGTGCGCCGCGCAAGCTCGAGCATGAAGTCGGGCTCCGGGATCGGTGAGCGCGTGAACCGGAGATAGCGCGCGGGATTCTCGACCAGGATCGTCCGTCCGAGCGTCTCCTGAACCTGCTCGATCCGGCGGCTCGTCGCCTCGAGGCGTGCTTCGTCGTAGGGCAGCGGAAGCAGATGGTTGAGGTACGCTCCGCCCCCGACGCTCCAGGCGAGGTGCTCGGAGACCAGCGCCGGCTGGATCCGCTCAACCAGGCGCTTCACACGCGAGAGATGACGGCTGTCGAGCGGGTCGGCCCCGCCGAGGGAGAGCCCGACCCCGTGCAGGGACATCGGATAGTCGTGCCGCAGGCGCTCGAGCGCGGTCACGGCCGGCCCGCCGCCCAGGTAGTTCTCGGTGTGCACTTCGAAAAAGCCGATGGCCGGCCGGGTCGCCATGACCTCGGCGACGTGGGGCGCCCGCAGTCCGACTCCGATCTGAGCCGACCTGACCGCCGAGCGCTCGTCGCGCGTGATCATGGCACCCGCCGCCTGCCTCATCGAGCTTCGATCAGGACCGCTTGGGCTGGAGGCTCGCGCCGACCACTTTGCCGCAGGCGCCCGCCGGCATGTAGATCCACGCGTCTCCCTGCCCGTCCCGCTTGGACGTCCCGGCGCAGGACGAGTTGGCGGTCTGACAGTCGTTCTTGCCGGCCTTGGCGATGCCGTAGCATTTCTCGGCCTCGAACTTCGGCTTCGGCGCCGGCCCACCCTGGGCATCCACGGTCAGGGGCAGGGCGAGGGCCGCTGCAACGGCGGAGGCGATGATCAAGTTCGACTTCTTCACGTCGGATCTCCTTTTCTCCGCGGGCTCTTGAATCGAACGATGACGACCCCCATACGGCTGTCGCCCGCCCGGTCGAGCCCGCGGTTACCGGGACCGAGCGTCAGCCTTATGGACACGGATTCTCCGGGGCACGGTTCGATCCGATTGTCACAGCCGTGTGAACTCTGGATCCGGCGCCGCGCTTGAGCCCCGGTGAAGCGCGTGCCACGCCCTGAGAGTCTCGGCGACGCTCCACGCCTGAGCGATACAGCCGCCCGGCGCAAACGGCGCGTCACCGTCGAAGATTTCGGCGATCGACCCGATCCCATAGTCGCCGAGATGGTCGGCCAGCGGTTCGAGGAACGACAGCGCGGCCGCGGCGTCGCGATAGACCTTGAAGTGGGCGAGTGCGAACGGACCGAGCAGCCACGCCCACGCGGTGCCCTGATGGTACACGCCGTCGCGCGCTCCCTGATCGCCGCCATAGCGGCCTCGGTAGTGGGGATGGCCGGGCGCGAGGCTCCGAAGGCCGAACGACGTCACGAGGTCGCGGGCGCAAGCGTCCACGACTGTCTTCTGGCGCTCGGGAGCGAGCGGGCTCTCGAAGAGCGAGACGGCGAAGATCTGGTTGGGTCTGAGCGTGCCGTCATGGCCACCTGGGGCGTCGAGCACGTCGTAGCAGTAGCCGAGATCGTCGCTCCAGAATCGGTCGAAGCCAGTCCTGACGCGCTCGCCGAGCGCATCCCACGGCGCCGCCGATCCGCGCAGGAGCCGCGAGAACCCGGCCATCGCCCGGATCGCGTTGTACCAGAGGGCATTGATCTCTACCGCCTTGCCCGTCCTCGGCGTCACGACCCGGTCGCCCACCTTCGCGTCCATCCACGTGAGCTGTACGCCGGGCTCGCCCGATGCCAGGAGCCCGTCGCACGGATCCTCCTTGATCGAGTAGCGCGTGCCCGCCCGGTGAAGTCGGAGGATCTCCTCGAGCACCGGGTAGAGCTCCTTGAGCAACGCGTCGTCGCGGGTGACCGCGTGATAGGCGCGGAGCGCCTCGAAGTACCACAGCGTGGCATCGACGGTGTTGTACTCGGGCGGCTCGCCGGCGTCGGGAAACCGATTCGGCAGCATCCCGCGGTCGACGAATCGCGCGAATGTGGAGAGGATACGCCGCGCGACGTCGGGGCGGCCGGTCGTCAGCGCCAGGCCGGGCAGCGCGATCATCGTGTCGCGACCCCAGTCACCGAACCAGTGATAGCCCGCGATCACCGTCATCCCGTCAGGATCAGCGGCGAGCGGGCGGCGGACGAGGAACTGGTCGGCGGCCAACACCAGGTGCTCGATCCACGACGGCGCGCGCGGGGCGGCCGGCTGAGTGCGACGCCAGGCAGTGTGAACGAGCCCCTCATGGCGCACGCGCCGGTGCCAGGCCCGCTCGGCGTCGATCGAGGGCGCCGCCTCCGCCGAGAGCACGAGCGTCAGCGACTGGCCGGGCTCAAGCGCCGCCTGGAACGTCGCGGCGTGCAGATGATCCTCTACCGCATCGAGTCCGCGCTCGCGCTCGCGAGGCAGGTCGAAGCCGCGATACCACGTATGCGTGATGCGCGCCGTGCCCCGGTCGGCCAGCAGCAGCAACGGCCGCGCGCCCTCGTACGCGACGACGCGAAGCCCGTGCGCCACCGGGGCGATGTCCATGCGCCATCCCTCGCCCCGCGTCGTCGCGTGGTAGTCACGATAGTTGACGAGAAGCCCGAGCTCGAGCCCGATCGCGCCGCGCGCGCGAACTACCTGGTACCGGACGTACGTCGTGTTGGCGCCGGGCTCCATCCAGACGCGCTTCTCGACGAGCGTGTCGGCGATGGCGTACGTCCACACCGGCGTCGTCCCGTCGAGCGCGAAGCGCTCGATCGCGGTGTGGCCGCGCGGCTCGATGGCGCCGCCGGCCCACCGATTGGTGGCGAGCGGGAGCGCGAGCCCGTCGACGGCGACGGTCTCGTCGACCTTGGCGACCAGCACGGTGCGGCCCAGAGGAGGATCCAGCGCGGCGACGAGCAGACCGTGATAGCGCCGGGTCAGCGACCCGGCCACCGTGCCCGACGCGTAGCCGCCGATGCCGTTGGCGCAGAGCCACTCCCGCCGCTCCGCGGCGGGGAGATCGCCGCAGATCTCCCGGCCCCAGCCGATCATGCCAGGCGGGTCTTCAGGTGATCGCCAACGCGAAGCGCATTGGCCATGATCGTCAGCGCGGGGTTCACCGCCGCGCTCGAGGGGAAGAAGCTCCCGTCGACCGCGTAGAGATTGTCGACCTCGTGAGCCTTGCAGTTCGCGTCCAGCGCCGAGGTCCGCGGATCGAAACCGAACCGAACCGTCCCGTTCTGATGCGCCACGCCGGCGAGCGGGATGCGCTGGCCAAGGAAGAGATTGCGCGCGAAGAGACCTTCATGGCATTCGTGACCGTGGACCCCGCACTTGCTCTGTCGCGCCATCAGGCTCTTGAGCTTGGCGGTCAGCCGGCGGTGAGCCTCCTCGTTGTTCGGCTGGTACGCGAGCACGATGCCGCCGTTCTGGTCGAGCGTCACTCGATTGTCCCAGGCCGGAAGATCCTCGGAGGTCAGCCAGAAGTCGAGTGAATGACGCGCCATCAGGTCGAGGGTCCATCCCGGCGCGATGGCCGGCGCGCCGCCCCGGAGCGTGTCGCCGTCGAGCTTGCCGACGAACGAGATGTGGCCCATCGGGTGGTCCCAGTCCTCCGAGCCGAAGTAGAAATCGTTCAACCCGAGCGTCTTCTGAAAGATCGTCGGATTGGGGCACTTGGACACCGCCATCAGCGCGGAGTTGACGTGCCCCATGTAGTGGCGGCCGACCACGTCGGAGCCGTTGGCCAGCCCGCGCGGGTGCCGATCGTTGGCCGAGCGCAGCAGCAGCGCGGCGGAGTTGATCGCCCCGCACGCCGCGACGACGATGTCGGCCGCGTAGATCTCTTCGGCGCCGTCGCGCTCGACGGCGATCCGCGCCACCTCGCGGCCGGACGGGATGGTCTCGAGCCGCTTGACCATCGCGCGAGTCAGCAAGGTGACGTTCGGCTGCTCGAGGGCCGGGTCGACGCACACGACCTGCGCGTCGGACTTCGCGGCGACGAGGCATGGGTGGCCGTCGCAGGTTCCGCAGCGGATGCACCGGCTCCGGCCCGGATTGCCCTCGTCGAGCATGATGCCGAGCGGCACGTGGAACGGCCGGCACCCGAGCCGCGCGAAATCGTCGGCGAGCTGCTGGATGCGTGGCTCGTGGCTCACCGGCGGATGCGGGTACGGCGCGCCGGCCGGTGGATCGGTCGGGTCGGCCCCGCGCTCGCCATGCATGTGGTAGAGCCGCTCGGCCGCCGTGTAGTACGGCTCCATATCCTCGTAGGAGATCGGCCAGGCGGGCGAGACGCCGCCCCAGTGCTTGAGCTCGCCGAAATCCTCCCGGCGAAGACGGAACAGCGCCGCGCCGTAGAACTTGGTGTTGCCGCCGACGAAGTAGTTCGTGTGGGGATGCAGCGCCTCGCCGACGGCGTCGTGCCACACTTCCTTCGTGTTGTACTTCCCCTGGAGGTTCACCGCGCGGGTGCTCCAGTTGTCCTTCTCGCGGGGCACGTAGTCGCCCCGCTCGAGGACCAGGATCCGCTTGCCGGTGGAGGCCAGGGTCCAGGCGAGGGTGCCGCCGCCCGCCCCGGTGCCGATGATCGCGACGTCGTAGCGCGTGGTCATCGCTAGCCCCCCTGGGCGAACTCGGGATAGAGCGTCATCCCGCCGTCCACGTAGATGGTCTGGCCGTGGACATAGTCCGCATCGTCCGATGCGAGCCACGCGACGGCGCGGCCGATGTCTTCAGGCGTGCCGATCCGGCCGTACGGAATCAAGGTCAGGAGGGAGGCGAGGGCCTCCGGGGTCTCCCACGCCGCGCGATTGATCGGGGTCATGATCGCTCCAGGCGCGATCGAGTTCACCCGGATGCGATGCGGCGCCAGCTCCTGGGCGAGCGACTTCATGAACATGCCGACGCCGCCCTTCGAGACGGCGTAGTTGACGTGGCCGGCCCACGGGATCACCTCGTGGACCGACGAGATGCAGATGATCTTGCCGGCGGCTCGGGAGATCTCCGCGCGGACACCGCGGCGGATCATCGAGCGCGCCGCCGCGCGGGCGCACAGGAACATTCCGGTGAGGTTGACGCCGAGCACCGTGTTCCATTGCTCGAGCGTGAGCTCGGTGAACGCGGCGTCCCGCTGGAGGCCCGCGTTGTTGACGAGGATGTCGATCCCGCCCCACGCGGACAGCATCTCCCCAAACATCGCCTCGACCTCGACCTCCTTCGAGACGTCGGCGCGGAGCGCCATCGCGTCCACCCCGTTGGTCTTGATCTCGTCGACGAGCTTCGCCGCGGCCTCCGGCTTCGAGACGAAGTTGATGACGACCGAGGCGCCGGCCGCGGCGAGCGCGCGAGCGACGCCCTCTCCGATCCCCGAGTTGGCGCCGGTGACGAGCGCGCGCTGCCCTCTCAATGACTGACGGTCCATACCGTTGGGCTCCCTTCTCGTGTGATCTCGCCGCCTTGAGACACGAGCGCGCCGGCGCACGGTTCGAGCTGGGTCCCTCACATCCCGGCCGTGAAGGATCGCCTGCGTTGAGCGATAGCACGCTCGGCGTCATCCTGCTGGCGATGGCGGAGGGCTCGGTGCTGTCACTGCCCGTCGCCGGCGGGCTCGTCGGGCGGTTCGGAAGCCGCCCGATGACCGCTCTCGCCGGACTCGCGCTCTGCCTCGCGCTACCGCTACCCGTCGTAAGCGGGAGCGGCTTGACGCTCGCGCTGTCACTGGCCCTACTCGGCGCGGCCAACGGCACGCTCGACGTGTCGATGAACGCTCAGGCGCTCTCGCTCGAGCGTCGCTACCAGCGCCCGATCATGTCGTCGCTCCACGCGTGCTTCAGCCTGGGCGGCGCGGCGGGTGCGGCGCTCGCCGGTATCCTCATGTGGCTCGGAGTCGGCGACACGGCACACGTATCATTCGCCGCCGCCGTCGGCGCCGGCGCCGTGATCACCGTCTGGGGCTTTTTGCTTCCAGCCGAGCCACGCGGAGAGCGTCCCGCCGGCGGCTTCGGCTGGCCGGCGCCCGCCCTGCTCTTCATGGGCGCGCTGGCGTTCGTCGGTTTACTCGCGGAGGGCGCGATGGCGGACTGGAGCGCCGTCTATCTGCACGATTCGCTAAAGGCGAGCCCCGCTCTGGCGGCTGCAGGCTTTGCGGCGTTCTCGCTCGCGATGACAGCCGGCCGTCTGGCCGGGGACCGAGTCGTCGGTCGTCTGGGAGCCGTTCAGGCGCTTCGGGCCTCTGGAGGGCTCGCGGCGGCGGGGCTCGCCGCGGGACTGCTGGTCAGCGGACCGACCGCCGCGATCGCGGGATTCGGATTGCTAGGCGCCGGAATCGCGAACGTCATCCCGGTACTGTTCAGCTCGGCCGGGAACGCCGCGGGCAGCGGCGCCGCCTCGGCGCTGGCGGCGGTCGCGACACCTGGCTACCTCGGATTCCTGGCCGGACCGCCGCTGACGGGCTCACCGCCGAGCACCTCGGCCTTCGCGCCGCGCTAGGCCTGGTGTGCGTGGCCTGTGCGTTCGTCATGCTCGGGGCGAACAGGCTCCCTCGTGTTTAGATCCAGCAGGCGGCGCGAACGATTCAAGAGACGACCAGCCGGCTCATGAACTCTCCAGATTTGAGAATCCCGAGAGGCCGTCCGGCCGTCGCAATGGCCGGAGGCGCAGAGTCATGCTGACTACAGTGTTTTCGATCGTCCTGTTGCTTGCCATCGTGGCCGTTCCGCTGGCCTGGCGGATCCGCACCGACCGGCAGCGCGACCACGCGGACGTGCTGCGCGCCGATATTCGCAGCGCGGTCAATCGACGGCTGCACGGTGAATCACTCCTGGCCGTCGAGGTCGTTCCGAAGACCCTCTGGCATCCTGGCCGGATCGTCCTTCGGACGCCCGCGGGCTACGAGGACTTGACCGAAGCGGTGTGGCGCGACGTCGCCAAGCGCATGCCCTTCGACTACGACCTGGTCGTTAAGCCAGGTCACGTCGAGGAGCCGCTGCGGCGCGCGGCGTGAACACTCGGATCCGCGAACAAGCCGTGGCCGTAGACGAGGTGGAACCGTTCGCGACACTCCGCGTGTCCAACGGCCAGGACCATGAACGCCACGCTCGCCAGGAACTGGCCCGAGTATTTCATGGAGGCCGCCGGCCTCGGCATCTTCATGCTGTCGGCCGGCGGCTTCGCGATCGTGCTGTTCCATCCGGCATCGGCGGTGACGCTGGCGATAGCCGATCCTCTGACGCGACGTGTGCTGATGGGAGCGGCGATGGGGCTCACCGCGGTCGCTCTGATCTATTCGCCGTGGGGCCAGCGATCCGGCGCGCACTTCAACCCAGCGGTCACCCTCACCTTTCTCCGGCTCGGCAAGATCGCCGCGCCTGATGCGTTCTTCTACGTGATGGCCCAGTTGATCGGAGGAGTGCTCGGCATCGGGGCCGTCGCGCTGGTCTCCGGCGGGCTCCTGGCCCATCCGGCGGTGAACTACGTGGTGACGGTGCTCGGCGCCGCCGGCGTGCCGGGCGCGTTCATCGCGGAGCTGGGCATCTCCCTCGCGCTCATGTCGGTGGTCCTGGCCGTCTCGAATGCTCCACGGTTCGCACGGTATACCGGCGTCGTTGCCGGCGTCCTGATCGCGACGTACATCGTGTTCGAGGGGCCGATCTCGGGCATGAGCATGAATCCGGCGCGCAGCCTCGCGTCGGCGGTGGCCGCCGATCTGTGGACGGCCTTCTGGGTATATGTGACGGCGCCGCTCCTTGGGATGCTGCTCGCGGCGGAGCTCCACCTGCGGCTGTCGCCGCGGCCGGTCCACTGCGCGAAGCTCCACCACGACAACCGACATCGCTGCATCTTCCGATGCGGATACGCCCGATGAGCCGCCGACTGGCGCCGGCAACCCTGGTCGTCGTGCTCGGCGTCGCGCTGGCGCTTTACATGTCGCCCTCGGGCGCGTCGTCAACCGTCGACTCCGCGGCGGCTCGGGCCGTGAGCGGTGTCGCGATGACCGTCGCCGACATGGACCGCTCGGTCGACTTCTACTCGACTGTGCTGTTCTTCGAGAAGATGTCGGACTCCCAGATTTCGGGGCGAGAGATCGAGCGACTGCTGGGCGTGCCTGGTGCGCGGGTCAGGGTCGTCACGATGCGGCTCGGCGCCGAGCGGATCGAGCTCGTCCAGTTCCTCGGCCGCACGGGCCGTCCGGTGCCCCCCGATGCGCGAAGCAACGACCGCTCGTTCCAGCATGTTGCGATCATCGTCAACGACATGGATCAGGCGTACCTCTGGTTGCGGCGCCACAACGTTGAGCAGACGTCGCCCGAGCCCCAGCGACTGCCCGATTGGAACCGGAACGCGGGCGGCGTCCGCGCGTTCTACTTCAAGGACCCCGACGGCCACGCGCTCGAGATCCTCCAGTTTCCTGCGGACAAGGGCGACGCGCGCTGGCAGCGTCCGAGCGATGGCGTGTTCCTCGGTATCGATCACACCGCGATCGTCGTGAGCGACACCGAGGCGAGCCTTGGATTTTATCGAGACACGCTGGGCCTTCGGGTCGTCGGCGAGAGCGAGAACTATGGAGCCGAGCAGGAGCGCTTGAACAACGTTGCGGGCGCGCGCCTGCGGATCACTGCGTTGCGCGCGGCCGAGGGGCCGGGAATCGAGCTCCTCGAATATCTGGCGCCCCTGAACGGACGGCCCTATCCCGCCGGCGCGGCGACGACCGACCTCGTCCGCTGGCGGACGCTGCTGCTGACGACCGACGCCGACGTCGCCGCGGCGAAGCTTGGTAAGTCGTCCAGCGCGCAGAGCCGCCCCGCCATCGTCGCACTGTCCGACGCGTCTCTCGGATTCCGGCGCGGTCTCGTGACCGAGGATCCCGACGGCCACGGCGTCGAGCTCCGCGCTCAATGAGGTAGCGGCGCTCAATGAGGTAGCGCCCTCTCCGGGTTTGCCGTAGATTCGTTTCGTGCGGTCCGCCGACCCACCGCGGTTCCGCTGGAGCGAAACCGGAACGCGGTTCCTCGTGTATCCGCAGTCCCGCGTGGTTCCGGGCTTCACGATGCCGCGCGTCGTACGTTTGCGGTCCCGACCGGGCACGATCGCCGCGGGCCCCGAGGATCGCCGCATCCGCGTCGTCGACGCGATCGCCAAGAAGCCTTACCGCGACCCGGCCAACGGTAGCTATCTGTGGCGGCCTCCGTACCCCGAGGACAGCCCGCGCGAGAAGCCCGTGCAGCCGAACGCGCGTGGCGACTTCGATCACCTCGAGCCGGGGAGCGGCTCCTTCTCGGCGGCCGCAGCCTACGCGGCGGTCCGCTCGGTCGTCGAGATCTGGGAGTTCTATCTCGGCCGGCGCTTATCGCTCGTGGGCAAGACGCGGCAAAAGAAGCTCGAGGTCATTCCCCGGGTGACCGCGCTCGGCGACAACGCCTGGTCGGGCGAGTGGTACGTGGAGCTCGGCTTCGCCGATCGCAAGCCGCGCGAGCCGTACTGCGAGAACTTCGACGTCATCGCGCACGAGGTCGGACACATCGTGCTCAAGCACGTCATCGGTCCGACGCCGACCGGCCGGCTCGAGTTCGAGCGCCGCGCGCACGACGAGGCCGGCGCCGACCTGGTGTCGCTGGTATCGATCCTGCACTTCGATCGCGTTGTCGAGACGGTTCTGGAGAAGACGCGCGGCAAGCTGTTCTCGGTCAACATCCTCTCGCAGATCGGCGAGTACCGGATGGGCCGCAGCGGGCGCCGGGCCGCGCGGCTCCTCTTCCACAACAAGACCATGCGCTCGGTGGCCGCCGCGCGGCGCGCGGGCGACAAGTACACGTACGCCCGGCCGCTGCTCGGGGCCGCCTTCGACATCCTGGTCGAGATCTACGAGGCGCGGCTGGTCGGGCGCGGACTCATCCCTGCCGAGCTCGCCGAGCGCTCCACCCACGCGACCGCGCGACGACATCCGGCGATTCGGCGCGAGTTCGCCGCTTTGTATGCCCACAATCCCGACGGGTTCGCCGAGGCGCTCCGCCAGGCGACCGCCGATTTCGCGCGGCTCCTGGCCACCGCGTGGCGTATGACTCGCCGGACCGGCGTCACGTTCTCGCGCGTGGCGTCGAACGTCGCGGCGGCCGACGCGCGCCTGAATCGCGGCCGCTATCGTGACATCATCCGGCGCGCCTTCGCGCGGCGACGGATCGCGGTGCGAGCCGGACGCGCATGAAGCCGCGCCTGCTCCTGACCGGGGCCGGCGGCGCCGCCGCCAGCAATCTGACGCGGAGTCTGCGCGCCGGCTACCCAGGCGTCTTCGTCGTCGGCTGCCACAGCGATCGGTTCCTGCTCAAGAAGTCGTCGGCCGACCGGAATTATCTGGTCCCGGCGCTGACGCATCCCGACTACTACCGAGCGCTGAGGCGCGTCATCGCGCGTGAGCGCGTGGACCTCGTCATTCCCACGACCGACGCCGAGGTCCGCGCCTTCACGCGCCCCGGCACCAAGCTTGCCGGCCGGCTCTTTCTGCCGCAACGGCGTGTCGTCGATCTGTGCCAGGACAAATATCGGCTCAACGTCGCGCTACGGGCGCGGGGGGTTCCGGCTCCAGCGACGTACCCGGTGAGCCGCCTCTCGGCCCTCGAGGCGATCTTCGCGCGCCTACCGGCGCGCGCCCCGGTCTGGTGCCGCGTGCGCAGCGGCAGCGGCTCGGCGGGGGCGATCCCGGTGACGCGCCCGAGCAGGCACGGAGCTGGATCGCCTACTGGAGCGAGATGCGCGGGTTTCCGGCGTCGTCGTTCATCCTGTCGGAGTACCTGCCGGGCCGGGACTTCTCCTGTCAGGCCGTCTGGAAGGCGGGCACTCTGGTGCTGGTGAAGACGTGCGAGCGGCTCTCCTATTTCGGCGGGGGGAGCAATCCGAGCGGAACCTCGTCGATCTCGCAGCTCGCCAAGACCGTGCGCGCGCCCGAGGTCGTGGCGGTGTGTACCGCAGCGATCCGCGCGATCGACCCGCGCGCGTCGGGCACGTTCAACTTCGACCTGCGCGAGAACGCCCGCGGCGTGCCCTGCCTGACCGAGATCAACGCGGGGCGCTTCCCGTCGGGCACGAACATCTTCGATCTGACCGGGCGCACGAACCTGGCGGCGACGTTCGTCCGCGTCGCGCTCGGCGAGCCCGTCGCGTTGCGCGCACCGTACGATCCGGCCGAGGGGTACTACACCGTCAGAGACCTGGACACGCTCACAGGAGTCTTCCGCGCCGACGAGTTGTTCGATAAGATCGTGGACGCGCGCGGATAAATTTCCCGATTCGACAACCCCAGCGGAGGAAAAACTCATGCCCTTCAAGTCACCGCCGCCGAAGAAAGGCCAGCTGCGCCGCATCACGCTCAAGTTCAGGACCGACATGACGCGCAAGCAGATGGCGACGTTCAGGAAGAGCGTCCGCGCCCTCGCCAAGCGATTCAAGGCGACGATCAGCAAATAGGGTCGTGAAGCGCCGGCGGCGGGAGCGCGTCGACCGCATCCGGATCGTCGGCGATCTCGATCCTCACGACGCGGAGGCGCTCGAGCTCGAGATTCGGCGCCTCGCGCGGCGCTACGGCCGGATCAGAGCGCTACAGATCGAGACGGCGCGGAAGAAGCCGGACGGCCGATCAGCGTAGGCTCTCGAGCGCCGACTCGGCCTGGGCCGTCCACATCGGCATCCCGAGCTCGCCGTACAGCGCGGCGGCGGCCTTGATGTGGGCCGCCGCGTCGTCGCGCTTGCCGGCTCGATGGAGCCAGCGGCCCAGGCCGAGCCGGCTGTGCGCGGCGAGCGGGCGCATCTCGAGCTCGGTCGACAACGTCATGGCTCGATGAAGCGCCTGCTCCGCATCGGGAATGCTGAGATCCGAGCGCAGCGCGATCTCGGCCAGCAGCCGCCACGCCCAGGCCTCGTGGCCACGCTCCTTGTGCTCCCGGGCGATCTCGAGCGCCCGGCGCGTCGTCGCCAGCGCGTCGGTCGGCCGCCCCGCCAGCAGGTAGGCGTGGCCCATCGCCGATAGGACGCGCGAGTGCCAGCCCCCGAGCCGCATCCCTTCCGACTGCTGGACCGCCCGCTCCAGCAGCGGGACGGCCTCGCCCGCGCGACCCGAGATCGAGTAGCCGACGCCGAGCGCCGAGGCGATCGGCGGAAACCAGAGCGAGAGCTTCCAGGTACGGCAGAGATCGAGACCCCGCTCGAGGATCGGAATCCCCGCTTCGAAGTTTCCCTGACGGACGTAGAGACTGCCGATTCCGGCGTCTGCCGTGGCGAGCGTGAACGGATGGTCGACCGCCTCGGCGATCCTGAGCCCGGCGCGCCCGATCCGCGCGCCGTCTTCGAACTCACCGAGCTCGGTGAGACACCAGACCAGCGACGTGCGCGAGTGCACCGACGGGAACTGCGCGAAGCCGTACGACTGGAGCGCCAGGTCGCCGTCGAGCATGTCGATGTTGCGGCTGAGGAAGCCGGCGGCGCGCCGATAGTCGCCGAGCGCGTGGTACGTCTGACCCAGGTACGTGTTCGCCCGCAGACGAAGCTTGAAATCGTCGACGGCATCGGCGATCGCCAGCGCCTGGTGGCCGTAGTCGATCGCGCGGTCCTGGTCGCCCATCAGCCGGAAATAGTCGGTCAGGTACGCCGAGGCCTCGCCGAGGCGGCGCTGGTCGCCGAGGGTGCGCGCCAGCGCCTCGGCTTCGCGCAGACACTCGAGGATGCGCTCGAACTCGCCGAGCGGCTGGAGCGTGTTGCGCAGGTCGAACCGCAGATCGACCGTGCGCTCGGTCCGCTCTCGGCTCTCGGGCAAGCGGCCGAGCGCCGCGAGCGCGCGATCGAAGCACGCTGCCGCTTCCTGATGTGCGCACCGCGAGTACGCTTTCGTCCCGGCCTGATGGAGATATCCGTGCGCCTTCCCCCACGACCCGCCCTCGAAGGCGTGGTGCGCGAGCCGCTCGACGTGATCGGCGAGCCTCGTAGGATAGAGGCGCTCGATCGCCTCCGCGATACGTGCGTGCAAGGTGCGCCGCGCCTCCCCGACCAGCCGCGCGTAGGCCACCTCGTGCGTCAGGGTATGCTTGAACGTGTATTCGGTCTCCGGCCCTACGCTCGTCTCATAGAGGAACTCGGCGCTCGTGAGGCGATCCAGCGCGCGCGCCAGCGCATCCTCGGGCAGCCCCGACACGGCGTGCACCACCTGGAACGACACGTCCTTGCCGACGACCGCCGCTACTTCGAGCAGCCGCCGCTCGTCGGTGGCGAGCCGCTCGATGCGGCCGCCGAGCACCTCCTCGACCGTGTCGGGTACCGTCATCGGCGCAGCGCCCCCGATCTGCTCCCGAACCGTGCGCGCGAGCTCCTCGACGAAGAAGGGGTTGCCCTCGGCCTTCGCGACGATCAGCTCGTAGAGCGAGTCGGCCGCCCGGTCGGCCCCGAGGACCGACTTGACGATGTGCAGGCTCTCCTCGGGAGCGAGCGGCTGGAGCGAGACCTGGGTGGCGTAGGACTTCTCGCGCCAGGACGGCCGGTATCCATCGCGGTACGTGCCCACCAGGAG
>Ga0209814_10000111_pt1 | contig 21681 bp, 16 predicted proteins | sample SoiMetdeltSBSDD1_FD_187597 | JGI IMG/M metagenome (GOLD analysis project Ga0209814, IMG submission 187597) | Bulk soil microbial communities from a Populus tree surrounding site in Tennessee, USA - Soil MetaG P. deltoides SBSDD1 (SPAdes) (version 2) | ecosystem: Environmental > Terrestrial >... | reverse complement strand
TGTCGAGCTGGTCGAGGCCGGCGGCGTCGAACCGCCGCAGCGTCGGGTCGATGACGAAATCGACGTCGTCGTTCTTGGGCTCGATCAGAACGAAGATCGGTACGTGGCCCGGATGCGCGTCGGACCACGTTCGTATCACCTGCAGACACTGCGCGAGCGGCGTGCAGTTGCTCGTGGCGTCCACGACCGGCGTGTGCACCACCGGGAACGACCCGTCGGGGGCGTTCACGACGTCGATCTCGAAGCCGCGCACGCCCAGGTCGAGCTGCTGGTCGAGCGGCGCGTGCGTGTACTGCGTCGTCGGCGACGACTGGATCGGCGCGTCCTGTTCGATGTGGTAGCTGTTGTGCGTCGCCAGGACCTGCACCTGGTTGGTTCGCAGCGTGGTGTCGAGGCGGTTCGCGCCGGCGCCCTGCGCTGCACCCGACACCGCCGCAACCACGACGACGGCAGCCGTCATCGACGCGAGCGCCGTTCGCTTCCCCCTGTGCACCGGCGAGGATCCTGTCAGATGACGCTCTCGCCCGCCTCGACGCGGGGTCGGAGCAGGTCGGCCAGCCGTTGCCGGTGGAAGACGGCGTCGCCGAAGCTCACCTGGTCGAGCTGGGCGCGCTTGAGGAAGAGGTGCAGGTCGTGCTCCCACGTGAAGCCGATCCCCCCGTGCACCTGGAGGGCGGACGCCATGACGCGCTTGGACGCGTCGGAGCACCAGATCTTGGCGGTCGAGGCTGCGACCGACGCGTCGTCGTGACCGGCGCCGATGCACCATGCGGCCCAGTACGCGCTCGAGCGCATGCCCTCGACATCGACCAGCATGTCGGCGCACCGGTGCTTGACCGCCTGGAAGCTGCCGATGGGGCGGCCGAACTGCACGCGGTCCTTCGCGTACGCCACCGCCATGTCCATCGCGCGTGACGCGCCCCCGAGCATCTCCGCCGCCGTGAACGCCGCTCCCCGGTCGAGGAGTGCGTCGACTTCGGCGGCGCCGCCCAGCCGTTCGGCGGGAGTGTCGTCGAGGCGCAGCCAACCGAGCTCGCGTGTCAGGTCCATGGCCGGCTCGCGCGGCGGCCGCTCGCGCTCGCCGAGGTCGACGGCGTACAGAGCAGGGCCGTCGTCAGTCTCGGCGACGACCACGGAGACGTCGGAGCTCGGCGCGAACGGCACCGGATCGCCCCGACCCGTCAGCCGGTCCCGTCCTGCGCGGATGTCGCCGCGACCCGGTCGGCTCCAGGCGACGCAGCCGATCGCATCGCCACCCGCGAGTCGGTCCGTCCAATCGTCGCGCCCCGCCCGCGCCAGCGCGCCCAGCGCGAGCAAGGTCGACAGGAACGGCGCCGGTGCGACGTGCCGCCCGATCTCCTCGACCAGCACCGCCACCTCGACGGCGCCGAGCCCCAGACCACCGCGGTCCTCCGGCACCTCGACCGCAGTCCACCCCTGCTCCACCATCGCCTTCCAGAGCCCGTCGTCGATCCCGCCGCCCTCGTCGACCACGGTGCGGACGCGCGTCGTGGGCGCCAAGCCGTCGAGCAGCTCGCGCGCGCCGTCGCGTAGCGCGAGCTGGTCGTCCGACAGCTCGAAATCCATGCGAGACGGAGGCTACCGGACGGTCCCATGGCTGCCCCGCCGGTCGGTACGCTCGAAGGGATGACGACGACGGCTGCGGCATCGGACACTGGCACCGACCGCGTCGATGCGCTCGTCGACCGGCTCCTCGCCGAGCACGATCCCGCGAACGCGATCGCGTTCCGCGCCGCGCAGTACGACCTCGGCCTCGCCTGGGTGTGGTTCCCCGTGGGGTTCGGCGGCCTCGCGCTGGCGCCCGAGCTGCAGCGGCGCGTCGACGAACGCATCCGTGCCGCCGGCGTGCGCGCTGACGCGCTCGAGCGCAACGGGTTCGGCATCTTCCTCGCCGCGCCGACGATCGCCGCCCACGCCGACGACCAGCTCAAGGCCCGGCTCCTGCGGCCGCTGTTCACCGGCGAGGAGCTGTGGTGCCAGCTCTTCAGCGAACCCGGCGCCGGCTCCGACCTGGCGGGCCTGTCGACGCGTGCAGTGCGTGACGGCGACGAGTGGGTCGTCGACGGGCAGAAGGTCTGGAACACGCTCGCGCACCGGGCTGACCGCGGGATGCTCGTCGCCCGTACCGATCCGGACGCCCCGAAGCACCGCGGGCTCACGTACTTCGCGCTCGACATGCACGCGCCCGGCGTCGACGTCCGGCCGTTGCGTCAGATCACCGGCGAGGCCGAGTTCAACGAGGTGTACCTGACCGGTGTGCGGGTGCCCGACGCCGACCGCATCGGCGGCCTCGGTGACGGGTGGCGAGTCTCGCTCACGACGCTCATGAACGAGCGCGTGACGATCGGCGGCGCAGTTGCCGGTCGGAACTCTGGCCCGATCGGCGACGCGCTCGAGGTCTGGCGCGAGCATCCCGAGAGCCATGACCCGGTGCGGCGCGACCGGCTCGCCCGGCTCTGGATCGACGCCGAAGTGCTGCGGCTCACGAACGCACGGGCTACAGCCAACCGGAAGGCGGGTACCCCCGGCCCCGAGGGCTCGGTCGCCAAGCTCGCGTTCGCAGAGACGAACCGCAGCATCTACGAGCTGTGCATGGACGTCCTCGGCGCCGACGGGCTCCTGTACCCGAGCTACGAGATGGTGCGGCCCGACGAGGCGAGCCTCACGGGCGGCGGTGACCCCCGCAAGATGTTCCTCCGCTCGCGCGCGTACTCGATCGAAGGCGGCACGTCGGAGATCTTGCGAAACGTCCTGGGTGAGCGGGTGCTCGGCCTTCCCGGCGAGCCCCGCGTCGACAAAGGCCTTCCGTGGAGCGAGGTGCCACGGAGCTGACGAAGAAGACAGAGGTGAAGGAGTCGGAGATGAGCGAACCCCCCGCCGTCCTGCGATACGACGACAACGACGTCGAGCTGCCGATCGTGCGCGGCACCGAGAACGAACCCGCCGTCGACATCTCGAAGCTGCGGTCCCAGACCGGCTTCGTCACGCTCGACTACGGCTTCGTGAACACCGGTTCGTGCGAGTCGGCGATCACCTACATCGACGGCGACGCCGGCATCCTGCGCTACCGCGGGATCCCCATCGAGCAGCTCGTCGAGCGCGACCACCCGTCATTCCTCGAGACGTGCTACCTCCTGCTCTGGGGCGACCTGCCGACCCAGGAGCAGCTCGACGACTTCCGGTACGAAGTGCGTCGCCACACGCTCATCAAGGAGGACGTGAAGCGCTTCTACGACGGCTTCCCGAAGGACGCGCATCCGATGGCGATTCTGTCCTCGGTCGTGAGCGCGCTGTCGACCTTCTACCAGGACAGTGACGACATCCACGACGAGGAGCAGGTGCACCTGTCGATCGTTCGCCTCATCGCCAAGCTCCCCACGATCGCGTCGTACGCGTACAAGAAGTCGATCGGACAACCTTTCCTCTATCCGAACAACGAGCTCGACCTCATCGAGAACTTCCTGACCATGATGTTCGCGGTCCCGTCGGAGCGGTACGAGGTGAGCCCGACGATCGTGCACGCGTTGAAGCAGCTGCTGATCCTGCACGCCGACCACGAGCAGAACTGCTCGACGTCGACGGTGCGCCTCGTCGGCTCGAGCGAAGCCAACCTCTGGGCGTCGGTCGCGGCCGGGATCAATGCGCTCTGGGGACCGCTCCACGGCGGCGCCAATCAAGCGGTCATCGAGATGCTGGAGCGGATCCGGGCCGACGGCGGTGACGTCGCCAAGTACGTGCGCCAGGCCAAGGACCCGGACGATCCTTTCCGGTTGTCCGGCTTCGGCCACCGCGTCTACAAGAACTATGACCCGCGGGCACGGGTGCTGAGCGCGACCGCCGAGCGGGTCCTGGCCGCGCTCGACAGCAGCGACGACCTCCTCGACCTGGCGCGGGAGCTCGAGCAGGTGGCGCTCAACGACGAGTACTTCATCGAGCGCAAGCTGTACCCGAACGTCGACTTCTACTCGGGGATCATCTACCGGGCCATGGGGTTCCCGACCGACATGTTCCCGGTGCTCTTCGCGATCGGCCGGCTCCCGGGGTGGATCGCGCACTGGTACGAGATGATGCACGACAAGAAGACCAAGATCGGGCGCCCGCGCCAGATCTACATCGGCGCGACCGAGCGCAAGTACGTCCCGATCGACCAGCGGAGCTAAACCAGCTGGATCCAGGTCGCTCGGGCGAGGCCGGCGAGCTCGCCCCCGGCGGTGAAGAGCGCCGAGCCGGCGGTGACCTTCCGCCCGTCGCGACCGGCGCGCCAGCCGACGGCGACGTGCGGCGCGCCGGCGCGCACCGGTCCACTGATCGTCACCGCCATCCGGCCGAGCACGAACGGGTTGCCGCCGACAGGATCGGCCAGCCACGACCCGACACCGCCCGAGCAGTCGAGCGCGGCCCAGACGAACTCGGGCCGGACCACCCCGTCTGCGCCGGCGAGATCGGTCGCCGGCGTCCACGCGTCGGCCGCCACCGATCGTCCCGATACGGGGCCGACGAGGACGCGCAGTCCGTCGTCGGGCGCGCGCTGCGGTCCGCAGACGAAGCACGTCGGGAACGGGTGCTCCTCCGGGTGCGCGTGCAGCTGCGACGCCGCGGCAGCGCGCTCGGCGTCGGCGACACTGACGGGCTCGGGAACGTCGATCCCGAGGTCTTCGCCGTCGCGGCGGACGCCTTCGGCCACGAGCGCGTCGCCGCCGAGTACCCGCACCGACCCCGCGTCGCCGGACGCGACGGTCAGTGCGGTCTCGAGCGGCGGCGGCAAGCGCAGCGTCACCTCGGCAGGTCCGTCGACGCGGGCGGCGACGAGCCCGCACGTGTACCCGCCGTTACCGCTGTCCGGCGGCCCGCAGAACCGCCGGTCGATGACGATGCGATCGCTCACGCGTGTGCCAGCAGCTTCTTGACCTCGGCCGCTCCGGCCAGCGCGGACTCACGATCGTCCGACTGCGGGATCAGGTTGAACATGGTGCAGCCGGCCTCGACGTACGGGGCGAGAAACTCGGCCACGTCCTCGGGGGTCCCGTAAGGCGAGTACTTCTCGAACCGCTCGAACGGGATCTGGTAGAAGGCCTCCATCGCCGGCGCAACGTGCGCACGTGCTCGCTCCTTCGTGTCGGCGATCCCGCACCACACCTGCATGGCGTGGCTGGTCGGCGGGTCGTTGCGACCGGCGCGCCCGGCTTCGTCGGCGATGATCTCGACGGCCTCACCGAAGCGGCGGGCCGAGTTCCAGATGCCGAGCCAGCCATCGCCGAGACGCCCTGCTCGCCGCACCGCGGCGTCCGAACGTCCGCCCACGATGATCGGGATCGGCTCGGCGGGAGCCGGGAGGACGTGCGCGTCGTCGAGATCGAAGAACTCGCCTTGGAAGGACATCGGCGTGCCGGTGCCCAGCTCGCGTAGCACGGCGAGGCACTCCTCCATGCGTCTCCCCCGCGTCGTCGGATCGACGCCGCACATCTCGACCTCGTGGCGATCCTCGCCGCCGATTCCCACGCCGAAGATCAGGCGCCCGGGCGCGAGCTGGTCGATGTCGGACAGCTGGCGGGCGACGAGGACGGGATGGCGCAGCGGGAGGAGGTACACGCCGGTCATGACCGGCAGCGTCGGATGCAGCATCGCGAGCGCGGTGGCCTGGAGGAGCCCGTCCAGGCCGACGCCGACGAAGAAGCTGACGTGGTCGCCGCAGCACACATGGTCGACGCCGGCGTCGTGCACGCGGGCGAGGTAGGCGGCGGCGTCGCCGGTGTCTCCGAGCGGCCCGGTCGTCGGGAAGATCCCGACGCGGAGTGAGTCCTTTGACCCTGCCATCGCTCCTCCTCGACGCGAAAACGCTACTGCGGAGGCCGGTACCCTGCGACGGCGATCATGAAGAGACGCGAATGAACCTCGAGCCGACGGAGACCGAAGCGCAACTCCGCGCCGAGGTGCGGGCGTGGCTGCGCGAGCACCTCCCGTGGGAGTACGGAAAAGGACTTCCGCCGCACTTCGACGATCTGGCCGCGGAGGTCGCGTTCGGGCGCGACTGGCAGGCGAAGCTGGCCCAAGGCCGGTGGGTGGGCGTGGCGTGGCCCCAGGAGTACGGGGGTCGCGGCGCCGGCGCGGTCGAGCACTTCATCGTGACCGAAGAGCTGGCGCGTGCCCGCGCGCCCGAGCTGGTCGGCCGGATCGGCGTGAACCTCGTCGGCCCGACGCTGCTCGCCCGCGGCGCGCCGGCGCAGAAGGAGCGCTGGCTGCCCAACATCCTCTCGGCACGCGAGCTGTGGTGCCAGCTGTTCAGTGAGCCCGGCGCCGGCAGCGACCTCGCGTCGGTGAGCACACGCGCCGAGGCCGTCGAGGGCGGGTGGGTGCTGAACGGCCAGAAGGTATGGACGAGCTACGCCCAGTTCGCGGACTGGGGCGTCTGCCTCGCCCGCACCGACCCCGAGGCGCCCAAGCAGCGCGGCATCTCCTACCTCGTCGTCGACATGCGGGCGTCGGGCGTCGAGGTGCGGCCGCTGCGTCAGATCACCGACGAGTCCGAGTTCAACGAGGTCTTCTTCTCCGACGTGTTCGTCCCTCGCGAGCAGCTCATCGGGCCCGAGAACGAAGGCTGGCGGGTCGCGAGCTCGACGCTGTCGCACGAGCGAGGAATCAACCCCCGGCAGCTGGTGATCCACATCCAGTTGGTCGAGGAATTGCTCCGCCTCGCGCTCGACGCCGGCGCCTTCGACGATCACCGGCTGCGCGGGCGTTTGGCCGACGCCGCCGTCGAGGTCCGGCTGTTCCAGCTGCACAACTGGCGCAGCCTGTCCCGCCTCGCCAAGGGCGAGGAGCCCGGGCCGGAGGGAAGCGCGCTCAAGCTCTATTGGAGCGAGATGAGCAAGCGCCTCCACGACACGGTGATGGCTGTGCTCGGCCCGGCGGCACCGCTGTGGCGCGGCGCGCACGACAACCCCGGTGACGGGAGCTGGCAGCGGTCGTGGCTGTACTACCAGGCGTCGTCGATCTGGGCCGGGACGAACGAGATCCAGCGGAACATCATCGGTGAGCGCGTGCTCGCGCTCCCCCGCGAGCCGAAGGCCTGACTGAGCACGGCGCGGAACGCGCCGGGCACTACATTCGTGACGATGACGTCAGGAAAGCTCGAACCGTTCGAGACGGTCCGGTACGAGGTTGACGGGCCGGTGTGCACGATCACCCTCGATCGTCCCGAGTCGGCCAACGCACAGAACACCCGGCTCATCGACGAGCTCGACGCCGCATTCGATCGCGCCGACGCCGACGACGACGTCCGCGTGGTAGTGCTGGCCGGCGAGGGGAAGCACTTCTCGGCCGGTCACGACCTCAAGGAGCTCCTCACGAAGGGCGACGAGTGGGCGAAGCTGCGCGACACCCCCGAGGGCAAGCTCCGGCACGAGCAGGTCATGTACTTCGACCGCTGCGTGAAGATCCGAGACTTCCGCAAGCCGACGATCGCCGCCGTGCAGGGTGCGTGCGCGGCCGCCGGCCTCATGCTGGCGTGCATGTGCGACCTCATCGTCGCCGCCGACGACGCCAAGTTCTCCAATCCCGTCCTGCGCATGACGGGCGCCGGCGTCGAGCTGCTGGTCGAGCCGTGGGAGCTCGGGCCCCGCAAGGCCAAGGAGTTCCTGCTGTGCGCCGAGACGATCGACGCACCCGACGCCGAGCGATTCGGGCTCGTCAACAAGGTTGTCCCCCGCGCCGAGCTCGCCGAGGCAGCTCGAGCGATGGCGGACAAGGTCGCGCTGGTCCCGCCGATCACGGCGCAGGCCGTGAAGGACTCCGTCAACCGGACGCTCGACCTCCAAGGTCAGCGGGAGTCGTGGCGGTACCACTTCATGGTCCACCAGTTCGTCAGCAACACGGCCACCGCGCTCGACGCCGCCGAGGCGCGCCAGAAGGGCGGCATGGACTCCGTCCGCGCCGAGCAGCGCGGCGAGAAGTCGTGACGAGCGGCCCGCTCGAGGGCGTGCGCGTCCTCGACCTGGGCACGCGCATCGCGGCGCCGTTCTGTGCCGGACTGCTCGGCGAGATGGGCGCCGAGGTCGTGAAGATCGAGCAGCCTGGGCGCGGCGACTTCATGCGCGAGATCGGCCCGTTCGTGGAGACCGACGGTGGCGAGAGCTACTCGCTCTTCTGGGCCGTGGAGGGACGCGGGCGCAAGAGCATCACCCTCGACCTCCGGCGTGACGAGGGGCAGGACCTCTTCCGTCGTCTGGCCGCGACCGCGGACGTCGTCGTCGAGAACTTCCGGCCCGGCACGCTCGAGCAGTGGCACATCGGCCCGGCGGATCTCGACCCGAAGCTCGTCGTCGTCCGGATCAGCGCATTCGGGCAGGACGGTCCCTACGCGCCGAGACCCGGCCTCGACCGCATGGGAATCGGATACGGCGGCTTGCTCCAGCTCACTGGTTACCCGGATCGCCCGCCCGTACGGGTGGGCGTGACGATCTCGGACTATCTGACCGGGGTGTTCTCCGCGCACGCGGCGGTGGCGTCGTTGTACGCGCGCGACGCACGCCGTTCGGGTCAGGGCGCGGTGATCGACGCCCCCCTGTACGGAGCACCGTTGCGCATCCTCGAATGGACGATTGCCGCCTACGACCAGCTCGGCGTGGTGCGCGGTCGCGAGGGCAACCGCCTGGCGAACTCCGCGCCGCTCGACAACTACCCGACCGCCGACGGGAAGTACGTGTGCATCGTGGCCGGGAGCGACACCAACTTCGCTCGCCTGTGCAAGGCCATGGACCGCCCCGACCTCCTCGACGATGCCCGCTTCACCAAGCTGGCCGACCGGGCGACCCACGGGGACGAGATCAACGGCATCGTCACCGACTGGACGAGCGCCCGCACCGCCGCCGACGTCGAGCGGGCGTGCGTCGACTGTGACGTGCCCGTCGCCACCGCGTACACACCGGCCGACATGTTCGCCGACCCGCACTTCGGCGCGCGCGGCGATCTCGTAGACGTCGACGACCCGGTGGCGGGCACGATGCGGCAGCAAGCGCCCTTCCCGCGCTTCACCGGCGAGCGGCCCACCGCGCCGAGTGGCGCGCCGCGCCTCGGGGCGGACACGCGACAGGTTTTCGGCGACCTGCTCGGACTGTCGACCGACGAGCTCGACGCGCTGGCTGCCGACGGCGTGATCTGATGGCGACCCGGCCCGTGCACGAAGGGCTCTTCACCGACAGCCATCTCATCGGCGGCCGGTGCGCAGCCTGCGGCCGCTACAGCTTCCCGGCCGCGGCCATCTGCCCGTACTGCGGCGCTCGCGACGTCGCCCGCGTCGAGCTGTCCGAGACCGGCACCTTGTGGGGCTGGACAGCCGTCACCGCCGCGCCGCCCGGATACGGAGGTGAGGTGCCCTTCGGCTTCGGCGTCGTCGAGCTGCCCGAGGGGCTCCGTGTGATCACCCGCGTCGAGCAGGCCGATCCGGCTCTGCTCTCGTTCGGCATGCCGGTGCACTTCGCGCTCGCACCCCTCCACACCGACGACGACGGCACCCAGGTCGTGACCTACACGTTCGCTCCCGCGGACAGCTCGTGACCCGCCCGGTCGAGGTCGCCGGAATCGGCATCCATCCGTTCGGCCGGTTCGAGGACCGCACCGTCACGGAGCTCGGCGTGACCGCGGTCCGCGAAGCGCTCCACGAAGCCGGTGACCCACAGTTCCAGGCCGCGTTCTGCGGCACGGCGTACGCCGGCGTCGCCGCCGGCCACAAGGTGCTCGGCGCGCTCGGGCGCACGGGCATCCCCATCGTCGACGTCGAAGCCGGGTGCGCGAGCGGCGGCGCCGCGCTCATGCTGGCCGGAGGAGCGATCCGAGCCGGCCAGTACGACTGCGCGCTCGTGTTCGGGATCGAGAAGATGCCCCGCGGCATCATCCGGTCCTCGTTCTTCGAGCCCTGGCGCGAGGAAGCCGGGCTGGCCGCGACCCCCGCCTACTTCGCGTTGCGCGCCCAGCGCCTCATGCGCGAGTCCGGGGTCACCAAGGAGCAGCTCGCAGAGGTCGTCGTGAAGAACCGGGCTCACGGCGTCCACAATCCGAACGCGATGTTCCGCCGCGAGGTGACTTCGGAGCAGGTGCTCGCCTCGCGTGTCGTCTGCGAGCCCTTGCACCTCTGGATGCTCTGCTCTCCCAACGAAGGTGCCGCCGCCGTCGTGCTGCGGGCCGCTCCTGGCGGTGGCGCGGGGTCGGGCGTCACGCTCGAAGCCGCCGCGCTGCGCTCGCACCTCCCTGGCTCGGTGCTGTCAGAAGGGACGCCGCTGAGCGGTCTCGCCGACGACGAAGTCGCGCCGCCGACGACCCTGGCCGCCGACGCCGCCTACGACGAGGCCGGGATCGGGCCCGATGACGTCGACGTCGTCGAGTGCCAGGACACCGACGCCGCGCGCGAGCTGTTGTCGTACGAGGAGCTCGGGCTCTGCCCCAAGGGCGACGCCGGGAAGTGGGTCACCGAGGGTGTCACCCGTCTCGGCGGTCGTGTCCCGGCGAACCCGAGCGGAGGGCTCCTGTCGAAGGGCGAGCCGCTCGGCGCGTCGGCCCTCGGGCAGGTCGTCGAGCTCGTGACGCAGCTGCGCGGTAAGGCGGGACCGCGGCAGGTCGAAGGGGCACGCGTCGCGCTCGGCCACACGGTCGGCCGCGGCGCCAACGCATCGGTCGTCGTACTGAAGCGCTCGACCGGCTAACCGGCTAACCCCCGACGCGGGAGTTGTACTCCTCGATCTTGCCGTTGGCGTTCTGCTTGGCCTGCTTCAGCGCCGCGCTCGGTGACATGCCGTTGAACATCTGCTGCTCGGAGTCGAGCACTGCGTCCCGCACGCCCTGGTAATCGCCGATCACCGGACCTGCAGTCGCAACGTTGGCGACGCCCCCGACGAGTTGGTCGTACGCGACCTTGAAACCGGGGCTCTGCGCCCATTGTTGCTGGACCTGTGGCATGTTCGCCGCCGACTGCCGGATCGGGACGTAGCCCGTCCCCACGCTCCAGTCGGCCTGCGACGTCGGATCGTTGAGGAACTTCGCGAACTGCCACGCCGCGGCCTGCTTCTCAGGAGCCGACTTCTTCACGATGTAGTTGGCCGCGCCGCCGACGAGAACGCCTCCCTTACCCTTCGGGCCCGGCATCGGCGCGACGCCGAGCTCAACGTTCGGGTATTGCCCGCTTGCCAGCACCTGCTGGATCGTGCCGAGCGCGGCGGACGTGTCGATCGTCATGCCGAAGTTGCCGTTTCCGATCCCGAGCAGGTTGTCGAATGCCTGCGAACCGTCGGCGGGGTTCGTCCGCGCCAGACCCGACTTCACCATGTCGTTGAGGAACGTGAAGATCTCCTTGCCCGTCGCGTTGTCGAACGTGGTGCTGGTCGCACGGCTCTTGCGGCCGTTGTTGTTGTTCACGTATGGCTTGCCGCCGAGCGCCGACCATTGCTCGAGGTACCAGGGGTCGAGCTTCATCCCGAAGCCGGCTTGCGAGACCGCGCCCGAGTCCTTGAGCTTCTGGGCCGCGGATTTCACTTCGTCGAGGTTCTTCGGCGGGTTGTTCGGATCGAGCCCGGCGGCCTGGAACGCCTTCTTGTTGTAGTAGAGCACCGGGTTGGAGACGTTGAACGGCATCGGCCAGAGCTTGCCCTTCACCGAGTAGTAGTCGACGACCCGCTTGAGGTTGTCGGACAAGTCGTACTTCTCGGCGTCGACGCACGCCTGCGCGGGCAGCACTGCCTGCGTGTCGATCATCTGCTGGAGGCCGGTGTCCTCGATGTTGACGAGGTCCGGGAGGTCGCCGGTCGAGAGCCCGGCGCGGAACTTGTTGAGCGTGTCGACGTAGGTGGACTGGTTGACGACGGACACATGGACGTCGTTCTGCGACGAGTTGAACTTGTCGACGAGCCGCCCGAGCGCTTCCTCGTTGGCGCGTTGGAAGCCACCTTGCCAGTACGTGATCTCAACCGGCTTGCTCTTGGCGTTCTTGAGCGCGCCGAGCGGGCATTTCCCCGACGACTGCGCCGGGGCGGCGCCCGCGCCGCTCACGAGCGTGAGGCCGACCACGGCCAGCACGACGCCCACGAGCGCGGCGGAAGAACGCTTGAGAAATCGCGACATCGGTACTCCTGTCCTGGGTAGCACGTTCAGCCTTTCACGGCGCCGGCCGTCAGTCCGCGCACCAACTGCTTCTGGAAGATCAGCAGCAGGATGACGAGCGGGATGAACGCGAGCACGGTGCCCGCAAACGTGACGTTGACCTGGTCGATGTTGGTGGCGCGCAGCTGCTTGAGGCCGATTTGCACTGTTCGCAGCTGGTCGTCTCGGGTGACGAGCAACGGCCATAGGTACTGGTTCCACGCGGAGAGGAACGAGAAGACCGCCAGCGCCGCGATCGTCGGCCGCGCCAGCGGCACGGCGACGCGGGTCAGGAACCGGAGGTGCCCGTACCCGTCGAGCTTCGCCGCGTCCTGCAGGTCCTTCGGCAGCTGGAGGAACGTCTGGCGGAGCAGGAAGGCGCCGAACCCGGTGGCGAGGAACGGCACCGCCAGCGCCGCGAACGTGCCCAAGGTGTTCCCGAGGTTGTCGTACACGTTGAGCGTGTTGCTCACGGTCTGGAGGTTCGTGATGATCGTGATCTCGAACGGCACCATCAGCGTCGCGAGGAACACGACGAACAACGTCCGCTTGAACGGGAAGCGGAGGAACGCGAAGGCGTAGCCGGCGAGGATCGAGGTCACCAGCTGCCCGGCAACGATCAAGCCGGTCTGGATGAAGCTGTTCCTGAGGTACGACGCGAGGTGACCGTCGGTCCAGGCGTCGGAGTAGGTGTGCCACTGCGGCGACGTCGGGAAGAACGTCGGCGACTTCGCCGCGATCTGGCTCGGCTGCAGCAGCGAGTTGACGATCGTGATGTAGATCGGGAACAGCACGACGAACGCCAGGACCGACAACGCCACGTATCGCCCGAAGATCCGCACACGGCGGCCGCGCTTCCCCGGCCGAGCGGCTTCGACCTCGGTCCCCGCCTTGCCCGAGAGCTCGGTGCCCCGGAGCGCGATCGGCTCAACGCTCATAGGACACCCGCCGCTCGAGGAACTGGAACTGGATCAGCGTGAGCAGCAGCGTCACGCCGAACAAGGCGATGGCGAGCACCGCTGCCTTGCCGTCGTTCTTGGAGAACTGGAGCTGGTCGTAGATGTAGTACGTGAGCACGTTCGTCGTCTTCAACGGTCCGCCTCGCGGTGTGAGCAGGTCGATCTGCCCGAACGTCTGGAACGCGAAGATCGAGCCGACGACGAAGGCGAAGAAGATCGTCGGCGACAGGAGGGGCAGCGTCACGTTCCAGAACCGCCTCCAGGGTCCGGCGCCGTCGATCTCGGCTGCCTCCTGGAGCTCGTCGGGGACGGCCTGGAGCCCCGCCGACATCAGAATGAAGCTCAAGCCGAGGTTCTGCCAGATCGTCGTCACCGCCACCGCGGTCAGCGCGACCGACGGGATGAAGCTCCGGATCACCGGCAGGCTGATGTTGATGATCGGATCCGGGTTCTGGAGGATGGACGGTTCGGTCTGAATGCCTTGCAGCAGACCCACCTGCGGGCTCAGCAGCGTCCCGAAGATCACCGACGCCACCGCGATCGACGTCGCGACCGTCGAGGAGAAGAACGCCCGGTAGATCGCGACGCCCTTCAGCTTCTGGTGCGCGAGAACCGCGAGCAGGATGCCCAGGGCGATGCCGACCGGCACCGTGATCACGGCGAAGATCACCGTCACCTTGAGGCTGTCGAGGAACTCCGACGACGTCAGCACATCCTTGTACTGATCGAGCCCGACGTAGTTCTTCGGCTGCCCGGGGAACGGGGGCGTGGAGAAGAACCCGAGGTAGAAGTTGCGAAAGAAGGGATAGAAGATGAAGACGGCGAAGATCAGGAACGCGGGGAGCAGCAGCAGGTACCCGAGCCCGGCTTCGCGCACCGCCCGGTTGAACCGGCGCCCGCGCGGCGCCGGAGCGACTGCGGGCCGGCTGGCGGCGCCCGGCTCCACCACGGCGTCGGCGGGCGTGCTCACGCGTCCACGCGTTGTTCTGATTCCGCGTCGAAGACGTGGAGACGGGCGGCGTCGGCGGCGAGGCCGATCTCGCTCTCCTCGGCCGGCGGGGGGACGTTCGCCGCCTGCCGGACGATGATGAGCTGGCCGTCCTCGAGCCGGCAGATCACGTGTCGTTCGTGGCCGAGGGACTCGATCACGGACACCGTCGCCTTGATCGGCCCGCCGTCGGCGAGCGTCAGATCCTCGGGACGCACGCCGAGCACGACGCGTTCCAAGGCCCGGCGCTCGACGGCCGCGCCGAGCGCGCCCGGGAGCTCGACGACGCTGCCCGGGATCTGCACACCGACTCGCCCGTCGACGCGTGTCACGTCCCCCGTGACCGTGTTCATCGGCGGGTTGCCGATGAAGCGGGCCACGAAGAGGTTCGCCGGTCGCGCGTAGACGTCCTGGGGCGCGCCGACCTGCTGGAGCACACCGTGGTCGAGGATGGCGATGCGGTCGCCCATCGTCATCGCCTCGACCTGGTCGTGGGTGACGTACACGATCGTCGCCCGCAGGCGACGGCGCAGCTCGACCAGCTCGGCGCGCGTCTGCACCCGTAGCTTGGCGTCGAGGTTCGAGAGCGGCTCGTCCATCAGGAAGGCCTGCGGCCGCCGGACGATCGCCCGGGCGAGCGCCACCCGCTGGCGCTGACCTCCCGAGAGCTGGGCCGGCTTGCGATCGAGCAGGTCCTCGAGGCCGAGGATGCCCGCCGCCTCCTGCACCGTACGATTCCGCTCGTCCGCCGCGACGCGCCGCGTCTTGAGCGGGAACTCCACGTTCCTCCGCACCGTCATGTGCGGGTACAGCGCGTAGCTCTGGAACACCATCGCGACGTCGCGGTCCTTCGCCTCGACGTCGTTGACCTCGCGGTCCCCGATCTCGATGGTGCCTTCGGTCGGCTCCTCGAGGCCGGCGATCATGCGTAGCGCCGTCGACTTCCCGCAGCCGGACGGCCCGAGGAGGACGAGGAACTCCTCGTCGGCCACCTCGAGGGTGAGGTGGTCGACCGCTGTCACATCGGCGAAGCGCTTCGACACCCCACGGATGGTGACCCGGCCCACGATCTCCTCGTCTGCTCTGCCCGGCTGGTCGGCCGTGAGAATAGGCACGCCTCCGACGGGCCCGCTTCCGCCCCGGCGAACGGGTGCCGAACGGCGCCTGAACATCCGGTCGCCGGAAGAGCCGACCACTGTTCGCGTTCAGCGACCGCGTCGCGGGGTTACCCTGGTCGAGAGCGAAGTCCCCGGGGGCAGGGGGAAATCGGTGGGACTGAGGAGCACGAGACGGCGGCAGGCGCGTACGGGCTCGCCGGTCCCGGACGACGGCGACGCCCGGTCCCGGGCCCCGGGCAGTGACCCGGGCGAGCTCGTGATCCGGACCACCCCCGATGGCGGCCGGTACACGTACATCTCGCCGAACGCCCGGTCGATTCTGGGGTACGAGCCCGAGGAGCTGCTGGCACAGCCGCCCCTCGAGGGCGTGCACCCGGACGACCTCACCAGGGCGAAGGCGACCGGCGACCGGCTCGCCGCCGGCACGGACCGGCAGACCGTCCTGTTGCGCAAGCGCCACGCCGACGGCCACGACGTCTGGCTCGAGGCCCGAATCGCCACTGTGCGCGACCCCGACACCGGCGAGGTCGTCGAGGCGGAGGCGACGGCCCGTGACGTCACTATCCACGTCGCGACCGAGCGGGCGCTCCAACAGCGCGTCAGTGCCGAAGCGCTCATCGGCGAAGTCTCCCGCGAGCTGCTGACTGCGCCCGCCGAAGACATCGACGAGATCGTCGTCAGGAGCCTGGAACGGGCGGCGCGCTTCGTCGGCGCAGAGCGGGCGACGCTCGTCATGCTGAGCGATGACGCGGCATGGGCCGTCCGTACCCATCAATGGGTGACCGATGCGGAGTTCGAGACGGGCGAAGCCCGCGTCGCGGTCGAGACGATGCCGTGGCTGATCGAGCAGTGCCACCTGGGCGAGATTGTGTTCGCCCGCTCACTCGACGACCTCCCGCCCGCGGCTCACGTCGAGCGCGCGACGTTCGACAGCAACGGCGTGCGCTCGATCGCGTGTGTGCCGATCACCTCCGGCGAGGACCTCACCGGTGGCCTCGCGTTCAACTGGCGGACACGCGAGGCCGACGACTGCTGGGCGGCGCTCTCCACGCTCGCGGTGCTCGCCGACGTGCTGGTCGTGGCGCTCGATCGGAAGCAGGCCGAGCAGGCGCTGGCGAGCTCGGAAGCCCGCTTCCGGTCGCTGGTACAGGGAACGTCCGACCTCATCCTCGTCACCGACCGCGACGGCTGCGTGGAGTACGCGAGCCCTTCTACCCGCCAATTCGGCTACACCGAGGACGAGGTGCTCGGTCGCTCGGCGTTCGAGTTCGTCCACCCCGAGGACGTGGATCGGGTCGCCGCACGGTTCCGAGCCACCATGACCGCCGACAATCGGAACGAGCCGATCGAGTTCCGACTGCGGGACGGAGCGGGCGGCTGGCGGCTCGTGGAAGGGCTCGGCATCGACCACCACGACGACCCCGCAGTCCGAGGCGTGGTGATCAACGTCCGCGACATCGGCGAGCGCAAGGAAGCCGAGATCGCCCTGCGAGAGAGCGAGGAGCGGTTCCGCGCGCTCGTGCAGCACACCTCCGACGCGATCACCTTGCTGGACGCCGACGGGATGCTCGCGTATGCGAGCCCCGCGGTGGAAGCCATCTTCGGTGTGGAGCCGCAGTGGGTGATCGGAAGGAACGCGTTCGATTTCATCCACCCGGACGATCGCCAACACGCCGAGCGGGCGTTCGTCAACAGAAAGAGCGCCCCGGGACGGAGCGAGACCGTCCGCTACCGGATGCGCCACGCGGACGGATCCTGGCGGCACGTCGAGACGATCGGGAACAACTTGCTCGACGATCCCGCGGTCGGAGCGGTCGTCTTGACGACGCGGGACATCACGGAGCGGCAGGCGACCGCCGACGCGCTGCGGCAGAGCGAGGAACGCTTCCGCGCCCTGGTCCAGCACGGCAGCGACATGATCACCGTGCTCGACTCGGACGGGCGCGTCTTCTACACGAGCCCCTCGGCGGAGTCGATCCTCGGGTGGGGCGAAGACGAGTATCTCGGTCAGAGCACCTTCAGCCTGCTGCACCCGGACGACCGTGAGCGCGTCAGGCAGATCTTCGCCGACGCCATCACCCGTCCCGGCTCCACCCAGGCCATCCACTCGCGCATGCAGCACAAGAACGGCGGATACCGGCTCCTCGAGTCGATCGCCACGAACCTGCTCGACGATCCTGCGGTGCGCGGACTGGTCATCAACAGCCGCGACATCACCGAACGCCGGCAGCTCGAGAACGAGTTGCTCCAGTCTCAGAAGATGGAGGCGGTCGGGCGCCTGGCGGGCGGCATCGCGCACGACTTCAACAACCTGCTGACGGCGATCGGCGGATACACCGCGCTGTTGCTCGAGGAGCATCCTGAGGACGACGCAATCCGAGCCGACCTGGCCGAGATCGAGCAAGCAGCGACGCGCGGCGCCGCCCTCGTCGACCAGTTGCTGTCGTTCAGCCGGCGCAAGATGCTGATGCCCACCACCCTCGACCTGAACGAGGTCGTCGAATCCACCCGCGGGCTGCTGAGCCGCGTGATCGGCGCCGACGTCGAGCTCGTCACCCGATTGGCGCGCAAGCTCGACGGCGCGCGAGCCGACCGCACCCAGATCGAGCAAGTGCTCCTGAACCTGGCTGTCAACGCCCGGGACGCGATGCCGGGGGGCGGTCGCCTCGACATCGAGACCGCGAACGTGACGCTGCGGCCGCGAGACGTCGCCGGCCACATCGGCGCCATGGTCGGGCCGCACGTGGTGCTGTCCGTCCGGGACACCGGCATGGGCATGGACCGCGAGACGCAGGCGCAGGTGTTCGAGCCCTTCTTCACGACCAAGGAGGTCGGCGAAGGCTCGGGGCTCGGGCTGTCGACCGCGTACGGGATCGTCACGCAGGCCGGCGGGCACATCGCCGTCGACAGCCGTCTCGGCGCCGGAGCGACGTTCCGCGTCTACCTGCCCGCCGACACCCGCGACGTCGCAACCTCGACACCGGTCGAGCACGACGCCCCGCCGCGCACCGGACGCGAGACGATCCTCGTCGTCGAGGACGAATCGGCGGTGCGCAGCCTCGCTCGCGACGTGCTCACCCGGCTCGGCTACGACGTGCTCGTGGCGTCCGACGGACGGGATGCCCTGAAGGTCGCGGACCGGTGCGGTCGACCGATCAACCTGCTCGTGAGCGACGTCGTGCTCCCTCATCTGCGCGGCGTCGAGGTCGCGGATCGGCTCCGGGCGCGCCGACCGGGGCTGCGGGTCCTGTACATCTCGGGGTACACCGAGACGGCGATCGTCCACGACGGCCAGCTCGACCCCGGCGTCGAATTCCTGGCCAAGCCCTTCCGCCCCGTCGACCTCGCCAACCGGGTCCGCGAGGTGCTCGATGCCTAGCCGTCTCGCCGGTGACGAGCGAGTGCTGCTCGTCGATGACGACGACACGGTTCGGCGCTTCTTCGTCCGGGCGCTGACACGAGCCGGCTTCGACGTAGACGAAGCGCACGACGGGCCCGCTGGGATGGCACAGATCGCCGAGCACCCTCCGTCGGTGGTCGTGCTCGACAACCGCATGCCCGGCATGAGCGGCCTCGAGGTGCTCGACGAGCTGCGCAGTGACCCCCACACCCGCACGCTGCCGGTGATCCTCGTGACCGCCCAGGGCGAGATCGAGGAGCGCGTGGTCGGTCTGGGCGCGGGTGCGAACGACTACGTCACCAAGCCCGTGCACCCGGACGAGCTCGTGGCCCGGGTCCGGGCCCAGCTGCGGGGCCAGGCGGCGTGGCGTGAGGCGATCGAGCGCGCGTGGCGCGACCGCGCCGCGGTGGTCGAGCGGCTCGGCGCCCTCGATCCCTCGGCCGCGCCTACGACGATCGGCGACGCCGCCTGCCAGGCCCTCCTGGACCTCGCGGGCACGGACGCCGCCGCGCTCCTGCGCTTCGTGGGCAACGACGTATCGGTGCTCGCGCAACGCGGGGGTGCCGCAGTGGCGTCGGGCACCGTGCTCCCGCCCATCCTCGGCCTCATGGTGCAACGGCGTGCCCGCGCCGGACCGTGGGCCGACGAAGCCGCCTTACACTCCGACGCCGCCGTCGCCGGACGCCCCGTCTTGTCGGTCTTTGCGCCCCTGTCGTGGCGCGGCAGCCTGATCGGCGTACTCGCGCTCGGGTTCGAGCCCGGAGCGGCGGCGGCGGCACTGACCGCGCCCGCGCTCGCGACCGCCATCGACCTCGCGCCGGCCGTCGCGGCCGCCGTCGGTCCGGCGCTCGCCGGCCCCGACTCGACACGGCCCGTGATCGAGGAAGTCATTGCAACCCGTGCGTACCAGCCGGTCTTCCAGCCCGTCGTCGACCTCAGGACGCGGACCGTCGTCGGGTTCGAAGCACTCACACGCTTCGACGACGGAACCCCACCCGAGCTGCGGTTCAAGGAAGCGGCCGAGATGGGGATCGCCGTCCCGCTCGAGCACGCCACCGTCGGCGCCGCGCTGCAGGCTGCCACGCGGCTACCACCGGGGTTGTTCTTGAGCGTCAATGCATCGCCGGCGTTGATCCTCGAGCGCGAGACGATCGCGCTCGCGGCTCAGGACCAGTCGCGCCCGTTGGTCCTCGAGCTGACCGAACGCGAGCCTGTCGACGATTACGGCGCACTGGCGCGCGTGCTCGAAGGCCTCGGGAGCGTGAAGCTCGCGGTCGACGACGCCGGCGCCGGCTACGCGAGCCTTCGCCACATCCTCGCCCTGCGACCGTCGTACATAAAGCTCGACATCACATGGGTACGTGACATCGAGAACGACACCGCGCGACAGGCGCTCGTCGCCGGCATCAACCACTTCGCCACGCTGACGAACTGCCGCATCATCGCCGAAGGCATCGAAACCGACGTCGAGTGCGACGCGCTGTTGCGTCTCGGCATCAACTTCGGCCAGGGCTACCTGTTCGGCCATCCCGAGCCGGTCGATACGTACCTCGGCTGACCTGATTGTCGCCGTCGCACGCACCGGGGATCACCGGTCGCGGAGGAACCACCCCCGCGGGTCCCACCGCCGCAGGGCGGCGACCTCTTCGGCGCTCGGAGGGGGGAGCTCCCGCACGTCGCCGGCGACGGCGAGATCCCAGCCGCAGGCGGCACGAGCGTTCTGGATGCGCTCGCCGAGCGAGTCGTCGCCGGCCGGCACGGCCGTGAGCGCGAGCTCGCCGTCGACCTTCTCGAGCGTGCCGAGATCCGTCACGAGGGCGCGCACCGCGCGTCCCGGTGAGGTGACATAGCCGCACTCGGGTGGGGTGCGACCCTGCGTGAGGGTCGCGACCACGATCGCCTCGGCCGCGACGCTGGCGACGTCGTTGCCGCCGCCCGAGCCCACGAGGAACGGGCCGTCCGGGACGAGCGTGGAGTTGATGTTGCCCGAGCGGTCGACCTGCGCGCCGCCGAGGCAGGCCACGGTGGTCGTCCCCGGGCCGCCGACGAGGGTGCCCAGAACGAGGCCGGCGTCGCCGAGCATCGTGGAGCGCGGGAAGTTGCGGTGGTTGAGGACGAACGGGTCGGCCGGCGTCGGCTCGTAGCCCCAGAGCCCGATCTCGGCCGTGAGCTGCACGTCGCAGCCGGCGGCCCGGGCCTGCACGACGCCGAGCCATGCCGCCAGGTTGGCGACTCCGGCGCCGGCCAGCACCGCGTTGGCGTCGAGCGCTCGCACGCGGTCGGCGAGGTGGCGCGCGCCGTAGACAGCGGCTTGTTCCCAGCGGTTGGGCGGCGCTTCCAGGTCCGGTTGGTACGCGGCCTCGTCGGAACGCCACGAGTCCGGGTCGGCCTTGGCCCGCAGCGCCCCGATCCGTTCGTCGCCGAGACGGGCGAGGTACTCGTGCTGGTCGTCGACGTCGAGCACCCAGTGCCGGATCCACTCGTCGAAGTCGTCACGACGACTGGCCGCCCGCGCCTCGACCCAGAACTCGTAGTCCTCGCCGTAGCCGTCTACCGGGAGGTCACCGGTGAACAAGCCGCCCGGGTGTGCACCCATCGGCGCTTTGCAGACGGCGAGGACGCGGTGCGCGGGGATGCGAACGAGGTGCGACCACCGGCGGAGGTCGTCGACAACCCGCTCGACGGTGACGACGGCGCCGCGGCGCGCAGCGAGCGCCCCCCATGCGCCCTCGAGGAGCGGAGGGTGGAGCGCGACGTTCCCCTCGCGGTCCGCGACGGGCGCGTGCAACAACGCGACGTCCGGCCGCAACGGGGCGAGCAGCCCGACCTCGCCGAAAGGCGACGCGATGCGCGCGTACGCGTCGTTCACTTCCATCGAGGAGTCGCCGATCGAGCGGGTGACGACGGCGGGGAGGTTGCATGCCGCCGCCTCGAGCCGTTGTGAGAAGGCGAGGAAGGACCAGTGCTCCACCTCGACCTCGCCACGCTCGTACGCCCCGGCGAAGATCGGGTTCGGCGTGAAGTTCGGGAACGTGTCGCCCGAGTACCCGGTCACGACCTTTTCGACGAGCC
>Ga0209814_10000109_pt1 | contig 21800 bp, 22 predicted proteins | sample SoiMetdeltSBSDD1_FD_187597 | JGI IMG/M metagenome (GOLD analysis project Ga0209814, IMG submission 187597) | Bulk soil microbial communities from a Populus tree surrounding site in Tennessee, USA - Soil MetaG P. deltoides SBSDD1 (SPAdes) (version 2) | ecosystem: Environmental > Terrestrial >... | reverse complement strand
ATCCTTCCACGATCTCGCCGATCTCGGACAGGTCGACGCCGAACCCCGCCTGTAAGTCCGCACGGGCGAACTCGACGGCGTCCCCCGGAAGCGTCGCGAGCAGCTCGTAGTCCTCGCCACCGGAGAGTGCGAGCGACCGGGCATCGACCTCGAGCATCTCCGCGCCCATGGAGAGGGTCTCGGCAACGGGGACGGCGCCGAGGACGACGCGCGCGCCGACGCCACTCGCACCGCAGAGTCGGGACAGGTCGATCGACAGGCCGTCGGACAGATCCATCATCGCGGTCGCCCCGACGCGGGCGAGCACCTGCGCCTCGCCGACGCGCGCGACGGGTCGCTCGAGCGCCTCGATCAGCGCGCGGCCCCACGGCTGCGACAGGGCGTCGGCCGCTCGGCCCGACGCCGCCCGCGACAGCGAGAGGCCGCCCGCCGCCGCGCCGAGCGAGCCGGTCACCACGATCCGGTCCCCCACGCGGGCGCCGGAGCGCAGCACCGCGCGTCCCGGAGCCACCTCCCCCACCACGGCCACCGAGACGACGACGAGGTCCGCCCGGTTCGTGTCGCCGCCGACGAGCGCGAGCGCGTACTCCGCGCAGGCGTCACGCATCCCGCCGACCAGTTCCACCACCCAGGCCGCGTCGACGTCGCCCGGAGCCGCGATCGCCACGAGCGCGTACCGGGGGCTCGCCGCCATCGCCGCTACGTCCGAGACGTTCACCGTGATCGCCTTGGCGCCGAGGTCCCGCGCCGAGATCGATCCGCGCTCGAAGTGCACGCCCTCGGCCAGGAGGTCCGTCGTGAGCACGAGCTGGCCGGCGCCGGGTTCGACGACCGCGGCGTCGTCGCCCGGACCCACCACGACGCCCGGCTCGCCCCCGGACAGCAGGCGCGCGACGGCCTTGACCAGCTCGTCTTCGGACAGTTCCATCGATCCCTTCCGCTTCTTGGCCCGTTCCGACGGCCCGGTGTTTGCGGCGGTCGAACGTCTCGCCTTGGGTAGGATAAGGGCCGCTCCGAGCGTGCCCGAGCTCGCGAGCTTTCCTGACGAAGGAGCCAGCCGTTGAAGGTCGAGGCACGCACGGTCCACGACAACCCGTCCGCGGACGAGCTCCGCGGCTTCACCGAGGCGATGGCGCAGTGCCGGATCACCGAGTTCGGCAACGTGAACGTCCAGACCCGGGTCACCTCGCGGAGCTCGGGCAGCACGTACGTGGTCGGGGAGCGCTCGAGCGGCATGACGATGACCCGTGAGGCCTTCGAGGAGATCGCCCGGCTCCAGGACGACTACCTCCGCGACAAGGACGTCATCGTGATCGATGGCTTCATCGGCAACGATCCGACCTTCCGGACCCGGGCCCGGCTCACGATCGAGCAGGCGAACGCGAACATCGCCGGGATGCAGCAGAAGCTCTACTTCCCGACCGACGATCGTGGCGGTGCGGGCGGGGAGCCGGAGGTGCACGTGATCTACACGCCGAACATCGAGGCGCCCGGCTACCGGGACGACCGCGTGATCGCCGTCGACCTCGAGCACGGCGTGACCCGCGTCCTGAACTCCGACTACTTCGGCGAGTCGAAGAAGGGCGGCCTGCGGATGTGGAACGCGAAGGTCTACGACCTCGGCGGCCTGGCGCTGCACGCGGGGCTGAAGGTCGTCCCGACGGCGGCCGGCGAGAAGGTCTTCATGATCATCGGGCTCTCGGGCACCGGGAAGACCACCACGACGTTCACGACGCAGAACGACTCGTTGCCCGTGCAGGATGATTTCGTCGCGCTGATGCCCGGCGGCAAGCCCTACGGGACGGAGAACGGGTGCTTCGCGAAGACGTTCAGCCTCGATCCCGACTTCGAGCCCAACATCTACAACGCGGTCGTCAAGCCGACGACCTACCTCGAGAACGTGTATCAGGACGAAGACGGCAACGTGAACTTCTTCGAGGAGCGCTACACGCAGAACGGGCGCGCGGTGTTCCGCATGGACGACCTCGCTCGGTTCCGCGACGCGATGGACGTCGGGACCGTGGACTACCTGCTGATCCTCAACCGGAACGAGAACATCATCCCCGCGGTCGCCAAGCTCGATCAGGAGCAGGCCGCCGCCTACTTCATGCTGGGCGAGACGACCGGCACCTCCGCCGGCGGCGCGTCCGAGGCCGGCAAGTTCCTGCGGGTCCCCGGCACGAACCCCTTCTTCCCGCTGCCGCACGGTCTGCAGGGCAACCGGATCCTCGAGCTGCTCGCGACCCACCCGATCGAGACCTACCTGCTGAACACCGGACGGGTGGGGGGCGTGGACGACGACGAGCGCTCGAAGAAGGTGAAGATCCCGCACACCTCGGCGTGCGTGAAGGGCATCGCCGAGCGCTCCATCTCGTGGAACGAGGACGAGGACTTCGGGTATCGGGTGGCCGAGGCGGTCCCGGACCTCGAGGACGAGGAGCTCCTGCAACCGCGTCGCCTCTACGAGCGGCAGGGGCGCATGCAGGAGTACCGCGAGATCGTGGATCGCCTGAAGGCCGAACGCATCACGCATCTCGAAGGGTTCCACGAGCTCACGCCCGAGATCGTCAAGGCGGTCGGGTAGGTCTCAGGTCTCGTCCGCGGGCGAGCGCCGACCCAGGAACCATCCGCCCAGCAGCTGCATGGCCGCAAGGACGAGCGGGACCAACAGGTACCAGCGGAACTCCTCGAGATCGTCCAGAGCCGCACGCCCCTGGACCTCGATCGAGGCATAGATCAGGAAGAGGCCCGCGAACGCGAACCACAGGCCGATCCGACCCGTGAGGTACAGCGCGTAGAGCAGGTGGTCGACGACGTCGGTGCCCTCGAACGGCCGGCGACTCCAGTACCAGATCGCGCGCACGCCACCGAGCACGAACAGCCCCGCGACCACGAGTTCGAAGATCCTCACGCGCGCGTGCCCGCCGCGCGGGCGAGCGCCGAGACGACCTGCTCATCGGTGGTCTGGTCGAAGTCCCGGTACCACTCGCCGACCGCGAGGAACGGCTGCGGCGTCTCGAGCACGACCACCTCGTCGGCCTCGGCGCGGAGGCGCTCGAGCGTCTGCGGCGGCGCCACGGGCACCGCGAGCACCACCCGCTCGGCGCCCTGCGCCCGCGCCCATCGGAGCGCGGCCACAGCCGTGCTCCCGGTGGCGACCCCGTCATCGATCACGACCGCCGCGCGACCCGCCACCAGGTGCGGCGGCCGGCCGCTCCGGTACGCGTGCTGGCGGCGTTCGATCTCGGCCTCCTGCGTCGCGATCTCTCGTTCGAGGTAGCGCTCGGTTACGCCGAGCGCGTGCACCATCCTCGGATCCAACACCCGGATGCCGGGCGCGACCGCGCCGATGGCGAGCTCGGGGTTGCCCGGCGCCCCCACCTTGCGCGGGACGACGACGTCCAACGCCGCGCCGAGCTCGCGCGCGACCACGTCACCGACGATCACACCACCTCTGGGGATCGCGAGCACCACGGCATTGGGACCCAGATGCCGGAGCGCCCCCGCGAGCCGGGCGCCGGCGTCCGCCCGGTCGGCGAAGATCACCGCTCCTCCTCGATCTCGCGGCGCGCCTCCTCGTCCTCGATCTCGCGTCGCTTGTCGGGCACGATCCGTTCGGGCGGCGGCATCGGCTTTCGGATGCGCCGATACACGCGGAGCGGGTCCTCGTCGCGATTGGATCGCTTCCTCTTGGAGACCACCCTCCGATTATGCGGCGCGGATCACGAGGACGACCGGACCACGGTCCGCGGTCCGTTCCGGTTCGATCGACGAGGAACCGGAGGCACGGACGAGCGTTTGTCGGGCTTCGGGGTGCCCGCATAGCATGAGCGTCTCGCGATCGAGGAGGTCCAGCGTGGTCCAGGCCTACATCCTGATCCAGACCGAGGTCGGCAAGGCCGCCCAGGTCGCCAAGGAGGTCCGCGACATCGCCGGCGTCGCCGAGGCCGAGGACGTGACGGGGCCCTACGACGTGATCGTGCGCGCCGAGGCGAAGAACGTCGACGAGCTGGGCAAGCTCGTCGTCGCGAAGATCCAGGGCGTCGAGGGGATCACCCGGACGCTCACCTGCCCCGTCGTCCACCTGTAGACGCGAGCCGGCCTCGGTCCAGAGGCGTCAGACCCCCGTTCCTCGTTTCCGTTCGGCCTCGTGGCGCTCGATCGCGAGCTCGATCAGCCGGTCGACGAGGTCGGGGTAGGGCAGGCCCGAGGCCTCCCACAGTCGCGGATACATCGAGATGCCCGTGAACCCCGGGATCGTGTTCACCTCGTTGACGAGCACACGCCCGTCCTGCATGAGGAAGAAGTCGACCCGGGCCATCCCCGCCCCGTCGATCGCCCGGAACGCGGCGACCGCCAGGCGTTGGAGCTCCTCGAGGGTCCCCGCCGAGATCTCGGCCGGGATCACGAGCTCGGCGCCATGCTCGTCGAGGTACTTGGCGTCGAAGTCGTAGAACGCGTGCCCCCGAGGCACGATCTCGCCCGCGACCGAGGCCACCGGGTCGTCGTTGCCCAGCACCGAGACCTCGAGCTCGCGCGCGCCGGTGGCCTCGCGCTCGAGCACCGCCTTGCGGCCGAACCGGAGGGACGTCTCCAGCGCGCCGCGCAGCCGCGACGGGTCGTCGACCCGTTCGATCCCGATCGAGGACCCGAGCGCCGCCGGCTTGGCGAACAACGGGTACCCGAGGTGCGAGGCGCGCGCCTCCACGGCCTCGGGATCCTCCTCCCACTCGCGCTCGTGCACGACCTCGTAGGGAACGCCCGGGATCCCCGCGGCGGCGAACAGCACCTTCTGCACCGCCTTGTCCATCCCCACCGCCGAGGCCAACACGCCCGCACCGACGTAGGGCACGCCGGCGACCTCGAGGAAGCCCTGGATCGACCCGTCCTCCCCGAACGGGCCGTGCAGCACCGGGAAGACCACGTCGATCGGCGTTCGCGAACCTTCCGCGGACACCAGCGCCTGCGCTCCCGGCTCCTGGTCGAGCGCGATCTCGGTGCCCGACCCCGGCGCGACCTCGGCGAGCGCCTCCGGCGTGGCCCGCGACGGCAGTGCCGGCGGACCGGCCGGCAGGAGCTCCCACCGACCCTCCTTCGTGATCCCGATCGCGACGACCTCGTACCGGTCGCGGTCGAGCGCGTCGATCACGGATCGTGCCGAGAGCACGCTGATCTCGTGTTCGGCCGAGCGACCCCCGAAGACGACGGCGACGCGCCGCTTCACACCTTCTCCAGCGCGCGCTCGACGTCCTCGATCAGGTCCTCGCCATCCTCCAGACCCACGCTCAGCCGGATCAGACCGTCGGCGATGCCGGCCGCCCGGCGCGCGTCGGCGTCGAGCTGCCGATGGGTCGTCGAGGCGGCGTGGCACACGAGCGTGTGGATCCCGCCGAGGCTCGCGGCCACCCAGATCAACTCGAGCGCGTCGCAGAAGCGCTGCCCGGCCTCGACCCCGCCCACGACCTCGAACGCGGCCATCCCCCCGAACCCGCGTGGGAGCAACCGCCGCGCCACGTCGTACTGCGGGTGCGACGGGAGCCCGGGGTAGTGCACGGCCTCGATCTTCGGTTGATGCTCGAGCCATTCGGCGAGCTCGAGCGCCGTCCGGCCGTGGCGGTCCATCCGCACCTGCAGCGTCGACAGGCCCCGCATCGACAGCCACGCCTCCAGCGGTGCGAGCGTCCCACCCGTCTCGATCACCGTGGAGCGCAGACCCGCCATCCGCTCCTCGGACGTGCAGACGATGCCGCCGATCAGATCGTTGTGGCCGCCGATGTACTTGGTCGCCGAGTGCAGGACGTAGTCGAACCCGAACGACGCCGGGGTGCACAGGTACGGCGAGGCGAACGTGTTGTCGACCACGCTCGCAACGCCGGCGGCGGACGCGAGCGGCCCGAGCGCCTCGAGGTCGGACACCGTCACGTTCGGGTTCGCGATCGTCTCGACGTAGAGCATCGCCGCACCGGGCAGCGCCTCCCGGATCGCGTCGGGATCGTGCGGGTCCACGAACCGCACGTCGATCCCGTAGCGCGGCAGCACGTGCGCGAACAACGAGTAGGTGCCGCCGTACAGCTCGTTGCTCGCCACGATCGTGTCGCCGTTCGCGGCCAGGGTCGTGGCGACCGTGTGGATCGCCGCCATCCCCGACGCGAACGACAGCGCCGACTCGGTCCCCTCGAGCTCGGCCATCACGCGTTCGAACGCGAGGAGCGTCGGGTTCCCGTAGCCGCGCGTATACGTGTAGCCGGGCCGGCGGAAGTTGATCGTCTCGGCGAATCCGTCGGAGGTGTCGAACCGGAACGTTGAGGTCTGGAAGATCGGGACGCTGGGTGTGTCCTGCTCAACGGGCGGCAACGCCTGCCCGTGGATCGCACGCGTGGCGAACCCCCGATCTCGTTCCTCCGGCTCGTGGTCGCGCGGCACGGTCCCAGCCTACCCCGGGGTCCAGCGCGCGGGATATCGGTCGCGGAGGTCGTCCACCAGCGTGGCTAGCTCGGCCATCAGGTCGTCCGTGGATGCACGAAGCGCCCGGCCATCGGGCTCGCCCCCCAGCCGCGCCGTCGGGTCGAACGGCTCGCCCGCGGCCACCCAGATCGGCCGTCCGAACGCAAGGCTCTGGCGCCCCGACCTGCGCCAGACGAACTGACCCCCCCACGTGGCGACCGGAAGGATCGGGACCCCCGTGGCGATCGACAGACGGACGGCGCCGGTCTTTCCTCGGCCCGGCGAGAAGTCCTCGTTCGTCGTGGTCGTCGTGCCCTCCGGGTAGATCACGACCACCTCACCCCGCCCGATCGCGCGAGCCGCGTCGTCGATCGGCGAGCGGTCCCCCGTCCCGCGCTGGACCGAGATCTGATGCGCCCCGCGCAGCACGGTCCCGACGAAGGGGGCGTCGAACAGCTCCTGCTTGGCGAGGAACCGCGGCCGGCGCCCGGCCCTGACCACGAAGAGACCGTGCGCGAACGGGTCCAGGTAGGACAGGTGGTTCCCGGCGATGATGGCGGGGCCCTCCGGGGGAACCCTCTCCAGCCCCTCCCACCGCCAGTTGAACCAGAGCTGGAAGGGAGGGACCAACGCGAGCTCGGCCGCCCGGTACCACGGTTCCACGACTCGCCTCCCTTCGGGGCGGCGATGCTACCGCGTAGCTCCTCGGGCCGATCGCACGGTCCTGCGTTCGATACGCCGCCGGGGTACTAGCCTCTGGTCATGCGCGTCGTGGCCGTACCGGTGAAGTCGCTCTCGCGCGCGAAGACGCGACTGTCCCCCGCGCTGACGGGGCTCGAGCGCGGCGCGCTCACGCTGGCGATGCTCGAGGACGTCCTGGACGCGGCGCTCTCCGTGCCCGGCTGGGAGACGTGGGTGGTCTCGCCCGACGAGGTGGCGCTCGAGATCGCGGCCGGCCGCGGCGCCCGACCGATCCCCGAGGCCAAGCCTCCGCTCGCGAACGCGATCCGGCAGGTCGAGGCGAAGGCGAGGCAGGACGGCGCGAGCGCGCTCGCGGTGCTGCCGGCCGACGTTCCGCTCGTCACCGTCGAGACGCTTCACGAGGCACTGCGGACGCTCGGAGCGGTCGTTCTCGCGCGCTCGGCGGACGGATCGGGAACCAGCCTGCTCCTGCGACGTCCGCCGCGGGCGATCCCCGCGAGGTTCGGTCCCGACTCGTTCCGCCGGCACGTGGAGCTCGCCGAGGCACGTGGCCTCCCTGTGTCCATCGTCGAGCGCCGCGAACTGTCGTTCGACGTCGATCGCCCCGACGATATCCTCACCCTGCTCGCCGACGGCCGGCGAGGGCGGACCCGGGAGGTCTGCCTGCAGATGGATCTCGGCGCGCGCCTGCGGGCGTAGCTCGGAGGGCTCGATGGCACAGGGGACGATCAAGGACTTCGAGGACGAGGAGCGGGTGGGCAGCCTGCTGATGGAGGACCGCACCGAGGTGGCGATCGACGCCGTATCGGTCGAGGGCTCGGGCCTGCGTTCGCTACGGATCGGGCAACGCGTCCGGTTCGACCTTGTGGACGAGGCGGGTCGGAAGGTCGCGAGGAACCTGCAGATCGTGACGCTCTAGCACGGCGCCGCGACGAGCCGCGTCTGGAGCGCCTAGCGCCCGGCGCGAACGCGTCGCCGCTTGGACGCGACCATCTCGCGGAATTCCTTCCCGGCTGTGAACCACGGAAGGTCGCGCGCCGGCACCACGATGGGCGTCGTCGGCTTGCGTGGGTTCCGCGCGATCCTTTTGTTCCGGCGCTTGCGCTCGAAGGTCCCGAACCCGACCAGCGAGACCCGCTCACCACGCGACACCGACTCCCGGATCACGTCCATGGACGAATCGATCATGCGACCGACGTCCGCCTTGCTCGCGCCCGTGCGCTTCGCCACCTCAGCGATCAGTCCGCTCTTGTTCACGTCGCCACCCCCAGGATCCGCTCCGGCACCGTACGCACCCGACGGGCCGCTGGTCAATGCCGCGTTGGCGTGCAACCATCTTGCCCATGAGAAGGGTGCCGACGCTACTCGTTTCCCTGATCGCCCTCCTTCCATGCGTCGCCTGTGCGCATGACTCCGGACGCGAGTTCGCCCGCTACTACGACGAGCAAGGCATGTTCGCCCTGAACCTGCCCGCGGCCAACGACATCACCGTCACCCCGCCGCAGCCGGCCGAGAGCGGGCCCGGTCTGCTCACCGGCGTGGTCTCGAGCCCGCCCGCGCCGAGCCCCTCCCCGGCCTCCGGGGCGTTCGGGGGCGGCATCGACGTGGCCGCGCAGGGCGAACCCGACCAGACGATCTACCAGGCCTTCGCCGTGACGGCCGACGGCTTCGACGACCTCGATCAGATGGCGCTCTACTTCCTGACCGCCAACCCGATCGTCGACGTTGCGGTCGACGATCCGACGCGGGTGGACGGCGAACCCGGTCGACTGATCGTCGCGGACATCGTACGGAGCGGCGAGGTCACCTCGAGCGTCGCCGCGGCGATGACGCTCGGCGACGGGGCGACGGGCTACCTGATCGTCGCGATCTTCCCTCCCGGCGGCTGGGACGACGAACGCGACGACTTCGAGGGGATCGTGCGATCGTTCCGAACGGACGTACCGCCCGGACTCGAGACGTTCCCCGTGGACGGTCAGGCCTCCTCGTAGCGTCGGAGCCCTGACCGGCCCTTGCTCCGACCAGGGGCCGACATCCGCCCCCTCCATCGTCGTTGGTCCCTCCGACCGATTCAGCGAGGAGTGAGGAAGACCTCCCCGACGCCTCCGGGCACTTCCGCGATGGCGCAGGTCCACAGATCCGGCCGACCAACCTGGCCCGGAATCTCGAAGACCACCTGGCCGTCGACGAGGATCCGGACGATGACGACCACAGCGGTCGAGTCGAGGACCTGCCCGGCGAGCTGCCGGCTCTGCGCGATGCCGACGGCCTGGAACGAGGTGGTCTCCGTCCCCCGCGCGCAGTTGAAGGTCAGGACGCTGGCGTTCTTGTTGGCGGGCGGCGGATCTGCCAACGCGGGGCTTGTCGAGGCCACCGCCATCGCCAGCACGACGCCGAGGAACGTCCGCTTCATCTGTCACTCCCTCCGCTGATCCGGGTCACGCGCAAGGCTGCTAGGCCGGTGAGACGCCGAACCCCTCCAACCAGTCCAACACCGAGGCGATGTCCGTCCGCTGGGTCTGATCGTTCGAGCGACAATTCGCGTCGCCCCAGCTCGTGACGGACACGAGGATCAACGTGTCGTTCCAGAAGTGCGGACCACCGGAATCGCCGAAGCACGTCCCCCCCGCCCCATCCGGGACGGGGTTCTGGAAGAGATGAAGATTGTTCTTCTTCAGTCCTTGATAGGGGGATGTCGCGTACCAACGGCTCTCGTTGTCCACGAGCTGGGGTGGCGGGAACCCATTGAGTAGCCCGTAGCCAACCGCCACGAAGACATCGTCCTGGATCTCGTGCGCAACCTTCAGATCGGTCAGGAAGTCCTCCCGCGCCAGCGTGGGGTACTCGCTCGCGCTCACGGACTCACCAAGGACGACGACGCCCACGTCATTTCTCAAGTTGGTACTGAACGAAGGATGGGTGAACGTGGCGCCGAGGGCGCCGGTGGGATTCTCTCTGAAGTCGTCGGGCACGTCGACCGAGAAGTAGGCGTACGCGGTAGCGGTGCCCTCGGTGCAGTGAGCCGCGGTCAAGACCACCGTCGGCGAGAGCAGGGTGCCGGAACACCGGTGCATGTATGCACCCTCGGCGTCGTAGAAGGCGAGCAAGCCGACGAAGGGATAGAGGTTCTGTGTGTCCTTCTGACCGTTCGTGATCGCGCCGGCCGATCCCGGCACCTGAACGAACAGCAGGCACCCTGCGATGAGCGCGAGCAACCGCCTCATGTGGTCTCCCTTCTGGTATCGCCCCGATCCGGCCCGAACCGAGTGCATCCGTCGCCTCGGAGTGTGCGCATTCCCGGCCAGCGCAGACTCAAACCTAGGAAAGATCAAGCTCAGAGCACCTAGGGAAGCCAGGTGTCGAGGAAGGCGCGTGAGTAGGCAGTGTCGATCCGCTGATAGCTGCCCGTCGCGTTGCAGGCGAATGAGTTCACATACGAGGCATCGCCGAGCAAGAAGCCGTTGAGGAACACGGCACCTCCCGAGTCGCCGAAACACGACCCGCCGCCCGCCTTGGAGTCGTTGTCGTTGATCTGGAAGACGACGACCTCACTCTGAACGTTCTTCAGATAGGAGGTCGTCGAGCGACGCTCCGGAACGATGATCTGAGTCTTGTTCCCGGGGCCGATGTCCACCCCGTAGCCGACGAGTGTGAAGGTCTGGTTCTTGAGCTCCCCTTGGTTGCCGTCCAGGTACCCGATCGGGGGAAGCGGCGCCGGGGTGATCGTCGGCCACTTGGTCGTCGCGGGTGCGCTGAGCACAACCACGCCCTGGTCGTGCTGCTTGGAGATGCTGAGTTTGCCCGTCCACCCCGGATCGGGGTGCGCCGTACCGGTGATGTAGTGGGCCTCGCGGGCAGCCTTTTCCGCTGCGGTGATCCCGGGCTGCAGTGGATCACCCACGAGATCGTCATCGAACGAGACGAAGACGTCGGTCGCTGGTCCCTCGGTGCAGTGCCCGGCGGTGAGCACGACGGTCGGAGAGATCAGGGTGCCCGAACACCTGAACCTCCCGACGTCCGGGATCGTGAAGCGCACGAAGCCGACGTTCGTGTGGATGGTGTCTCGCGAACCACCGGTGATGGCCAGGACCGGTGTCGTGGCGACGAGCATCGCGAGCGAGGCCGAGGCGAGTGCAACGAGCATCGACTTTCGAATCATCGGGGAACCTCCGATCCTCACCTTTGGGATGGGATATCCCATGAGACCTGCGGGGGTCATGCGTCGGCTGCCGTACTCGCCGTACGCCGTTGGAGTACACGCCCACCGAGCCGTCGCATCGTGGCCGACCTTGGGGACCCGGTGCCGCCGGACCGATTGCCGTGCCTTCGCGTGGTAGCGTTCGAGCCGTGTCTGCGGTCAATCCGGCCCCCCGAGGTGTCTGGGCTACAGGCGGTGAGCTCGGCCGGAGTGAGGCATCACCGCAGGCCACCCACTGGCCCGTGGGGTAACGGTAGCCCGGCTGACTCTGGATCAGTTAGTCCTGGTTCGAATCCAGGCGGGCCAGCAGCTACGGTTCCGCCACGGATGGGGACTAGGGTCTGGGGTCCAGGATCAGCGGCGGCATCGGGTCCTGCGTGAAGTCGAAGTCCTTCAGCAGGTTGCCCAGGATCGAGGCCTTCTCGCGGACCGTGGGGCGCGAGTCCGGACGGCTGAGGGTCGCCGGGTCCAGCCGCTCCTTGCCCAGGAACAGATCCTCGATGAGCTTGAGATAAGCGTCGAACGACAGCGTTTGAGAGTCGATGAGTCCCGCTCGAGCCCAGGGGCTGATCACGAGGCCCGGAACGCGGATCCCGAAGCCGTTGAGATCGACGCGTGGAGGTTTCACGTGGTCGTAGAAGCCGCCCCAGTCGTCCCACGTGAGGAAGATCGCGGTCTCGTTCCAGTCCGGGCCGCGCATCAGCGCGTTCACGACGTTGGTGACGTGTCGCTGCCCCTTCCAGATCGGAGCGCCCGAGGCCGGGTGCTCCCCCACCCCGTTGTACGGCATGACCCACGAGACCGACGGCAGGTTCCCGCTCGCGGCCTGTCGGAAGAACTGGCTGTGCGTCTGGATCCGATCCATCTGGCCCGTCTCGCGGATCGTCGTGAACCACGGGAGCGGGTTCTGCTGGGCGACCGTGTTCTCGCGGGGATGACCGGGGCACGGGTCGAAGAAGCACGTGTCGTCACCAACGTAGTACCCCCACGAGACTCCCTGCTCGTGAAGGACGTAGGTGATGTCCGTCCATGCCCAGAGTGGGACGTCTTGGTGCGCGCGCATCGTCTGGAACTCACGGTTCAGGTACAGGTCCGAGGCACAAGACATCGGATCCCGAGGGTTGGTGCAATGGGCGGCCCAGGCCGACACGAGAAACAGGTGCGCCGGAAGCGTCCACGAGTCCGCGGGCGCGAACATGTGGTCCTGCAGGACGAACTCCTTCGCGTACCGCCAGTAGTTCGGGATCTCCTTGGCCGTGTGGTAGCTCATGACGTCCGGTTGCCCCTGGGGCCCGAGGTACCCCGCGCAGTTCGGAACCGAGCGGTGATCGGCGCAGTAGAGCGGGCTGTCGATCACGGTCCTGACGAACCCGTCCATCTTCCCGCCGTCGACGTCGAGCTCCGAGTGACGCTGGCCGTGCGGACCGCCCTCCTGGAGCTGTTCACTGGTGTGGTAGGGACGGACGCACGTGTGGGCGATCGGATCGGGGACGCACACCGTCGGCCTCCCGTTGCGCATCGGGATGCCCTCGGCCCCCGGGAACGTCCCGAAGTAGTGATCGAACGAACGGTTCTCCTGGACGATGAAGACCAGGTGCTTGAGATGCGCCTTGGCCTGTTCGAGCTTCGTCAGGCCAGGCGGGGGCGACATCGACGGCCCGGGCGTGCCGGTCGGTGTCGAGCCCGTCTCGCCCGATGCCGCCGTGCAGGCGGCGGCGAGCATCGCGGCCAGGACGAGCGCGACGAGGAGGAGACGCGGACGGGTGGGGTTCGAACGCATGAACCGCCCGAGGGTACCAATCGTCGCCCGTTCGGGGTGGGACTCGCCGCCGACCTGTGGCGGTCGCCACGAGTGCTCGGCGCTAGGATGACCGCCCACCTCGACCCGAAGGAGCTCGTGTGACCGCGACGCCGTCCGACCCGACCGTGGTGACGCTCATCCCCGGCGACGGGATCGGGCCGGAGTGCGTGGGCGCGGCTCGCCGCGTCATCGAGGCCGCCGGCGTGCAGATCACCTGGGAGGAATGCGAGGCCGGCGCCGAGGTCTTCAAGAAGGGTCTGCCGTCGGGCGTCCCGCCCGAGACGATCGAGTCGATCTCGCGGACCCGTGTCGCGCTCAAGGGGCCACTCGAGACCCCCGTGGGCTTCGGGGAGAAGTCGGCGAACGTCACGCTCCGCAAGCTGTTCGAGACCTACGCCAACGTCCGGCCGGTCCGCGAGATGCCGGGCGTGACGACCCCGTACAGCGGCCGGGGCATCGACCTGGTGATGGTCCGGGAGAACGTCGAGGACCTGTACGCGGGGATCGAGTACATGCAGACGCCCGGCGTCGCGCAGGCCCTCAAGCTGATCAGCGAGAAGGGGTCGGAGAAGATCGCGCGGTTCGCGTTCGAGTACGCCCGGAGCGAGGAGCGCACCAAGGTGGCCTGCGCGACCAAGGCCAACATCATGAAGTTGTCCGAGGGCACGCTGAAGCGCGTGTTCGAGCGCGTCGCGCCCGAGTACCCGGAGCTCGAGTCCTGGCACGTGATCGTCGACAACTGCGCGCACCAGCTCGTCAAGCGGCCGGAGCAGTTCGACGTGATCGTCACCACCAACATGAACGGCGACATCCTGTCGGACCTGTCCTCGGCGCTGATCGGCGGGCTGGGGTTCGCGCCCTCGGCGAACGTGGGCAACGAGGTCGCGATCTTCGAGGCGGTGCACGGCTCGGCGCCCAAGTACGCCGGCAAGGACGTGATCAATCCGACGGCGGTGATCCTGTCGTCGGTCCTGATGCTGCGCTACCTCGGGTTCTTCGAGCAGGCGGCGGCGATCGAGCACGCGGTGTTCGTCACCCTCGAGTCCGGGGTACTCACGGGCGACGTGCTCGGGTACGACCGCGGGACGCCGACGACCGAGTACACGAACGCGATCATCGGCAACCTCGGCAAGCGCACCGAGACCTGGACCATCCGCGACGTCAGGCCGCTGCAGCTGCCGAAGATCGACCCGCGCCCGGACTACGTTCGGCCGGCGAGCCGTTCCGTCGTCGGCCTGGACGTCTTCGTCGAGTCGCCGCTCTCGGCCAGCGAGCTCGGCTCGTCGCTGATGGAGCTCACGCACGACACGAAGCTCTCGCTCAAGATGATCTCGAGCCGCGGCACGAAGGTGTTCCCACCCACCGGCGCGATGACCGAGACCGGGGACCACTTCCGCTGCCGTTTCATCATCAAGGAGAAGCCTGGCGACCTGTCGGACGAGGACGTCCACGAGCTGCTGGTGCGGATCTCGAGCGCGCACTCGTGGATGCACATCGAGAAGCTCCAGGAGTTCGACGGCGAGCTGGGGTTCACGCGCGACCAGGGCGAGGACTGAGGGGCTATCCGGCCTCCCGTGTCAGCTCCACGTCACAGTCGCAGCCGGCCGGCTCAGGGGCGCGTTCGATCAGGACACGGATCTCTGCGTCCATGGCGTAGGGGTCGTCGTGGCGACCCAGCTCGGCGCGTCGGCGGCGCTCGTCCTCGGACCTGCTGCGGATCTCGACCTCGCGGTCCCTCAGCGTCTGAAGCGTGTTCTGGGGGATCATCGCTCTCTCCTTGATCGCGGGCTTGCGCACACGATAGTGCGGAAGCTACAATCGCTGAAGCATTTCAGGAATCCCTTAATCTGCCACTGGAGTAGGCATGATCCGGGTGCACGTCTCTCCCGAGGACCTCGCCGAGATTCGCTTCGCGTTCTCTCCGACGTGGGAGCTGGTGATGAGCGCCATGAAGGCGCTCAAGAACCCCGCCAAGCACGCCCTTCACCTGCCCTGGGTCCAGGAGGCGCGGACCGCGATCGAGGGCCGCGACCTCGGCATCCTGCTCGCGCTCACCTCCGGGTCGCAGTACGTGCCCGACTTCGTGACCCCGCCCCCGACGACACCGTTCCCGGAGCTCGAGGAGGAACTCGAGCTCGTGGCCGGCACGCCTGCGGAGCGGGTCCGGATCGAACTCGACAGGCTCGTCGATGCCATCACCGGCCAGGTCCCCGAGCGCGTCCGGCTGATGGCCGACGATCCGGCGGCGTGGCTCCCCATGCTCGTCGACCAGATGCGGGAATACTGGAAGCTGACGATCGAGGAACACTGGCCCCGGATCCGAGCGTTGCTCGAGGGCGACGTCATGTACCGCGCCCGGCAGCTCGCCCTGGGCGGAGCCGAGATGTTGTTCGGCGACCTCCACCCCTCGGTCGCGTGGCGAGACGGGGTGCTGGAGATCGACAAGCCCCACGACGCCGACGTCGTGCCGGCCGGCTCCGGGATGATCCTGATCCCGGCGGTGTTCGACTGGCCCGGCGTCGCGGTGATCCACGACGAGGCCTACCGGTTCACGTTGTCCTACTCGCCCAGGGGGATCGCGAACATCTGGGAGGCCGAACCACCCAAGTCGGGGGCGATGGACGCCCTGATCGGCGGCACGCGCGCCGACATCCTGCGGACTCTCGAGGTCCCGATGACGACCTCGGAGATCGCCACCCGCCTCCACCTGACGCCCGCGGCGGTGTCGCAGCAGCTGGGCCTCCTGCGTCGCGCCGGCGTCGTCGATGCCCACCGACAGGGTCGGGGCGTCTACTCCGCGCTCACGGCCCACGGAAGGACCCTGCTCGACCTGCTCGGCAGATAGCGTTGTTACACTCGCCGAACCGACGGTCCCATCGTCTAGTGGCCTAGGACACCACCCTCTCAAGGTGGAGACACGGGTTCGAACCCCGTTGGGACTACGAAGCCAAACGTGCAGGTCACGGGCCGAGTCTGGGGGCCCACCCGGCCTCGAGCACGTGACTCGTGGGCCGCCGATCCCGCGAATATCCCGCCACAGCTATCGAATCTGCATCGACGCCGTCGCTCGGGTGATGCCGAACCGTGCCCGTTATCCTCAAAGTGATCGTCGCTCCTTCCTTCCGATCGGAACTCAAGTTCGGACCCACTACACGGTGCCTTCACCGATAGCAGTCAACCTGGCGTCGCGTCGGCGTTTCCGGGACGCGACGTCCCGAGCGGCGCCTTGGCACGCGGCGGGCGAAGCGCCGCGCGCTCCACGAAGGAGCTCCCCATCGGCCCCGCTCGCACCGCCTGGTGGAGCGCACTCCCCTCGAGGACCTCGGACCAGCTGAGGAACCAGACGGTCCAACCGTCTCCCCACGTCCCAGCCCGCGGGCTCCCAGTGATCGTCACCGGATCTCCCAGTACGGCGAGCTTGTAGTAGGTCTCGGCGTTCTCCGGGGACAGGTTCACGCACCCGTGGCTCACGTTGGCGAACCCCTGGTCCCCGACCGACCAATAGGCATCGTGGAGGAAGTTCCCTCCCAGGGTGAACCGAACCGACCAGGGGACCTCGATGTCGTAGCCAGGGCCGATCATCTCCTCGGGGTTGGTCTTGGCCATTGTGAGGTACGTGCCGTTCGGCGTGTCGTGGCCCGGCCGTCCGGCGCTCATTGGCCAGGTCGCAAACAGGTGCTGGTCCCGGTAGATCTTCACGTGGTGCGCGTGTGTGTTCGCCACGGCGATGAGCGATCGGCCGATCACGAAACGCTGGGTGAGCGTGTGCACGCCATACACGTGCGGGGAGCCCTCGACGCCGTCGAGGTGGCCAACGAACCGCACCCTAGTGTGCGGCCGCCAGTACGTTCTCGGCCGGAAGTAGAGCGTCTGATCGCCGTCCCAGTACCAAGCGCCCACCACGTCCCTGGAGGTCTGCATCTCGAGCGAGCGCTCCACCGCCCGCTTGTTGCTGATCGGGGAGCTGAACGTGAGGATGATCGGCATCCCGACGCCGTACGTCTTCCGGTACCCCTCGAAGATCCGGGTCGAGAACGTCCGGGAGGGAGCCAGCGTCCGAAAGGTGCTGCGCTCGGTCACCGTTCGCCCCTCGGCGTCGACGGCCGTCGCTCGAATCGCGTAGCGGGTGTTGGTCTGCAGTGCCCACATGCTGTGCCACGCGGAACCGCCGGCCCTCAATCGGCCCTCGACCGGGACACCCGAGGCCATCGCGGTCACGCTTGTGATCGTGCCACCCGAAACGGTCACGGAGATTCCGGCCCCCGGCTCGGCCCTCCTCCTGCCTTCCCTTGGCGTGATGGACAGCAGCGCGTCGCCGGCGCTGCTTTCGGCCGACAGTTGTGCCGATGCGACAGGTGAGGGTTGCTGGTCGGCACCCGGGGCGCGCTCACAGGCGGCCGCCGTCAGAGCCAGGACCGCCACGACGGCCGCGACGGCGGCGCGAACCTGCCGCTTCCTCATCACTCGTTCATACTCCAACCGCGCACCGGATGGGGATCGGTCGTTCGGCTCCTGCACCCGACGGCTCTTGGCTCGTTCGCCGCGTGAGCTGGGCCGTCCTCAGCTCCACCGGATCTGCGCGGTCTCTCGCCAGAGATCGAGTAGGTCGGGATCACCGTCCATCTCCGAACCGGCCGCGTCTCGCCGATTCCACAGCAACACGTAGAGCTCCGAGGCGTCGCCCGTCACGAGGAGCTCCGCGTCGTCCTCGATCGGATCGGCCTCGATCTGGAAACCCGACGGCGCGAACGTCACGCGCCAGCTCCGGGGTTCATCCTTCGCGCGAACGACCATCGACCGCATCGTCTCGACCGCCGGCAGCGGTCGGCCGGGTCGGTTCGCAAACCGAAGCAGGAGCTCGTCGAGGCCGTCGACCGCGAACCCGGACGGGAACCCGGTGACATCCCCACCGGCATTCTCCGCGTCGACCCGATGGATCGCGGTCTCGTGGGCCTGACGGCGCGCCCAGAACGCGAGCGGCGTCGGAGCCTCGAGGAACGTCCACGTCTCCAGATCGGCCGGAGCCGACGCGAGCGCCTCCACGAGGGCCCGGTGGCCATCCGCGAACCACGCCACCAGCTCGGCGTCTTTGGGCCATCCCCCGACGAATCGCTCGAGGTCGCCGTCCGGCGGCTGGCGACCGGCACCCCGGACGAACCCGGTCGCCCATCGATGCACGCCCCCAACGTGATGAACCAGATCGCGAAGCGACCAGTCGGGGCAGGTCGGCACCGGCGCTTCCGGATCGGTGAACGAGGCGACCGTCGCCAAGCGTTTGCCGTCACGTCGTAGCTGCTCGACGTAATCGGGAACGTCCACGGCTGGAGCCTACGCCTTGCTGCCTACGCCAGAACCGCCGGTCCTCTGCAGGGATCTGTCGGCATCGGCAAGGCCTCCGACGGCTCCCGCGTAGGAGATCGATTCCACGGCGCAAGAGCGTCACACGAATCCCCTCGCGTCGGAGGATCGTCCCAGGGCGAGGTGGACGCTGGCGCTCGCTCATCACTGACGGATGGGCGTGGTCTACTCCTTACGAGGCTGACCTCGCTTAGGACGACCCCGTGAAGCCCACCTCCTGCATCCGCAGCTCGAGCGTGGGGTTGACCGACGAACCGACCACGTCCTTCTGCATTAGGTGGTTGATCCTAGCCGGACTCGAGTGTGTGATCGTGGTTCATTCCTCTTCGGCTGAGACTCCTCCCACGCGGGAGACGGTCGCATCCGCCACCGCACAGGGCGATTGGCCGGGGCTCCGAGTGGGCTCCCGGCAGCGTTACCGATCCTCGAATGGCATCGAGTCTGGGGGCAGGACGCTCTCGAGCTGGACCCGCGAGGTGATGCCCAGCTTGGTGAACACCTTGCGCAGGTGGTACTGGACCGTGCGGGGGCTGATGAACAGCCGCGTCCCGATCTCCGGGTTCGAGAGGCCTTCGCGGGCGAGGCGGGCGATCTGCGCTTCCTGTGCGGTGAGCTCGTCACGGGTGTCGGCGGTGCGCTTCCGGACCGTCTCCCCGGTGGCCAGGAGTTCGCGGCGCGCCCGCTCCGCGAACCCCTCGGCTCCCATGGACGAGAACATCTCGTAGGCCGTTCGAAGGTGGGTCCGCCCGTCGACGCGCCGGTGCTCGCGACGGAGCCACTCGCCATACAAGAGGTGCGCCCGACCGAGGTCGACGCGCATCCGCGTTCGATCGAGGCGCTCGATCGCCTCCCCGTAACGCCGCTCAGCGATCTCGCCGTCGCTCAGCAGCGCATGCGAGCGTGCCTCGATCCCGAGCGCCCACTCGCTGCCGCTGGGCTTCGTCACCTCGACGAGCCGGCGATGAGCGTCGACTGCTACATCGCGCTTGCCGCTTCGCAACGATGCCTCCACCAGCTCGGCCAGCGACAAGTACGCCATGTCGTGGGCGTAGCTGGTTCCCTCCTGCGCCGCCGCCAGCGCGGTCTGATAGCGGCCGAGGCCGTTGTACAGGACCGCCTTCGCCCACGCGATCACTGTCAGGCCTATCCCCTCGCCGCGCCGCTCGACGTCCTTTCGATTGGCATCGATCAACGCGAGCGCCTCGGCCTCACGGCCGCGCAGGGCTGCCAGGCCGACCGCGCCGTATGGCGCCAGCATGCTCGCGGTCGCCTCCGTCGCTGCCTGCACCTCCTGCAAGAGCGCCGCCGCAGTGGTGAGCTCGCCCGCGAGCATGTGCGTGTAGATGCGTGGCGTAAGGGCGAGGGGAAGTTCGCTCAGCGCGCCGATCTCGCGGGCTAGCCGGACCCGGCGCTCGGCGAATGTTATCCAGCGCCCGTCGTCCCAGACGTTCTGGGCGCTGATGACGGCGACCCGGAGCCAGCGGAGCTCCTGCTCCGCCGACATCTCGATGTCGAACGCGTTCAACGCGCGGCGGACGAGCGGCACCCCGTCCGCAAACCCCTGAGTGAACTGGACGGCCAGACCATCGAGGAGCAAGTCCGGCGCGCTCGGCGTCGGGTGAGCTGGGGCGGCGCGCGCCGCCACCGCGACGTCGAGCACGGTGCCGCCGCTGCGCGCCAGCCGGCCGGCGTGGGCGGCCGCGAACAGCGCCTCCAGGAATGTCTCGCGCGCGAAGCGGACATCGAGCCGCTCGAGGCGTTTCGCGGCTTCAAGCAACAGGGTTGGCGCCTCGTTGACGCGATTCGACTGCATCGCGACCCGGCCGCGCACGAGGCTGATCGCGGCCCGTTGCAGCTCGCTGAGCGGCACCGACTCAGCCGTCCCCAAGAGCCGCAACGCCGCTGCAGGAGCGCCGGCGAGCTGCTTGGCCTGCGCCGCGGCGACCGCACGGCGGGCGAGCTGCTCCGGATCGACCGTGAGCTCGGTCGCGCGTTCGAGAAATGCCGCGGCGGCGGCCCAGCCGCCGCGTGCCTTCGCGCGCTCGGCCGCGCGTTCGAGCTCGGCGGCCACCTCTTCGTCGGGTCCAGCCGCGGCCTGCGCTCGATGCCATGCCCGCCGGTCGGGATCGAGCTTGGGATCGGTGACGTCGGCGAGCGCACGATGCACGTCGTGTCTCTCCCGCAGTGATGCGGATCGATAGGCAGCCGAGCGCACGAGCGGGTGCGAGAAGCGCACGCGCGCTCCTAGGTCGACCAGGCCCGCCTCGGTTGCGGCCGTCGCTGCGTCCGGCGGGATCCCCAGCCGCTGGGCCGCTCGTGAGAGAAGCAGCGGGTCACCGGTCGGGTCGGCCGCCGCGAGCCACAGCAGGCGCCGCGTGTCGAGCGGCAGCTCTTCGAGCCGGCGGCGATAGCCCTCTTCCAGACTGTGCGAGGACGGAACAGCGCCGTCCAGACCGAAGCCTCCGGCCAGCGCGGCCCGCCTCTGTTCGCGGAGCAGTTCGATCAACGCGAGCGGAATGCCGCGTGTCTCGCTGACGATCTGGTCGCGGACACGCGCGTCCAAGGGAGCCATGAGCAGAGAGTCGAGCAGCGCCCGCGCGTCCTCATCCCCCAACCCCTCGACGACGAGTTCGGGGAGTCCCGTCAACCGCCCGCTCGGCTCACGGGCGGCAAAGACGAAGGCCACCGACTCTGCCTGCAGTCGCCGAGCGACGAACGCGAACACCTGCGCCGAGGCCTCGTCAAGCCATTGTTCGTCGTCGACCAGACAGAGCAGCGGCTGCACCTCCGCAACATCGGAGAGCAGGTTGAGCACGGCGAGGCCGATGAAGAACCGATCGGGCGGCGGCCCAGGACTGAGGCCGAAGCAGGTTCGCAGCGCATCCCGCTGAGGGTCGGGAAGCCGCTCCATCCGATCGAGCATCGGCGCCAGCAGTTGGTGGAGCGCGGAGAAGGCAAGCTCCATCTCCGACTGAACGCCGACAGCACGGGCGACCCTGAAGCCGGTCGCTTGGTCGGCCAGGTAGTCGAGCAGCGCCGTCTTTCCGACCCCCGGCTCCCCGCGTAACACCAGCGCCGTGCTTTCGCCCGCGCGGACCGCATCGAGGAGCCGCTCCAGCTCCTCGCGCTCACTCCTGCGTCCCGTGAGCCCTGTGGCAGGCGCATGCGCCGAGGAGGAGGTCACTGCCATCACAGCGAGGCTAGCACCGGCCTCCACCGGCGCAGTCGGCCCAGGCCTGCGAGCGGAAAAGGCGAGGCAAAGACACGCTCTGGTACGTGCATTCGCAGACCAGGCGG
>Ga0209814_10000108_pt1 | contig 21805 bp, 18 predicted proteins | sample SoiMetdeltSBSDD1_FD_187597 | JGI IMG/M metagenome (GOLD analysis project Ga0209814, IMG submission 187597) | Bulk soil microbial communities from a Populus tree surrounding site in Tennessee, USA - Soil MetaG P. deltoides SBSDD1 (SPAdes) (version 2) | ecosystem: Environmental > Terrestrial >... | reverse complement strand
TCCGGCCGTGCACGGGCGCGGCGTCGGCACCGACGCGGTCCGGACGCTGGCGCGGCAGCTGATCGACGACCACGGCCACCGGCGGCTGACGATCGATCCCGCCGCCGACAACGCCGCCGCGATCCGTGCGTACACGAAGGTCGGCTTCCGCCCCGTCGGCATCGAGCGCCGCGCCGAACGCGGTGCCGACGGCACCTGGCACGACGTCCTGCTCATGGACCTCCTCGCCGAGGAGCTCACGGATCCCGACCCGCCCTAGCTTCTGTTCATGCAGTTCAGCCCCGAGTTGCGCGATGACGTGGCCTCCGGCGACATCACGGTCTCGTTCCGGCTCTGGCGCCGGCCGAAGGTCAAGGTCGGGGGCCGCTACCCCGTCGGGCCCGTGGTCATCGAGGTGGAGTCGATCGAGCTGGTGCCGTTCTCGAGCGTGACGCGCACCGACGTTCGGCGATCGGGGGAGCAGGACCGCGAGGAGCTCCGACGCCGCGCGGCCCATGCCGGGCCGATCGACGACGACACGCTGCTGTACCGGATCGAGTTCCACGTCGTCTCGTAGGCCGGCGGGCGGTAGCGTCGCCGGTGATGAAGGCTGCCGTTTACTACGAGACCGGACCGCCGAGCGTCTGTCTCTACGAGGATGTGCCGGACCCGGTGTGCGGGCCGGGTGACGTGCTTGTCGACGTCGAGGCGATCAGCATCGAGGGCGGCGACACGCTCAATCGCGCGGGCGGCGAGATGGCGACGACGCCGCACGTGGTCGGGTACCAGTGCGCGGGGACGATCGCCGAGGTCGGGGCGGACGTACAGGACCGCCGGCCCGGGCAACGGGTCGTGTGCACGATGTTGTGGGGCTCGCACGCCGAACGGGTTGCCACGCCGTCGATCATCACGTGGGTCGTGCCCGAGGGGCTCGACATCGTGGAGGCCGCATGCGTGCCGGTGGCGTGGGGCACCGCCGACGATTGCCTGTTCGAGTTCGGGCACCTGCAGTCGGGCGAGACGGTCCTCGTCCAGGCGGGCGCGAGCGGCGTCGGGCTCGCCGCCATCCAACTCGCCAAGCGGGCCGGCGCGACCGTGCTCGCGACCGCGTCGAGTGACGAGAAGCTCGAGCGCCTACGCGAGTACGGGCTCGACCACGGGATCAACTACCGCACGAGCGACTTCCCGGCGGTCGCCCGCGAGCTCACCGGCGGGCAAGGTGTCAACCTCGTGGTCGACTCGGTCGGCTCGACGCTCGCGGGGAGCGTGCAGGCGCTCGCGTACCGCGGCCGGGTGACGCTCGTGGGCAACGCGGGACGCGATCCGCAGTCGTTCGACGCGTCGATGCTGATGATGGGCAACCAGACGCTGACCGGCGTGTTCTTGGGCGCCGAGATCACCACCGATCGAGTGCGCGCCAACGTCGCCCGCCACCTCGAGGACATCGCAACCGGCGACCTGCGCGTCGTCGTCGACCGGACGTTCCCGCTGTCCGACGCCGCCGGTGCCCACGCCTACGTCGAGAGTCGCCAGGCGTTCGGGCGCGTCGTTCTGATTCCGTGACCGAGGATTACGCCGGCACGGACGCGACGAGCTTCTCGCTCGCGTCCCACAGGCGGCCGGCAGCCTCGTCGTCCTGCGCCACTGCCGAGGGCGTGGAGGGCTTGCTCTTGTAGAAGTACCCACCCGACACGCCCTGAACATCCGGCGACGACGCCAGGTAGATCGACGTGAGCGCGCCCTTCTCCGGACTGATGGCGAATGGGCTGGCGATGTACTTGATGCCCCAGCCGTAGATGCCTCCGAGGTCGCCACCCCGGCCGAACTCGCTGCGGACGAAGCCCGGGTGCAGCGCGTTCACCGTGACGCCGCTCCCGTCGAGCCGGCGGGACAGCTCCCGCGCGAAGTAGATGTTCGCCAGCTTCGACTTGCTGTACGCCTTCGCCCACCGGTACGTGTGCTCGGCCTGGAGGTCGTCGAAGTCGAGCCCCTGGCGGGCGCCCTTGTGCGCATCGGACGACACCACCACGACGCGAGCCGGTGCGCTGGCGCGCAAACGCTCGAGGAGCAGGTCGGTGAGCAGGAAGTGGCCGAGGTGATTGACGCCGAACGTCTCCTCGAAACCGTCTTGGGTCTCGGCGCGACGGCGCAGGATCAGTCCCGCGTTGTTCACGAGCACGTCGACGTGGTCGAAGCGGTCGAGCACGTCAGCCGCGAACGACCGGATCGACTTGAAGCTGGCGAGATCGAGGGACATGACCTCGACGGAGTCGTTCTCACTCCGGTCGGCGATCTCCTGGCGAGCCTCCCGGCCGCGCTCCTCATTGCGCGAGGTGATGACCACGCGGGCGCCGAGACCTGCGAGACCGACTGCGGCCTCCTTCCCGATTCCGGTGTTCCCGCCGGTGATCACGATGACCTTGCCGTCCATCTCCTTCATGACCGACAACGTTATCCGTGACCGCCCATCCGATGAGACGGTCGCCTGCGAATCAACGCGCGATCATCGACATCGACCGACCGCTCTGCGGGGGAGGAAGCAAGGGCACCATGAGCGACGGCGGGTACCTCCCGATCGGGAACCACGGGGTCATCGGTGACCTGCACACCGTCGCGCTGGTGGGCACGGACGGGACGATCGACTTCATGTCGTACCCGCACTTCGGCTCCTCGACGATCTTCGCCTCCCTGCTCGACGCCGAGAACGGCGGCCGCTTCCAGTTGCGACCGTGCAACACGACCGGCACCACGAAGCAGATGTACCTCCCCGACACGAACGTGCTCATCACCCGCACCCTCGATCGCGACGGCGTGGCCGAGGTATCCGACTTCATGCCCGTCGGCACGGACGAGCACGAGCACTGCCACGCGCTCGTGCGTCGTGCCAAGGGCGTCCGAGGCGAAACGGCGTTCGAGGTGATCTTCGATCCTCGCTTCGACTACGGCCGCGCCGGCCACAAGGTCGACGTGCGGGATGGGGAGATCCTCTTCCATTCCGAGGGCCCCGACGGCAGGACGGTACGGCTCCGGTCGCAGGTGCCGATGGAGGTGAAGGACGGAGCCCTCGTCGGGAAGTTCTCGCTCCGCGCCGGTGAGACCGCAGCCTTCGTGATGGACCAGGCCGAGCCGGGACGCGCGAGTCCGTCGCAGTCTCCGCACTACGTGGCGGACGTGTTCAAGGACACCGTGAACTACTGGCGCACGTGGGTCGGCCGCTCGCACTACCACGGTCGCTGGCGCGAGACCGTGAACCGGTCCGCCCTCGTGCTCAAGCTTCTTGTCTCGGACGCGTACGGCTCCCTCGTCGCCGCGCCGACGTTCGGCCTTCCCGAGGAGCTCGGCGGCGAGCGCAACTGGGACTACCGCTACACGTGGATCCGTGACGCGTCCTTCACGCTGTATGCGCTCATCAGGCTCGGCTACACCGCCGAGGCGGGCGCGTTCATGAAGTGGATCGAGGACCGCTGCAACGATCTCGAGCCCGACGGCGCACTGCAGACCATGTACGGCATCGACGGGCACAAGGACCTCACCGAGGAGGTCATTCCGAACCTCGAGGGGTATGCCGGGTCGTCGCCGGTCCGCGTCGGCAACGGAGCGTACGACCAGCTCCAGCTCGACATCTACGGCGAGCTCATGGACTCGGTCTACCTGTACAACAAGTACGGCGCGCCGATCTCGCACGACCTGTGGCTCAACCTCGTCCGCCTCGTGGATTGGGTGACCGACCACTGGCAGCTTCCCGACGAGGGCGTCTGGGAGGTGCGGGGCGGGCGGCAGGAGTTCCTGTACTCGCGTCTGATGTGCTGGGTGGCCGTCGACCGGGCGATCCGCCTCGCCGACCGACGCTCGTTCCCGTATCCCTACGACCGGTGGCGCGAGACCCGCGACGAGATCTACGAGGACATCTACACGAACTTCTGGGATCCGGACCAGCAGGCATTCGTGCAGCACAAGGGGACGAAGACGCTCGACGCCGCGACACTGCTGATGCCGATGGTCAAGTTCATCAGCCCGACCGACCCGCGCTGGCTCTCGACGCTGCAGGCGATCAAGGAGAGCCTGGTCGAGGACTCGCTCGTGTTCCGGTACCGCATCGGCTCCGCCGCCGCCGACGGTCTCATGGGGGAAGAGGGCACCTTCAACATGTGCTCGTTCTGGTACGCGGAAGTGCTCGCCCGTTCGGGCGACGTCCAGAAGGCGCGGCTCGTGTTCGAGAAGATGCTCGGCTACGCGAACCACGTCGGGCTCTACGCCGAGGAGCTCGGTCCCCACGGCGAGCAGCTGGGCAACTTCCCCCAGGCGTTCACGCACCTCGGCTTGATCAGTGCCGCCTACGCCATCGACCGCAAGCTCTCCGACTCCGGCTGGATCGCCTGACCGTCTCTCGGAGAGAGAAGAAAGTCAGAGCTCGACGTCCCAGGGCCGTGTCTCGATGATGTCGCGCACCCGCGCGAGGAAGGCCGACGCGTAGGCGCCGTCGACGGCCCGGTGGTCGAAGCTCAGGCCGAGCATCCCGACGGCGTGCACGACGATGGCTTCGCCGCCGCCGTCGAGCTCGACGACCACCGGGCGGCGCTTGACCCCGTCGGTCGAAAGGATCGCCACCTGCGGCTGCTGGATGATCGGCGCCGAGATCGTCGTGCCGGATGGGCCGGGGTTCGTGATCGTGAACGTCCCGCCGGCGACGTCGTCCGGGGAAAGTCGCTTCGCCCGGGCGCGGGCGGCGAGGTCGGCGATCTCCCGGGCGAGGGCACCCAGGCGCTTGTCCTGCGCGTCGCGCACGACGGGCACGATCAGACCTTGATGATCGAGATCGACGGCAATGCCGAGATGCACGTCGTGGTGCACCAGGAGCTTGCCGTCACCGACCGACGCGTTCACGTGCGGGTACGCGGCGACGGCGTCGACGACGGCTCGGGCCACGAACGGGAGGTAGTTGAGCTTCTTGGCCCGCCGGGCGCGGTCGACCAGCTCGAAGTCGACTTCCATCGCGATGAACGCGTGCGGCGCGACCTGCAGCGAGCGCAGCAGGTTCGCGCCCGTCTGCAACTGGATCCGGTTGAGGGCCAGGACCTCGTCGTTCCCGTCGGTCCGTGGGCTGCGGGCGCCCGCGAGCACGTCGTCGCGGGTGACGCGGCCGTCCTCGCCGGTTCCCCGGATCGTGGTCGTGTCGAGCGTCGCCTCGGCGGCCAGGTTGCGCACAGCGGGGGAGAGAAAGCCGGGCCGGATGTGTCGCGCTCGGCGAACGCGCTCCGGATGCACGACGCTCACGTTCACACGGTAGTCACCGGGAAACCACCCATTGCGGTTCTCGCGGTCCTATGGTGAAACCTGGTGAAGCTGTTCGATCGGCTCGCGCACCATCCCAACGGGCATGGGCGCAACGGGCACGGGGACGTGCCGCTCGACGAAGCGCTCGCCGACTATCGCCTCGCCTGCATCTCCCGCGCCCTCGACGACCGTGAGATCGCGCTCCGCCAGCAGAGCCACGTGTTCTTCCAGATCTCGGGCGCCGGACACGAGGCACTGCTGCTCGGCCTGACCCGGTCCCTGCGCGCCGGCTACGACTGGTTCTTCCCCTACTACCGGGACCGCGCCCTCGTCCTCGGACTCGGTGTGACGCCGCTCGAGATCCTCCTGCAGGCGGTCGGCAGCGCGGACGACCCCGCGTCCGGCGGTCGTCAGATGCCGTGCCACTGGGGCGACGCGGGGCGCCACATCGTGAGCCAGTCGAGCCCGACGGGCAGCCAGTGCCTACCTGCGGTCGGTTGCGCCGAAGCGGGCCGCTACATCGTCGGGCGCGACCTTCCCGGTTGCAGCGCGTACGGCGACGAGGTCACCTACGTGTCGCTCGGCGAGGGCGCGTGTTCGGAGGGCGAGTTCTGGGAGAGCCTGAACACCGCGTGCCGGCTCGGTCTGCCCGTTCTCTACGTGGTCGCAGACAACGGGTACGCCATCTCGGTGCGGGCGAGCGATCAGGCCCCCGCGCCGGTGTCGGAGATGGTGATGGGCATCCGGGGCCTGCACGTGACCGTCCTCGACGGTCGCGACTACTTCGAAGTGCGAACGCGGGGCGCCGAGGCGATCCAGCGCGTGCGCGCCGGACAGGGGCCGGGACTCATCCACGCCACCGTGACGCGCCCGTACTCGCACTCGCTTTCCGACGACCAGAAGAAATACCGCGTCGCCGAGGAACTGGAGGACGAAGCCGAGCACGATCCGATCCTGCTCCTCGAACAACAGCTCGTCCGGCTCGGCGTGCTGAGTCCCGAGCGCGCGCAGGAAGTCCGGACCGAAGCGAACGATCTCGTGGCCGCCGCCGCCAAGGACGCGCTCGCCGCGCCCCGTCCCGACCCGGAGAGCATCTCGCACCACCTGGTCGGTCCGAAGTCGGTCACCGAGCCGGCGCCTGATCCGCCCGCCGCGGGTGAACCGGTGGCGTTCGGCGAGGCGATCCGCCTCACGCTCCACGAGGAGATGGCGCGCGACCCGCGCATCCGCGTGTTCGGCGAGGACGTCGCCGACGCCGACCCACGCGTGCTGGGGAAGGTGCCCGGCAAGGGCGGCGTGTTCGGCGTCACCTTCGGGCTCCAGACCGAGTTCGGCATCGCGCGCTGTTACAACACGCCGCTCGCCGAGGCGAACATCGTCGGCCGCGCGATCGGCCAGGGCACGCGCGGGCTGCGGCCCAGTCCCGAGGTGCAGTTCTTCGACTACATCTGGCCCGCGATGCAGCAGATCAAGTCGGAGGCGGCGACGCTGCGCTGGCGCTCGAACGGCGAGTTCAGCTGCCCGATGGTCCTCCGGGTCCCGATCGGCGGGTACCTCACGGGCGGCTCGATCTGGCACTCGCAGTGCGGCGAGTCGATCTTCGCCCACGTTCCCGGCTTGCTCGTCGCCTTCCCGTCGCGGGCCCGCGACGCCGCCGGCCTCCTCCGGACCGCGTTCCGGTACGAGGACCCCGTGTTGTTCCTCGAGCACAAGCACCTGTACCGCCAGGGCTACAACCGTGATCCGCTGCCCCCTCCGGACTGGCTGTTGCCGTTCGGCAAGGGCGCGTACGTCACGCGCGGCGAACACGTCACGGTGGTGACGTACGGCGCCACCGTCCACCGCGCCGAGCTTGCCGCCCGTGAGATCGATCCCGACGGCGGTGCCGTCGAGATCGTGGACCTGCGGACGCTCGTGCCGTGGGACCAGGACATCGTCGCCGAGTCGGTGGCCAAGACCGGCCGGGTGCTCGTCCTGTACGAGGACACCCTGCGCTGCGGGTTCGGCGCCGAGATCGCGGCGTGGATCGCCGACGAGTGCTTCGAGGACCTCGACGCCCCTGTCTGGCGACTCGCCGCGCTCGACACGCCCGTCCCGTACGAGCCGACGCTCGAGCAGGCGGTCCTCCCGCAGGTGGACGACATCGCCCGCGACCTCAGGGCCCTGCTGGCTTACTAGTTCTCTGGTCGCCAACCATCGTCGTGATCCGGGCCGGGGGAACCCCGGCCCCCTGCCGCAGGTGCCTCTTTCGTGCGCGACTCACCGCCGTTTGTATGCCGGAAGCAACGGCTCGGGTACCGCGGTACCCTCCGCGGACCTGACCGGGGGGTCGTCGATGGACCGCATGAGCCCGCTGGACGCATCGTTCTTGCACGTCGAGAACGCCGCGAACCCCATGCACATCGGTTCGGTCGGGATCTTCGAGGGCCCGGCCCCGAACTACGGCGACTTCGCCGACCTCGTCGCCGGCAAGCTCCCGCTCGTCCCGCGCTACCGCCAGAAGGTGCGCTTCGTCCCGTTCGATCTCGGCCGGCCGGTGTGGGTCGACGACTCGCACTTCAACCTCGGGTACCACCTCCGGCACACCGCACTGCCGCCGCCGGGCGGCGACCAGGAGCTGCGCAACCTCGTCGGCCGGCTCATGGCCCAGCAGCTCGACCGCACCAAGCCGCTGTGGGAGATGTGGATGGTCGAGGGCCTCCAGGACGGCCACTGGGCCCTCGTGTCGAAGGTGCATCACTGCATGGTCGACGGCGTCTCGGGCTCCGACCTGCTCGCGGTGATGCTCGATCCCCAGCGCGAGCCACCGCCGGCCAACGTCGACACCTGGCGTCCCGAGCCCGAGCCGTCCGACGTGCGGCTCGTGAGCGAGGCCATCGGCGACCTCGTTGCCAGCCCCTACGAGCAGTTCCGCGCGATGCGCGCCGCGGCTCGCGGATGGGGCCAGCTCGCCGGGCTCTTCGTCGACGCCGCCCGCGGCGTCGCGTCCATGGCCGGGCTCGTGCGACCGACCGTCGAGTCGTCCCTCAACGGCCCGATCGGTCCGCATCGACGCTGGGACTGGGCGCACACGACGCTGGCAGACGTGAAGCGCGTCCGCTCCGCGCTCGGCGGCACCGTGAACGACGTCGTGCTCACGGTGCTCACCCGTGGGTTCCGTGACCTGATCATGGCGCGCGACGAGTCACCGGCGGGACGCGTCGTCCGCACGCTCGTGCCGGTTTCGGTGCGACTCGCCGACGAGCGCGGCGTCTACAACAACCGGGTCTCGGCGATGTTCGCCGAGCTGCCGGTCGGGATCACCGACCCCGCCGAACGGCTCGAAGCGATCCGAGCGCAGATGGCCGGGCTGAAAGAGTCCAAGCAGGCCGTCGCGGGCGAAGTGCTGACGTCGCTGTCGGGGTTCGCGCCCGCGCTGCTCCTGGCGTTGGGGACGCGGGTGGCGTTCCGCATTCCGCAGCGCAACATCAACACGGTGACCACGAACGTCCCCGGACCGCAGTTCCCGCTCTACGCGTGCGGCCGGCAGATGCTCGAGGCGTTCCCGTTCGTGCCGATCGCCGGGCATCTCCGCATCGGGGTCGCGATCTTCTCGTACAACGGGATGCTGAACTTCGGTGTCACGGGCGACTACGACACCGCGCCCGACATCGGCGTCCTGTGCCGGGGCGTCGAGGACGGAATGTCCGAATTGCTCAAGCTGGCGGGCGGCGACGGCGATGCATCTGCGAGGCTGTCGGGAGCGAATCAGGATTGAGCCGGCGACGGGTTCGCACCGGCAACGAAGTCGAAAAGGAAAGGGCAAGACATGGCGGTCGAGGAGCAGGAGATCCGTTCGGGAACGGTGGAGGAGCTCGCCGAGACCGTCTCCGACGCTGAGAAGCGTGAGGCCGTCCACAACGTGCGCTCGGCGGGCGACGCGCTGTTCACGTGGGACTACGAACGAAGCCGCGACGCCTTGAGCAAGCTGTACGAGAAGGCGAAGACGTCGATGTGGAACGTCTCCACCGACATCGACTGGGACATCGACGTCGATCCGTGGAAGATCGCGCGCGATCCGAACAACCCGCTGAACACCACAATGGCGCTCGAGCGTGCCGGCACGCCGTTCGAGAAGCTCTCCGAGGACGAGTGGTTCGACCTCGGTGCCGCGCAGCAGGCGTGGGTCCTGTCGCAGTTCATGCACGGCGAGCAGGGCGCGCTCATCTGCACCGCGAAGATCGTCGAGCAGGTGCCCTGGATCGACGCCAAGTACTACGCCGCCACGCAGGTCATGGACGAGGCCCGGCACGTGGAGGTCTATTCCAAGTACCTCAGCGAGAAGCTGGCGCACGAGTTCCCGATCAACGTGCACCTGCGGGCGCTGCTCGACGACGTCGTCTCCGACTCGCGCTGGGACATGACCTACCTCGGTATGCAGATCATGATCGAGGGCCTGGCGCTGGCCGCCTTCGGGTTCCAGTACCAGACGTCGCCGGATCCACTGCTGAAGCAGATCACCCGGTACGTCATGGCCGACGAGGCGAGGCACGTCGCGTTCGGCGTCATGTCGCTCAAGGAGGCGTACAAGGACCTCGACGCCGCCGGCGTCCGCGAACGCCAGGAGTTCTGCTACGAGGCCGCGGTCAAGATGCGCGACCGGTTCCTCGGTCAGGAGGTCTGGGAGTGGGCCGGACTGCCGGTCAAGGAGTGCACGCGCGTGATGCTCGACGCGCCGATGCAGCGCGAGTTCCGCAAGATGCTGTTCTCCAAGATCGTCCCCAACCTCAAGAAGCTCGGTCTCCTCGACGCCGGCGACGGCTGGCTGCGCCAGAAGTTCGGCGAGCTCGGCGTCCTCGAGTACGAGGACTGGGAGGACACCGGCGCCGAGTACGAGCGCATGCAGTTGGAGCAGACCGCCGGCTAGGCGGCCCTGAGGGGCGACCCGGCCCCTCCTGTCAACCCGAGGCGCTCGTACTCGTCCCCGAGTGAAGAAGAGAGAGAAATGCGCGCGCGTCCTCCCTCTCGAGCTTCTTCCGGGCTGACTCGCGCGCCTGCTTCGTGACCGGGCCGCGGCGGGCGGGGTCCATCGCGTTCATGCCCATCACCTTGAGGTCGTCGCCGGTGGGTTGAAAGGCGAAGACGGGTACACCGCGGCGGCGGATGCGCGCCGCCTCCTGACCGAGATAGAAGCGGCACAGGCGACGCGCGGGGAGGTCGAGCGAGGGGCGGAGCCGGTTGCCCGCCACCGACATCGGCGAGCTCACGATCACGAGGTCGAGGTCGTGGTCGGCCAACAAGTCGGCGTTGGTGGGCGAGTGCGCGCCCCCGTCGACGAACGCAACGCCGCCGATCGTCACCGGTTCGAAGAAGCTCGGGATCGCGCACGACGCCGCCACCGCGTCGGCCACCGGCGCGGGCGGCGCGCCGGGACGGCCGAACACGACGCGGTTGCCGTCGCGGAGACGCACCGCGGTCAGCCACAGGTTCCGCTGGGGCCAGTCGGAACCGAAGAGCGGACGGAACGCGGCGGCGACCAGTTCGGTCGGCACCGCGCCGGCCGGGAGCGCGCCCGCCAGCATCACACCGGGCCGGTTCATCCAGAACGGTCGCAGCGCCGCCCGCACGAGTAGGGAAGGAGACGCCATGCGCGGGAGCCCTCGGCGACGTGTCGGACCGGTCGGCACGCGGGCCGGTCCGTCGCCCATGCCGGCCCGCGCCGCGAGCCGAGCACCCTCGGAAGAGACGGGATCGCCGGTCGAGCGCGCCGCGAGATCGCGGGCTGAGAAGCCCGCCCGGATCAACGCGCCGACCACCGAGCCGGCCGAGGTCCCCACGATCACCTCGGCGTCGCGCGGATCCCAGCCCGTCGCGTCGCACAGACCGTCGAGCACGCCGGCGTGGAAGGCGTGGCCGATCACGCCGCCGGCGCCCAGGACCAGCCCGATGCGGGGCGCTCGCGTCACGAGGCCGGATGGTACCCCCCGATCCCGGCTAACCTCAGAGGCCCCTCGAACCACTCGAGCGGACTCTTGCACCTTTCCCCTCAAGTCAGGCCCGTCGTAGACCGATGACTCGTCTCGTGCGCCCCTCCCGCCGGCTCGCCCCGTTCGCCCTGGTGGCGGTGCTCGCCGTCGCCGCCGTCGGTTGCTTCGGCCCGTCGGGCGGCGCGCCGGTCCCCGTGATGGGGCAGTCGGACCTCACCGCCGACCAGATGGCGCAGTACTTCTGGGGGCACCAGCCGCCCGGCTCGCCGTGCCTGACCGTCTCAGTCGAGGAATTGACCGCTGACTTCCAGTGGCACGGCAACGCCGAGAACGTCCGCGGCGACATCGCGTTCGCGCAGTCGATCATCGAGACCGGATGGTTCCGCTACGGCGGTTCGGTGCAGTGCGAGGACAACAACTACGGCGGCTTCCTCGGGAAGTCGTTCCCCGACGCCGAGACCGGAGTGCGGGCGCAGATCCAGCACCTGCGTGCGTACGCCGACCCGTCCGCGACGAGCTGCTCGCAGCCACCGCTGGCGACGCCGTGCGCCGACCCCGTCTTCGACTCGGTGAACCCCAAGGGCAAGGCGCCGAACTGGAACGACATGGGGAACGGCAACTGGGCGGCGGCGTCCGACTACGCCGACAAGGTGCTCACGGTGTACAACGACATGCGCGCGTCCGCCGGCCTGCCCGGCGTCTGACACCGCTCCTAGACCGGCCGGATCGTCACCCGTACCGGCCGGTGGTCGGAACCGACTTCGTCCAGCACCTCCGCGTCGACCACCTCGACGTCGCGGCGCACGAGCACGTGGTCGATCTGGCTGTGCGGCCGGTGCGCGGGCCACGTCCGCCCTCGGACGGCGCGGCGCCAACCGGGAAGCAGCGCGCTCACCGCCGGGCCCCACAAGTTGAAGTCGCCGACGATCACGGCGCGTTGTTCCGCCGGAGGGAGGCGCCGCCGGAGATTGCGGAGCTGCATCGGCGGCGCGTAGGGCAGTCGCGAGCTGAGGTGCACGGCGATGAGGTCGAGGTCTTGACCGCCGACGTCGAGCGCCACCCGCAACGCGCAGCGGCGCAATGCCGGATCACCCGGCACGTCACCCACCGGGATGATCTCGACGAGCTGCGCCGGCAGGCGGCTCACGACCGCGAGCCCGATCCGGCCGCGCGCCCGGTGAGGTCGCGCCGAGATGATGTGCGGCCACGGCTCGACGATCCCGCGCCCGAACGACGCCCAATGCACCGTCGCGCCGCTCTCGGTTGCCACGAGGTCCACGGCCGCGTCACCGTCGTCGGGCCACCACGATTCCTGCAGGACGAGGACGTCGGCGTCGAACGAACGCAGGGCTCCGGCTACGTCGAACGCGCCGTTGGATGCCACCTTGTCCGGGGGTGGCCCGTGCTGACGCAGGCGCGGCGTCGAGATGCGCCGGTTGCGCTGTCCCCCGTGAAGGTTGAGCGTGACGATGGAGAGCTCGCTCATCGATGAACAGCTTGACACCCGATCTGCGCATTTCCGACGCGCCTGCGTAGGCTCGAAGCTCCATCGGTTGTCACACGGAGGACGGCATGGCTGATCTCGCCGCAACGTCAAGCATCGACGAGGCGTTCGATCTGTCGGGCCGGGTCGCAGTGCTCACCGGCGCCGCCAGCGGCATCGGCCGGTCGACCGCGCAGGTGCTGGCGGGCGCGGGCGCGACGGTCGTGCTGGGCGACATCGACGAGAAGGGCGCGCAGGCGACGGCCGACGAGATCGGCTCGCGGGGCGGGACGGCTTTGCCGTTGCGCACGGACGTCACGAAGCGGTCCGACATCGACGCACTCGTCGACCGGGCCGCCGGCGACTACGGCCGCGTCGACATCATGGGCAACATCGCCGGCATCCCTCACAACCAGATGGTCGCCGACGTGACCGACGAGGACTTCGAGCGCATCCTCGCGATCAATCTCAAGAGCGTGTTCTACGGCTGCCAGGCCGCGCTGCGGGTCATGACGCCGCAGAAGTCGGGGAGCATCATCAACATCTCGTCCGGCGCCATCGACACGCCCGCGCCGACCCTGGCGTGCTACGCGATGACGAAGGCCGCCGTCGCCATGCTCACCAAGACGCTGGCGATGGAGGCGGGCCAGGCCGGCATCCGCGTGAACGCGTTGGCGCCCGGGGTGATCCTCACGAACTTCTCGCGCCAGCACTTCGTCGATGCCGACGGCACGGTCAACGAGGAGCGCCTGCAGCAGTACAAGCAGCGTTTCGGCGCGATGTCGCCGTTGGGACGGATCGGCACGCCCGAGGACATCGCGTGGACGATCCTCTACCTGGTGTCGGACGCGGCGTCGTTCGTCACGGGCCAGACCATCCGGCCCAACGGCGGCGTCTCGATGCCCTGGTAGCTACCGGGAGATGGCGGCGACGAGCCGTCGCCGCCCGTCGGCAGCAAGCGCCGCACGCGCCGCGTTGGCGCCGCACGCGCCGTGGACACCCCCGCCGGGATGCGCGGACGCCGACGCGAGGTAGAGCCCGCGGATCGGGGTCTCGGCCCGTCCCAGGCCGACCGTGGGTCGGAAGATCAGCTGCTGGTGCAGCTGCGCCGTTCCCCCGTTGACGGCCCCGCCGACGAGGTTCGCGTCGGCGGCCTCGAGCATCGGCGGCGTGAGGACGTTGCGGCCGACGACCCGGTCGGCGAAGCCCGGCGCGCGCGCTTCGAGCTCGCGCTCGACGCGCGCGACAAACCCCTCGGTCTCGCGCTCGTCCCACTTGCCCGAGAGGTCGCCGCCGGCGTCGCCGAGCGGGCGGTGCGGGACGTGCGTGTAGCCCCAGACGCTCTCGGTCCCCGGCGGCGAACGGGTCGGATCGCTCGTCGTCATCTGACCGACGAGCACGAACGGCTTGGCCGGGATGCGCCCGGTCGCGAGTTGCGCCGCCACCTCGCTGAGGTGGTCGAGCGAATCGCCGAGATGCACCGTGCCGGCACGTCGGGCCGGCTGGGCGGACCACGGGACCGGGCCGTCGAGCGCCCAGTCGATCTTCACCGTCGCGTGGTCGTACGCGAACCCGCGCATGCCCTCGAGGACGCGCGCCGGCAGGTGCTCCCTACGCACCAGCGAGCCGTAGAGCGCGGGCGCGCCCACGTCGGCCAGCACGGCGCGCCTCACGCCGATCTCGTCGCCGTGCTCGGTGCGCACCGCAACCGCGCGCCGGCCCCGCACCTCGATCGAGGTAACGGCGGTCGAGCAGACGACCCGCCCCCCGCGCGCCTCGAGCCGGCGGACGAGCGCGTCGGTGAGGCGGCCGGCGCCACCTTCTGGGACGGGAAAGCCGTGCTCCTGGCCGAGCGACGCGAGCACCCAGCCGAAGAACCCGCCGAGTGTCTGCTCGGGCCCGAGGTCGGTGTGCAGAGTGTTTCCCGCGAGGAGCAGCGCGGCGCCCGAACCGGCGAACATCTCCTCGGCCATCGTGCGGACGGGCAGCAAGGCGAACCGTGCGAAGCGGGCCCATTCGCGCGGTCCGACGGCGGCGGCCAGGCGACCGCCGGCGACGACGGGCGGGAAAGGCGTCAGCAGCGCGTCGACGAGGTACCGGCCGACTCGCTGCCAACGCGCATACAGCGCGCGCCATGCGGCGCCGTCGCCGGGGGCGTAGTTGTCGAGCGACGCCGCCGTCTCGTCGACGTCGGTCGAGAGCACCGCGCACCCACCGTCCGGCGTCGGGTTCGCGAGCGCGATCGGCGCGTGGCGCCACCGGAGCCCGAACTCCTCGAGCCCGAGACCGCGGATGACGGGCGACGCCGCCGCCAGGGGGTAGAACGCGCTGAACCGGTCGTGTACGAAGCCCGGCTTGGTGAGCTCGCCGCTGCGTACGGCGCCGCCCGGGTCGGGCTGCGCCTCGAGTACGAGCACTTCCCAGCCCTGGTCGGCGAGCAGGTTGGCGCCGACAAGGCCGTTCGGTCCGCTGCCGATGACGATCGCGTCAGGGGTCTCCTGCATCCGACCACCAGTCTCGCCGTTCGACAGCGGGACAACGAACCCCGCGCCGGCACTGCTTCCTCAGGGTCGCTCTTGGCGGCGGCGCGCGTCCTCGAGCCGCTCGAGCACCTCGGTGTCGACGGCCTCGGCTTCGGGGCCGTAGCCGAGCACCGCGGTGCCTTGCACGCTGCAATGCGGGCACGCCAGGCCGACGACCGCGAGCATGTCGTCAGGATCGGATGCTCCCTCGAGGCGCCGCAGCTGGCGGAACACCGTCTCGTCGGCGGGGGACAGCCGGTGGCAGGTGAGGCACTCGACCTGACCGCCCTCACGCGGCATGAACTGACCCGTGAACCCGAGCGACTCGAGCTCTCCGAGCACGTCGAGGATCGTCTCGTCCTCGCCTTCGCCGGGCACGTACTCCATCGCGACCGAACGTACCCACGTCGTGCGCGGGACCAGCCGCCGCCAGCTTTTGTGCCTCTGACCTGGTACAATGAGTGAGGCGAGCACAAAGCCTCCACAACGGCACGGCTCGCGGGTCACCTCATCGCTTCCGTTCGCGGCTCGCGCACGGGTTCCGAGGGGACCCACCGCCGCAGAATGCGGCGGGCGCCACCGATAACCAACGAGCCCGAAAAGAACGAAAGCGAGTTCCCCCTTGTCACCCACGTTCGAAACACTCGGCGTTGCTGCCGATTTCGTCGACGCGCTGGCGCGCGACGGCATCACCGAACCGTTCCCGATCCAAGCGCTCACGATCCCCGACGCCCTGGCCGGCCGCGACCTCTGCGGCAAGGCCAAGACCGGCTCGGGGAAGACGCTCGCGTTCGGCCTTCCGCTGCTCGAGCGAATCGGGCGGGCGGAGCCGAAGACGCCGCGGGCGCTCGTGCTCACGCCGACCCGTGAGCTCGCCAACCAGGTCAAGAACGTGCTCGCGCCCCTGGGCAAGGTGCGCGGCGTACGCGTGTCGGCCGTCTACGGCGGCGCGTCGATGGAGCGGCAGATCACCGCCCTCCGAAAGGGCGTCGACGCCGTCGTCGGCACGCCCGGGCGCCTCATCGACCTCCTCGAACGACGCGAGCTGTCGCTCCGCGCGGTCGAGGTCCTCGTCGTGGACGAAGCCGACCGGATGGCCGACCTCGGCTTCATGCCCCAGGTGCAGAAGCTTCTGCACCGCATCGAGTCCGAGCATCAGACGATGCTGTTCTCCGCCACCCTCGACGGCGGCGTGCGACAGCTCGTCAACCGCTACATGCACGATCCCGTCCAGCACGAGGTCGCATCGCCGGAGGCGACGGTCGACGAGATGACGCACCGGTTCCTGCACGTCCACCAGATGGACAAGGTGAAGGTCGCCGCCGCCATCAGCCGCGGCGTGGAGCGCACGCTCGTCTTCGTGCGGACCAAGCGGGGCGCCGACCGCCTCGTCACCCAGCTTCGCCGTGAGGGTGTGCGCGCCGGGGCCATCCACGGCGATCTCCGGCAGGGCGCGCGCGAGCGAGCCTTGGCCGACTTCTCCAGTGGAAAGCTCCCCGTGCTCGTCGCCACCGACGTCGCAGCGCGCGGTATTCACGTCGACAACGTCGACGTGGTCGTGCACTACGACCCCGCCGAAGACGAGAAGGCGTACCTGCACCGGTCAGGCCGCACGGCGCGTGCAGGCGAGGCCGGCGTCGCGGTGACGCTCATGCTCTGGAACCAGGAGAACTTCGTGCGTGTCGTCCAGCGCCGCCTCGTTCTCGACGAGCCCATCGTCGAGGTTTTCTCGAACGACCCTCGCCTCGCCGATCTCGGATCGTTCGAGACGGCGGGCACCGCCGTGGCCTGACGGTTCGCCGGGGCAGCCTGCGGCTACGTACAAAGCCCACCCCGCCGCCGCGGGCGCGTGGCACGATGGCGGCATGACGCGCATCTCGCGCCGGGCGACCGCGATCACCGAGTCGGCCACGCTCGCCGTCGACGCCCGCGCCAAGGCGCTGCACGCCGCCGGCGAGGACGTGATCGGGTTCGGCGCCGGTGAACCCGACTACCCGACTCCCGAGCACATCGTCGTCGCCGCCGTCGAGGCGTCCCGTGATCCCCGCAACCACCGGTACTCACCGACCGCGGGGCTCCCCGAGCTCCGCCTCGCCATCGCCGAGAAGACCCGCCGCGAGTCGGGCGTGGACTGCGAGGCGTCGCAGGTGCTCGTCACCAACGGGGCGAAGCACGCGGTGTACGAGGCGCTGCAGACGATCGTCGACCCCGCCGACGAGGTGCTGCTCCCGGCGCCGTACTGGACGACGTACCCGGAGGCGATCACGCTCGCCGGCGGTGAGCCGGTCGTGGTGCCGACCACCGAGGAGACCGAGTTCCGGGTGACGGTCGAGCAGCTCGACGCCGCCCGGACGCCGCGCACGAAGGCGTTGTTCTTCGTTTCGCCCGGCAACCCGAGCGGCACCGTCTACCCGCCGGCCGAGGTGAAAGCGATCGGCCGGTGGGCGCTCGAGAACGGCGTGTGGGTGATCGCCGACGAGATCTACGAGCACCTGACGTACGGAAAGCACCAGTTCACGTCGATGCCCGGGATCGTCCCCGACGTCGCCGGGTCGACGCTCATCGTCAACGGCGTCGCCAAGACGTACGCGATGACCGGGTGGCGGGTCGGGTGGATCATCGGTCCTCCCGACGTGATGCAGGCGGCCATCAACCTCCAGTCGCATTCGACGTCCAACGTCGGCAACGTGTCGCAGCGGGCGGCGATCGCAGCCCTGACCGGTGACCTCGAGGCTGTCGCGGCGATGCGCGTCGCGTACGAACGGCGCGGCCGCCGCATGCACGAGCTGCTGTCGGCGATCCCGGGCGTCACCTGCATCGAGCCGCAGGGCGCCTTCTACTGCTTCCCGTCCTTCCAGGGCGTGCTCGGCCGCGAGATCGCCGGGAAGACGCCGCGCAACACCATCGAGCTCGCCGCGCTGCTGCTGGACGAGGCCAAGGTCGCCATCGTCCCCGGCGAGGCGTTCGGTGCTCCCGGGTACGCGCGCCTCACGTTCGCGGTGTCGGACGAGAACATCGAGGAAGGCGTGCAGCGGATCGCCAAGCTCCTCGCCTGACAAGGAGAAGCACCGGTGCCCTCCCGCGTCCTCGTCGCCGAGCAGATCGCACCGCGCGGCATCGAGGCGCTCAAAGCCGCTGGGCTCGACGTGGCCGAGCGCCTCGACCTCGACCCCGACCAGCTCCTCGCGGCCGTGCGCGACGCGGCCGCGCTGATCGTCCGCAGCGCGACGCCGGTCACGGCCGAGGTGCTGGCCGCCGCCCCCGGCCTGGTCGTGGTCGGACGCGCCGGCATCGGCCTCGACAACGTCGACGTTGCCGAAGCCACTCGCCGCGGCGTGATGGTCGTGAACGCGCCGCAGTCCAACGTGCTGTCGGCCGCCGAGCACACGATCGCGCTGCTGCTGGCCCAGGCCCGCAACGTCCCCCAGGCCGACCGGGACCTCCGCAGCGGCAGCTGGAACCGGTCCCGCTGGGAGGGAGTCGAGCTGTACGGGAAGACGCTCGGTGTCGTCGGACTCGGCCGCGTCGGCGTCCTGGTCGCCCAGCGCGCGCATGCGTTCGGCATGCGGCTCGCCGCCTACGACCCGTACGTGAGCGACGAGCGCGCCCGCCAACTGGGCATCGAGCTGCTGCCGACACTCGAGGATCTCGTCGCCATGGCCGACTTCCTCACCGTGCACTCTCCCCGAACGCCCGAGACGATCGGGCTCATCGGTCGGGACGTCCTCGCCAAGGCCAAGCCGACGCTGCGCATCGTGAACACCGCTCGGGGCGGCATCGTCGACGAGGAGGCGCTCGACGAGGCGCTGCGCGAGGAGCGGATCGCCGGCGCCGCGCTCGACGTGTTCGACGAAGAGCCCACGACCGAGTCACCGCTGTTCGCGCTCGAGAACGTCGTCGTGACGCCGCACCTCGGCGCGTCGACGACGGAGGCGCAGGACAAGGCGGGGCAGACGATCGCCGAGCAGGTCGTCCTCGCGCTGCGGGGCGACTTCGTGCCCTATGCCGTCAACGTCGCCGCCAGCGAGGCGTCCGAGACGGTGCGACCGTTCCTTCCGCTCGCCGAGCGACTCGGCACCCTGTTCACGGCGCTGGCCGGTGCCGTGCCGGACACGCTCGAGGTCACCTACGAGGGCGAGATCGCGGACTACGACTGCCGGGTGCTGACGCTGGCGATCACGCGAGGCGTGCTCGCGCCGGTGGTCGACGAGCCGGTGTCGTTCGTGAACGCACCGCAGCTGGCCCAGATGCGGGGCCTCGAGCTCCGGGAGACGAAGACCTCGTCAACGCGCGACTACGTGAACCTCGTCTCGCTCCGCGGGAGGGTGAGCGGTCGGCCCGTCCATGTCGCAGGCACGCTCACGGGGGAGCGCGGCGAGGCGAGGATCGTCGGCATCGACGACCACAGCATCGAGGTGCCGCCGTCGAGCCACATGCTCGTCGTCCGCAACGAGGACCGTCCCGGCATCATCGGCCGGGTCGGGACGATCCTCGGGGGGGCCGAGGTGAACATCGAGGACATGCGGGTGGGCAAGAGCCCGTCAGGCGAGGCCGCCCTGATGGCCCTGACCACCTCGACGCCGGTCCCGTCCGCGGTGGTCGACGCGCTCCGGGCCGAGCGCGGCGTCGTCGACGCCAAGGCGATCGAGCTGGACTGACTCTCTGGTCGCACTTGCTTGCGCAAGTGCTCCAGCCCACAGTCGTCTCGGCCCGGGCCGGGGAAACCCCGGCTCCTGTCGGAGGTGCCGTGCCAGCTTCCGCCTAGGTCAGCGCGCCGACTTGCGTAGGCCGTCTGCTTCGGCGGCGGCGGCGTCGCGGTAGCAGCGGTCGGGATGGGTCCGCTCGTAGTTGAGGCCGCCTTCGACGTGGAAGATCTTGCTCGACATCTTCGCCTTGACGGGGTGGCTCGCCGGGCACGCGTCGTCGGTCGGCTCGACCCACGCATCGCCGCCGCGCGCCGGCGCCGCCTGTGCGGCGACGGGCTCGGTCGCGGTCACCGGCGCGGCCGGGGGCGGGTTCGAAGGCGCGGGCGGCGGGTTGTCGGTCCGGGGCTGTGGTGGGAACGGTGCCGGCTGGGCCTCCCAGCGCAAGTCGGTATCGGAGCGCTGCGACTCGAACCACCGCCAGATCGCGTAGGCGGTCCCGGCCACCACGCTCAGCATGAACACTCGCCTCACGAATCGCCCCACGACCGTTCCCTCCTTCGACGGGCAGAGTCTCCCACGCGCGAAAGAAGTTGACTCTCCCCCCGAACGCCTGCGACGATGACGAAACCATGACCAAGGAACTGCGCGCCCAGAGCCTGCTCCTTACCTAGTTGCGAGCGCCTTTCGGTGCTCGCGGACGCCTCCTCGTGCCTACGGGCCGGGGAGGTTTTTCGTTGCCACGAAAGACCACGAAAACGGATCGGGGAGATCGAGATGGACCAGGTACGGATCTTCGACACGACGCTGCGGGACGGCGAGCAGTCGCCCGGCATCTCGCTGGACGTCGGCGAGAAGCTCGAGATCGCCGAGCAGCTGGCGCGCCTCGGTACCGACATCATCGAGGCGGGGTTTCCGATCGCGAGCCAGGGCGACTTCGACGCGGTCGAGGCCATCGCCAAGGGTGTGCGCGGGTCGACGATCGCCGGCCTGTCGCGCACCGGCTTCAAGGACGTCGACCGGGCATGGGAGGCGGTGCGGCACGCCGAGCGTCCGCGCATCCACGTCTTCATCGCGACGTCCCCGATCCACATGAAGAAGAAGCTTCGCATGACCGAGGACCAGGTCAAGGACGAAGCGGCGGCGGGAGTCGCCCGGGCGAAGGGTTACTGCGACGACGTGGAGTTCTCGCCCGAGGACGGCAGCAGGTCGGACGCCGACTTCATGTGTGAGGTGTGCCAGGTCGCCGTCGACAACGGCGCGACGACGATCAACATCCCGGACACCGTCGGGTTCGGTGTGCCCGAGGAGTTCGCCGAGCTCATCTCGTACGTCATCGCCCGCGTCCGGGGCGACTACGTCGTGTCGACGCACTGCCACAACGACCTCGGCCTCGCCGTCGCGAACTCGCTCGCCGGTGTGCGGGCGGGGGCTCGCCAGGTCGAGTGCGCCATCAACGGGCTCGGAGAGCGGGCGGGTAACGCCGCCCTCGAGGAGATCGTAATGGCGGTCAAAACGAGGAGTGACTACTTCGGTCACCTCGACGTGAACGTGCGCACCGAGGAGCTGGCGCGCACATCGCGCATCGTGTCGCGGCTCACCGGCTATCCCGTCCAGTACAACAAGGCCGTCGTCGGGCGGAACGCGTTCGCGCACGAGGCCGGCATCCACCAGCACGGTGTGCTCGAGGATCCCGAGACCTACGAGATCATGGACGCCAACGCAGTGGGCCAGGAGGCGGCGCAGATCGTCCTGGGCAAGCACTCGGGCCGGCATGCGTTCGCCGACTCGCTCGGGAAGATGGGCATCAAGATCCAGGGTGACGCGCTGAACGCCGCGTTCACCCGGTTCAAGGAGCTCGCCGACCGCAAGGTGCAGATCACCGAGGCCGACATCGAGGCGATCGTGGCCGAGGAGCTCGGGACCGGGTACGTGCAC
>Ga0209814_10000106_pt1 | contig 21891 bp, 22 predicted proteins | sample SoiMetdeltSBSDD1_FD_187597 | JGI IMG/M metagenome (GOLD analysis project Ga0209814, IMG submission 187597) | Bulk soil microbial communities from a Populus tree surrounding site in Tennessee, USA - Soil MetaG P. deltoides SBSDD1 (SPAdes) (version 2) | ecosystem: Environmental > Terrestrial >... | reverse complement strand
GGTGATAGCGACTCGGCTTGAAGGACATGCGCGATGAGTTCGCCTTTGTCTGAGCGGGTGCCATCGAGTTCGCTGCCATAAACGGCACAAAAATACTCCTTCAATCCAAAATGCTCCACTATGCGCTCGGCAAAAACCCGGGGCTTCGAGGTGGTGACAAAAAGCAGCGCGCCGCGTCCTCGAAGTGTGGTCAAGGCAGAATGAATGCCGGGATAGACAGTGTTCTCCAACATTCCCTTTGAGGAAAACCGCTGGCGATACAACTCCACAGCGGCATTAATTTGTTTGCGATCGGCGGTGTGCAGGAGCACTGCGAAGCTTTCCTTTAATGGCGGCCCGATGAAACGGGCCAGATCTAAATCGGAAGGGCAGTCGTGGCCCAGACCCAGCAGCGCATACTTCAGGCATGCAACGATACCTTCGCGCGGATCGGTCAATGTGCCGTCGAGATCAAAAAGAACGTTCACCATTCGTTGCTGTCATGAAATCAAAACACCCGTGAGTCTATCACAACACACATGCCAACGGTGCATCCCTTATACAATCAAAGCAGCCTTTGCCATTGTTAGGGCGCTTTTCTTTGCTCCGGGACTTCTCCTCTCCAGAGTTCTTTGAGAAAACCGCTTTTTTCCAGATTCTCGACAAACGTGTTGTCAAAGACCTCGGCCGGTCTTCGCCTGATGTTGGTGCCTTCCTCGCGCGCCGTCTCGATCGTTTCTGCAACCAACTTCGGCGGCACGATCATGCGCCGATTGACGAGTCTCACCGCGTACGCGTCATAGGCAGATTGAAGGACCTCGGGGTCCTTTATGCTCAAGGTCTTGCCGACAGCGGCCATCGCCTGCCGCGGATTTTTCTCTACAAAGTGAACCGTTTCGGCGAGGGCGGCAACGAACCTTTGCACCAGCTGGGGTCTATCCTTTAAGGTTCTCGGATTTGTGAAAACCGAGCTATAGATGAAGGGAAATCCCAGGTCGTTGAGGTGATAAATCACGTTGAAGCCATCCTTCCTGCCCTGGACATCCAGAGGCGGCTGGATGAGCGTGGCTTGGACGATGTCTTGCAATAAAGCGCTATAACGCTCTGTGGGCGTACCTCCCAGGGGGCGCAACGTTACTTCCGCTTCCGTCAGATTAGACTTCCTAAGAAATGCCCGTGCGAGCCGATGAGGCAAATCACCGGGACGTGTTACCCCAATACTCTTACCTTTGAGATCCGCGGGCTTTGTTATGTCCCTTCGAGCCAGAACCACATAAGGTAGCCCCACGAGAGGGGAAGCTACCAGCTTGCCGTCCGCGCCGGTCGCGATCCGGACGATATTGGTGTCAGCGTTGCAGTAAAGAAACTGGATTTCGTCCGACCCCAGCGCGGCCATAGCTACAACACCACCCCGGAGCACGACGTGCTCCGGGATGATACCGTATTTGTCAAAGACGCGGTTGTCGAGAGCAGTATATAGGTGGATAAAGCCGCCCGTCACTGCGCAGGTCCCCACTCGCGCCTTTACTCTATGCTCCTCTGGCTTGGCCAGATACGGATTGGCATGCGCAAATTCTTCGTGGGCATTGATCAGTACGGTAAGAAACGTGAGCGCGACAAAAATATCTTTAGCTCTATAGATAACCGCTAGTAGGTTCATTTCAGAGACTCCGTACTTGGACGGAATTGCCGTCTGACGCAGCAGGTCGCCAAGCTATTTGCTAATCTGCTGAGCATGAAACTGTTTGTCTGCACCCAAAATTTAAAGAAACTCGTCACAGCTATTGTCATGCGCGACTCTATTGCGATCATTATCGCTTAGCAAGAAAAAACTGCTGCTGAAAAATCCGCCCGGAATGCACGCTTGGGAAAATTTTTTTCCACATCCAACATTCAAGAAGTTTGGAAGATAGGAAACTCCATGCACTGAAGGCCATGGCCTTCAGATTTCTAGAAGGCTCCCGTCCGCATTTTTACTAAAAATTCAACTATGACGTGAGCGAGCTAGTACGCGACTCTTAGGCACAGGCTTTGCTGGGTATGACCAAGAAATCTACAAAATTACGAACCGGAGTTTTCTCCACGCGAGAGATTCCTGTTTTAATTGCCCGCGCGGTGAAAAGGGATTTCTTTGCCTTTTTCGGCCAAGAACTCCAAGAGCACGAGGCAAAGCGTACACAATTGCCTAGTGAACGTCATCAAAAAATGATCGATAACATCGATCGCAAGTCGAGATTTTTTCTGGGGAGGAACCGCTGTGAAGAGAAAATTGTTTGTGTCTCTTTTCTTAATCCTGGGGCTAGCTGCTTTTCTGATTTCAACCGCGGCCTCCCAGTCGAACCGTCAAAACCGCAGAGATCGGTTCCGTCATAACGGCGTGATTGAAGACGAAGATCGCTCCGCTATCGGCGATCCCAGGAGCGATGCGACCGAAGCGCCCACTGGCTTTGACAACTCGACCAACGGTTTCACCGAGCAAGGTCCTCCTTTCGAGACCTTAAATGAGGACACTGTGGTAGCGCTCCGCTCGTTTAACGATAACCGGTTCATCTTCGAGGAAGTTGAAAACATTCAAGACGGACTTGGGCCTACGTATAACGCGCAGAGCTGTCGGGAGTGCCACCAGAATGTCGTCACGGGCGGCGCGAGCCAGGTAGCGGAGCTTCGATCCGGGCGCACAGAAGACGGCCAGTTCTTTGAGTCCCTAGGCGGCACGCTCATCCACTCGCGTGCCACTTACCCCGATATCGTGGAGCAGATTACCTCGGAAGATAACACCAGGACTTTCCGTATATCGACAAACACTCTCGGGAACGGTTTTGTAGAGTCTATAGCCAACAGCACATTGCTTGCGATTCGAAACAAACAACCGGAGGCTATGCGCGGAACGGCCGTTATGGTTCCCGTACTCGAAGCCGGTAGCAAGGCGCGTATTGGACGTTTCGGCTGGAAAGGTCAACATGCGAGCCTGGTATCGTTTTCCGCCGACGCTTACCTCAATGAAATGGGTATCACGACTCCTCTGTTCCCCGAGGAGAACACGTCCAATGGCCGCTATGTGGGATCTGGTTCAGGGTATGATCCGGTGGCGGACCCCGAGGACGACGGTGTCGATGTGGTGGCCTTCGCCGATTTCATGCGCTCAACCAAAGCCCCGCCGCGGGGAACGATAACCGCTGACGTTTTGGCAGGCGAAGCGCTGTTTAACAAAGTTGGGTGCGATACTTGCCACACGCCGTCTATCACCACGGCGCGCCCGGGCGCGAAAATCAACGGCGGTGTGCTCACTGTTCCAGCGGCGCTCGGTAACAAGATCATTCATCCTTACAGCGACTTCCTGTTGCACGACATCGGGACGGGTGACGGCATACCGGTTCTGCCGTTGCCCGAATATGCGTCAACAGCAACTCAGATGCGAACGGCTCCGTTGTGGGCGCTCAGAACTCGTAACCGACTGATGCACGACGGCCTGTCGCTTACCAAACAAGACGCCATCCAGCGTCATGCTGGGCAAGCGGCGGGCGTGACCAAGAATTACAACGCGCTCTCCGACGCCGAGAAAAGCCAATTGCTGGCGTTCCTAAATTCGCTCTAACTTAGAATATCGAGATCGTTTCCTTGACAGAGAAAGAACCGTCCGATAATGGCTAGAAGAAACAATCTACAGGAGAAAAGCCATGCAAGTCATCGATTCGGACGGGCATCTACATGAGCCTTTCAATCTTTTTGAACGCCATATAGATAGGGAATTCTACTCGATGCGTCCTCGCGTGGTGGAACTGCGGGACGAGCAAAGAGACGAAGGGCGCTGGTTGGTCGAGGGGCGGCTCGTGCCTCGTCTTCCTTTCACCAAGGGCGTTGGTGGCGGTGGTTTCAGATATCAAACGCCGCGCCACGCCCAGATGAGAGCCAAAGATAACTCGCTGGACGACATCGGAGGCCGGCTCCAAGACCTGGACCAGATGGCAATTGATTTCCAGGTGGTCTACCCCACGGCTCTGGTCTGGGTTTTCGACGTGGAAAACAAGGAATTGGCAGCCGCCGTCTGCCGCGCTTACAATAACTACGTCGCTGAGCAATGCGCGAGAGCGCCCAAGAGACTGAGCGGTGTCGCTCTGGTGCCGATTCAAGATCCGCCGGCGGCTGTCGAAGAAGCCCGCCGCGCCATCCAAAAGCTCGGTTTGCTCGGCGTTGTCATTCCCGGGATAGTAGGAAATAAACCGCTTCACGCTGAAGAGTTCATTCCGTTCTTCGAGACGATGAATGAACTGAACGCACCCATCGGGTTCCACGCCGTGACGGGTATGCACTACACGCCCTGGGCGGACTGCTTCACAGATTTTTTTTCCACGCACGTTACCGCGATGCCCTTCTCAATGATGGTGGCGATGATGTCGATGGTTCGCTCGGGACTGTTGAAGACGTTGCCGCGTTTGCGCTGCGCCTTCTTGGAGATCGGCGCGAGCTGGTTCCCTTATTGGAATTGGTGGGTGGGAAAACACATTGAGCACGTCCTGGAACCGCGCGCGGGCCGAAAAGAAAGCAACTGGGGCAGGGAGCCCTACGAGTTGCCGACCACCGTTCACGAGCCCATCGAAGATATCCTCGAAGGCAGAATCCTGAGTGGCTTTGAAACGGATGAAAACCTCCGTTCGATCATCGATCAACTCGGCAGCAAGGGATTTATGTATGCCAGCGATTATCCCCACAGTGATATGGAATGGAACCGCGTTCAGGCGATCAAAGGATCCGAGGCTCTAACCGCCACGGAGAAGGCCGACCTGTTAAGTGAAAACGCCAGGCGCTTCTACAATTTGCAGACTTGAAATCTTCTTAGATTCCGTTTTCGACGATCCCCTCCCGCTGATCGAGGCATGGCTGTGTTGGCCGAGCGGGGTACCGATGGGCTTGTTTCACCGGTCTGCTATTGAACCCCTGCCGCCTGCAGATATTGCAGATCGACGAACCGTTTTGCCGCGGGTAGCGGCGTCTTAATCGTTCCGGCCTCGCCCATGAACGCGATGACCTGAGTCAATCCATTGAGGTTCAGCTCTCCCTGCTGGGGCAAAACCTTGCGCTCGGGTTCGAAATAAAGCGCAAGCGTCTGCTCGGCAATGGCTTCGGAAGACCCCGTGGTTTCGACGATGGTCTTCACGACTGCTTTGCGGTTTGCGGGATCGCGAATAAACTTGAAAGATGACGCGAGAGCGCGGACGTAGCGCAGGATGGCGTCTTTGTTTGTTTCTGCCCAGGATCGCCGTGCTGCGGTAACGGTATAGAGAAGTTCCGGCACCACTTCAGTTGAGAGTCCCAGCAGTCGATAGCCCTCATGCAATGCGAGCAAATCTTGGGGCTGTCCAAGCGGGACGGCAACGCATTCGCCTCGCCTCAGGCAGGTAAAGCGCGCCGGCGTACCTTCGATGATTTTGACGCGGAAATCTCCCTCCCGAATCCCGTGGAGCGCTAGCAGCTTGCGCGTGGAGATCGTAATCGTGCCCGCTTCGTCCGCGAGGCCCAACAATTTGCCTTTAAGGTCCGCAAAGCTCTTGATCTCCGGCTTCGCGACCATACTGTAAATAGGGTTGTTGAACTCGGCGGCGATGGCCACGGCGTCCGAGCCGGCGAGCGCGGCACGGATCAAAAAAGGGGTGGCTACGTGGGTGACGTCGCAGGTGTCGTCGTGGAGCGCGTCGATCATTTTGTCCGAGCCTCCGGGAATCGGGACAACAACGCGGAAATTCAATCCTTCGCGGCGAAAGAAGCCCTCGCGCTCGGCGACGGAAACCGGGAGCGAAAAAATGCTGCGCATGGCCGAATAAGCTTGGCCGTAGCGCAGGGGAATCGTCTGCGCCGAGGCAGCTGAATGACCGATCACGCAAAGCAACGAGGCGAAGATAACTGCGAGCCTGCGGTTCGCATTCATAGCGCTTTATCTCAACAGCTCGATATAGCCCATACGGCCGGAAAGATTGCCGGACCACCAGATGCGGTTTGGATTGGTTGGATCGACCTCGATCCTTCTCGGGTCCGACTCCGCGTTCGCCAACGGAAACTCCGTGAACGCTTCGGTCCTGAAATCGAAGCGGGCCATTTTGTCAACGTGCTGCTCGCTGAACCAAACGATCCTGCTCTTCGGGTCTCCCTGCACCGAATAGACGCCGGCATCTTCGGTCGGAGGATCGTAGACCGTCATTTTGGTCGTCTTGTAATCGATCTTCATTAGCTTGCCGACGCCATGAAGCCCGACCCACACGTTGCCTTCCGAATCCATTCCGCCTTTCCGCGCGACGGGATTTTTCACGAAGATCGGGAACTCGTCGATCTTGCCCGTCGCCGGATCGATCCGACCCATTTGGTTTACGGCGTTCTCGATAAACCAGACTTTGTTGTCGCCCGATATCGCCATGCCGTAAGGACTGGCCGTGCGTCCTCGCTTGATACCGGCGGGAACTTCAAAAACGGTAAACTCTCGGGTTGCGGGATCCAGTGAAATAACTTGATTAGCAGCGATGGAATTCAACCAGACGGTTCCATTCGGGTGCACGCGCATCGTGTTGCCGCTGGCGGAGCCGCTTTTGAGTTTCGGCAGTTCATAGACGTCGAATTCTTTGGTCTTGGGGTCATAGCTCAACCATCGGCGATTGGGACCGCCGTCTATGAACCACAGCTTTCCGTTCGGAGCACGGTTAATGGCGTTGAGACGATTGGTAGGTGACTGCCCGGCGGGAGGCGCAATCTCCGTATAGCTAAAAGTTTTGGGATCGAGGCGGCCAAGTTTGCCGCCTACCCTTTGGGTAACCCAGCCGTTTCCCTCCAAGTCGACCGTTATCTCGTGCGGCTCGGCTTTGTTGTTGGGTAATTCATATTCCACCGCTATATATTTGGTCGCGTCGCCTTTGAGTAGAGTCCGGGGTAAACGGCTATTGGGGTCCGGCGCCGCCTTGCCGCTTCCGCCGCTACCAGAGAAATTCGCCATCACATAATCCATCGCGACTTTCGTTTCCTGATCGGTCAACGGCTGAGCAAGAGTTGAGCCTTGGGCATAGGCCCGCATGTTTTGGAAAATGGTTTGCCAGCGGTCTCCGTTAGCCCTCACTCTAACGATCCGTTGGGCGTCATGGCAGGAAACACATTTCGCCTCGACGATCTGCTTGCCTTCTCCTTCAGGCAGAGCCGGACCCGCTCCTCCCTCTCCCCCCTCGCCGACTTGCTCACCCGGCAAACGCCCGGGCCATGCTCCAGGTAATTGTGGCGCTCGTGCCACTGTCAGCGAAAGATCCACGGTTGCCGACTTTCCGGCCGCCACCTCCACCGGCATGGAGGACTCGCTCTGATAATCGCCGCCGATCCCTTGCACGACATATTTTCCAACAGGGAGACTGTTTACTGAGTAGCGTCCCTGTGCCTGGGTGATGACCATAAAAGTGAGGCGCCCCTCGGCATTTTTCATTTTCACAAACGCCCCGGAGACCGGCACCCCCGAGGAATCCTTGACGACTCCCTGGAGGATACCAGCTTTGTCCTGCGCCTCACCCAGGTTCGGAAAGAGAACCGTGATCGCAGCTAACATCACAACGACTACCTGCAAAGTCATTTGCTTGAGCATGCCCTTTCCTCCCACCCCTCGAAGGAGGTTCCAATTTAAAACGGTGGCCGAGACCAAACTTTTCCTCTGGTTCAGTCCGTCTAATGCTTAGCTTGGTTTTTTTACTTGCCAGTGTCTCTATGCGCGGAAGTTACCCCAGAGATCTTTTCGTCGTCAAGCCAAAAAGAGCGCGGCGGTATTTATGACGCACCTGGGCCAAGGTAAACTATGCAAAGTGACGAGAGACTAGATTGGGGCGATTGAAAAAACTCGTGAAGTGGCAAGCCAAAAAAAGGCCCGACTCATAAGAGATCGGGCCTTTGATTTTCTGCACTCCGGTGGAGGCGCCAACAGTTAATCCAGCGGTTCCAGCTTGAGGACCGAAGCGCCGTGATTGCTGCCCACCCAGAAAGTGACGGGCGTCGTCGAGTTGTCAATGAATACTCGACGGATGTTGGTCTCCCTGGGAAGAAGATAATCGGTGAATTGACCGGTCTTAGGATCGAGGCGGGTCACGCGATCGGTCCACATGGAGCCAGCCCACACGTCACCGTTTTTGTCCGGCACGACGTGGTAAGGCGCGCTCCATGGTATCGGCACTTTCCACTCCTGGATCATCTCGGTTTTCGGGTCGAGCATACCGATGCCGTTGGCGCCGTATTCGGCGAACCAGAGCCGGTTTTGTGAGTCAAATCTGCCTCGGCGCGGCCGGGAACCGGGAGTCACCGTTGAATATACTTTAAACTCTTTGGTCTTCGCGTCGATCCTGCCGATGTTATTGGAGCCGAACTCCAGCAAATAGAGATTGTTGTCCTTATCCGATGGAATGCCGTAGGCGCTGATAGTTCGGTTTGCGCCGGGAATTTGAAACTCGCCGAGATTCTCGAATTGGCCGGTGGCGACGTCCAGCCGGTAGATGGCGTGGGTATCCTGGTTGTTGGTCCAGACCTTGCCGTCCACGTGAGAATTTGCTGGGCTCACCATCGATTGCTGCGTGCCATTGCCCTGCCATTCCTTGGGTATGGGGTAAACCTGGAACTGCTCAGTCTTGCGGTCGAACTTCGCGATGCCGCCCTGGTACATCAAAGAGACCCACAAGTTTTCGTCTTTATCTAGTTGCAGATCGAGGGTGCCCATCGGAAAGCCCTTTTTCAGCACGGGAATGGGAAACTCCGTGGCCTTTCCCGTCTTCGGATCCACCCTGCCGATGAACTGCTGCCCGAAATCTGAATACCAAGCCATGCCGTCGGAATCGACGACCACGTCATGGGGCATGGCTAGTGGTCGCGGCAAGTCGTATTCTGTAATGACAGCGCGAGTGGCTTTCCCCTTGGGCCGCGGCAGTGTCTTAAGCGGAAATCTCTCTTTGGAATTGAAACTCGCATTCACGCTGGCAAGCCATTCCCCGATCGCTTTCGGATCGACGCCGCGAGTGCGGTCGCGCGTTATTCCGCCGGCAAGCATTTGCGGTTGCAAGGGCGTGCTGCCGGGCGCGTAAAGCGCCATCCTTTGGAACACCTGGACCCATTCAGCGGCGGTGTGATTGGACCGCATAACGCGTTCCAACGTGTGGCAGCTGTTGCACCCCAGCAGAAATCTTTTCTGCTCCTCCGTGCCTGGGATGCTCAAAACCCATTCCGCGTTGGTCAATTGAGCAGCGAGATTTTCCGTCGGCTTAAGCTTAAGGTTCGCCGTCGTGGCTTTCTCTGCCACGACATTTACTTCCTTGGGGCCATCGAGATCGTAGCCGGCGGCGCGAATCTTGAGCGCGTAGCGTCCCGGGCCAAGCTTCGAGGCTGGGAAGTTGTAACGTCCTTTCTCGTCACTCATAACGTTAACTGTAATGGTCGAGCCTTCCTTCTTGGCGCCGACCGCCACGCCTTCCATGAAGCCTTCTTTTTGTGAGCTAACCTGCCCCGTCAAGGCTACAGCAGGCGAACCATTCGCTTGAACAGGATCAGCCGTCGCAAGCCGCACGAATACGACGGCAGCGGCGATAGCTATCGCGAGAAATAATTGTTTTTGCATGAGCAACCTCCCGAATTCGATTCCGATAGTTGCCTAGGAGAGCGAGCTGGAAGCTGGCTTCTAGTACCACTCAGTTCTATTTAACGTCAAGGGCTATTTTTCAGTGAGGTTACGTAGAGTTGGTTCTTAGTGATACGTGCGATGACACTGGCCTATCTGTGGGGTAGGCTAGACATCTATTCTGAAATTGAAGTATAGAGGGTTCTATATGTGTCGGAACAAAGCGAGTGCATGAAACGTAAGTAGAGCTAGCGAGTGGACCGCGATTATTGCAAAAGTTGCGGGAAAAACCGCTCGGATAGTGAGCGAGCGGTTGTCTCAATTCGAAAGCTCGGGGGATTTCGTGTCTACCACATTTCTACTTATCGTTCACGGGTTGTTGGCCGTCGGTCTGCTAGGTGCGGTCACTCATCAAGCAGTTAGTGTCTGGTTGCCGATGCACGAACCGGCGAACTCCTTTGTCGGGCGGATCCGCGGGGTGTCCGCGGCGTCCTATGTGAACGCCATCATCATTCTGTACGTCAGCACGGCGATCCTGGGAGGAGTTTTTATCTATCCTGAATACCGCCTCAGCGTCAGGATCGTGCTCGAGCAGATGCGTCTCCGCGTGCCCGTCGGAATATTCGACCTGAAGGAGCACTTCGTGACGGTCGGGTTGGGAATTTTGCCAGCCTATTGGTACTTCTGGCGGCAACCACTCGCCGACGATCATTTCCGGACGCGCGCTCTCCTGACCGCGACCTTGGCTTTCATCGTCTGGTGGAGCTTCCTGGTCGGGCACATTCTTAACAATATGAGAGGATTTGGGTTATGATTCTCCCGCGCTCGTTCCCAGTGTTCGCGATCACGTTCGCCTGCGCGTTCGCGGTGCTGTATTTTGCGGCCGCCGCATACAATCTTGCTCTCTTCACCTACGACGCAGCGACGAGTGAGTTTTTTTTCTTGGTTCGGCGGACGGGCCTCGATCTTCCCATGTATTGGTACGGCTGGATCGTCACGTCCGCTATCGGAGCGTCTGTGGCAGGCGTTATCGCCAGTTTTATTCCCGATCAGTGGGCCCAACGACTGTGGTCCGGCTGGTCGTGGGCCATCCCGATGGTCGTGATCCTGGCTTTCTGCTATCTCCTCAGGGGCTATTTTATTCGGTAGGATGCGCGTCCAGCCACGCGGGCGATCTGATGCGGGCATCGAACAGTCGATGAAAGGAGGCGAATGAAACTTATAAGCGGACCTATCGGCTTTCTAGCAGGTATAGCGCTCGGTCTGACGGTGACGATGTCGACCCCCGCGTGGTCGGGAGGAAGCTCAGACGAGGAGCCGCACGATCACGATGACGGGCCGCGCTATTTCGGCTTCGTCAAGGATGCCAGCGGCAGGATCGTTCCCGACGCTAAGGTGACGGCGGAGATCAAAGGGCGGGGGACGGTGATAACTCGCAGCGACAAGGTCGGAACATATAAACTTCCTGGGTTCGGCAAAGATATCGACCCCAAAAATGTTATCGTCTCGTGCAGCAAGGATGGCTACAAGCAGATCCGGACGTTCAGACGCCCGCCGACTGGCAAAGGTCCTGTTACTGCAATTGAGACCGAATGCACGATGCAGCGTATAGGCGCTAAATAGCTGGATGGGACGCCCAGTCGATGTGGGCTGCGGCCGCGATGAGCATCGTCGGCGCGCTGGCCATGGTTGGCATATACTTGACTATGCCGCGCGCCCGGCTCATCCGATAACGCACCTATCAACTCACTCCGATTATCAGAGAGAAGTGGGGTTTAATGCCAGCTGGGATAATTGACAGTGAAGCGTGGCTTTTGGGTAAGCCCTTTCGGGCGAAGGCAATGATCCTGTGCGTTAAAGATGTCTTCAGGCGCCTCGTTGAGAGCAGACATCAGGGAAAGGAGGGAGATCATTGCCGAGCACCAAGAAATCGATAGAGCTGTGTGCTCGAGTGCCTTCGCCCTTCGGGGTTCACCCCTCGGCGCGCATAGGGCCGTGTTTTCTCCTAAGCCTGTGCACCACGCAGACTAAGACACTTCTTCGTGCGTCAGACCGAGGACTTTTTTCCACACTTTGCCGCCGTTGGTGGAGTGTCGCGTTTTATCTTGCAATCGCGAGATCAGTAATAACTTTTCACAAAGTTCGGCTCTGAGCTTTTCAACTGCCGAAGAGCCGGTCAATCAACTTACCAATTTCCGGTTCGCCGGCCGCAGCAGCATGAATGACTTCTTGCTTTTGCTTAACTTCTCTTTCCCGGCTTGCCAATCTGGCTTCCGTGCCCTGAAATCGAAGTTGAAGGTTTTGAATGTGTGTTCGCAAATCTCCTTCGAATCGACTGAGAGCCAAATCTCTTGCGGCGAGAGATTCCTCACGCTTTGCAAGCTGCAGCCTGAGGTCGGTAAGCTCCGCTTCCATGCGTTCCGTAAATTCGTGGCCTTTAGCTTCCGCCTGCTCAGCGGCGAGCTCCGCTTCCTTTAAACGGCTGACAAGAAGATCTCTTTCGGACACCAGGTGCTGCGACTGGATCTCCCGATTTTTTAGTTGACTCTCCTGGTCTCGAATCCGGCTTTCCAGTTCTGCGAACTTTGCCTTCGACGTTTCTTCAAGTTGTGCGAGAACAACTTCTCGTGCCTTGAGGGATTCATCTTTCTCTTTGATTTGGTCGAGCAGGCCGTTGATATCAGTCCTCATAGTTTCTTCGATGTGATCGGCGCACTCGGCCTCTCTGAGAACTGCGTCACAAGCTTGGTCGGCGAAGGATCTCAATTCGTTGAGTAAATTCAAGAGACGATTGGCATGAGTTTCCATAACAGGAGGGTGTTTCTCAACCCCATCGGCGACCAAGTTTTTGTCATCTCCGATGGCTTTGCCTGACTGGCCATTGCCGTCTAACTTAGCAGCGACTCCGTTGGTGTTTGGGAATTCCACGATCTTAGACCGAAGAGATGCGCCAACTATAATTCTCTCCCAAGCCGATGAATTCGGGGTTGTTTTCCAAAGACTCGGTAGGAAGCTGAGCAACTCTCATACCGCCGGGAGGACTTTCTCCTCCTTCCGATAACCCATTGAAAAAACGGGTTTCTCCCTGAATAGCCTTGCTGGGACGGCTGTAAACGAGGGACATAGATGAACATTTAAGGCCAAAATCGGACAATTTGGTCAGAGTTGAACTGCTATCTTCCAGACGTCTTGTACAGGCGGTCAATGTAGCCGCTATCGTCGAGCTCCTTGAGGAAATTTACGTTGACGAATTCGGCGGGCTGGGCCTCTTTGGCTCTTGGGTTTCTAACCGCCAGCTCACTCAAGACCGCCTGGATGCCTTTCAAAGTAGGGTAGGGCTTGCGAGCAACCTTATCGACGTAGAAATTATAGGTCTCTTCGATGACTTCCGAATCGGAGGTTCTAAGATACTTGCGCAGGACTTTGAGGCCAAACTCTTTGTCGGTCTTATAAACTTGTATTCCTTCGACCAGTGCCTTGATGAAGCGTCTGGCCAAGTCCGGCTTTTTCTCGACGACGTCTCTGCCGGCGGCAATGGCCGCGTTCTGAAATTCGACGCCTAGCGATCCGAGATCGAGAAGGAGATTAAGCCCGAGCTTCTTTGCCACTAATGTTTCAGGAGGGAGGAGAACGGCGCCTTGGATCGAGCCCGATTGCACCGCGGTCAGCCGGGTCGGCGCATTGCCGATGGCCAGGATGGTTACGTCACTCGGTTTCAGCGCAAAATGTTGCAAGACGCGCAAGGTAGCCAGATAAGTCGAGCCGCCCAGGGAAGCGACGCCGAGCTTTTGCCCGCGCAGCTTGTCCGGGGAGATGATCTCCCTTGCTGTGACGAACTTAAAAAGAATCTCATTTTCCAGCCCGGCGAGGATCATGGTTCCCGAGCCGGCGAGATTGGAGGAGATCACACCGCTGCCTCCCGTCATGGCAAAGGGAATGTCTCCAGTGATCAGCGCCTGAGCGGCCTCAGTCCCGCCTTTGAGGAAGATCAGCTGGACGTTGAGGCCATTTTTTTCAAACAAGCCTGCTTCCTTACTTGTCCAAAGGGGCGCCGTCATCCCCGAATAGATGCTGTAGCCGGCATTGAGTTTTTCCGGCTCGGCTGCCATAGCGCCAATGCTCAGAGTCCATAACCAAAAGACAGAGAGCCATAGCAGCTTGCGAGAAAACACGTTAAAGGGTGCCTCGCTGGCGATTTCCGGTGGGAGCCGGGCAACCTTATAGAAGTCGTGTCGAAGCATCACAGTCATCTATGCGCGTGCCGCGGGATTCTATTGCTAGCTTACTTACTTGGCAAGAAAATTTCCTAAGGGAAAAATCCAACGGCTTGCTGGCCTCAGGTGTCAATCTAATGTCACCCAATGTCAAGACGATTACTCTGCGAATCATTACCTCTGTTTCCGGGAGGTTCATAATGGATTTACAAATTAAATTATTCAGTGGTTTGGACCGGGGAAATCACGTGATAATAATCACCCGCGGTTCAATTGATATTGAGGGATTTAGAGAGATATTTCGCAACGTTGTGAACACAACCCGCTCCCTCCTTGATTGCAGGGTTCTGATCGATCTCCAAGACGCGACGTACAAACTGGAACCAGGGGATATCCGTGCTTTTGCTGACAATCTAAGGCCCGAGCAGTGGCCCCCTACTAACAGAGTCGCCTTGGTTTCCGAGCCAGACCCACAGGACTACCGCCAGCTCTGCGTGCTGAGCACGTTTTTATCGAACCGGGCGGTCAAAAATGCGGTTTTCAAGGATACCAGAACGGCCGTGAGTTGGCTGGCGGACGCAATGTAGCTGTTCGTGTCAAGCCGAGCAGCAAGTGATGCTTGCCACCTATTTTCCAGCTGTCATAGGCTCTTGCGTAGGCTCGGACTATCTCGTAGCCGCCGAGTTCAGATGACCGAGAGCGTCACGTAAACCCCTGTCTATTTTTGAAACCCAAAGATCTTGCCGTACTCGGAGGTGAGGCGGTCCACCATCTCGGCCTGCTCCTGTTTCATGTAGATGACCTTTTTCCCTTGGGCATATTTGTAGGCCGCTGTGCCAGGGACGAAGGCTGAAGTTTGTCCGCCGAACTTTTGCAATATTTCTTGAGCCGGCGGAGTCGTAAGAAAAACCGAGAACAGGTGTCCCGCGCTGGGGTGTGGGGACGCTTTGAGCACGCCGGCGTTGTATGCCGGAGAAATCACCGGCGTCACCTCTTCGGCGTGCACAATCGGCGCACCCTTCATTTTGGCCTGGTGCGTGAAGCTATCCGTCATTGTGATCGTGACCAGAATTTCACCTAGCTGCAGGCGAGTGTAAAGCGTGCCGAATTCCCCCAAGAGAGGTTCTTGTCGCGATAGAAGTCTCACATACTCGGTGGTTTTGCTCTCGCCCCCAGAGCGTCGCCAATCGGGCCAGGTGGTGAGTAGCGGTGCTCATACCCAATTTGCCGCCCTTCCATTTGGGGTCGAGGAGATCCTGCCAACTCTTGGGGACGTCCTGCGGCGGTACAAGCTGCTTGTTGTAAGCCGGCAGCACGAACTGATTGGCTAAAATAACCGTGCCGCTATCGTATTGAATGGCCTGCGGATCGACACCGACCTTGGTGTAGTCGAATGTTTTATGGAGTTTCTTCAGCCAGAGAGTGGCATGGCCTCCGTCATGAACCAGCATAACGTCCCATTCTTGCGGCAGACCGGAGGCGGCGATCGCAACAATTTTGCCGACATCTCTGGTCATCGAACCAGAAGGGTTAAAATGCAGCTTGAGGTTAAGGCCGTATTGCTTATTGAATGCTTCGCCCAACCGCTGGGCTCCTTGAGGAGTCAGGGTGGACGGCGCATAGAGTTCGATGACGCCTTCCTTTTTCGCACCAGCGATGAGTTCGTCAATGGGTGCGCCCTTCACCGTCTGAATTGACCCGACAACAAAAAACAGAGCTGTTATACATGACCCATTGAATCGCCATTGGTTCACAGATCACCTCCGGTTACGATTTGATGGGCACTTTATTGCCGCCGTGACGGCTTGGCAAGATAAATTGATAGTTGATGCGTGGTACGACGCGTACGCGCCTTATATCGAGAGTAGCCTTGCGGCGCGGGATCAAGTGATTCGAGCGGAGTTGGGTTACCTGGACCCAAAGGAATTTCCTTAGACCAAGAATGCGAATCCAAGAGAGTTTGTCGATAACTCGTTCGTCGAAAATCTGGAGAAGTCAGGTTTCTTAGCGACGATCGGCTTGGACAGATAAAAGTGATCGCGTACTCCACAATGAGGAATGGTGAATACTTGTCAGGTGGTGCTAGGGGCGTTTTTCCGATAGCGCGCAGCGCCGATATGGCCTATTCCGATGACCAGCAAGCCGAGCGCCAGATGAAGTATCTGGACAACCCAGTGAAACGGGCCAAGCATGAGCGCTGACTGATTCAGGCCGATGATGATCATGCCAGCCCCGACTACCAGAGCACAGGCCGCGAGTAACCAACTGCCACCCTTGGAAAATGCCTGCCCGATACCGATGACCCAAAGGGCGCCCACCGCCAAAAGACCGAGCAACATGTGCATTTGAATCAGGTTTAAAGTGCTGTTGGTCCAGAAGAGGAGGCCGAGGATCAACGCCAGCAATCCCGCGAAGCTCAAGACGACGGATGCGATACGGATGACCATAACGGGAAGATTTCCGATCCCAATCACCTTCGAAGGTCTCGAGTAGTTTCTGTGGATGCTGCCGGTGAGACCTTTCTTTTTTCACTCGGTGAAGTGCAGCAACAGTACGCTTACGCTTGCGATAGACACGCAACCATACACGGCCGCCGTAACCATGAACGCTTTGATCGTTAGGGATCGTCGTCTGTTCCTGAGGGCAAAGATCAATAAAAGCAAAACACAGGCAAATGTTTTGGAATAGAATAAACCCCAGACCACACCCCATTCGGATATGGCGCGGCTCACAAGCGGATTCGCTTCGGGCACGCCCTCAGATAAGACGTGGTAGCTCATCAGCCCATCAAAAACCTGAAGCAATAAGTTAAGGATAAAAGGGAACCAAACAGCGGGGATCAATGCTGCAGTCATAGAATTCGCTTATTTCTCGAGACGCTCGTTGTCAAGACTCGCCGCAGAAAAATTTTTCTTTTCGTATTCAGTCGATTGGCAACAAAAATTCGTCGATGAGCGCGTCGTCCTGAGGCGGGCGCAGCGCGGGTGAGGCCCAGGTCCTGAGTGACCGGCAGAAAGAAAACCGTAAAAGCCATATTGGTTGCATTCCGCCGCCGGGGATTCGCAACCCGGAGACCAATCCGATCATGCGCCAGCCGTAGTGGAGGCGCGATAGCCCTCTAGTTTGCCGATGTGCATTTTGCGCTCAAAAGAAGAAGATTCCGGCTCTAGTGCGTTGGATAAGGCTATCGTTACGGTTTTGAACGCTATTTGGGAAAATAAAATGGCGTCAGGAAAAAAGCGGGACACGTGATTTTTTGAGCTTGTCGACAGGAAAAAATCAACGTGTCCCGAGTCGTTGCTAAATCACGCTACAAGATTCCGGACGTTAGCGTTCGTCAGATCGTGGTTAAAGCAGTCGGTGGAGTTCTCGAAGTGGATTGAGAAAAATACTTATCGAACAATTGAAAATCTACGTCTTAGCGCAGCTCTGAGACATCTGAGATATTCGTTGCAGTGGCTGAGGGTCTCTCCAGATTATAGTCGGGTGACAGATTAAAGACGGGCAGACTTTGTTCCCCAAAAAGTTTTCCATCCAAAAACGGGATCATGATCTTTTGTCCGACGTAAAGGGAATGGGGATTTCCCATGGTCTGCTTATTCGCCTCGTAGATCTTTTCCCATTTATATTGATCTCCATAATACTTGAGTGCCAGGTAGCTCAGTGTATCTCCCGTTTCCACCGTGTATTGCCCTGACTTGGCGGCAGGCACGGAAACTGATTTAGCCTCTTCCCGGGCTGGTCGTGCTTTTAAATTGTTCTGCACGGCCGTCTCTTGAGCGATCTGAGCAGCTGGCGCGGGACGTTCTTCACGGTTGGCAACCATCGGTTGGGTTTTGTAAAGACGATCGATAAAGCCAGAGTTATCCAACTCTTTGATAAAAGCTAAGTTGACGAACTCGTCGGGCTTCGCTCCTCTGGCCTTAGGATCTCTCGCAGCTAACTCGCGGAGCATGATCTCAATGCCGCGCAGCGTGGGATACGGCTTCTGGGGAGTCAGTCTCAATCCCAAGTTCTCGTGAACCTCAGTCAAAAGTTCGACATTAGGGGTCTTGAGATACTTTGCGAGAATTCCCAAAGAGCCGGCACGGCGCGTCTTGTAATAATGAATCCCTTCCACGTAGGCTTTCATGACGTTACGGACGAGATCAGGACGGGCTCGGATCAGCGCCTCAGTTGTCGCCAAGCCCGTGTGTTGATATTCGAGTCCGAGCATCTGCAAATCCGCCAAGGCATGAAAACCGAGGGTTTTAGCCCTGCGCGTTAATGGAATCGCTACCATCGCCGCCTGGATTTTTCCTGCCTCAAGAGCAGCAAACCGGGCGGGTTGACTGCCAATCTCCAGGATCGTCACATCCCTGTCCGGCACTAACCCGAACTTATCCAGAGCATAGCGGGTAGCGAAGTCCGACGAAGAGCCAAAGCGGCTAACCGCCATGGTTTTCCCCTTGAGGTGATCAGGCCGAGTAATACTCTTGGCGACCATGAGCTGATAGTCCATGGTGTTGAGAAATCCCGCGATCAGCACGACATCCGATCCCCGGAGGCGGCTTTGAAGCACGCCTGCGCCCGCCATCTGGGCAAAGACTACTTCCTTGGAGATCAGGCTTTGCACTGTTGTGCTGCCGCTCTCTATAAAAACCAGCTGCACATCGAGCCCATATTTGCGGAAAAACCCACGCTCTTGCGTGATCCACAACGGGGCCATATTGGCTGAAACAGAGCTGTAGGCGATGATAAGTTTTTCCAGCGGACGTTCCGGAGTGTTCTGTGCCGTGGTGGAGACAGGAAGGAGGATTGTAAGCAGAAAAAGCGAAATCAATAAAGCAACATGATTCTTGCCATCCGTGTTCATTTTTTATCTTTCGCAGCACATCGACGGCTCACGCGGTTTCCCGTTCCAGGCGCATCATGGCTGCTTTAAGGCTGGAGCGCATACGTTCGAGAGAACGGGCCAAGTCGCCGATCTCGTCCCGGGATTCTACGCACTTGCCACTGACCGAGGTTTCCAGATCGCCCTTGGTGACCTTGTCGGCCACTTCCGTCAGTCCTACGATGGGTCGGACAATCCAATGGGCCAGAATAAACGAGAGTAGTGTCCCGACAAAGGGAACGATCGCGATTATTCCGATGAAACGAAAAAGAGCACTATGGATTTCCTTTTCGACGGCATCGGCCCAAAAACCCACATGCACCGTGCCTACCTGTCCTTCCAATATGGGGACGCTGGTTTCATAGATTGTTTTGTCCCTCCATGATAATTCTCGCCGTCGTGTTTCGCGTTGTCCGCCGGCAGGAAGCCCTTGCCGGACTTCCGGAGGGAAGGTTTCCAAGGTATGGGCGATGATCTCACCTCTATTATCTTCGACAAAAGCGTAAGCCACGCCGTCGAGAAGCGAATACTTTCTTAGCAACGCATGAAGGGCGAGAAGATTTCTTCCGACCAAGTGCCCCGCGGTCGCATCACTCAAGTTGGTGGCTACGGCGAGGGCGCGCTTGTCGAGTTGATCTCGCAACATTTTGTTGGTGAGTTGATACATCGCGACAATCACAAAAACACTCAAAACCAACATAACGGCGGTATACGTGCCGCCAATCTTCCACTTGAGGCTAACACGGCGCGATTCTTGATCCATTTTGTCTCCTTAGTTAAATAGCGTTCAAAGTTTTAAGGCTGCCGGCTCTGTCACTGGCAAATTGTTTTTTCCGAAACGCAAAAATGTTTTTCCTTGCAAACGATCATTGCGGGCGCGATTCCGCCAAAGCGACGCTGTTTCGCGTCCGCATGCCCGACAGCGATGACGCCTTTTTTGTCTTACGAGAAGAAAAGTCTTTAGCAAAGGTATATGAAAAAAAACTCATATTCTGTTTCATTTCAATTTGTCAAGCGGAAAACCGCCCGCGGCGAAGAATTCAACAATCTGGAACAGTTACTGAGACAAGGACGTAACGATGGGCGGAATAGACGATCAGCGCTGCTCATTCGAGTTCAGAATGGCCAGGATGTTGTGGGAAGACAACGAGCGCGGGTCGGTCTCCGTTAATTTGGCGGCGCGGGCGGCGTGCCGAGCGATTTTTTCTACTTCCATCGGCAGCGAGTTATAAGGATGATCCGAGCCGTAAAGCATCTTACTCGTTCCCACGCAGTTGAACGCCTCCATGATCAGCGTCATCCAACCGACCACCGAAGTCTCCAAGTAAATATTGTCACTTTGCCGCGCAACTGCGACGGCTTGTTTGACATATTCGGATGCGCCCATGTGTCCCAAAACGTCGGGAACATCTCGGTACTTTGAGGCAAGCTCGGCAATCACGGCAGGCCACAACCCAACTGTTCTCTTGAACGGAGTGAAGAGTCTCTTCCAAAATAATCCACGACGCGCGTTAATGATTTGACTGCAATTTCGCCAGCGTGTTATCTACCGTGTGCGAACAGCGAAGCGGATTACGGTTGGCCGCAGAAATTAAGCGTCAAGGTCAGGAGGATATAGCATTGCAACTCCATGGATCGTTGCCTGTACTGATTGTCTTGGCTCTGGCAGTCTCTTTTAGCCCGGCCAGGGCGGAACGAATCCGCGTTGCGTCGTCTAGTCCGTCTTTGACGGCGCGGCTTCCTCACTTTGTGGCCCATGAGGAAGGATTCTTCACGCGCGAAGGCTTACAAGTCGAATCCATCGTGGTCAGGAACGATGCGATAATTCTTTCGGCGCTGGTGGCTGGAGAGTTCGATTACGTCGAAACCGGCGCGCCGGCCCCGGTGAGCGCGATATCGAAAAACTTGCCTTTCGTGATCATAGGCGGGTTCAGATCGCGGCTTGATTATCTGCTGATTGGTAGAAAGGGCCTTTCCACCGTGGCGGAATTGAAGGGAGCCAAGCTGGGAGCGACCGGTGCTGGAGGTCTGTCGGAATCGGTTCTCATAGCCGGAATGAAAAAGCTCGGTTACCAGAGAGACAAAGACTACACCGTCTTATACGTTGGCAACAGCCCCTTGCGTATGATCGCTTTGGAGCAGGGGCGAATCGACGCCTCCATCTTCAGTCCCCAGCAACATCTGATACTGACGAAAACCGGTTACAGCGCGATCGCCGACATCGGAAAGCTCCTGCCGGATATCCCTGCTCTTGTTCTCAGCACCCGGCGCGATAAAATTAAATCCAGCCCCGATCAGACGGTGCGCTTCTTGCGCGCCATGAACCAAGCGATGGAGTTCACCAAGAGCAATCCGGACCGTGCCGTAGAGGACGCGCGAAAGCAAAGATACAGCGGCGATATGAAAGCGGAACGGGAAGCTTTGAAGTACTATATCGATACGTTTTCCATTGCGTTCAGTGCGGCCAATGTGGAATCCCTGATCGAGTTGACCGGCACCAAAACTCAATTAAAACCTGGGGAGTTTTTTGACGGGAGCTTCGGGGAAAAGGCAAGGAGCAATTAAGCTTGTTCTAATTCACCGGGACATAGGTCGACCGAAAGTCACGACCTAACCCTAAGTCCGATCTGCCGGCGTTTCGGTACCTAATCTTTTCGGATGGCGCTTAGGAGCGGCGCATCGAAGCGCCAGCATTGTCCCTCATTTTGAGTGCGGCGTAGATCTTTTCCGCATCGAGGGGTAGTTCCTTGATTTGTATGCCGATGGCGTCGTAGATGGCATTGGCAAGGCACGGCGCTGTGGGCACCGCGCCGTGTTCTCCAATGGGCTTGCTGTGAAAAGGACCAGGCCCGTCTTGGTCTTCCACCAGTACGGTCTCATGTTCGGGAATATCGCTGATACTAGGTATTTTATATTCGCCCAGATTACTGGTAACGATTCCTCCGTCGTCGTCCAGTAGGTTTTCCATGAGACCGAAGCCCAAACCCTGGACCATGCCTCCTTCGACCTGGCCTTGATGGGTGAGAGGGTTAAGAACGGTGCCAACATCATGGGCGGATAGCATTTTCAAAATTTTTACTTTTCCCGTCTGCGGATCAATCTTCACCTCGGCGGCCTGGGCAAAAAAACAGGCAGCTCCGGTCCGTTCCTCCATTTTGAAATTGCTCCTTGCCGCCAAGGGTTTCCCCGCTGAACATATGCGAGCGGCCAAA
>Ga0209814_10000093_pt1 | contig 23082 bp, 19 predicted proteins | sample SoiMetdeltSBSDD1_FD_187597 | JGI IMG/M metagenome (GOLD analysis project Ga0209814, IMG submission 187597) | Bulk soil microbial communities from a Populus tree surrounding site in Tennessee, USA - Soil MetaG P. deltoides SBSDD1 (SPAdes) (version 2) | ecosystem: Environmental > Terrestrial >... | reverse complement strand
GTTCCGGTGCTGGACGGTGGGGACAGCCCGGTCGCCTCTCCCACGGGGATGTCGTCCCCGGAACCGATATGCAGCCGGAATGCCGGGCCGGCTTGGCGCCAGTCTACGCGGTAAGGGCCTCGATGACGGACTCGTTGCGGGGGCCCGACGCAGCGTGCGCCCACCGGCTCAGGGCCGAGAGCGCGACGACCGGGCATAGCAGTGGACAACCGCGACGACGCTCTAGCGTGCAGAGCGTGGTGCAACGCCCGCCCGCCGGCACGATCCCTGATGCCCCGGGGTCCTACCAGTTCAAGGACGCCGAGGGACGCGTGATCTATGTCGGCAAGGCGCGCTCGCTGCGCTCCCGGCTGTCCAACTACTTCCAGGACCCGAGGGGCCTGCTGCCCCGGACGGCAGCCATGGTGGCGGCGGCCGAGACCGTCGAGTGGATCCAGGTCCGCAACGAGGTCGAGGCGCTCATGCTCGAGTTCAGCCTCATCAAGACCCACCGGCCCCGCTTCAACATCCGCCTGCGGGACGACAAGAGCTACCCCTTCCTGGCCGTGACCGTGGAGGACGAGTGGCCCCGCCCCACCGTCATGCGGGGACGCAAGCGCAAGGGGGTGCGCTACTTCGGTCCGTATGCCCACGCCTACGCCATCCGTGAGACGCTCGACCTCTTGCTGCGCACCTTCCCCCTGCGCACCTGCTCGGACAACAAGTTCCAGCGCCACGAGAAGCTGGGCAAGCCCTGCCTGCTGTTCCACATCGAGAAGTGCTCGGGGCCGTGCGTGGGGGAGGTCGACAAGGAGACCTACCAGCGCCTCACCCAGGAGCTGCTCGACTTCCTCGACGGCGACACCGACACCATCGTGCGGCGCCTGGAGGGCCAGATGCGGGCGGCCGCCGACGAGCTGGAGTACGAGCGGGCCGCCCGGGTGCGCGACCGCCTGACCAGCGTGCGCAAGGCGATCGAGCGCCAGCAGATGGTGGCCGAGCGCAACGAGGAGCTGGACGTCATCGGCATCGCCGAGGACGACCTCGAGGCCGCGGTCCAGGTGTTCTTCGTGCGCCGCGGCCGGGTGGTGGGGCGCAAGGGGTTCGTGATCGACAAGGTGGAGGACGTGAGCCCCGGCGAGCTGGTGGGCGACATCCTCGAGGGCCTGTACGACGACCCGCCCCTCGGCGTGCCCCGCACCGTGCTGGTCCCCAGCGAGCCCGACGACCCGGAGCTGTACACCGACTGGCTGACGCTGCTGCGAGGCTCCCGGGTCGAGGTGCGGGTGCCGCAGCGGGGGGCCAAGCGCGAGCTGCAGGCCACCGTCACCCGCAACGCCAGCGAGGAGTTCACCCGCCACCGCCTCCGGCGCGCCAGCGACCACAACGCGCGGGCCAAGGCGCTCAACGAGCTGCAGGAGGCGCTCGGCCTGCCCGACGCCCCGCTGCGCATCGAGTGCTACGACATGAGCCACATCCAGGGCACCGACTACGTCGGGTCCATGGTGGTGATGGAGGACGGGCTGCCCCGCAAGTCCGACTACCGGCGGTTCAAGGTGCGCGGCGTCCCCGGCAACGACGACTTCGCGGCCATGGAGGAGGTGCTGACGCGCCGCCTGACCGCCTACCTGGCGGAGCGGGACCGGCCGGTGAGCGAGCGTCCCGGCAAGTTCGCCTACCCGCCCCAGCTGCTGCTGGTGGACGGGGGCAAGGGGCAGCTCAACGTGGCCGTGCGGGTGCTGGAGCAGCTGGGCCTCGCCGAGGAGATCCCGGCGGCGTCGCTGGCCAAGCGCTTCGAGGAGGTGTACGTCCCCGGGCTGGCCGACCCGGTGCGGGTGCCGCGGGGATCCGAGGCCCTCTACCTGCTGCAGCGCATCCGGGACGAGGCGCACCGGTTCGCCATCACCTACCACCGCGAGCTGCGGGGCAAGCGGATGACGGCCTCGGTGCTCGACGGCATCAAGGGCCTGGGGCCCACCCGGCGCAAGCGCCTGACCAAGGAGCTCGGCGGCGTGGCCGGGGTGAAGGCGGCCTCGCTGGACGACCTCCGGGCCCTGTCCTGGCTGCCCGACGACGTGGCGGTGGCGGTGTACGGCAAGATCCACGGTCCCGGGGCGGGGCTGCACGTGCGAGGAGCGCGGTCGTGACGGACCCCGAGATGGACCTGTCCCAGGTGTGGGAGCGGCATGCCGCCTGGTGGCAGGCCGAGTTCACCGGGGGCGCGGACGTCGAGTACGAGGAGCAGATCCTGCCGCTGGCCGGCCGGCTGCTGGCGGGGGCGCGGCGGGTGCTCGACCTGGGCTGCGGCGAGGGCCAGATCGCCCGGCTGGTGGCGCGCTCGGGCGGGGCCGAGCGGGTGGTCGGGGTCGACACGTCCGCGGCGCAGCTGGCCGAGGCGGCGCGCCGGGCCGGGGGAGTGGCCTACGCCCGGGCGTCGGCCGGGGCGCTGCCGCTCGAGGCCGGCTCGTTCGACGCGGTCGTGACCTGCCTGGTGCTGGAGCACCTCCAGGATCTCGACGGGGCCCTCGACGAAGTCGCCCGGGTGCTGCGGCCCGGGGGCCGCTTCGTGATCTTCATCAACCACCCGCTGTTCCAGACGCCTTCCAGCGGCTGGATCGACGACCACGTGCTCGACCCGCCCGAGCAGTACTGGCGGATCGGGCCGTACCTGCCCGAGTCGGTGTCCGTAGAGGAGGTCGACTCGGGGGTGCGGCTGCCGTTCTTCCACCGGCCGCTGAGCCGCTACGTGAACGCGCTGGCCGACCGGGGGCTCTACATCACCCGCATGGTCGAGCCCGCGCCGCCGCCCGGGTTCCTGGCGCGGGCGCCCCAGTACGTCGACGCCGCCACCATCCCCCGCCTGCTGCTGTTGCGGGTCGAGCGGCGGTGACCGCCACGCTCCGTATCATCTAGGGCAAATGGAAGAGTTCGTCGTCATCACCGGTCTGTCGGGCGCCGGTCGAAGCTTGGCGGCCGACGACCTCGAAGACCTGGGCTGGTTCGTCATCGACAACCTGCCGCCCGAGCTGGTGCCCAAGGTGGTGGAGCTGGCCCAGACCCCCGGCTCGGCCGTCAACCGCGTGGCGCTGGTGGTGGGCACGGGCCACTACCAGGACGAAATCCTGCCCACGCTGAGCTGGCTCCGGGCCACCGGGGCCCGCGTGCGGGTGGTGTTCCTGGAGGCATCGACCGACACCCTCGTGCGTCGCTACGAGTCGTCCCGGCGGCGCCACCCACTGTCCGGGGGCAGCGCCCAGTCCCACCTCGCGCCCGCGATAGAACGGGAACGCGTGCTGCTGGACCCGGTGAAGGCCGACGCCGACGTGGTCATCGACACGAGCACCCTCAACGTGCACGAGCTGCGCCGGCGCATGAACTCCCTGTTCGGCGGGGACGAGACCACGGCGACCATGCAGACCACCCTGCTGTCGTTCGGCTACAAGAACGGGCTGCCCCTGGACGCCGACCTCGTGTTCGACTGCCGCTTCCTGCCCAACCCCCACTGGGTGGACGAGCTGCGACCCCTCACCGGGCTCGACGAGCCGGTGCGCGACTACGTGCTCGGCCAGCCGGCCGCGGGACCGTTCGTCGACCACGTGGAAGCCCTGCTCACATCGCTGCTGCCCGCGTACGTGGCCGAGGGCAAGGCCTACCTGACCATCGCGCTGGGGTGCACGGGCGGGCGGCACCGCTCGGTGGCCATCGCCGAGGAGCTGGCGCGACGCCTCCGCCGCCATGTACAGCGGGTGGGCGTCGTCCACCGGGACATCGACAAGTGACGCCGGCCCGCGGGCCTCGGGTCGTGGCCCTGGGCGGAGGTCATGGGCTCGCGGCCACCATCCGGGCCGTGCGGCGCTACGCGGCGACGACCACCGCGGTGGTCGCCACGGCCGACGACGGCGGCTCGACCGGGCGGCTGCGGGCCGGCCTGGACCTGCCCGCCCCGGGCGACGTGCGCCACTGCATCGAGGCCATGGCCGGGCCGCGGGGCGGGGCGCTGGCGGGCGCGCTCGACTACCGGTTCGACGGCACCGACGTCGAGGGCCATGCCCTCGGCAACCTGCTGCTCGCGGGCCTGGTCGCGTCCCTCGGGGACTTCGAGGACGCGGTCGACGAGCTGTGCCGGCTGGTGGGCCTCGATCCCGAGCGGGGCTGGGTGGTGCCTGCCACCAGCGTGCCGGTCGTGCTGCGGGGGATCACGGCCGGGGGCGACCGGGTGAGCGGCCAGGTCGCGATCGCCCGCCGGGTCGGCATCGACCGCGTCTCGATGGACCCGCCCGACGCCCGCGCCCCCACGGCCGCGCTCGAAGCGCTCGCCGCCGCCGACCAGGTGGTCATCGGCCCCGGCTCGCTCTACACCTCGGTGCTCGCGGCGGCAGTCGTCGACGAGGTGCGCGAGGCGCTCAAGCAGGCCCGGGGCCGGCGGGTGTACGTGTGCAACGTGCGCGCCGAGGCGGGCGAGACCCGCGGCTACGACGTGGCGGCCCACGTCGCCGCACTCCGTCGCCACGGCATCGAGCCCGACGTGGTGCTGGTGCAGCGAGACGCGCTGCCCTGCGGCGACGTCGACGCCGAAGTGGTGGAAGCCGACATCGTGCGCCCGCACGGGCTGGCGCACGATCCCGGGAAGCTGGCGAAGGTCCTGCGAAGCCTGGGTCCTTGAGCAATTCCCTCCCAGTGCGAGCCGCTCTAAGGTCGCACCGGACAACCAGGTCAGCCCCGACAGGAGAGAGGCGCACGAGATGACCATCCGCGTAGGGATCAACGGTTTCGGCCGCATCGGCCGCAACTTCTTCCGGGCCGCCAGGCGGGCGGGTGCGGACATCGACTTCGTTGCCGTCAACGACCTGGGGTCGGTTGACACCATGGCCCACCTGCTCAAGTACGACTCGGTACTCGGCCAGCTCGACTACGACATCGAGGCCACGGCCGACGGCATCAAGGTGGAGGGCGACACCCTGCAAGTGCTGGCCGTGCGCGACCCCAAGGAGCTGCCCTGGTCGGACCTGGGGGTCGACGTGGTGCTCGAGTCGACCGGGCTGTTCACCAGCCGCGAGAAGGCTGCGGCCCACCTCGACGCCGGCGCGCCCTACGTCATCGTCTCGGCGCCGTCCTCGGGCGCCGACGCCACCTTCGTGGTGGGCGTCAACGATGACACCTTCGACGCCGACGCCCACAAGGTGATGTCCAACGCGTCGTGCACCACCAACTGCTTCGTCCCCATGATCAAGGTCCTCGACGACGCCTTCGGGGTCGAGCGGGGCCTGATGACCACCATCCACGCGTACACGGGCGACCAGATGCTGGTGGACGGCCCCCACAAGGACCTGCGCCGGGCCCGGGCCGCGGCCATCAACATCATCCCGACCTCGACCGGAGCGGCCCGGGCCACCGGCCTGGTGCTGGACGCCATGCAGGGCCGGCTCGACGGCCAGGCCCTCCGCGTGCCCGTGCCCGACGGCTCGCTCACCGATTTCACCGGCGTGCTCGCCCGCGACGTGACCTCGGACGAGGTCAACGACGCGTTCAAGGCGGCCGCGTCCGAGGGCCCGCTGGCGAACGTGCTCGAGTACTCCGAAGAGCCGCTCGTGTCGTCGGACATCGTGGGCTCGCCCGCCTCCTGCACGTTCGACTCCGAGCTGACGCAGTCGATCGGCAACATGGTCAAGGTTTTCGGCTGGTACGACAACGAGTGGGGCTACTCCTGCCGTCTCGTCGACCTGGTCGAGATCGTCGGCGCTGCCAACCGGCGCTGAGCCCACCGTGACCGCTGTCCCCACTCTGGAGGACCTGCCCCCGCTCGCGGGGAAGCGGGTCCTGGTGCGCGCCGACTTCAACGTCCCGCTGCGCGACGGCGAGATCGCCGACGACCTGCGCATCCGCGCCGCCCTGCCCACCCTCGAGTGGCTGCAGGCCCACGGGGCGCAGGTCACCGCCTGCACCCACCTGGGCCGGCCCAAGGGCCAGGCCGACCCCCGCTACTCGGTGGCGCCGGTGCGGGCCCGGCTGGCCGAGCTGGCGCCCGGGGTCGAGCTGCTGGAGAACCTGCGCTTCGACCCCGGCGAGGAGGCGAACGACCCCGCCTTCGTGGACCGGCTCATCGAGGGTTTCGACGCGTACGTGAACGACGCCTTCGGGGCGTCGCACCGGGCGCACGCCTCCATCGTGGGGCCGCCCCAGTTCCTGCCCTCGGCCGCGGGCCGGCTGCTGGCCCGGGAGGCCGAGGTGCTGCTGGGCCTGCGCACGAATCCCCGCCGCCCGTTCGTGGCCATCCTCGGCGGCTCCAAGGTGAGCGACAAGCTCAAGGTCATCGAGGCGCTCCTGGGCGTGGCCGACGAGCTGCTCATCGGCGGCGGCATGTGCTTCACCTTCCTGGCCGCGCGGGGTGCGTCCATTGGGGACAGCCTGTTCGAGGAGGACATGGTCGGCACCTGCCGCTCGCTGCTGGACGAGCACGGCGACCGGCTCGTCCTGCCGTCCGACATCACGGCCCTCGGCCCGGGGGGCGAGCTGATGCGGCCCGAGGCGGGCGGCGATGTCCGCCAGCTGGGCACCAACGTTCCCGCGGGCTGGAAGGGCGTCGACATCGGTCCCGGCACGGCAGCCGACTTCGGCGACCGCGTGGCGGAAGCCCGCACGGTGTTCTGGAACGGGCCCATGGGCGTGTTCGAGGACCCGCGCTTCGAGGCCGGCACCCGGGCCGTGGCCCAGGCGGTGGCCGACACGTCCGGGTTCACCGTGGTGGGCGGGGGCGACAGCGCCGCGGCCCTGGCCCAGTTCGGGCTGGCCGAGGAGGTCGACCACGTCTCCACCGGCGGCGGCGCCTCGCTGGAGCTGCTGGAGCAGGGCGACCTGCCGGGCCTGGCGGCCCTGCGGGGCGAGTGGAAGGCCTGAGCCGCATGCCGGATGCGCCCCGGAAGCCGCTGATCAGCGGCAACTGGAAGATGAACCTCAACCACTTCGAGGCCACCGCACTGGTCCAGAAGTTGAGCTACGAGCTCGGGCCCGAGGACTTCGCCTCGACCGACGTGTCGATCCATCCGCCCTTCACCGACATCCGCACGATCCAGACCTACTTCCTGGCCGAGAAGGACCCGCCCCCCATCGCCATCGGCGCCCAGAACTGCCATTGGGAGGAGAAGGGGGCCTTCACCGGCGAGGTGTCGCCGGCCATGCTGGTCAAGCTGGACGTGGCCTACGTGATCGCGGGGCATTCGGAGCGGCGGGAGCTGTTCGGCGAGACCGACGAGGACGTCAACCGCAAGGTGAAGGCCATCCTCGCCTGGGGGATGACGCCCATCATGTGCGTGGGCGAGACCCTGGACGAGCGGGAGGTGGGCACCACCGAAACCAAGGTCACGGGCCAGATCGAGGCCGGGCTCGCGGGATTGTCCGCGGACCAGGTCGGCGGCATGGTGGTGGCGTACGAGCCCATCTGGTGCATCGGCACCGGGCTCACCGCCACCCCGGAGGACGCCCAGGCCGTGTGCGCCACCATCCGGGCCCGGGTCGCCGAGCTGTGCGGGGCCGACGCCGCCGCCTCGCTGCGCATCCAGTACGGCGGCTCGGTCCGCTCCGACAACGCCGCCGACCTGATGGCGTGCCCGGACATCGACGGTGCGTTGGTGGGCGGCGCCAGCCTCGAGGCCGATGCGTTCGCGGGGATCGTTCGCTTCCGCGACCGCGCCTGAGCGCGGCCTCCTACTTTTCGACGATCGTCGAAACCGGGCGCACCGGGCGTGTGACGGTCGCCACAGCGTGCTAACACGGGGGACCGGTGGGTAGGCGTTCCGTGGGACGCCGGGACGGTGCGAATACAGGTTGTGTGACGATGTGGCGACAAGCTGATGAAACTGCCCAGGGAACCCGTGGCCTGGGCAACATGGTCGTCACCGAATCCACGTCGCGCCAGACGTTCCTGCTAAGTTCGGAATGTTCACCGGTAGCGGGTTGCGAGCTACCGGGTGCGAACACCGCAGGGAGAGTCGCCGTGACGACAGCCGTGGCTCGTTTCCCGGGGGGTAGCCGACCCGTCGGCGCGTTCCCGGTCCACTCGCCGCCCCGCCCGGTGCCCGCGGTCTTTCATGACCATCACTAGGAGGTCCTAGTAGTGAGACGACAGCGCAGGAGCTTCAAGTTCCTTGCTCTCATCCTGGGTCTCGCCCTCGTCGCCGCCGCCTGCGGTGGAGACGACGATGACGACGGCCAGGGAGCGACCGAAGAGCAGCCCTCGGGAGAAGCGGGCGGCGATCTGGTCGATCTTCAGAACTTCGCCCAGGGCGAGCCCGACCACATCGACCCCGCCTTGGCGGGCGTCCTGCAGGGCGCCCAGATCGGCGCACTGCTGTATGACGGGCTCACCGAGTTCGACTTCAGCGGTGACGAACCCGAGCTCAAGGGCCAGGTCGCCGAGAAGTGGGAGAGCGACGACGGCATAACTTGGGTCTTCACCATCAAGGACGGCCAGAAGTTCTCCGACGGCACCGACGTGCTGCCGAGCTCGTTCAAGAAGGCGTGGGACCGCGCCGCGAGTGACGAGCTGGCCTCGGAGATCAACTACCTCTACGCCCCCATCAAGGGTGCGACCGCCGTGACCGAAGGCACCGCCGACGAGATCGAGGGCGTCACCGCCGACGACGACGCGATGACCCTGACCGTCGAGCTGGAATACCCGTTCTTCGACTTCCCCGCGGTGGTCAGCCACCCGGTGTTCTCCCCGATGCCCGACGCCGCGTTCGAGCTCTCCGACCCCACGCAGTGGGAGCAGGACGTCATGGTCGGCAACGGCCCCTTCAAGCAGGACGAGCCCTGGGAGCACGAGGTCGCCATCAAGCTCGTCCGCAATGACGACTGGTCCGGCGGCATCTACGGCGAGGGCACCAAGGCCAAGCTGGACTCCGTCGACTTCCGCATCTCGGCTGACCTGGACTCCGCCTTCGCGGACTTCGAAGCCGGCAACGGCGACACCGGCTACATCCCCGCCGGCCGCTTTGCCGAAGCGACGGGGAATCCGGATTGGGGCAATGCCACCGAGGGCAACCTCGGCATCTACCACTTCGGCATCAACACGGAGTCGCAGCTCGGCGGCGACGAGAACCTGAAGCTGCGCGAAGCCATCGCCATCGGCATCGACCGCGAGGCCATCAACGAGACCGTCTACGACGGCTCCCGGCGCCTGCCGACCGGCATCACGCCGCCGGGCGTGCCCGGCTACGAGGACGGAGCGTGCGGCGACCTGTGCACCTACGACGCCGCCAAGGCCCAGGACCTGGTGGACGAGTGGAAGGCCGACGGCGGCACCCTCGACCACCCGATCAAGATCAACTTCAACACGGGCTCCGGCCACGAGGAAGTTGTCGCCATCATCCAGCAGAACCTGCAGGACATCGGGCTCGAGGCCGAGCTGGACGGGCGTGACCCGACCAACTACTTCGCCGAGATGCGCCAGGGTGCCTGCGAGCTCTGCCGGGCCGGCTGGATCTGGGATTACCCGGTCCAGGACAACGCCCTCTACGCGTTGCTCGACAGCGCCTCCATCGACGGCGACAACCTCAGCCGCTACAGCAACGCGGACGTCGACGACATGATCTCCGAGGCCCGCTCCACGGAGGACGACGGCGACCGCCAGCAGCTCTATCGGGACGCCGAGGCGCAGGCCCTGAAGGACGTCGCCTACATCCCGATCAACTGGTACAACGGCCAGATCGTCTACCCGAAGGACAAGGTGGACAACTTCGTCCAGACTCCGCTTCAGTTCGTGCTCTACGAGAACGTCACACTTGCGAGCTGACAGAGCGAACTAGTGGGCACAGGGCCCCGTCCCACCCGGGGCGGGGCCCTCGCCTCCCGCCGCCATCTACCCACAGCAGATCTCCCGGTGAGGTGACATGACCGGTTACGTCATACGTCGCCTGTTACTCGTGATCCCGGTCGTCTGGGGCGCCCTGACGATCCTGTTCATCCTCTTCTTCATCGTCCCCGGCGACCCGGTGGAGCTGATGGCGGGGGCGAGCGGCCGGGCCGTGCCGGACGCCACGCGCCAGGCCATCGAGCAACAGTTCGGGTTGGACGACCCGATCATCGTCCAGTACGGCAACTTCTGGAAGCGCACACTGACCGGCGACCTGGGCACGTCCTATGCCTCCCGCCGACCGGTGGCCGACATCCTCAAGGAGACGTTCCCGAACAGCCTGCGGCTGGCCATCTGGGCCATCATCATCGAGACGGTGGTCGGCATCTCCGTCGGGGTGCTCTCCGCGATAAGGAGGTACTCGCTCGCCGACAACGTGACGACGGTGATCACGGCGTTAGCCGCGTCCATACCCGTGTTCGTGCTGGGCTTCATCTTCCAACAGGTGTTCGGAGTGTTCCCCAATGAGCAGGGCTGGCCCGAGTGGGCCCGGTTGCCGGTCCAGGGCACCCCCGAGCACTGGAACTTCTTCCTTTTCCCCAGCGACTGGCAATACCTCATCCTGCCCATGATCGTGCTGGCCTCGGTCGGCACCGCCCTGGTCGCCCGCATGACCCGCACCACCATGCTGGAGGTCAGCCGGGCCGACTACATGCGCACCGCCCGGGCCAAGGGCGTCAAGGAGCGCCAGGTGGTGCTGCGCCACGGCCTGCGCAACGCGCTCATCCCGGTCGTCACCCTGATCGGCCTCGATCTGGCGAACCTCATCGGCGCCGCCATCATCACCGAGACCGTCTTCAACTGGCGGGGCATGGGCCGCCAGATCGCCACCTCCATCTTCCGCCGCGACGCGCCGGTCGTGCTCGGCCTGACGCTGGTGCTGGTGGTGGCGTACGTGCTCATCAACCTGTTGGTCGATCTGAGCTATGGCTTCTTCGACCCCCGGGTACGTATCGGCAAGGAGAAGTCCTGATGGCCATCAGCGTCCCGGACCGATCGCTGGCCGAGGAACACATCGGCGGTGCCCCTTCCACGGATGAGACCGACTACAGCGTCGCGCCCGCCACCCCCAAGGGTGACGTCTGGCGGCGCTTCAGGCGGAACCGGCTGGCGATGATCGGCCTGGTGGTGATCGTGCTGATCGTGCTGGCCGCGATTTTCGCCGACTTCCTCACCACCGGGCAGCCTGGCAAGGTCAATCCGGGCGACGCGAACCAGCGCCTGTTCAGCCCCGGCCACCCCTTGGGGACCGACCGGGTGGGACGCGACCTGTACACCGACGTGCTCTACGGCGCCCGGGTGTCGCTGCGCATCGGCCTGTTCGCGGGGCTGATCGCGGCCAGCATCGGCATCGTCGTGGGCGCGATCTCGGCCTTCTACGGTCGCTGGATCGACACCTCGATCATGCGCTTCACCGACATCCTGCTGTCGCTGCCGTACATCCTCATCGCCCTCGCCATCATCACCGTGGTGGGCCCGGGTGAGCGCACGGTGATCCTGGTGCTGGGGCTCTTGGGCTGGATGGCCATCGCCCGCGTGCTGCGGGCGTCGATCCTGCAGGTCAAGGAGAGCGAGTACGTCGAGGCGGCCCGGGCGGTGGGCGCCAGCAACCGCCGGATCATCTTCCGCCACATCCTGCCCAACACCATCCAGCCGGTGATCGTGTACACCACGCTGTTCATCGGTGCGGCGGTGCTGTCGGAGGCGGCGCTGTCGTTCCTCGGCGTGGGCGTGCAGCGCCCGACGCCGGCCTGGGGGCTGATGGTCGCCGAGGGCCGCCGCTCGCTCGCCAACTACCCGCACATGCTGTTCGTGCCCGCCATCGCGCTGTCGATCCTGGTCACGGCGGCGGTGTTCGTCGGCGATGGCCTGCGTGACGCCCTCGACCCGAAGCTGAAGTGATGGAACCGCTCCTCATCGTCGACGACCTCCACACCGGGTTCCACACCGACGGCGGCTACGTGCAGGCGGTAGACGGCATCTCCTACGAGATCTATCCGGGCGAGACGTTCGCCATCGTCGGCGAGTCCGGCTCGGGCAAGTCGGTGAGCGCCCTCACGATCATGGGCCTCATCAACGTCCCGCCCGGCGAGATCAAGGCCGGCCGCATCGAGTGGAAGGGCCGGGACCTGCTCACGCTGCCCGAGGACGAGCGGCGGGCCATCCGGGGCAAGGAGATCGCCATGATCTTCCAGGACCCCATGACCTCGCTCAACCCGGTGCACACCATCGGTCGCCAGATCGGCGAGATGTCGCGGACCCACGAGGGCACCAGCAAGAAGGAGGCCCGCCAGAAGGCCGTCGACCTGCTCGACCTGGTGGGCATCCCCCAGCCCGACATCAGGGTGGACAACTACCCGCACGAGTTCTCGGGCGGCATGCGACAGCGGGCCATGATCGCCATGGCCATCGCCTGCAAGCCCAGCCTGCTCATCGCGGACGAGCCCACGACCGCGCTGGACGTGACGGTGCAGGCCCAAGTGCTCGAGGTGATCCACAACATCCGCGACGAGATCGATTCGGCCGTGATGCTCATCACCCACGATCTCGGCGTGGTGGCGGGCATGGCCGACCGGGTGATGGTCATGTACGCCGGCCGCCAGGCCGAGCTGGGCACCGCCGACGAGGTGTTCTACGAGCCCCGCCACCCGTACACGCTGGGGCTGCTGGCGTCGCTGCCCCGGGTCGACGAGGCCGGCGTGGAGCGGCTGGTACCGATCATCGGGCACCCGCCGTCGCTGATCAACAAGCCGTCCGGCTGCGTGTTCCATCCCCGTTGCCCCTTCGTCCAGGACATGTGCATCTCCGAAGTGCCCGAGCTGCGGGTCGTCGAAGGCGACGCCCACATGTCGGCCTGCCACTATGCGGAGACGCTGCGGGACGTGAGCCGGAGCGACCTGGCGGCCACGGTCGAGGAGCTCGAGGAGCTGGCATGACCGCAACCGAGGACACCGCCGCGGGCGCCGCGGACGCCACCACGGGCGACACACCGGCCGACGACACCACGGACGAGACGCCCACCCCCGAAGATGCCGCCGCGCCGGTCGACCGGTCGGACGGGGACGGCCCCGAGGTCGTGCTGGAGGCCCGCCACCTGGTCAAGAACTTCCCCATCCACGGGGGCGTGCTCCAGCGGGTGCACGCCTACGTGCAGGCCGTCAGCGACGTCAGCTTCACGCTGACGAGGGGCGAGACCTTGGGCCTCGTGGGCGAGTCGGGCTGCGGCAAGTCCACGACGGGGCGCATGCTGCTCAACCTCATCCGGCCCACGTCGGGCGAGGTGCTGTTCCGGGGCCAGGACATCACCGAACTGTCCGCGAAGGAGATGCGCAAGCTCCGCCAGGAGCTGCAGATCGTGTTCCAGGACCCGTACGCCTCGCTCAACCCCCGCATGACGGTCGAGGCCACCCTGTCCGAGCCGCTGCGGATCCACGACAAGTGGGACTCCGACGGCTCCGACACCATCCGTGAGCTGCTGGAGCGGGTCGGCCTGGCCAACGAGCACAAGCGGCGCTACCCGCACGAGTTCTCGGGCGGTCAGCGCCAGCGCATCGGCATCGCCCGGGCGCTGGCCCTCCGGCCGTCGGTGATCGTGCTGGACGAGCCGGTGTCGGCTCTCGACGTCAGCATCCAGGCCGGCGTCGTCAACCTGCTGACCGACCTCCAGGAGGAGATGAACCTGTCCTATGTGTTCATCGCCCACGACCTGTCGGTGGTCCGCCACATCAGCGACCGCGTGGCCGTGATGTACCTGGGCAAGATCGTCGAGCTCGGCAACCGCATCCAGGTCTACGAGTCCTCCGGCCACCCCTACACGCAGGCGCTGCTGTCGGCCGTGCCGCTGCCCGACCCCAAGCGAGAGCGCGAGCGCGAGCGGATCATCCTCACCGGCGACGTCCCCAGCCCGGTCGACCCCCCGTCCGGCTGCCGCTTCCGCACCCGGTGCTGGCACAAGCAGGACCTCGACGTCGCGGGCGTGGACACCAGCGTGTGCGAGGAGGAGGAGCCGCTGCTGCAGATCCGGCCGTCGGGGGGCGTCGACCATCCGGTGGCGTGCCATTTCGCCGAGCAACGCACCGTCGTCTGACCGGTCCGCTCCGCTGCGGGGTCGACCGCGCACAGCGCGGATCGACCACGCGTTCGTTCTGACCATGCAAGAATCACCCAGCGTCGCCTGACATCGATCGTCAGATCGCGTCTCCCACGGCGACCACGACAGCATCCCAGGGGGAAGCAGTATGAGACACCAACGGTTCCGTTGGCTCGCCGCGCTCCTCGCGCTCGGCCTCGTGGCCGCGGCGTGCGGTGGTGACGATGACGACGACGCCGCCGACGACGGGGACACGCAGGCGAGCACCTTCGAGGGCCTGTCCTACGACGAGAGCGCTTCGTGCGGCACCGACGCCTACGCGGGCAACATCGCCAAGCTCGAGGCGGTCGACGAGCTGACCGTGAAGTTCACTCTGTGCAACGCAGACGTCGCCTTCCCGGCCAAGGTGGCGTTCTCGGCGGTGGGCATCTTCTCGACCGAGCAGCTCGACGACACCGGCGGGGCGCCCATCGATAACCCGATCGGCACCGGCCCCTACAAGCTCGAGCAGTGGGAGCGGGGCAACCAGATCGTGCTGACCGCCAACGAGGACTACTGGGGCGACCCGCCGCCCACGCAGACGGTGGTCTTCCGCTGGGGTGAGGAATCGGCCCAGCGCCTGGTCGAGCTCCAGTCCGGCAGCGTCGACGGCATCGACAACGTCGGCACCGAGGACTTCGGCACGGTGGAGGACGACTCCAACCTCCAGCTCATCGAGCGCGACCCGCTCAACGTCTTCTACCTCGGCTTCAACGTCGACAAGCCGCCGTTCGACAACGAGAAGCTGCGCCAGGCGATCGGCTACGCCATCGACAAGGACCGCATCGTCGACAACTTCTACCCGCAGGGCTCGCTGGTGGCGGACCAGTTCGTGCCGCCCGGCATCCCCAGCTACCAGGACGGGGCCGACGGCTACACCTACGACCCCGACATGGCCCGCAGCCTGCTGACCGAGGCCGGCTACCCGAACGGCGTCGACCTCGGCGCGCTGAGCTACCGGGCCGCGGTGCGCGGCTACCTGCCCCAGCCGCCGCAGGTCGCGAGCGACATCCGTGACCAGCTCGCCCAGGTCGGCATCACCGTCGCCCTGGACCAGCAGGAGGACGGGGCGTTCATCGACAACGCCAACGCCGGCAACCTCGGCTTCTACATGCTGGGTTGGGGCGCCGACTTCCCGGACGCCACCAACTTCTGGGACTTCCACTTCGGTGAGGGCGCATCGCCGCAGTTCGGCACCGGGTTCCCCGAGTTGCACGACGTGCTCAGCGAGGCCGGGTCCACCACCGACGAGGACGCCCGCAACGAGCTCTACAACCAGGCCAACGAGATGCTGAAGGAGCACGCCCAGGCGCTGCCCATCGCCTACGGCGGCTCGGCGGTGGCGTTCAAGGCCTCGGTCGACGGTGCTCACGCCAGCCCGCTGTCCAACGAGCAGTTCGCGGCCATGTCCATCGAGGGCCAGGACCAGCTGGTCTGGATGCAGAACGCCGAGCCGTCCGGTCTCTACTGCGCGGACGAGACCGATGGCGAGGCCCTGCGGGTCTGCGAGCAGATCAACGAGTCGCTGCTCGCCTACGAGGTGGGCGGCACCGAGACGGTCCCGGCGCTGGCCACCGACTATGAGTCCAACGACGACCTGACCGAGTGGACCTTCACCCTGCGTGAGGGCGTCAAGTTCCACGACGGCAGCGCGTTCGACGCCGACGACGTGGTCAAGAGCTACCGGGTGCAGTGGGACGCCGCGGACCCGCTGCACGTCGGCCGGGAGGGCCTCTTCACCTACTGGGGGGCCCTGTTCGGAGGCTTCCTCAACCCACCTCCTGAGGAGGGCTGAGTAGGGTTCGGCCAGATGCGGGGGCCGGTGACCCACCGGCCCCCGCGGCCACGGCTATCCCATGTTGCGCTTCATCCTTCGCCGACTCGTCAGCGCCATCCCGGTCCTGTTCGGCATCCTGCTGGCCACGTTCGTCCTCGCCCGGATCATCCCGGGTGACCCGTGCCAGGCCGCCCTCCAGGAGCGGGCCACGCCCGAGGCCTGCGCCGACTTCAACGAGCGCTACGGCTTCAACGACCCGATCATCGTGCAGTTCGTGCACTATGCCGGCGACGTCTTCTCCGGTGACCTGGGCGACTCCATCCGCCTGCGCCAGCCCGTGACCGACCTGCTGATCGAGCGCCTGCCGGTCACGCTCCAGCTGTCGGCGGCGGCACTGTTCATCGCGGTCGTGGTGGGTGTGCCGCTCGGCGTGCTGGCCGGCTCGCGTCACAACTCCAAGACCGACGTGGCCACGGTGGTGGGCGCCAACCTGGGCGTGTCCATCCCCGTGTTCGTGCTCGGCCTGATCCTGCAGTACATCTTCGCCAAGCAGCTGGCCGGTACCTTCCTGGCGTTACCGGCCTCGGGCCAGCTCACCGCGGGGGTGATCCCCGACCCCTTCTACGAGGTGTGGGGCCTGCCCGAGAACCCGGTGTTCCAGTTCATCTCCAACATCGACACCGTCAACGCCATCCTGATCTGGCGCTGGGACATCTTCTGGGACGCGGTGCGACACCTGATCCTGCCCGCGATCGCCCTCTCCACCATCGCCATGGCGGTGATCGCCCGTATGACACGGTCCAGCCTGCTGGACGTGCTGGGGCTCGACTACGTGCGTACGGCGCGGGCCAAGGGCCTGCGGGAGCGGCTGGTGATCGGCCGCCACGCCCTTCGCAACTCGATGCTGCCGGTGGTCACGGTCATCGGCCTGTCGCTGGGCACGCTGCTGGGCGGGGCAATCCTCACCGAGACGATCTTCAACATCACCGGGGTGGGCAAGACGCTGTTCGACGCCATCTCGGGGCGGGACTACTTCGTGATCCAGGGCTTCACCCTGGTGGTGGCCGTGGCCTTCGTGATCATCAACCTGCTGACCGACATCCTCTACGGGGTGCTCGACCCCAAGGTCCGGGTGGGCTGACGTGGCCATCGAGGAGATCCCCCTCAGCGAGGCCAAGGTCGTCGAGGCCGCCCCCGGCCGCCGGGAGCGGGGCCTGTGGCGCGACGCCATGCGGGAGACGTTCCGCAAGCGCTCGGCCCGCCTGGGGGTGGCGATCCTCGGGCTGCTGGTGTTCATCGCCGTCTTCGCCCCGCTGCTGGCGCCCTACGGCGAGCTGGAGGTGCTGATCTCCTCCGAGGGGCTGCGGCCCCGGGCCGAGCCCTGCATCCACGTGAGCGTGGAGTGGATCCCCGAGGTCCCGGTGCTCAAGCAGGCCAAGTCCTTCCTCGAGTCCAACGGGTTCTCGTGCCCGAGCGACCAGCCCCAGCACCTGATGGGACTGGACGGCAACGGCCGGGACGAGTTCAGCCGCGTCCTCTACGGCGCCCGGGTGTCGCTGGTGGCGGGCGTGGCCGCGGTGTCGTTCGCCGTGCTCATCGGCACGTTCGCCGGCCTGGTGTCGGGCTTCATCGGGGGTCGCTTCGACAACGGTGTCATGCGGGTGATGGACGTGATGCTGGCGTTCCCCGCCCTGCTGCTGGCCATCGCCATCGTGACGGCCCGGGGGCCGGGGCTGTTCAACGCGGTCATCGCCGTGTCGATAGTGACCATCCCGGTCTACGCCCGCGTGGTCCGCTCGCGGGTGATCTCCGTGCGCGAGCAGGACTTCGTGACCGCGGACATGGCGCTGGGCGTGCGGCGGCGCCGCATCCTGTCCCACCGGGTGCTGCCCAACTCGCTGACCCCGCTGGTGGTGCTGGCCACCCTCGGCATCGCCACCGCCGTGCTGGAGCTGGCGGCCCTGTCGTTCGTGGGCCTGGGCGGCGACCCCGACCGGGCCGAGTGGGGCCGCATGCTGGCGCTGGAGCGCAACCAGCTCTTCACCTCGCCCCACCTGGTCTTCTACCCGGGCCTGTTCATCATGCTGAACGTGCTGGCCTTCAACCTCATCGGCGACGGCCTGCGCGACGCCCTCGACCCGAGGCTGAACAAGTGAGCGACGCGGTCGACGCCATCGCGCCTGAGCCCCGGGACGAGCCGGGCGAGCCGCTGCTGGAGGTAGGCGGCCTGCGCACGTGGTTCTTCACCGCCGACGGGGTGGTCAAGGCCGTCGACGGCGTGGACCTCACCGTGCAGAAGGGCGAGGTGCTGGGCCTGGTGGGGGAGTCGGGCTCGGGCAAGAGCGTGACGTTCCTGTCGGTCATGGGCCTGGTCGACCAGCCCGGCCGGGTGGTCGACGGCCGCGTCACCTTCGACGGCCAGGACCTGCGGGCCGCCTCCCGTGACCAGCTGCGGGCGCTGCGGGGCAGCCGCATCGCCATGATCTTCCAGCAGCCCATCTCGTCGCTGAACCCCGCCTACCGGGTCGGCTTCCAGATCTCGGAGGTCTACGAGGTCCACGAGGGCGCCAAGCGGGAGGTGGGCTGGGAGCGGGCCCAGCAGATGCTGGCCAAGGTGGGCATCCCCGACGCCAAGGAGCGGTCACGGGCTTACCCTCACGAGATCTCCGGCGGCCAGGCGCAGCGGGTCATGATCGCGATGGCCCTGGCCGGCAACCCCGACCTGCTGATCGCGGACGAGCCCACCACCGCTCTCGACGTCACCATCCAGGCGCAGATCCTCGACCTCATGCGGGAGATCCAGGCCGAGGTGGGCATGGCCATCGTGCTCATCACCCACGACCTGGGCATCGTGGCCGAGCTGTGCGACCGGGTGGCGGTCATGTACGCGGGCCAGATCGTGGAGGAGGCCACCACCCGCACCCTGTTCCGCGACCCCCGCCACCCCTACACCCAGGGCCTCATCGGCTCGGTGCCGGTCATCGGCCAGCGGCGGGACCGGCTCGACGTGATCCCCGGCCGCGTGCCCAACCTGGTGGACCTGCCGGGGGGCTGCCGCTTCGCCCCCCGGTGCCGCGCCCGCGAGGAACTGGGCCTGACCCGCTGCACGGAGGCGCTGCCGGCGCTCGTCGAGGTGGCACCGGGGCACAAGGTGCGCTGCTTCATCCACAGCGACGCCGAGGAGGAGGCGGTCGAGGTGGCCGTGGAGGTCGGACGCCGGTGACGGCGACCGAGGTGTCGCACGCCCCGCGGGACGCCGAGCGGCCGCCGCTGCTGTCGGCCCGGGGCGTGGTCAAGACCTTCGACGTGCGCGGCGGCGTGTTCGGCCGGGCCGTGGGCCAGGTGCGGGCGGTGGACGGGGTCGACCTCGACATCTTCCCGGGCGAGACGCTCGGCCTGGTGGGGGAGTCGGGCTGCGGCAAGTCCACCCTGGGCCGGGTGCTGTTGGGCCTGCTGGCCGCGGACGAGGGCACGGTCACCTTCGACGGGCGCGACGTGGTGGGGGCCAAGGGCCGTGACCTCCAGGCGCTTCGCCGCGAGATGCAGATCGTGTTCCAGGACCCGTTCTCGTCGCTCGACCCCCGTGCCACCATCGGCGACTCCATCGCCGAGGGCCTGCGGGCCCAGGGCGTGGCAGCCGCGGCCCGGCGGGACCGGGTGGCCGAGGTGCTCGACCTGGTGGGCCTGGAGTCGTACCACGCCCGCCGCTACCCCCATCAGTTCTCGGGTGGCCAGCGCCAGCGGGTGGGCATCGCCCGGGCGCTGGCGGTCCGGCCCCGCTTCCTCGTGGCCGACGAGCCGGTCTCCGCGCTCGACGTGTCGATCCAGTCGCAGATCCTCAACCTGCTGAGCGACCTGCAGGCCCGGCTCGACTTCACGCTGCTGTTCGTGGCCCACGACCTGGCCGTGGTGGAGCACCTGTGCAACCGGGTGGCGGTCATGTACCTGGGCCGCATCGCCGAGATCGGCACCCGGGACCGGGTGTTCGGCACCCCCGTGCACCCCTACACCGAGGCGTTGCTGTCGGCCATCCCGGTGGCCGACCCGGAGGCCCCCCGCACTCGCCACCGGCTCAAGGGCGAGCTGCCCAGCCCGCTCCACCCCCCGGGGGGCTGCTCGTTCCACACCCGCTGCCCGATCGCGGTCAATGGCGTGTGCGACGAGGAGGTGCCCCGGCTCCTCCCCGAAGCCCTCGACCCCGAGCACTTCGCCTCGTGCCACCTCCGCACCGGCGACCATCAAGACCTGGATCGTCCGGGCAGATCTGCGTAGGCCGATCGGCGCCGCTAGGCTGACCGGCCGGTCAACCCTGCAGGAGACTTGACGACCGTGATCACCGCCATCACCGCTGTCCTCAACGTGACCGCTTCGCTCATCATGATCGTCCTGGTGCTGCTGCACAGCGGCAAGGGCGGTGGCCTGTCCGACATGTTCGGCGGCGGCATGGGCGCCAGCGCCATGGGGTCCACGGTCATGGAGCGCAACCTGGACCGCATCACGGTGGTGGTGGCCCTGGTCTGGGGCTTCACCGTGGTGGCCCTGTCGCTCATGCTCGGCTAGCCCCGAGCCATGAGCATCCTCGGCAACCGGGTCCTGCGGATCGAGGACACGCGCCTGCTGACCGAGGGCGGTCGCTACGTGGCCGACCTGCAGGATCCGCGGCTCGACGGCGCGGTGCACGCCACCTACGTGCGCGCCACCCTCGCCCACGCAGAGATCACCGGGATCGACGTGTCCGACGCCCTGGACGCGCCGGGCGTGGTGGCCGTCGTCACCGGGGCCGACGTCGACCTGAGGCCGATCCCCGGCCAGGCCAACCGGGACATGGCCCGCCCGCTGCTGGCCCGCGACCGGGTCCGGTTCGTGGGCGAGCCGGTTGCCGCCGTGCTGACCGAGACCCCCGAGCAGGGCGCGGACGCCGCCGAGTTGGTGGCCGTCGACTACGAGCCGCTGCCCGCGGTGGTCGATCCCTTCATCGCCGCCGACGGCGAGGTGCTGCTGTTCCCCGAGTTGGGCACCAACCAGGTGCTGGGCTTCGGCCACGCGCCGCCCGAGGGTGAGGGGCCCGAGGCGTGCGAAGTCTGGGTCCGCCAAGCCATCGTCAACCAGCGGGTGGCCCCGTGCCCGCTCGTGGTCCGGTCCTCGGCCGCCGCATGGGTCGACGGCCGGTTGATCTACTGGTGCTCGACCCAGAGCGCCCACGGCGTACGGGACCAGCTGGTCGCCACCTATGGGCTCGACGCGGACCAGGTGCGGGTCATCGCGCCCGACGTGGGCGGCGGGTTCGGGGCCAAGGCCTCCTGCCACCCGGAGGACGTGCTGCTGGGCTGGCTGGCCCGCCAGTGCGGCCGGCCGGTGCGCTGGGTCGAGACCCGCAGCGAGAACATGCTGGCCATGGTGCACGGGCGGGCCCAGTACCAGGAGATCACCGTCGGCGGTCGGCGGGACGGCACCATCGAGGCGTACCACCTGGCCATCACCCAGGATGCCGGCGCTTATCCGGCCCTCGGGGCCTTGCTGCCCGGCCTCACCCGCATGATGGCGGCGGGGACCTACGGCATCCCCGAGGTGACCTGCGAGGTCCGGTCCGTCGTCACCAACTCCGTGCCCACGGGGGCGTACCGGGGCGCGGGCCGGCCCGAGGCCACCGCCGCCGTGGAGCGGGCCGTCGACCTGTTCGCGGCCGAGGTCGGCCTCGACCCCGCCGAGGTGCGCCGGCGCAACCTGCTGCCCCCGTTCGACGAGCCCCACGCGATGCCCACTGGCGTCAGCTACGACTGCGGCGACTACCTCGGCACGCTGGAGGCCGCACTCGGCGCGGCCGGCTACGACGACCTGCGGGCCGAGCAGCGGCGGCGCCGCGAGACGGGTGAGCGGATGGCGCTGGGCATCGGCCTGTCCACCTACGTCGAGATCACCGGCGGCCCGGTGGCCGGCTCGGAGTTCGGTCGGGTCGAGGTCCATCCCCGGGAGGACGGCGACGGCGTCGACGTGGTCGTCTACACCGGCAGCTCGCCCCACGGCCAGGGCCTGGCCACCGCCTTCTCCATGCTGGCGTCCGACCAGCTGGGCGTGCCCCTGGAGCGCGTCCGGGTGCTTCATGGCGACACCGACCACGTGGCCCGGGGCGGGGGCACGATGGGGTCGCGCTCGCTCCAGCTGGGAGGCTCGGCGGTGCGGGCCGCGGCTGTGGAGGTCGTGGAGGAGGCCCGGCGCCGGGCGTCCGACCTGCTGGAGGCGCCGGCCGAGGACGTGGTGCTCGACACTGCCCGGGGCGTGTTCCACGTGGTGGGCACGCCGACGGTGGCCCGCTCGTGGGCCGAGGTGGCCGCCGCGGGTGACGGCCTGGCCGCCGACGCGGACTTCAACGCCCAGCAGCCGACCTACCCGTCGGGCACGCACGTGGCGGTGGTCGAGGTCGACACGGAGACCGGCGAGGCCCGCTTGCTGCGGCTGGTGGCGTGCGACGACGCGGGCCGGGTGCTCAACCCGCTGCTGGCCGAGGGCCAGCGCCACGGCGGGCTCGCCCAGGGCGCGGCCCAGGCGCTGTTCGAGGAAGTGGCCTTCGATGCCGACGGCAACCCGCTGACCACCAACTTCGCCGACTACGCCTTCCCCTCGGCGGCCGAGCTGCCGTCGTTCGAGCTGGTCGACTTCGCCACCCCCACCTGGGTCAACCCACTCGGGGCGAAGGGCATCGGCGAGTCCGGCACCATCGGCTCGACCCCCGCGGTGCAGAACGCGGTATGTGACGCTCTGGCCCATCTGGGTGTGCGCCACGTGGACATGCCGTGCACGCCCGAGCGGGTCTGGCGCGCGATTCAGTCCTCCTCCGCCTGAATTCACGATTCGGCAAGCACACCGCTCGCAGAGCGGGCAGGATGACGGTCGTCACAGCCGGAGTCAGGCTTACACGGGAGGGGTCACGGTGAGAATCACCCTGTCCGTCAACGGCGAGGAACGGTCCTCCGAGATCGAGCCTCGCCGGCTGCTCGTCCACTACCTCCGAGACGACCTGGGTCTCACCGGCACGAACGTCGGGTGCGACACGTCGTCGTGCGGGGCGTGCACCGTCCTGCTCGACGGCGAGTCGGTCAAGTCGTGCACGATGCTGGCGGTCCAGGCCGACGGGCGCGAGGTCACCACCATCGAGGGCTTGGCTGCCACCGCCGGCGCCAGCAACGGTGACGCCACGTTGCATCCCATGCAGCAGGCCTTCCACACCGAGCACGGCCTGCAATGCGGCTTCTGCACGCCGGGCATGGTCATGGCCGCGGTGTCGCTGCT
>Ga0209814_10000092_pt1 | contig 23098 bp, 25 predicted proteins | sample SoiMetdeltSBSDD1_FD_187597 | JGI IMG/M metagenome (GOLD analysis project Ga0209814, IMG submission 187597) | Bulk soil microbial communities from a Populus tree surrounding site in Tennessee, USA - Soil MetaG P. deltoides SBSDD1 (SPAdes) (version 2) | ecosystem: Environmental > Terrestrial >... | reverse complement strand
TGCCGAACGCCAGCCGACGTCGCACGGCGATCCGGCGACCCTCTGCCGTCAGCCGATCGGAACGTTCGGCACGCGCGCCAGCGCCGCCGCCTCCCGCTCGGGGTCGAACTCCACCTCGGGCAGGCGGTCGTTCAGGTAGTCGTCGTACGCCTGCATGTCGAAATGACCGTGGCCGGACAGCCCCAGCAGGATCACGCGCTCGCGACCCTCCTCTCGAGCCGCGATCGCCTCGTTCACCGCGCCCCGGATCGCGTGGGCGGACTCGGGCGCCGGGATGATGCCCTGGGTCTTGGCGAACTGCACGGCCGCCTCGAACACCTCGTTCTGTGAGTACGCGGCCGCCTCCATGTACCCGTCGCGGACGAGCAGCGACAGCGAGGGGGCGTCGCCGTGGTACCGGAGGCCCCCCGCGTGCACCGGCGCCGGCACGAAATCGTGTCCGAGCGTGTACATCGGCAGCAGCGGCGTCAGCTGTGCCGTGTCGCCGAAGTCGTAGGCGAACCGGCCCTTCGTAAGCGTCGGACACGCGGCCGGCTCGGTCGCGAGGAACCGCATGTCGGGCGTGTCGCCGCGAAGGCGCCCCGCCATGAACGGATAGGCGAGCCCGCCGTAGTTCGAGCCGCCGCCCACGCACCCCACGACGACATCGGGCACCTCGCCCGCGAGCTCCATCTGACGCCTGGCCTCCAGGCCCACGACGCTCTGGTGGAGCAGGACGTGGTTCAGGCACGAGCCGATCGAGTAGTTCGTGTCCTCGTTGGTGGCGGCGACCTCGATCGCCTCGCTGATCGCGATCCCCAGCGATCCGGTCGATTCGGGATCCGCCTCGAGCACCTTCTTGCCCGCCTGGGTCGTCGAGGTCGGGGACGGCCGCACCTCGGCGCCGAACGTCTCCATGAAGATGCGCCGGTACGGCTTCTGCTCGAAGGAGGCCCTGACCATGAACACCAGGCACTCGAGGCCGAACATGCTCGCGGCCATCGAGAGCGCGGAACCCCACTGCCCTGCCCCGGTCTCGGTGGAGACGCGCTTCACGCCCGCCTGCTTGTTGTAAAAGGCCTGCGCGATCGCGGTGTTGGGCTTGTGCGACCCGGCCGGCGAGGTGCCCTCGTACTTGAAGTAGATCCGGGCAGGCGTGTCAAGGTCGCGTTCGAGGCGCGTCGCGCGGTGCAGGGGAGTCGGCCGCCACAGCCGATAGACGTCGAGGACCTCCCCCGGGACGTCGATCCACTCCTCGGTCGAGACCTCCTGCAGGATCAGCGCCTCGGGGAAAAGCGGCGCGAGAAGGTCCGGGGTCACCGGTTCCTTCGTGCCCGGGTGCAGGGGCGGCAGCAGCTGGATGCCGGCCTGGGCCATCACCGGAAGCAGGTTCTGCCAAGCGGTCGGGATGTCGTCGGGGGCCAGATCAAAACGCGTGCGTTCGGACACGGCGACCTCCGGGTTCGGGGGGGCGAAGCCTATCCCGTCGCGGCGTTCAGCGACTAGGGGTCCTCGAGCGGGACCTTCGCCGAGCTGCTAATCGACTGCGAGAAGGACCGGACGCTCCTGGCGGTGCCTGTCGGAATACTGCCCGCGAGACGGACCAGTAGGCTCGGCTTCACCGTTCAGGAGCGTGAGCGACGGCATCGCGCACAATGTGGGCCGCGTGCACGTCCGTGAGCTTTGCCTTCGCGGTCGGCGGATATCCGCACGTAGACGGCTGCGTCCTTCATCCTGGCCTCCTCGGCTCTGCTACGCGCGAGGATGCCTTACCGTGCGGTCTGGTCCAGGACCATGTCACGTCCTGCTTCCGCTTCAAGGAACTGCTTGCAGGCTAGCTCGGACGAGCCTCTTTGCCGCGCGTCAATTCCCGGTCGAGCTCGATCGCCCGCTCCTCGTGGTCGTGGCCGGCGCTGAAGATCGCCATCCAGTTGTCGTTGCTCATCTCGCGCAGCTGCTCCTCGGTCTGGCTCTCGACCCAGGACAGGAACAGCTTGAGGGAGTGGGTCGCGTTCTTCAGCTGCTCCAGCGCATCTGGCAGGTCCATCCTTTTCCTCCCCTCGGACGGAGCGAGGCCCAAGCCTAACGCCTGGTCCCGCTACCGAGGAGGACCCCTCCCGATCCCGAGCTCGCGGTAGATCTCCCGGAACAGCCTTCGAGAGCTCAACTTGTTGTCCACCCATGCGACGAGCCCGACGGCGATCGCGAACGCCAGCACGTACCCAAGCAGCAGGACGAGGCTCCCCGCGATGCTCCACGACGTCGCGTTCGACATCTCGGGCGGGATGCCGGCACCGGCCCCGATGATCCCTAGCACCAGAACGACGCTCCCTCGGTCGATGCTCTAGCTCGCGGCGCTCGCCGCCTCCTTGGCCTTCTCGACACTCTCGCGGTCGACCTGCTCCTTGTCGATCTTCTCGGCCTTGGCGAGCGCCTTCTCGACCTGCGCCACCCAGACCTCGTCGAAGACGGCGACGATGCCGGAGGAGTCGGGCGGCAGGACGTCCTCGAGCTCCTTCTTGATCTCGTGTTCGCGGTGGTGGGACGTGAGTCCGCCGATCCCCGCGCCGGCCGCGCCGCCGACCACGGTGGCCGCGATCACCCCGGCCGGGAAGATCACACCGAGGATGAAACCGCCGAGCGCGCCCACCACGCCACCCTTCGCGACCTCGTGGGCGTTCTCCTTCACGGTGAGCTTGCCCTCGGCGTCGCGGCTCACGAGCACGGCGACCTCTACGAAGATCACACCGTCCTTGACCAGCTCCTTGAGCGCGTCGAAGTCCTCCTGCGCGGCGTCGGCATCGCCGTACGCTGCGATGTACAGGTCGACCGGGACATCCGAGTCCTTCGCCATGGAACCCTCCTTAGGGCTGGGGGGACGTTTTCGGCTCCGGAGTCTACGCGCGTGCTCGCCCGCGCGCGGTCTCGCCGGGACGCCCGTCCTCGCGCCGTGCGAGGATAATCACGGGCATGAGCTCGCGCGAGGAGCGGATGGCCCTGAACGAGGCGGCCTCCAGGGAGATCAACGAGGAGATCGAGCAGGCCCACCAGGACGATCCGCCGGGTCGGCGGATGAAGATCGCTTGTGAGTGCGCCCTCAAGACCTGCAACGAGGTCATCGAGATCACGATGGCGGAGTACCAGGACGTCCGGAGCGACCCCCGCCAGTTCGCGATCGTCCCCGACCATTTCATCGGGGACATCGAGCGGATCGTCTTCGAGAACGACCGCTTCGCCGTCGTGGCCAAGCGCGCCGGCACCCCGGCCGACGTGGTGACCGAGACCGACCCCCGAAGCTAGCCCGCCGTGGCATGAGTTCCTACGACGTCGGGGTGATCGGCGCCGGCGTGCACGGCGCGAGCGTGGCGTTCCACCTCGCGAACCGCGGCGTCCGAACGGCCGTCATCGAGCGGACGGCGCCGGCGGGTGGGCCGACCGGGCGTTCGAGCGCGATCGTTCGCGCCTACTACACGAACGCATTCCTGGCCCGGGTGGCACGCGACTCGATCGCGATGTTCCGCGACTTCGAGCAGCACACGGGGCGGGACGCGGGGTTCCGCGAGACCGGCCTGCTGGTGCTGCACCCGCCCGAGGACGAGGCGACCGTGCGCGAGGTCGTGCCGCGCCTGAATGACCAGGGCATCCCGACCGACCTCCTCGAACCGCAGCAGGTGGTGGCGGAGTGGCCCGCGTTCGACCTCGACGGGATCGCGATCGCGGCGTTCGAGCGCGACGCGGGGTACGCCGATCCGGTGCTCACGACGCAGGGCCTGCTCGAACGCGCCCGCGAGCTCGGCGCCGAGGTCAACCTGGGCCACGGCGTCATGTCGATCGAACGCCGGGGCTCGGCCTGGAACGTGTCGACGACCGATGGCTCGATCGCGGCCGAACGCGTCCTGATCGCCGCAGGCCCGTGGAGCGCGCCGCTCGCGGCGATGGTGGGCGCCGACCTCCCGCTCACGGTCGAGCGCCACATCGTCGCGACCTTCGCGTGGAGCGATGACACCCGCGTCCCTGCCCACGGGGACCTGCCGAACGGCTACTACTTCCGTCCCGAGGGCGAGGAGCTGTTCCTCATGGGCCCGCTGCACCCCGAACCGAACGTGGACCCCGACGACTTCGACGAGCACGTCGGCACGAGCGAGGCCGAGCGGCTCGGGGCCGGCGTCGTCCGGCGCGCGCCGGCGCTGCGGCACGCGACCGCTCGGGGTGGCTGGGCCAGCCTGTACGACGTGAGCCCGGACTGGCAGCCGGTGATCGGCGAGATCGCGCCGGGGGTGTTCGTCGACGCAGGAACGAGCGGCCACGGCTTCAAGCTCGCCCCCGCGCTCGGCGCCCACATCGCCGACCTGCTCACCGGGGCCGACGCGGACCCGGGGCTCGACCAATTCCACCCTCGCCGGTTCGAGCAGGCCGGCGCCCTGGACGCGGGATTCGGCGAGGCGCGCATCCTGGGCTGACGTCAGCCGCGCGTGACCAGGTTGCGGAACGCGAGCAGCGAGTTCTCGACGGGCTTCTCCGCGATCCGACGCATGAACCACGGGTACCAGTGCGTCCCGTACGCGATCAGGGAGCGCGCCCGGTAGCCCTCGGCCGCCATGCGCACCAGGTCGGCCTGACGGATCCCGAACAACATGTGCACCTCGAAACCGTCGCGCCCACCGACGTCCGTCTCGATCTGGCGGATCAGGCCGACGTCGTGGGTCCCGAGCGCAAGCCGGCCGATCGGTCCCTTCCGCGCGAGGATCAGCAGAGCGAGCCTCCGGTACGCCTCGTCGATCACCTCACGCGAGCCGAACACGAGCTCGCGCGGCTCGCGGTACGCGCCCTTGACCAGGCGGATCGTCGGATCGAGCGGCATCAGCGAGTCCACGTCGCCCGCGGTGCGCTTGAGGTATGCCTGGAGGCAGACGCCGACGTTCGGATGCCCGGCCCTGAGCTTGCGGTACAGGTCGAGCGTCCGGTCGACGTAGGGCGCCGACTCCATGTCGAGCCACAGCCAGTTGTCGTGTTCGGTCGCCGACGTCGCGAGCTCCTCGAGGTTCGCGAGCGCTGCGCGCGGGTCCTGGTCGAGCCCAAGGTGGCTCGGCTTCACCGAGAACTCGGTGTCCAGACCGACCTCCGCGACTCGGTCGAAGGCCTCGCGGTAGTCCTGGACGACCCGACGCGCATCCGAGAGCTCGGTCACGTTCTCGCCGAGGGCGGTGAACATCGTCGGGACTCCGCGCTCCTGGAGACGCTTCGCCGCGGCGGTCGCGTCGTCGAGCGTCTCCCCCGGCATGAACCGACGCACGCTCCGGCGCACGAAGCGGTACGTGGGCAAATGCTCGCGGAGCCAGCGGTTGTCGGCCGCCCACAGCACGGCGTCGCGAGCCACGTTCATGACGCAAGCCTAGCGAACGGGTCGCCGGTGCTCCCGGCACCGGATCTGGGTGAGATCAACGGCGAGCGAAGCCGGTGGGCCTTCTAGAAATGGGGACCACCCGAGTCGGCCGCCGCACAACGGCCGATTTCATCGCGCTCGCCGAGGAGATCTCGGGCCAGCAGCTGGATGAACTGTTCCAGACGTGGTTGTTCACGGACACGAAGCCCGTCCTCCAGCAGGCGTCACCGCAGGCGCAAGCCGCTGCCGGCGGGGGGCTCGAGGATGTTCTACGCGAACCTCCTCCGGCAGTTGGAGGCCCGTCAGCGGTAAGGGCTGATCTTGCGCCTCCGGGCCGCGGTTCATGATGTGAGCCGCGGACGGAGGCAGCGTCGTGAACTTCCGTTCGTCGCGAGGTTTCTTCCTGCCCGTCTAGGCGCGAGAAACCCCGGCGCTAGCCGTCGTTCGGGTTGTTGGCGACGTTGTCGATGAAGTCTTCGGCGTGCGGGAGTCCCTTGGCGCAGAGCATGCCGTCGTGGTTCATGTCGATGCCGTCGAGGATCGCCTGGACGACATCGGGCGGAAGCTCCGGCGGCGGCGGGAACTCGTCCACGACCTGTTGGAACGTCAAAGGCCCTTGGAAGGGCGGAGGACAAAAACGGGCCGGTTTGATCGCTCCGGCCGGGGTTGCCGTCGCAGCGATCGGAAGGGACGCAACCATCGAAACCATCACGAGCCGCCGAATCTTCATTCTCAACCCCCCTTTTGGGTCGCCTGCTGTCAGAGAGACGATCGCTCGGCATCTGAGAGTCAGCCAGTCCGCTCCTCCTGAAGTCGTCCCTCCCTCCGATTCGGCCTCGCTCGATTGCGGATGCTAGGCCCTCCCCTTTGGCTCGAACAATCGCCCAAGCGGCGTAGAGATCTACGGCGCGGCCCTGTGACGTTATGCGACCCCAACAGGATGCCGCGACTCGAAGTCTGGACCGTGAGACGATCCGAGTCCGTAAGGTGCGAAGGTTCAACACATGCCGCTGGTGCCTGATTGGGATCGACTCCTCGCCAACTGCCCAGGTGCCGAGGACGGGTTCCCCCCTCCGGCAGTCGGGTTCGGAGCCATCGATATCCGAAGGGACAGCGGCTTCGAGGCAACCAACTACCTGATCGACCTGGGGGTGAAGTATCTGACCGTGGATTCCTCTCCCCTCACGGACTGTTTTCGACTGAGGTTCAAGTACGGCAAGCTGACCGGGCTGAGGCAGTCGTTCGCGGAAGGCCGTCGCCCACAGCCTCAAGCCCGTCGGTACGCAAGCGAGCCCGCCGGGAGGCCACCGACACAGCCAGAGAGCCCCCAGAGCATCGCGTTTCGTTTGGGCAGGCGCGTTGAACGCTGGTTCCGGTAGCCCTGCATGTGTCATCGTCGAGTGCCCGCGCCGCATGGCTGCACCGATCCGGAGCGAGTAGCTGACAGCCGGAATCTGGCCCCGAGGTGCGAATTTTCTTGGTGGAGGTGAGGGGATTTGAACCCCTGACCCCTGCCGTGCGAAGGCAGTGCTCTACCGGACTGAGCTACACCCCCGGAACCGAGCCAGGGTAGCAGAGGGTCCCGCGCCGACCGCTCAAGCGACCCCGTCAGCCCCCTTCCCCAGCACCTCGCGCGCGTGACGGTCGAGCGCATCGTGCAGGTTCTGAGAGACGCGCGCGACGGCGAGGTCGCCCCGCGTCTTCTCGATCAGGCTGCGCGCGACGTCGGTCGCACGTCGCAGGTTCCCGGTGATCGCGTCCGGGTAGTCCATCGTCACGAGGACCCCATAGAGGTCCTCCATCGCCGCCAGGACCGCGTCGCCTTCGTCGACGCGCCCGGCGCGCAACAGGTCGAGGACCCGCCGGCGCGCCTCGCCGATCGCCTCCGCCATCCCGTTCAGGTACGGCGCGTCCTCGACACCCAGGGCGTCGGGCGTCGGGACCTGCCTCGCGCCGTCCACGATCACCTCGGTGAGCCGCGCCTCCGCGTACTCCTTCTGCGCGTCCTGCAGGTAGCCGGCGAACCGGATGTCCGGATGCTCGGCGACCGCGGCGAGTCCCTCGTCGATGGCCGCCCTCGCCTCCTCCATCAACCGATGCGCGAGCTCGAACTCGCCGCGGTGGATCGCGCGGATCGCGTTCGCGCAGGAGCGGATCGCTCGACGGGATGCCGGGAGGGCGCGCTCGCGAGCCAGCACGCGCTCGTCGAAGCGACGTCGCAGATCGTGTGAGACGCCGTCCAGATCCACGGGACGACGTTCAGATGCCAGCCGCGTCGACCTCGGCCGCCGGCCTGACCACGATGTTCACGAGGTCGTCGCCGAGCGCGGGGAGGCCGTTGAACGACCGCCGCGCCGTGCGGTTCGAGGCGTCGGCCGCGTACCGCTGCCGAGTCGGGCGCGGACTCGCGAGTGCGGTCGCCGCGGGCTCGCGCGGACGAGCCGGGTCGTGCGCGTCGGTCTGCGCCTTCATCGTGAGCAGCGCCCACACGTAGCCGGCGAGCAGTACGAACAGGGTCGCCGTCGCATACCACATCGCGCGGAGCGGCGGGACCAGACCGATGAGCGCAGTGAGCACCAGGCTCTCGATCAGCACGATGAGCACGCGGCGTCGGCGTTCGCGCGCCCTCGCCTGTGCCCGAGCTCGCAAGCCGATGAACGTCGTCCCCTTGCGGGGCGTGACGATCCACCGGCCCGGCGATTCGGTCTCGGCGAGCAGGTCCATGTTCCGCTCGAAATCCTTCATGCTCTTGTCCGCCTTGTTTGGGGAGCTTGCCCACGATGGAACGAGGAACGCGGCCCACAGGACGACCAGAGCCACGAGCAGCAGCCAACCCACCTACCTAACCCCCATGTGTTCGGATCCCCGGTCCGGCACAAGATGTTGGGCTGGGTCTGCAACCTAGCACCGAGGCTAAGGACGTACAAACACCTCGCGCAAGTTGCTCGGAAGGTCATCGCATCGGCACATCTCGCGCGCCTTCTCGCGAGCCACTACTCCGCCGAGTAATGACCGCTCTTGCCGCCGCGCTTCTCGATCAGACGCAGGCCGTCGATGCGCGCGGCGCGATCGAACGCCTTCGCCGTGTCGTAGAGGCTGAGCGCCGCCACCGCGGCAGCGGTGAGCGCCTCCATCTCGACGCCGGTGCGGTCGTGCGCACGAACGGTCGTACGAACGCGGATCGTCCCGCTCGCCTCGTCGGGCTCGACGAGCACCTCCGCACCGGTCACCGCGATCGGATGGCAGAACGGCAAGAGATCGGGCGTCCGCTTGACGCCCATCACGCCGGCGATCCGAGCGGCCTCGAGCGGGTTCCCCTTCGGCGTGCCCGCGATCAGGTGCGCGCAGGCCTCGCGCGTCATCGAGACGATGCATTCGGCGACGGCCTCGCGGTCGGTCGGTCGCTTGTCACCGACCTCGACGATCCGCGCCACGGCCTCTCGCTCCGTCGACACCTAGTCCTCCATCGAACGGAACAGGATGACCCTCACCTGGCTCCCTCCGGGCGCGGTCTGGGTGCCCGGGGGGACGATGGCGAGGCCGTTCGCCTTCGCGACGGTGGCGATCAGGTTCGAGCCGCGGCCGCCGGTCGGCGCGGCCACCCAGCCGTCCTTGGTCCGGCGAACGCGGACGCGCGCGAACTGCGTCTTCCCGATCGGCCCGGTGACATCCTCCTCGAGCCTGGCGGTCACCTCGGGCCGGAAGAGATGCCGGCGGCCCATCATCTTCATGAGCGCCGGCCGGATGAAGGTCTCGAAGCTGACGAACACGCTGACAGGATTGCCCGGCAGGCCGAAGTAGGGCTTGCCCTCGATCTTGCCGAACCCCTGCGGCATCCCCGGCTGCATCGCGACCCGGTAGAAGTCGACCTCCCCCCGGCGGAAGAACGCGGCCTTCACGACGTCCCGCTCCCCGACCGACACCCCGCCCGATGAGATGAACGCGTCGGCCTGCGTCAGGTGGGAGAACACGACCTCCTTGAACGCGTTGACGTCGTCCGGAACGATGCCGGCGATCGTCGGCACCGCGCCGGCCTCGCGAAGCGCCGCGAACAGCGTGTACGCGTTCGAGTCGCGGACCTGACCGTAGTCGGGGTCCCGCGACGGCGGGATCAACTCGTCCCCGGTCGAGAGCACGACGACACGGGGGCGTGGGTGCACGAGCGGATGCGCGAAGCCGGCGGTCGCGAGCAACCCGAGCTCGGGCGCCTGGAGGCGGCGGCCCGCCTGCACGAGCGTCTCGCCGGCTCGAACGTCCTCGCCGCTCGGGCGGATGTGCTTGCCCCCGATCGACGGGGCGAGGACGCGAACGTGGCCGCCCGCGACCTCGCAGGTCTCGATCGGCGCGATCGTGTCGGCGCCGGCCGGGACGGGCGCGCCGGTCGCGATCGCGAACGCCTCGCCGCCGCCTACCGTGCCCTCGGGTCGCTCCCCGATCACGGCGCGACCGACGATGCGGAGCTCGACAGGTGCGGTCGTCGTCGCCGACGCGATCTCCGAGGAGCGCACGGCGAACCCGTCCATCGCCGAGGACGCGAAATCGGGGATGTTGCGCTCGGCGACGAGGCTCTCGGCCAGCACGCAGCCGTAGGCCTCGGTCAGCGGGAGCGCGAGCGGTTGCAGCGGCTTGATCGTCGACAGGACGCGCTCGCGGGCCTCGTCGACCGGGACGAGCCCCTCGCCGCTGTCGTGATCGTGGATGTGATCGGGCGTCGCCATCCGGGCCAGTCTATCGGCGCTCAGATCAGCTTCTTGCGCTCGACGAAGCCAGCGAGCCAGTCACGGAACTCCTTGCCGATGTCGTCGCGGCCGGTCGCCAGCTCGATGGTGGCCTTCAGGTAGTCGAGCTTGTTGCCGACGTCGAACCGTCCGCCCTCGAACACGAACGCATAGACGGCCTGCTCCTGGGCGAGCAGGTTGATCGCGTCCGTGAGCTGCAGCTCGCCGCCGACGCCTGGTTGCGTCCGCCGCAGGCAATCGAAGATCTCGGGTGTGAGGACGTACCGGCCGATGGCGGCCAGGTTCGACGGCGCCTCCTCGGGTGCGGGCTTCTCGACGATCGAGCGCACGCGGGCCAGGTGCTCGTCCTCGACGAGCTCGGGCTCGATGCAGCCGTACAGCGAGATCTCGTCCCGGCTCACCTCCATCGCGCCGAGCACGCTCCGACCGTACTTCTCGTGGACGCCGAGCATCTCCTGCAGTAGGCGCGTGTTCTCCACGATCAGGTCGTCGCCGAGCAGCACCGCGAACGGCTCGTCGCCGACGTGGCCCTCGGCGGCCGCGACCGCGTGGCCGAGCCCGAGGGGGTCCCGCTGGCGGATGTAGTGGATCGAGGCCATGTCCGAGATCTCGCGGACGAGCTTCAGCTCGTCGAACTTGCCCTTGGCCTCCAGGAAGTGCTCGAGCTCGAACGACCTGTCGAAGTGGTCAACGATGGCGTGCTTGCCACGGCCGATGATGATGATGATGTCGGTCAGGCCGGCGCGAACGGCCTCCTCCACCACGTACTGGATCGCGGGCTTGTCCAGGAGCGGCAGCATCTCCTTGGGCTGGGCCTTGGTCGCCGGAAGGAACCGGGTTCCGAGTCCGGCTGCCGGGATGACGGCTTTTCGGACCTTCGTCATCGCGCCTCCGCTGCGGGGAGCCCGGAGTGTACCCTCGCGGGGCAACCCGCCGTCCACGACGGCGTGCCGGGCATCCCCGGATACACTTGCCTCATGCCGACCTACGAGTACGAGTGCACGGTCTGCGGCCAGCACATCGAGGTCTTCCAGCGCTTCTCCGAGGACCCGCTCACGACCTGCGGGGTGTGCGGAGGCAAGCTGAGGAAGGTCTTCCACCCGGCCGGCATCGTGTTCAAGGGCTCGGGGTTCTACGCGACCGACAGCCGCGCGAAGGCCTCATCCGGCGCCGGGTCCACGAAGGATTCGGACGGAGGGACGTCGTCGTCCGGTGGGACCCCGTCTTCGGACTCTGGCGGCGGGTCCGCCTCCAAGGGCGGCGACAGTGGGTCGTCCTCGAAGGGCTCGAAGGGCTCGAACGGCGGCAAGCCATCGACGACCGGGGGCAAGAAGGAACACACCTCGTCGTGACCGGATCGGCCACGAAAGCGCAGATCGGGGTGTTCGGCGGCTCGGGGTTCTACTCGCTCCTGGACGACGCCGAGACGGTCGAGGTCGACACCCCCTACGGCGAGCCCTCGGCGGCGCCGGTGATCGGGTCGATCGGGCCGTACCGGGTCGCCTTCATCCCGCGTCACGGCATCAAGCACCAGTTCCCGCCGCACAAGATCAACTACCGCGCCAACCTGTGGGCCATGAAGGAGCTCGGCGTGCAGCGAATCGTCGGGCCGTGCGCGGCGGGATCGCTGCAGACGGGCGTGAAGATCGGCGACTTCGTCGTGTGCGACCAGATCGTCGATCGCACGCGTTCGCGCCCGCACACCTTCTACGACGGGCCGGTCACCACGCACATCTCGTTCGCCGACCCGTACTGCGCGACGATGCGACCGATCATCGTGGACAAGACGCGCGAGCTCGGCATCGGCGTGCACGACGGCGGGACGATGGTCGTGATCGAGGGGCCTCGGTTCTCGACGCGGGCCGAGTCCGCCTGGTTCAACTCGGAGGGCTGGCAGACGATCAACATGACCGGGTATCCGGAGGGACTGCTCGCCCGCGAGCTCGAGATCTGCTACGCCAACGTCTCGCTGATCACCGACTACGACGTCGGCGTGCCCGGCGTGCCGCCCGTCACCCACGAGGAGGTCGTCCGGGTGTTCGGACAGAACAACGCCCACCTGCGCGAGCTGCTGTTCAGCGTGATCCCGGCGCTCCCGGCCGACCGCGACTGCGAGTGCGCCACTGCGCTTGCGAACGCGCGGTTCGAGGTGGAGTGACATGGCCGGCGAGAAGGTCCTGGTGACGATCGAGCTGCGGTTCACGACCGACGACGACCCCGAGGCGCTCGGCGAGCGTATCCGCGAGGCGACCTCGCTGATCGTCGGGAGGCAGGAGCTCGAGGACTTCCGCGTCCGCGCCCTGCCGCTCACCCCGCCCAAGGGACCTCGTCCACGCTGAAGCGACCGGTCCGGGCGATGGGTGTGACCCGGTTCACGGCGCGACACGGCTCCATCGCCTAGCCTGCGAACCCCGCTCGCGAACAGGAGGCCCGCGTGTTCCTGCGTCGGTGGTCGCTGCGCTCCAAGGTGATGGCGCTCCTCGCCGTCGTGGCGGGCGCCGGCTCGTTCACCCTCGTCCGCGGCTACGCGGCGGAGCTCGAGGCGCTCCGACCGGTGCCCGGGAGCGACGTAGCGGTCGTGGTCGCGGACCGGGACCTCGAGCGCGGGTCCGCGATCGACGAGGGGTCGGTCCGTCTGCAGAGGATGCCCTCCGAATACGCGCCGCCGGGGGCCCTCCACTCGGTCGAGGATGCGGTGGGGCGGACGCTCGGCTCCGATCTCGCCGAGGGCGAGGCCGTCACCCGGACGCGGGTCGGCGGCGCGGGCGGGCCGGTGGCCTCGCTCGTCGAGGGCGGCCTCCGCGCGTTCGTCGTGGGTTCGGGTCTGCCATCCGGCGTGCTGGAACCCGGTGACCGAGTCGACGTGATCGCGACGTTCGGCGGGCCGCACCCGTACACCGACACGGTCGCCAGCGCGCTCCAGATCCTGTCGATCGTCGAGCAGGACGCGGGGACCTTCCAGGCCGGCGGCGCCACCGGCCCGTCCCTCGTCCTGCTCGTCAGCCCGGAGACCGCCGAACAGCTTGCGCGCGCGACCGCGTTCGGACAGCTCACCGTGACGATCGCGCCGGTCGACGCGGTCTGAGGATCGGCGAGATCGCCGCGCGGCTAGGATTGCCGGGTCCACCTCCGCGACACCGAGAGGCCACCCCTGACCGTCCTACAGGCGATCGTGCTCGGCATCACCCAGGGCGTGACCGAGTTCGCGCCGGTCTCCAGCTCGGGGCACCTGATCATCGTGCCGTGGCTCTTCGACTGGCCGATCCTCACCGATCCGAGCCTGAACAAGACGTTCGACGTCGCGTTGCACCTCGGGACGCTCGTCGGCGCGCTCGTGTATTTCCGACACGACGTCGTTCGTTACGCGGCCGCGTGGTTCCGCTCGATCACGGCCCGCCGGATCGGGACGACCGACGAACGCCTGGCCTGGGCGCTCGTCGTCGGGACGATCCCGGCCGTCATCGTCGGGGCCACGCTCGAGAGTCTCATCGAGGACGAGCTCGGGCAGCCGTGGTTGATCGCCGTGATGCTCGTGGTGTTCGGCGCGGTGCTGTATGTGGTGGACCGGATCGCGTCGTCCCGACGGCACCTGGACGATCTCGGCGTCCGCGACGGCGTCGTGCTCGGCGTCGCGCAGGCGCTCGCGCTCCAGCCGGGCGTCTCCCGTTCGGGGGTCACGATGACGGCGGCGCGCGTGCTCACGTTCGACCGCGAGACCGCCGCCCGGTTCTCGTTCCTGCTCTCGCTGCCCGTGATCGCGGGTGCGGTGCTCTACAAAGGTCTGGACCTTGCCGCCGACGGGATCCCGGCCGGCATGGGTGGGCCGTTCCTCGCGGGCATCGCCGCCTCCGCCGTCAGCGGCTTCCTGGTGATCGCGTTCCTGCTGCGCTACCTGCGCGTCCACGACTTCGCGCTGTTCCTGTGGATCCGGGTCGCGGTCGCGGCGCTGATCTTCGTGGTGATCGCGACCGGGGCTCGCCCCGCGACGATCTGAGACCGGCTCAGACGCCGGCGAGCGTCATCTCGCCCAGGAGCACGTAGGGCACCCCGATCGAGGAGAACCATCGGAGCTCGCTCCCGAGCGCGACCACGCTGCGGAGCATCTCGGGGATCGTGCTCGCGATCGTCATCTCCCGCACCGGCTCGCCGAGCGCGCCGCCGGAGATGCGCAGACCCGTCGCCCCGACCGAGAACTCGCCGCTGATCGGGTTCGCGCCGGAGTGCACGCCGCTCACCTCCTGCACGAGCACGCCGCCCTCCGCCTCGCGCAGGAGTTGCTCGAGCGACCGGTCGCCGGGCTCGACGAACAGGTTCGTCGTGCCGACGCCCGGGGACGAGCGATAGCCCCGCACCGCGTTGCCGGTCGAACGCGTGCCGCCGCGCAGCGCGGTGTACGTGTTGTGGAGGAACCCCCGCAGGACGCCCGCCGACAGGAGCTCGGTCCGGCGGGTCGGGACCCCCTCCGCGTCGAAGGGCGCCGCGCCCGGTCCGTCGAGCAACCGCCCGTCGTCCACGAGCGTCAGCACGTCGGCCGCGACGCGTTCGCCGAGCAGCGGGGCGAACAGCGACCGCTGTTTCTGCACCGACTCGGCCGACAACCCGTCCGAGAGCACGCCGAGGAACGACGACGCGGCGACGGGGTCGAGCAGCACCGGCACACGGGCCGTCGCCGGTTTGGTCGCGCCCAGCATCCGCGCGGCACGCTCGACGGCCTCCTGGACCACGCTCTCGTGGTCGAGCTCCTCCCCCGTCCGAGCGATCTTGTACGAGAACCCGGTCTGCGTGTCGCCGTCCTGCTCGGCGAGCGTGACCACCACGACCCAGCAACCGGTGGCGCGGTACTCGACCCGCACGCCCTCGGTGGACGCGATCGCCGCCGCGCCCACCGCATCGCCGTACCGCACCGACTCGGTCTTGCGGACCCGAGGATCCATCGAGGTCGCCGCCCGCTCCATGCCGAGCGCGATCGGGACCTTCTCGTCGGTCGACATGCTCGCGAGGGTCTCGGAGAACAGGCCGTCGAGCTCCTCGATCGGCTCGGCGGCCGGGAGCGCGTTGAACGGGTCGGGCGAGGCGACCGCGACGTTCTCTCGTGCCCGCGAGACCGCCTCCCGCACCTCGTCGACCGATGGATCGGCCGCGTGCGCGAACCCGAGTCGACCGTCCGAGATCACGCGGACGCCCACGCCGCGCGACTCGGCGAACGTGAGTCCCTCGATCTCGCCGCGATGCGCCTCCACCGACGTCGTGGAACGCTCCTCGCCGAAGGCCTCGACGTGCTCGCCGCCCTCGGCCGCATCGACCGCGGCGGCGCACAGGTCCAACAGGTCAGGCACCCGTGCCCCCGACCGTGATCCTGGAGATCCGCAGCGTCGGCGAACCGCTCCCGACGGGCACGCCCTGCCCGTCCTTGCCACAGATCCCCGGCCAGATGTCGAAGTCGGCGGCGATCGCGTCCACGTTCGACATCACCTCGATCGCCCGGCCGATCAGGTTGGCGCCCCGGATCGGTTTGGTCGCCTCGCCTCGCTCGATCAGATACGCCTCCGCGCACCCGAACACGAAGTCGCCGGTGGCGGGGTTCGTCTGCCCACCGGCGAGCGCGGTGACGAAGACCCCGCGCTGGGTGTCGGACAGGATCTGATCGGGCGCGGACGAACCGTTCAGGATGTAGGTGTTCGTCATGCGCGGGATCGGTGTGTGGGCGTACGACTGCCGACGCCCGTTCCCGCTCGATGGCACCCCGTCCTTCTCGGCCCGGAGCCGGTCGTAGAGCCACCCGCGCAGCTCGCCCTTGTCGAACAGCACCGTCCGCTGCGCCGGCGTGCCCTCGTCGTCGAACGAGAACGAGCCCCACGCGTTCGGCACCGTGGCGTCGTCGACGCCGCTCAGGATCTCGGAGGCCAGCCGCTCCCCGATCCGGCCGCGGTACACGCTCGCCTCCTTGTCCACGATGTCTGCCTCGAGCGGATGGCCCACCGCCTCGTGGAAGAGCACGCCGCCCATCCCGGGGGCGAGCACCACAGAGGTCTCGCCCGCGGGTGCCGGTTCCGAGTCGAGCATCGTGATCGCCCTGCGGGCGGCGACCTCGGCGGTCGCCGACGGCGGGTTGGCCTCGATGAACTCGGCGCCGGCCAGGCCCGCCGGGCCGTGGAACCCTGTCTGGATCGTGCCGTCGCGGCCCGCCACCGCCGACACCGTGAGCCGGACCCGCGGCCGGACCTCCTCCACCCACCGTCCGTCGCTGGTCGCGATCAGCAGGCGTTGGACCGAGTCGGCGTAGGTGGCGGTCACCTGCCGGATCTCGGCCCCCAAGGCGCGAGCCGCCTCGTCGGCCTCGCGTACCCACCCCACCTTGCGTTCGGTCGGGATCGAGGCGGCGTCGACGAGCGCTTGGTGCGTGACGGGCGCCTCGAGCGTGCGCAGGTCGACGACCGAGCCCGGCCCGCCGACGCTCACCGACGCGGCGGCGGCCTCGGCGGCATGCAGGAGCGCATCGCGGTCCAGACGGTTCGAGTACGCGTACCCGAACGACGTCCCGTGCCCCACCCGGACGCCGGCGCCGCGATCCAGACCGGTGGTGACCTCCTCGACCTTGCCGTCGTCCAGGCTCACCGAGATACCCAGGCGTTCCTCGACGTACAGCTCCGCGAACCCGCCGCCGCGGGCGCGAGCGGTGCGGAGGACCTCCGCGGCGAGATCGCGGTCGAGCACGGCGCGATGCTAGCAGCGGCGGGTCGAGCGACCGACCCGTGATACGTTCCGGCGACCGAGCCCACGGCCTCACGACGGGTGAGGCCGGATCGCCCTGCCGAGGACGGGATGAGGAGCCACGCGACCGGTTCGTTCACCACGCGGGGGTAGCACGACGGACCGCAGGGCGAACCGGACCGACGCACTCCTGGTCGCGGCCCTCGCCCTCGTCCTGCTCGCATGCTTCCTCTGGCCGTTCGCCGTGCGAGGCGCCCGGTTCCCGGTGGGTCCCGACGGGCCGGTCTACCTCTGGTGGTCCCGGCTCGCGGGAGACGAGGGCCTCTCGGCGACCGCCGACCGCCCCGGCGCACCGGCGCTGTCGCTCGTCCTCGAGGGGACCCTGGCGCAGTCGGTCGTCGAGGCCACCGCGGCGCTGGAGGTCATCCTGGGTGTCGCGGTCGGGCTCGCGTCCGCGGCCCTGGTGCGGCGCCGCGCGGGCGCCGTCGGATCGACGCTCGCGGGGCTGCTGGCCGGGGCGTTCGCCGTCCACCTCGCGGCCGGATACCTCGCGAACCTCGTCACCGCGGCGGCGTTCCTCGCTGCGGGCGCGCTGCTGGACGACCCGCGACGCCGGGCGGCCGTACTCGCCGCGGTCGTGCTCACGGGCGGCGGCCTCGCGCATCCTCAGTTCCTCCTGTTGTGCGTCGCGATCCTGCTCGTCGCGGCCGCCCTCGCGTGGCGCAGCGATCGCCACGAGGCGTTCCGGATCGCGGGGACCGCCGTCGGCAGCGCCGCCGCGCTCGGGATCGGGTTGCTGGCCGTGCGGCCGGGAGGACCGCCCCTGGAGGTCGACACGTCGAAGGACGCCTTCCTGCGGCGGGCGGGCCTGACCTCCGAGCTGCGGAGCGCGTACCTCGACCGCTTCGTCCATCGCTGGACGCGGTACGTCCAGTGGGTCTCGGTGCCGCTCGCCGCGATCGGCTTCACGGCACCGAACGGCAACGCCGGCCGCATCCTGCGCTCGTGGTTCGTCCTCACGTTGGTCGGCGTGGCGTTCGCGCTCGTGACGGGATGGCTCCCGGCCGATCGGTTCGTGACGTTCGGGTTCGCGATCCCGATCCTGGCCGCCCTCGGACTCGTCCGCCTGTGGCGCCGGCTCGAACGGCGTCGAGCGCTCGGCGTCGTCGTGACCGTCGCGCTCACACTCGCGATGCTCGCGGGCTCGGCGATCGCGTGGAACCGCCAGGAGCCGTTCGTGTCCGAGGACGAGGTGCGGGCGCTCGTCGTCGCGAACGAGGCCGTCTCCCGGCTCGAAGCCGGGACGCCGGTCGCGTTCCTGGTGAACGAGCCCGACGACACGGTGAGCTTCCTCGCGACACGCGCCGGGAACGTGATCCGAGCGGGCGTGCCGCCCGATCGGATCCGCGACGTGGTGGTCGTGGTGCCACCTGTCGGCGGCACACCCGCAAGCGGCGAACGCGGCGCCCTCGAACGACTCACGGCTCGTGACCTGGCGGCCGCCGAGGCGCGATCGGGCCGGAAGGCCGCGGTCATCGTGCTGACGCCGTTCGACGACGTGGACCGACCGACGGATGCGCTCGTCGTCGATCCTTCACGGCCGGTGAAGGGTTCCTTTCCGGTCGACCCCCTCGAAGCCTCGTCGGCTGCCGGCATCGCCTGGGCATCGATCGTCGCGCTTGCCCTGCTCACCGTGGTCGGCTACGGCTGGGCACGGATCGGGCTCGCCGACACGATCACGGCCGCCGCGGCCGCGCCGGCGATCGGCGCCGCGATGCTGATCCTGGTCGCGACCGCCCTCGACGCGCTCGGCGTGGCGCTCGGGACGACGCTCGGCGCGCTCGCGGTGTCAGCGCTCGGCGGCGGCGGCGGGTACCTCGCCCGGTTCGTCCTCGAGCGGCGCGCCGGATCGGGTTCGGCGCCACAGGTCCAGGAGCAGCCAGCCGAGTAGCCCGATCACGACCGGCGTGATCACGTAGTGGCCGACCAGGAGGTTCGCGTCGTACGCGGTGCCGAACGCCGCCGGCTCCGAGGTCCACTGCGAGACGGTGAGCGCGAGCCCGGTGCCGATCAGCACCGTTCGGGGCACGCGCGGCAGCAACCAGCCGAGCGGCAACGCCCACGTGACGTACCACGGGAGCAGGACGGGCCCGAGCAGCATCAGGCAGAGCAGCCCCCACCCCCAGGACGCACCGACGAGCGCCGAGCCGATCTCGGGCCGCCGACGCCAGACGGCCCTCGCCACCACGACGATCGCCGCCACCGCGATCACCGCGAACGCGATCCTCGGCACGATCCCGAGGACGTCCCCGGAGACCGCGTCGAACACCCGCCGGAAGAACCTCGACGGCGCGAGCCAGCCCTCGTGCGACCCGAGCTCGACCGCACCGAGGGTCGGATCCTCGGTGTTCGCGAACGGCGCCGCGGCGATCAGCGCGAACACGGCGGCCAGCCCGACGTGCGGCGCGAGGGTTCGGAGGCGTTCGCCCCGCGGCCGCCGGGCGGCGACCGCGACCCACCACAGCAGAAGCGGCACCGCGGCCGTGACCTTGACGAGCGTCCCGAGCGCGAGCGCGGCGGTCGCCCACAGCTCGCGACCCGAGAAGACCAGCGCAAGCGCGGAGGCGATCGCAAGCGCGACCAGCAGGTCGTTGTGCCCGCTCGCCGCGCTCTGGAACAGCACAACGGGGTTCAGCCCGACGAGCGCGACCGCGAACGCCTCGCGCCCGGGTCGGACCCTGCGGACCAGCCCCCCCACCACGAACACGGTCGCGAGGCTCGCGCCGATCGCGATCAGCCGGAACGTCGAGACGATCGTGCCGACGTCGTCGGTCGCTCGGGTCACGAGCGCCGAGACCTGGGTCCACAGCGCCCCGTACACGGCCGGCGTGTCGACCCACTTCGGGCCGACGAAGGTGGCGAGGATGTCGTGGGGGAAGTCCGCCGGCGTCGCGACGTAGGGGTTCGCGTGATACGCCGCGGCGATCCTTCCGTAGTACGCGTACGAGTAGACGTCGCGCGAGAACAGGAGCGGAAGGAACAGCAGCGCGAGGTGGTAAGCGACCGCGAGCCCGATCGCCGTTCGCGCCGAGATCGTCCCGCGGCGGCACTCGCGCAGCACGAGGACGAACGCGGCCGCCGACGACGACACCGCGATCACACCGACCGCCGCGAGCGCGCTCCCGTGCACGCCGTCGAGGCCGACGAGCTCGGCCAGCCAGCGGAACGGACCACCGGGCTCGGAAGGAAGGATCGGGGTGAACGGCGACCCCGGCGTCGCCGCGACGAGCGCCACGAACGCGAACGACGCGACCGAAGCCGCGAGGGCGACGCGTGACGCCGTGCGGCCGACGCCCGTTCGCCGACGTTCCATCGGGCGAGCGTAGCGCCCCGGGGTCGCGGCCCTACAGCCCCGGACCGGTGAGCCGCACGTCCCCGTGCCTGGTGCGCACGAACACCTGCCAGTTGTAGTACGCGTAGAACAGATCGGGATCGCGCGACATCGCGTTCGCGTACCGGATGACCGCCGTGACGTACGCCGCCACGGGGTTGTAGTGGAACAGAGCGCCTCGGTCGTCGCCCGGGGAGCCGGAGGCGCTCAGGTAGTTGGCGGCGCCGAGGACGGCGTCGTGCTCGTCTCGGATGTCGCCGCCGAGCCCGTAGACCTCCCAGGTCGAAGGGAGGAACTGCATCGGCCCCTGCGCGCCGGCCGAGCTGCTCGAGACGATCCGACCCATCCGAGTCTCGATCAGCATCACGGCCGCGAGCAGCTCCCAGTCCACCCCGAACCGCCGCTCGCCCTTCTCGAAGTACCGCAGGAGCAGGTCGGCGGGGTCGGGGGGCCGAGTCCGGTAGTCGGGCAGCGTCTTCAGCGGCGAGAAGTGGTCGTACAGGGCGCCGCCCGCTCGGACGTTCGACCTCGCCTCGGCGGCCAGGGGACCGTCGAGCCGGTCCAGGACCGCGACCGCCAGACGGTCGCGCGCCGCCAACACCCGGTAGATCCGCTGCTCGTACAGGACGAGGAGCTCGACGTCGTCGGGCGGCGGCCACGCATCCGGGTGTCCGGTGCCAACCCATCGACGCACGGCCTCGCGCCGGGCCTCCCACGTGGCCTCGAGCCGGACGGCGAGCGGATCGGCCCGGCCGGGGATCCATGCGTCGGGCTCGGGGATCGGCGACGTCGGATCGGCGACCGGCGAGGGCGACACGGTTCCGCTCGGACCCGTCGCCGCCGCCCTCGCCGCCGCGTTCGTCCGCGGATCCGAGGACGACGCACGCTGGGGATCACCGGCGCACGCCGGCAGCGCGATCGCGACGGCGACGAGGGCGATGAGCGACCGCCTCATCCGACCGCCGCGACGTCCTCGTACGGCGATTCGAGCAGCCCGCGCACCGAACCGTCGCCGTCGAAGAACAGGAAGCGGTCCATCAGCCGCATGAACCAGCGATCGTGGGTGACGGCGACGACCGTCCCCTGGTAGCGGTCGACGGCGTCCTGGAGCGCGTCCGCCGAGGCCACGTCGAGGTTGTCCGTCGGCTCGTCGAGCAGCAGCATCGTGGGCGAGTCCACCTCCATCAGCAGGAGCTGGAACCGGGCCTGCTGGCCGCCGGACAGGAGCTCGAACGGGTTCCGCCCGACCTGGTCGATCTCGTAGCGGCGCAGCGCCGCCATCGACTCGGTCATCGTCATCCCCCGCTTGCGGAGCACCTCGACGATCGGCAGATCGGCCACGTCGGCGCGCTCGTGGAGCTGGGCGAACAGGGCGGGCTCGACCCGGGCCCCGAGCTTCCATCCGCCCTCGTGCGCGATCTCCTCGCCCGCCAGCAGCCGCATGAAGTGCGTCTTGCCGGTCCCGTTCGGGCCGATCACCCCGATCCGTTCGCCGAACCAGACCTCGGCGTCGAACGGCCCGACGATCCCGGCGATCGACAGCCCGGTGACCCGGAGTGCGACCTTGCCCGTGCGTCCGCCCTCGATGCGCATCCGGACGCTCTGCACATCGGCCTTCTCGGGGGGCTTCTCGCGCTCCTCGAACCGGTCGAGCCGGTGCTGCGCCGACCGAGCCTTGGACGCCCAGTTGTCGTTGTACGCCGACTTGCGCCGCATCTCCTTCACCATGTCCGAGAGCCGGCGGTGCTCGGCCTCGTAGCGCCGGTGATCCTGGTCGAGCCGGTCGACTCGGGCGTCGCGCGCCGCGGGGTAGCCCGAGAAGCCGCCGTGGTGCGTCCATGCGGCGCGCCCTTCCAGCGTGACGATCCTGGTCGCGGCGCGGTCGAGCACGGTCCGGTCGTGGCTCACGAACAGGACGGTCTTGGGGCTGCCCGCGATCGCGTCCTCGAGCCAGCGCTTCCCCTCGATGTCGAGCGCGTTGTCGGGCTCGTCGAGCATCACGGTGTCGAACCGCGACCGCAGGATCACCTCGAGCGCGAGGCGCTTGCGTTCGCCGCCCGAGAGCGTCTCGATCTTGCGTTCGGCGCACTCGGGGAAGCCCTGCCCGAACGCCGCGTGCGTGCACCGGTCGAACAGCACCTCGGCCTCGTACCCGCCGGCCTCGCCCCAGCCCGCGAGCGCGTCCGCGTATCGCATCTGCGCCTCCTCGCCCGGATGATCGCGCATCCAGCGCTCGGCCTTGGCGACACGGATCGCCGCCTCCGAGACTCGCGGTTCGGCGTAGGCGAGGAGGAAGTCGCGGACGGTCGTCGGGCGCGCGTCGGACCCGATGAACTGCCGCATCAGCCCGACCCGTCCGTCGGTCTGGATCGAGCCCGCGGTCGGGCGGTCGTCGCCAACGATGAGCCGGAGCAGCGTCGACTTGCCGATGCCGTTGGCGCCGACGAGACCGGCGTGCTCGCCCTCGGGCACGCGGAAGCTCACGCCCTCGAACAGCGTCCAGCCGCCCGGCAGGGCATAGGCGACGTCGGTCAGCTCGATGAACCCCATGGGCGGTCCACGCTAGCAGCCGCCCGGGGCCGCTCCGTTCAGCGCGCCGCCGCGCGCTCGTGTTCGAGCGAGAGCTGGCCGCACGCCGCGTCGATCTCGCGCCCCCGCGTGTCGCGGATCGTCACGGCGACGCCGGCGTCGTCCAGGATCGAGGCGAACGCGCGGATCCGCGAGGCGGGGCTCGGCTTGGACGGCCACCCGGGCGTCGGGTTCAGCGGGATCAGGTTGACGTGCGCCCGCAGGCGCAGCGCGATCGGCGCGAGCCGCTCGGCCTGCTCGTCGGCGTCGTTGGTCCGGTCGATCATCGCCCACTCGATCGACGGGCGGCGGCGCGTCGCGCGGCGC
>Ga0209814_10000091_pt1 | contig 23415 bp, 26 predicted proteins | sample SoiMetdeltSBSDD1_FD_187597 | JGI IMG/M metagenome (GOLD analysis project Ga0209814, IMG submission 187597) | Bulk soil microbial communities from a Populus tree surrounding site in Tennessee, USA - Soil MetaG P. deltoides SBSDD1 (SPAdes) (version 2) | ecosystem: Environmental > Terrestrial >... | reverse complement strand
GGTCGGAGTCGGGGCGGTGGCCGGGATTGCGCTGGGGACCAGCCTGCCCATTGGGATGGTCGCGGCCTTCGCCGTTGGGATCGGGTCGGCCGCCATCGTCCACCTGGTGTTCGGCTCTCCGGCCGGCCGTCTCACCCTTGGCCAGGTCGCCGACGCCCTGGCCGAGCTGGGTGTCGACGCGACCGGGCTGCGCCAGGCGCCGCTGGAGCCCCGCGGGGTGGAGATCGCCACCGCCGAGGGGCCAGGTGGGCGCTCACTGCTGGTGAAGGTCTACGGTCGGGACGCCTGGGATGGCCAGCTCCTCGCCTCGGCCTGGTCCTCGCTGTGGTACCGGGGCGACACCCCCCACCTGTCGCTGGGCCGCCGCGAGCAGGTCGAGCATGAGGCCTTCGTCACCCTGCTGGCCGAGCGGGCCGGGGTCTGGGTGCTCCCGGTGGTGGCGGCCGGGATGGCCTCGGATCGCGAGCGGAACGCCGCCCGGCTCCATGCCCTGGGGTCGCCCATCGGCGGCTGGACGCCTCGCGGATCGTGGTCCGGCCCGACGGGACACCGGCATTCGGGGACTTCGGAGGCGCGGCGGTGGCCGCCGCCGACACCGATGTCGCGGCTGACCGGGCACAGCTCCTGGTAGCGACCGCGCTGGCCGCGGGGCCGCAATGCGCCGCGTCGGCCGCGCTGGCCGCGCTGGGGACCGACGCCCTCCAGCAGGCGCTGCCGCTGCTGCAGCCGGCGGTGGTCGAGCGGCAGACCCGGCACGCGATCGGCGACCAGGATTGGGATCTGGAGGACCTGAGGAAGGCCAGCGCCGATGCGGCCGGTGTCGAGCTTCCGAAGCTCGCGCAGCTCCGGCGGGTGTCGCTCCGGTCGCTCGGCGTGGTGATCCTGATCGGTTTGGTCGCGTACGCGATCATCTCCGCGTTGGCCGACGTCGGGCTCGCCAGCCTGATCGAGGAGTTCAAGGCGGCGGAGCTCGGATGGCTGGCTGTCGCGTTGGCGCTGTCACCCGTGCTCCCGATGGCGCAGGCCTTCGCCACCTCGGGGCCTCGTTCCGGCCTCTGCGGTTCGGGCCCGTTCTCATGCTGGAGTACGCCATCCAGTTCATCGCGCTGGCCGTGCCGAGCTCGGCCGCCAGGCTGGCCCTGGATGTCCGGCTCTTCGGGCGCAACGGCACCGAGGGCGGCGGAGCGGTCTCCATCGGCGTGATCGACGGCGTCTGCGGGTTCATCGTCCAGGTCGTGCTCATTGCGATGATCAGCCTGTCGGGACTGGCGTCCCTGGAGCTGGGGGGCGGCGGCGCGACCCCGACGTCCTCGACCGGCGACCCGTCCGCCTCCGTCGGCCATCGGCTGCTGATCTTGACCGCGGTCCTGGTCGTGCTCGGCGTGATCGTCACGCTGGCCGTCCCGAAGTATCGCAGGGCGGTCAGGCTTGCCGTCCCCAGGTATCGCGCGATGCTCCACGCTCAGGCCTCATCGGCCACCACGGCACTGCGCGTGCTGCGCTTACCGCCGAAGGTCGGGATGATCTTTGCGGGCAACCTGGGAGCCCAACTGCTGCAGGCCGTCATCCTTGGGCTTTGCCTGCGGGCGTTTGGGCACCACGCCACGATGGCCGAACTGATTCTGGTGAACACCATCGCCAGCCTGCTCGCGGGGTTCCTGCCCGTGCCCGGCGGCATGGGGGTCGCCGAGGCCGCCTACACGGCCGGGCTTGTCGCCCTGGGCGTCCCCAGCGCCCCCGCGATGTCCACCGCGATCGCCTTCCGGATGGTCACCTACTACCTCCCACCGATCTGGGGCGCGATCGCCATGCGCTGGCTGCGACAGCACGCGTATCTGTAGGCGGTCATGCTGGGGTTCCAGCTGTTCCGGCGTCGGCGCCGGACGTAGCGTGTTCCGCCGCAAGGGCCGCCTGTTCGGCGTCGACGATGCGGCGCAGCCGGGGCACCCGCCGCCGGATCAGGACCACCACCAAGGCGAGCAACGCCGGGCCGGGGACCTCCTGGCCCAGCACCGCGGTGCCGGTTGAGAACGAGTAGACGATCAGCACCCGGATGACGGCGTGGCGACCATGGCCAGCCCGATCCCGGCGGTGAGCTGGCGGTGGATGGCTCGCAGCTCGGGCGAGTGGTGCCTAGGCGCGCTCGTAGGCGACCGCGCGCAGCGTGACCCAGCCCTGCAGACGAGTCCATGGCCGCATCGAAACAACCTCCTCAGTTGGTCTGATCGGGCGGTGGATCAACCGTCCGTCATACCGTCACGGTGCGCCTGGACGGGCCCGGTGTCATTGGCGTCAGCCCCAGTTGTCGCTGGCGACCAGCCGGACACCTGGATCCCTGCTGGCTGCAAGCGGCGGCCGGCACGAGCACCGCCTCGCCTTGCGCTGTGGGCGCGTCCTGCAGATGTCTATGATGTGAACCAACCAGGTCGAGCGCATGATGTAGTGGTGAACCTCCAGTGGCAGGAGGTGGCCACGTGACCGTGAACGACCATTTCAAGCTGGTGGCGTCCGTCTACGACTCGCTGCGTACCACCGACGAGGCGCCGGTGCGCAGGATCCGTGAGCTGCTGCCCGATCGTCCGGTGGTCGGCCTCGACCTCGGCTGCGGGACCGGACGGTACTCGCGGCTGTTGCAGAGCATGCTGGCCGACGGCTCGCTGCTGGCCGCCAGCGACGTCTCCGAGGCCATGCTGGCCGAGCTCCCGGCGGCCCATGACGGCCGCGCCCTGATGGTGCCGCTGCGCTGTACCGCCGAGCAGCTGCCGGTCCGGACGGGCTGCCTCGACCTGGTCATGGCGTTCAACAGCGTGCACCACTTCGACCTCGGACGGTTCCTGGCCGAGGTCGCCCGGGTGCTCAGGGCAGGCGGGCGGCTGTTCGTCTACACCCGGACCCCGGAGCAGAACGCAACGACCATCTGGGGCCGCTGGTTCCCTGGCTTCACCACCCACGAGCAGCGACTGCACAGCGAGGCCACCCTCAGGGACGCGGTCGTCCGGACCCGGGGACTGCAGCTGGTCGACATCCAGAGCTTCAGCCATTCCCGGTCCAGCACCCCCGAGCGGCTCAGGGCGCAGGTCGAGGGTCGCCACTACTCGACCTTCTCGCTCTACCAACCTGACGAGCTGCGCCAGGCCATCGCCGCCTTCCTGGCTCGCCTGCCCGGTCCCGAGGTCAGCTGGGTCGATGAGCACCTCCTGCTGGTAGCGGTAGCGGCCACCAACGCGCCCCTCAGGATCGAGTCGACGACGTACTCGGCGTCCCTGTCGACGCCGGGAAGGAATCCGGACGACATGGCGTAGAGGAAGTGCAGGCCCACGAAGTACAGGCCCGGCTGGGTGGCGACGGCCTCTCGATGGTGCATCGGCTCGTCCTCGCTGTCACCGAAGACCGGGAGGTCGATCCAGGAGAAGTCGGGACCGGATCCGGTGCACCAGACGACGTCGGCCACCTCCAGGACCCGCTGGTCGGCCAGCAGGGGCCGGCCGTCGCGCACCCCCACGACCCGGGGGAGGCGCCCGATCCCGGCGGCGGCGAGGTCCTTGGGCTTTACCCGGACCAGCGGGGCGGCGTGGAAGATGAGCCTGGGGCGCATCCTGCGGCCGATCGGCGTCTCCACGGTGAGCATGCGATGGCCGACGACCCGGAACAGCAGGGGCTGGTAGTCATACCGCGCCGGCGCGCCCTCGACGCGGAACGGGACATGGCCGGACTCCTTGCCCGCCAGCCAGGTCGGGTGCCGGCTGGCGACCTCGAGGGCGATCTCGGCTCCGGAGTTGCCGGCTCCGACCACGAGGACGCCTCCTTGTTGGAGCTGGGAAGGGTTGTGGTAGCCGGCCGAATGGAGCTGGAACCGGACCGCGTAGGCCTCCAGGTAGTCGGCCACCAGCAACGCTACGAGCGGTCTCGGGCGCGGCCGATGGGGAGTTCTCCCCAGGCCGTGAGCCCGTGCTCCATGGCGAACAGCGCGGCCGCGGCGCGGGTGGAGACGCCGATCTTGGCGTAGGCGTTCTGGACGTGATGGTCGGCGGTCTTGACCGAGATCCCCAGCCGACGCGCGACCTGCTTGGTCTGCAGGCCGCGCGAGCAGGCCGATCACCTCGGCCTCGCGTTCGGTCAGCCCCGCCGGCCGCTCGAGTCGTGGGATGCGGCGCCCGGTGCGGCCGGGGCTCGGTCATCGCGTGGTAGGCGTCGGCGGCGGCCAGCAGGCGCGCGCGGTGTGATGGCGGCGGCGGCGGTTCCTCGGTGGTAGCCCGAGCCGTCGAGCCGCTCGTGGTGGAAGCTGGCCACGGGTGCCAGCGCGGCCAGGAACGCAGAGCGGGCCAGGACGCGCTCGGAATGGTAGGCGTGCAGCCGGATCCGTTCCCAGCTGCGTCGGCGAGCGGGGTGGCCACGTCCGGGTCGAACGCCCCTCCTGCCCGCTTGCGGACCACCCCTGCGGCGAACTCGGGGCCGCCGAGCATGCGCTGGAAGGTGGCGTCGCGGGCCACCGAGGCGATCCGCACCGGCAGCGGGATCTCCTGGTGTCTGGCCCGACCGGGCAGACCCCTGCCATCCCAGCGCTCGACCAGGTACGCGAACAGGCCCTGCATGGAGGTGGGCAGGCCGAACCGGTCGGTCAGCATCTGGGCCACCTCGCAGAACGCGGTGACATGGCCCTTGAACTCCCGGGCCGCCCTGGGCGCGCCGAGCATGATCTGCATGGCCCGCACCGGCGCCGGGCTACCCGAGCTGGCAAGCGCCCCGCATCATCCCCGCTACCATCTCGGGCCTCGACCCGAACCTGGCCGGCATGGCATGGGTGGTCAGCGCATCATCGTCGCCGAAGGTCTCGGCGGCGACCTCCGCGTCGGCGGTGCAGCCGACATGGAACAACAGGCACGCCTAGTTGGACCGTACGCGGATCCCGGGCTCCGGCGCGAGTGCCCGTATGGTCGCGGCCACCCGATCAGGGCGATGCCGGTCGCGGCTCCAGGATCACGACCGCCGTCGGTGACGACCGTTTCGCCGCATAGCCGTCCAGCTGCCGGTCGATGTCGAACCAGCGGGCCCACAGGCGCGACCGCTCCGCTCCCTGGGCAGCGCGCGCCCGCACCGCATGGGTGTCACCGACCAGCTCCACGGTCGCGTCGGGCTGGGCCTGCAGGTTGAGCCACCAGGCCGGCTCCGGGTCGGCCCAGCCGTTCATCGCCAGCGTGACCAGGTTCGGGCCGTCCTCGAAGTAGCCGACGATGACGCTGTGGGACCGGCCCGTGCGGCGGCCCGTGGTCGTCAGGCGCAGCGTGCCCCAGCGGCCGGGCTTGGGGCGCCACAGACCCAGGCGGCCGCCGGTGACCCGGTAGATGGCGCGGTGGGTCGACCAGGCGAGACGGATGATGAAGCGCGGCGGAAGCCGCGGACCGCGCTCGCGGTTGTCGGACACGCGCTCATCTCCCCTGCCAGGGTTCCCGGCGCCTCGTCAGCTCCGCGGGCGGGTGGGAGCTGCCGCTGGCTCGAGGCTTCGTGCCGGGCCCGCCGCCTCGTTCCACGCCGGCAGTCTACCGGCGACGGTCGGACCGTTGGCCCCGAGTCGGGCCGACCTGGGTCAGCGCGCCCCACCTCGGGTAGGCTGCCGAGTAGTTCGGGTTGCAGGCGTCAACGTGGGCAGCCAGGCCTGGGTTGGCGCCCTCGTCCCCTCCGATGACAGGTTGGGTTGATGACCAGCAGCAGCGGTGAAGCACACTTCAGCAGCCAGGCCCATGGCGTGCCCACGGGGCCGGGTCGCTTCGTCAGGGTCGACGACATCGACCCGGTCGAGTTCGTCCCCGGGCTGGCGTTCCGTCCGGTGCTCGGCGAGAACGCGATGGCCAACTTCGTGTCGTTCGCGCCCCACACGGTCGCTCCCACGCACGTCCATGAGGAGGAGCAGATCGTCGTCGTGCTCGAGGGCGAGTTCGAGTTCCATATCGACGGGGAGTCGCGCACCATGCGCCCCGGGGACGTGGCGGTGATCCCGCCATGGGTCCCGCACGGCGCCCGCACCCACGAGTCCTCGTGTGTCGAGGTGGACATGTTCACCCCGCCACGCAGGACGCTGCTGGAGCATGCCGACACCAAGGGCGCCGAGCCGCCCAAGGGCCAGGCCTGATGCACGGAATCCAGGTGTCGCAGTTCGGTGGGCCGGAGGTGCTGGAGCACCGAGCGCTACCCGTGCCGGAACCCGGGGCCGGTCAGGTCCGGGTGCGCCTGCGCGCGATCGGCGTCAACCCCGCCGACACCTACATCCGGACCGGTACCTACGCGTTCTTCACCCCGGAGCTGCCCTACACGCCCGGGTTCGACGGGGCCGGCGTGGTCGATGCGGTCGGTGCCGGAGTGGACGAGGTCGCGCCGGGGGACCGGGCCTTCGTGGCGGCCCTGGGCACGCCCGGCTGCTCCGGCCTGTACGCGGACCTGGCCGTGGTTGACGCGGCGGTGGTCCATCCGCTGCCGTCCACGCTGTCGTACGGCCAGGGCGCAGCCGTGGGGGTGCCCTGTGTGACCGCCTGGCGGGCGCTGTTCCAGAAGGCCCGCCTCCAACCGGGCGAGACCGTGCTCATCCACGGCGCGAGCGGTGGCGTCGGGATCCCGGCCACCCAGCTGGCCGCCGACGCCGGCGCCGTGGTCGTCGGCACGGCCGGGTCCGCGGCCGGGATGGAGGTGGTCCGTGGGGCCGGCGCCGGCCACGTCCTCGACCATTCGACGCCCGGGTACCTGGACGAGCTGGCTGGCATCACCGGTGGCCGCGGGGTCTCGGTGGTGGTGGAGATGCTGGCGGATGTGAACCTGGAACATGACCTGGGCGTGCTGGCCGCCGGCGGGCGGGTGGTGGTTGTCGGCAGCCGGGGACGCCTGGAGTTCACCCCACGGCTCACCATGATCAAGGAGGCGACCGTCATGGGGACCGCCCTGTGGAACGCCTCGGATGCGGAGACGGCGGGCGCGCTCGCGGCGGTGGCGGCCAAGCTGCGCAGCGGTGCCCTCGTGCCGGTGGTCGGCGAGGAGCTGCCCCTGCGCGAGGCGGCGGTCGCGCACCGCCGGATCCTGGAGCCAGGGGCTCGCGGGAAGCTGATCCTGGTCCCGGACCAAGCCTGAGGGTCGGGCGCCCTCTCGGCGCGGGAGTAGCTGCGCGCTTCGCCGCCGCCGGCGCTCCAGGCCAGGGGTGGACATGGATCAGGCTTGGAGCCACTCCACGAGCGCCTTGGTGACCTGCTCGGGCTGGTCCAGGGGGGACAGATGCCCGGAGCCGGCCACGACCACCAGCCGAGCCCCCGGGATGCCGTCGGCGAGCTCGGCCGACAACTGGGGTGGGGTCAGCTGGTCGCCGTCGCCGACCAGCACCAGCGTCGGGCAGCCGATGGCGCCGAGCCCCGACCGCGAGTCGGGGCGGCCGATGATGGCCCGCTGCTGGCGGATGAACGCCTCGGGCCCGGTCTCGTCGGCCATCAGCCGCACCAGCTCCCGGATGGCTGGGTCGCCGTGGCGGGAGGGGTGGATCAGCAGGGGGAACTGCTGGTCGGCGACCTCGGCGAAACGGCCGCCGTGGGCCAGGGCGATCTGGGTCTGGCGGCGTTGGGTCAGCTCGGGGGTGTCGGGGCGGGCGCTGGTGTCCAGCAGGGCCAGCCGGTCGACCCGGTCGGGGGCCTGACGCAGGATCTCGAAGCTGATGTAGCCGCCCATCGACAGCCCGGCCAGGGCGAATCGGGGTGGGGCGTGGGAAAGGATGCGGCCGGCGATGGCGGCGACGGTGTCGTCACGGGTGTGGTCGGCGATGGTCACCGGGCCGAACCGCCACAGCGCCGGGAGCTGCTCGGCGTACAGCCGCGGTGAGATCAACAGGCCGGGGACCAGCACGACCGGGAGTGCTTCCGTCATCTGGGTGCTCCTCGCCGTGGGATCTTCGGCGGTTGCGTCCATCCGGCCAGACCGGTAAGCGTCGGTGGGCGGCCGCCTCGAACAGGCCGTCGGGGTCATAGGCCGGCGGATGCGCTCCGGGGGCAGGTCGGCGCGCAGCGTGGTCGCGCAGCACCCGGAGGGCGGCACGTTGCGTCTGGCCCCGCCGCTGACGGTGTCCGCAGGCGAGATCGACGAGGCCCTGGCCACCCTCGAGGCGGCGTTGACCGCGGTCGAAGCCGATCACCCCGCTACCAGGGCAGAGGCTCATTGAGCGTCTCGACCGCCGCCCGGTGCGTCTGGGCTGGCGCTGTCGGGGGGTCGCTGCACGGCTTCGATGGCGGCCTGGACCGTCGGGTAGACGCCTTCGGGTGTGGTGTCGGATGCCGCGTGGCCGACCACGTCGCGGACCTGGCCGATCTGGCGGCTGATTAGCAGCCGGACGCCCTCGCGTTCCAGACTCTGGGTGAGTTCGGCGAGCATGTGGGCGGCGGTGACGTCGATGCTGGGGACGGTCTCGGCGTTCAGCACGACCACCCTGGTGCCCTTGGTGGCGGCGTGGGCGCGGACGCTCCGTCTGACCGCGTCGGCGTTGGCGAAGAACAGGCCGCTCTCCACCCGCAAGATCACGATGCCGGGCAGCTGCTGGTTGTCGGGGTGGCGCTCCAGGTCGCCGTACTGGCCGGTGGTGCCGGGGACCTTGCCGAGCACGGCGATGTGGGGGTGGGAGGCGCGGTAGATCAACAGCAGCAACGAGATGGCGATGCCGATGAACAGCCCGGGCAGGGTGCCGAACACCAGCACCCCGACCAGGGCAGCGACCGCGGCGATGAAGTCGGGACGGGCGGCCACGCCGTAGTAGCGACCGAGCCGGCGGGTGTAGACCCGGTACAGGGCGGCCAGGGCCGGGAAGTCCACCAGCTCGATCACCGCGGCGATCACCACCGCCGCCAAGGTCGCCTGGGGCAGGCGCTGGAACAGTCCGGTCAGGGTCAACAAGGTGACGACGGTCAGGGCGGCCACGACCAGCCCCGACAGCTGGGTGCGGGCCCCGGCGGCGCCATTGACGGCGGTCTTGGACAGGCTCCCGCTGACCACCATGCCGCTGGACAGACCGGCGCCCAGGTTGGCCGCCCCCACCCCGAGCAGCTCGCGGTTGGTGTCGACCTCATAGTGCTCGCGGGCCGCATAGGTCTTGGCCGCGCCGAGGCCCTCGGCGAAGCCGACCAGCAAGATCCCGACCGCGGCGGGCGCGAGCTTGAGGTAGTCGACCGCGGCCACGCCGGGCAACCCGATGGCGGGCAGGCCAGGTTGGATGTGGCCGACGATAGCCGCGCCGTGCCGGTCCGCGTGGAACAGCTGGACGACCACGATCCCGAACACGACCGCGACCAGCGACCCGGGAACCATCGGAGCGACCCGCCGCAGCCCCAGGATCAGCGCCAGCGACACCAGCCCGAGCAGCAGCGTCAGCCCGCTGGTCTGGTCGAGGTTGCCGAGCAGCTGCCACAGCTGCTCGAAGAAGTCGCCGGCGCCCTTGGGGACCCCGAACAGCTTGGGCAGCTGCCCGACGATGATCGTGAGGGCCAGGCCGATGATGAAGCCCTTGAGCACCGGCTCGGAGATGAAGTTGGCCACAAAGCCCAGCCGGGCCAGCCCCGCGATGACCCCGATGACGCCGGTGGTGATCGCCAGCGTGACGGTCAGGGCGACGAAGCGGCCGCTGCCCTGGGTCGCCAGCTCGGCCACGGCGGCCGCCGACAGGGCCGCGGTGGCCGACATCGGCCCCACCACCAGATGCCGGGAGCTGCCGAAGGCGGCGTACAGCAGCAGCGCGGCCGGCGTCGCGTACAGCCCGACCACCGGCGAGACCCCCGCGATCGTGGCGTAGGCCAGCACCTGGGGCACCAGCATCGCCCACACCGTCAGCCCAGCCACACCGTCGCCCCGCAGCCAGCCCCGCTGATAGCCGGCCAGCGACGAGAACAACCCCAGCCCCACGATCCCTCCCCTCTCCGTGACGCTGGCCTGTCCGCCCGTGCCCACGATGCGGGAGAACCGCGCGGGTCGTCCTCATGCTGGCCGGGTGATTACCGGGACTGGCTATCCCGGGCGCCCGGTCGGGTTTGCCGCGTGGCTGGCGCTCGGGTGGTCCTGATGCGCCGGTGACCAGCCGAGCGGTCACGATCGCGGGCTACCCGCTGATCGTCGGGTGCGGGGTGGCGCTGCAGCTGTCCAGCCGGCGTCCCGGCTCACCCATCCCGTCCTTCGGGGCCGTGCTGTGCCGGGTCATGCGCACTCGCTCAGGCCGTGTCGGGGTGATGGTCGGATGCCCCTGGTCAGCGGCCCGGTTCGTAGAGGCCGAAGACGAGCTCCGGGTCGCCGGGGTGCCAGCCGGCCTCGAACTGGGACTTGTCGCCGTTGCGTCGGGTGCGCTGGAGGACGGCGCGTCCGATGGCGAGCTGGCGGCGTTCCCATCGCGGCAGTGCCGTGCGGAGGTCACCGTGGGTGGCCGCCAGGGCCTCGGCGAGGGCCCAGGCGTCGGCTGCCGCCTTGGCCGTTCCGGCGGCGGCGTGGGGTCGCAGGGCGAAGGCGGCGTCGCCGATCAGGCAGACACGTCCGAAGGCCATCTGGTCGACCTCGATGTCGAAGATCACCTGGACGAACGGGAGCCTGGTGCGCTGCACGACCTCCGCGAACTGGGGAGCGAGCTGCGCCCCGGCGACGGCCCGTAACGCATCCAGATGCGCCCGGCGGGCCGCGCCCGGTGGCAGGGTGATGCCACGGTGGACCCCGTCCCGGTCGGTCATGAGGTCGTCGAGCTCGTCCCCGGCGGCGTAGTTGCGATACCACACGAAGTTGGCCAGACGACGACCCGGCGCCACCGACCCGTCGAGCGCCGGGATCGGGTACAGCAGGATGTGGCTGTCGGGAATGACCTGGTAGCTGATCGAGTCGGCCAGCAGGTCACGCACGGCGCGGCTGAGGTGGCGCTCCTCGACGGTGCCCCGCCAGGCCACATAGCCGGCGTAGGCCGGCCGGGCCTGGGGCTGCAGCACGGCGCGGGCGCTGGAGGCGATGCCGTCGGCGCAGACCAGGAGGTCGTAGGCGGCGGTCGAGCCGTCGGCGAACCGCACCTGGACCTGCTCGCCCTGCTGGTGGAAGCCGGCCATCTCCTTGCCGAGGTGGTAGCGGCGTCGCCCGAAGCAGCCGAGCAGGGCACGGTAGATGCTGTGCCAGGCCGAGTACCGGTAGCGGCGCGGCTCCTCGTACTCCACCGCGCCGCCCCGGCCGAGGTACCGCAGGAAACCCGTGACGGTGGTGAGCCGGTCCAGCTCCAGGTCGGTCCGCTCCCGGAAGTAGCGGATGGTCTCGTCGAGCACCACGATGCCCGCGCCGCGGCTCTCCAGCTCCGCGATCGACCGCTCGAACACCTCGACCTCGCAGCCGAGATCGCGGAGGACCAGCGCGGCGGTCAGCCCGCCGAGCGAGCCCCCGACCACCCCGACCCGTGGCCAGCCGCTCACCACGGCGCGGGACCGGGGCTAGGGTTCGCCGAAGACGGCGACGCTGTCCACGCGGCACTCGAACAGCACCCGGCGCTCGTCCATGGCCGGGTCACGGAGTCCGTAGGGCGGCTCGGCGCCGGTGTACTTGGTCCATGCCTGGTCGATGGTCTCGGTGGCCCGGTGCCCCTCGGCCGGGTCGTCCTCGTGGAGCTCCCGGTCGACGGTGGCCTTGATGCTGAGCCAGTGGTAGGGGTTCTTGGGGTTCAGCAGCAGCATGGTCACCTGCGGGTTGCGCCGCACCCACTCGGTCTTGCGGCGGTGCTCGGCCAGGTTGAGCAGCACCCTGTCGCCGGCGTAGTTGAACCAGACCGGCGTCAGCCAGGGCCGTCCGTCCCCGCCCATCACCGCGATCACGGCCGTGACCGGCTCGTCGAGCAGTTGCCGGTACACCGGGTCGAGGTCGTCGAGCGACTCCTTGTCCTCCCGCGACACCACCGTGAACTGGTCTTCCTGGACTCCCTGGGCGACGTCGAGGACCTTGGCCACCTTGAAGGACACGGCACCCTCCCCTTCCGTCAGTCGAGCAGCTCCACGGTGACGAACCGTAGCGTGGTCTCGCCGATGTTCTCCAGGTCATGGATCATCGGGTCCGCCGCCGAGTGCTCCGAGTACTGGGTGTCACCGACCTGGTAGCGCCGGACCTTCACCGTGCCGTCGGGCGATCGCTGCCGGCCGGTCCCAGGCTCCACGACGGTCCAGAAGTACCGATGGGTGTGGGCGTGGAACGGCCCCCGCTCGCCCGGGGCGAGGTTGATCTCCCACACCTTGATCCGGTCGTTCTGGAACCACAGCCGCGTGCCCACCTCGAGGTTGCCCGGCGCGACCGCCAGCTCGTCCTCGAACTCCGCCGGATCGAAGGCTCCCTCCTCGGTGACCTCAGCCATGAGCGAACTCTAGACCAAGCCAAGGGCGCCCGCCGAACCCTGGCCAATCAGAACCATCCGGCCCTGCCGCCACTCGATGGTCCCAACGTGATGGCCGACCTGCCGCCAGCCGCCGTCCAGGGCGAAGTCCCCCAGCAACGTCGAGGTCGTCCACTGCCGCACGGCCTCGGCCGCCAGGCGGCGGCGATGGGCGGCATGCGCCAGGTGGCCCGCGGCCGTGGCCTGGGCCGCCACGTAGGAGCATGCCCGGCCGGTCCGGCGCCGAAAGCGGGCCGCGAGGTCGGCGCCGGGGGGCCCGACCTGGGGCCGCCGCGAGCTCGGCCACCACTGCACCGGCCCCAGGACGCCGTCGGCGGCCGGGCCGAGCTGCTCGCCGAAGGCGGGGAGCCCCGCCGCCACGGCACCCAGCAGCGCCGGAGCCCGAGGCCAGCCACGGACACGGCGGACCACGGCCACGTCCTCCTGGAAGCGGCCGACGACCAGCAGGGCCGCGCCGGCGGCGTCGGCGGCGGCCAGCGAGCCCACCATGACCGTCCGGGCCTCGATCCCCCGTGCGGACGCACGTTCCAGCGCGCCCTGGGCGACCGCGCCGGCGAACGGGCCGGCGCCCCGGGCGACCAGCAGCCGGTCCACCCGGCGGGCCGCCGCCTCCCGCACGGCACCCTCGAAGTAGCTCGACGCCGGCGCCGGCAGCGACACCAGCCCGGGTCGCGCCAGGTCATCGGCCGCTCCACCGTGGTTCCAGAGCAGCCGCCCCGCATCGCACACCAACGGCGCCACCGCCCGGACCAGCCCGCTGCCGTACGGGCCGATCAGCAGGTCCACGCCCCGATGGAGCCAGTCGGCATAGGCCCGGAGCGCGGCCGACCTGGAGCCGCCATCGTCGACGACCGTCAGCCGGACGCCGGCCTCCTCCGCCCACAGCTCCAACCCGGCGGCCGCCTGCCGCCCCTGACGGGCGAACGGCCCGGTGAGGCCGAGCGTCGCCGCCGCGTCCACCCTCGGCGCACCTCCTCCCCACCCGGCGCGGATCATAGCCCGGGGCCGAGTCATGTACGGTGGCTCCTGCCTTGGGCGGCAGCCCATCGATCGTTCGTCCCAGGAGGCCCTTGCCATGCAGGTCCGGAACCTCATGAGGAGCCCGGTGGTCACGGTCGACCCCGACCAGTCGCTGCAGCAGGCCGCTCAGGTCATGGCCGAGCATGGCATCGGCTCGGTGGTCGTGGAGGAGGGCGGCCAGGTCGCCGGCATCCTCACCGAGCGCGACGTGATGCACGCCGCCGCGCGGCTCGGCGACGTCGGGCCGGCGCGGGTCGCCGACCACATGACCGCCCCGGTGGTGACCGCCTCGCCCAACTGGGACGTGAGCGTCGCAGCCGCCGAGATGCACGAGCGGCGCATCCGTCACCTGGTGGTGCTGGAGCAGGGGGCGGCGGCCGGCGTGCTCTCGGTGCGCGACGTCATGTCGGTCTTCCTGCCCGAGAGGGTGCACCGGCAGGAGGTGTAGCGCCGGGTCAGATCTCTCTGGTGCGGAGCCGGAGGACGGCGATCGCCAGCGCCGCCGCGCTCACCACCACGGCCACCGCGAAGGTCGGCAGATGGTGCGACAGCCGGTGGGCCCCGTTGAGCAGGTCGACCGGAGCGGTGGCCAGCGTGGTCGGCAGCCAGCGGTCGACGGCGCGGAGCGTGCCGGCGATCGGGAGCAGCAGCAGGACGGCGAGCGTGATGCCCACGGTCGCGAGCGTGCTGCGGACCATCGACGCCGCCAGGGCGGTGACGGCGACGGCGAACACCAGGTAGGCGGCGCCGCACAGGATCCCGGCGAGCATCCCGCCGACGGGCGGTGAGCCGATCAGCAACTGCGTCTCGTACCACGCGGCCAGCGTGCCGAGCAGGCAGGCGGTCGCGGCGGCGGCCGCGATGACGACGACCACGATCAGCCCGATGCCGCCGAGCTCGCCGACGTAGCTGCCGACGCCCGCGGCCGGGGTGACCGGCGGGAACGAGATGCGGACGCCGTTGCCGACGCGGCTGAAGATCTGGCTCTGGTACCTGGTGGCGACGGGTTCGAGCAGCCCGAGGACGATGAGGACCGCGCCGAGGCGAGGGCCCTCGGCGTCCGGACCAGGCGCAGCCACTCGAGCCGCCAGAGGCTCATCCGGCCGCCGCGGGCTGTCTGTCGGGCTGTGCTGCTCATCTCGATCTCGCTGGGCCGGTGGCGGTCAGGGCGAGGAACGCCGATTCGAGGTCGGCGGCGGCCGGCTCGCAGGAGACCTGGCGGGCGCCGCAGGCGGCGATGACCGCGGGGATGCCGCGCTCGCCGGCCTCGATGCTGGCGGCGTCGACCCTGATGGTGTCGGCTCCGATCGGCTCGACCCTGGTCGCCCCACTGCTGGCCGGCCATGGCGGCGGCGACGGGTGCGGCGTCGCCGGCGATGCGGACCAGCCAGCTCGGCTGCAGGTAGGTGTCGATGAGCTCCCTGGTGCTGCCCTGGTAGAGCAGGCGGCCATCGCGCAGGATGCCCACCTGGTCGGCGATCCGCTGCACGTCGGCCAGGATGTGGCTGGAGAAGATGACGGTCCGGCGGCCGCGCATGGCGGCGACCATGTCGAGCATCTCGGCTCGTCCAGCGGATCCAGGGCCGCCCGGCGGGCGCCTGCGTGACGGGCGTCGCCGGCGGCGCCAACGTCTGGCCGGCCGTCCCATGCCGCCGCGGCAGCCGGGCGGCCCCGCCCGCGGTCCCGGCCGAGGAACAGGTACAGCAGCGCGCCGAGGGGGCGCTGACGAACACGATCACGACCGCCCAGGCGAGCTTGGCCGCGCCGCCCATCGACCTGGCCCGGGCCAGGTCGACCAGGCAGTAGACGTCGAGCGCGACGGGCAGCGCGAGCAGCGGCACAAGGGCGGCCAGCAGGTCGGTGTCGCTCCCCCGCGAGCTCAGCTCCACCACTGCCACACCTCCGTGCGCGCCTACGACCTGGTTCCCGTGATGAGCCGCTCGCGGTCGAGCATGGGGGCCACGATCCGCCAGCCCAGGCTGTCGACGAGCAGCAGTGCCGCCCCCAGGCCGAGGGCGAGGCCGAGCGTCACGTGGAACCCACCGGTCGAGATGGCGGTGGTCACGGCGATCAAGGGGGCGCTGGCGAGCACGCTGAGCTGGGTGGCGACCCGGGGGTCGCTCGACCGGGTCGAGATGGCGACGCCCGCCCAGATCGACAGGGCGGCCACGAGTGGGGTGAAGAGCACCTGGGCGAGCAGCTCCGGGCCACTGAGGAGCGCGGACGCCACCGGCGGCTGCGCGAAGCGCTCGATGGCGGCGACGAAGACGCCGAGGACCCCATACGAGACGGCCAGCGACGGCAGGAGCACCGCCAGCGCCTTGCCGAGCAGGAGCTCCTCGGCCCGGATCGGGGTCGTGAGCACCGGCTCCAGCGTGCCCTGCTGTCGCTCCCCGGCCACCGAGTAGGCGGCGAGCGCGGCCGGGACGATCGCCGGGATGGCCAGCATGTAGACCAGCGGCTGCTTGTGCAGCAGCACGCCCGAGGACGACGCGGGCAGCGCGAAGAGCTCGATGCTCGGGTAGATGCTGAAGAGCACGGGCAGGACCGCCATCGACACCACGATCTGGCGGTTGCGGCGGTAGTCCCGGAGCTCCTTCCGGAAGATCGCCTGGACGCGCCTCGCGCTCATCCTCACCGCTGGCCCGCCTCCACGTCCTCGTCGACCAGCTCGAGGTAGACGTCCTCGAGCGAGTGGCGCGACTCGCCGATGGACAGCACGTCCGCGCCCGCCTCGACCAGCGCGCGGGTGACCGCGGGCGCGGCCACGGCCGGGTCGGAGACGGCGATCACGTAGCCGCCTGAGCCGTCCCGGCGCCAGCCGTCGACCGCCGGGAGGCCGCCGAAGACGCGGTCCGGGTCGGGGAGCGGGACGAGCGTCCTGACCGCGAGCGACCTGGCGAACAGCCGCTCGCGAAGCTCGTCGGGACGACCGATCGTGCGCAGGGTCGTGCTCAGGATGGCGACGCGGTCGCAGAGGCGTTCGGCCTCGTCGAGCCGGTGGGTGGTGAGGAAGATCGTGACGCCACGCTGGCGGAGGTCGTCGATCAGCTCGTGGACGTCACGGGCGGCGACCGGGTCCAGGCCGGAGGTCGGCTCGTCCAGGAACAGCACCTGCGGCTCGCTGAGCAGCGCCCTGGCCAGGGCGACCCGCTGGCGCAGCCCTTTGGACAGCGCACCGCACGGGTCGCCGGCCCGGCCGGCGAGCTTGACCGCCCCCAGGGCCAGGTCGATGCGCTCGCGCGGGACGGGTGACTCGTAGAGGCCGGCGAAGCATTCGAGGTTCTCGCTCACGCTCAGGCGGAGGTAGAGGCCCGGCGACTCGGGCATGACGGCGATCCGCCGGCGGATCTCCACCCCGTTCTCCGGCGTGAGCGGCAGGCCCGCGACGGTCGCCGAGCCCGAGGTCGGAGCGATGAGGGTCCCGAGCGTCCGCACGGTCGTCGTCTTCCCGGCGCCGTTCGGCCCCAGGAACCCGAACACCTCGCCGTGGCCCACCTCGAAGGAGACGTCCCGGAAGGCGACGCGGTCACCGAAGCGCTTGGTCAGGCGGTTGACGGCGAGCGCCGGGGATGTCCTCACGTCGTCGAGCATCGTGCCGGAGCGCTCCGCTGTCGTCACGGCCAGCATCCGTTGTCGCTTCCAGCCTGCTACCAACCTGGCCTGTCCGCCAGCGGCAATGGGCGGGCGGACCGGCGTGCTGCATAGGATGAGCGGCATGACGCCAGATGATCCCTGGCTGGGCGCGGTGTGGCCGTTCGTCCGCGGCCAGCTGCCATCGCCGCCGGCGACGGTCCTGGAGGTCGGCTGCGGGACGGTGGGCGGCTTCGTCCCGGCGCTGCTCGGTGACGGCTACGACGCGGTCGGGGTCGACCCGCAAGCGCCGGAGGGGCCCGACTACCGGCGGGTCGAGCTCGAACGGTACGAGCCGCCCCGGCCCGTGGCGTGCGTGGTGGCCTCCCTGTCGCTGCACCATGTGGCCGACCTGGACGAGGTCCTGGACCGGCTGGAGACGCTGCTCGTGCCTGGAGGGGTGCTGGTGGTGGTGGAATGGGCCTGGGAGCGGTTCGACGAGGCCACCGCCCGCTGGTGCTTCGACCGGCTGCCCCCCCTTGCCCCAGGGGCCGAGCCGGGCTGGCTGCACCGGTACCAGGAGCGGTGGGCGGCCTCCGGGCAGCCCTGGGACGGCTACCTTCGGGCCTGGGCCGAGGCGGAGGGGCTGCACCGCGGCGAGGAGATCGTGCGGGGCCTGGAGGCGCGGTTCACCCGCCGGCTCCACGCCGAGGGCCCGCACTTCTTCGCCGACCTGGCCGACACCGGCGAGACCGAGGAGCAGGCCGCCATCGACGCCGGACAGATCCGGGCGGGCGGCATCCGCTACGCCGCCAGGCGGCCTGACTGAGCCCGCCGCCGTGATATTCTAGTTATCAACTAAATACTTGAATATCTACCCGGGAGACAGGATGGGTGACCGAGGGACGAAGGTTGCGCTCTTCGATGGGTTCGCCCGTGTCGGGAGCGCCCTGGCCAGTGGGCGGCGCATCGAGTTGCTGGACGTGCTGGCCAACGGCGAGCGCGCCGTGGAGGCCCTCGCCGGTGAGGTCGGTCTGTCGGTGGCCAACACCAGTCAGCACCTGCAGGTCCTGCGCCGGGCCGGCCTGGTCGCCACCCGGCGGGAGGGCACGTCGGTCCACTACCGGCTGGCCGCGCCCGAGGTGTTCGAGCTGTGGCGGGCGCTACGGACCCTGGCCGCCGCCCGGCTGGCCGAGGTCGAGCGCCTCGCCGCCGCCTACCTGGGCGCCCGCGACGAACTGGAGCCGGTCACCCGTCAGGAGCTGGCCCGCCGGCTGCAGAACGGCGACAGCCTGGTCGTGCTGGACGTGCGGCCCGCCGCCGAGCATGCCGCCGGGCACCTGCCCGGGGCGGTGTCGATCCCGGTCGGCGAGCTGCGGCGGCGCCTGGCCGAGCTGCCCCGGGACCGGGAGATCGTCGCCTACTGCCGTGGCCCGTACTGCGCCTTCGCCCATGACGCGGTGGCCGTGCTGAGCGAGGCGGGCTTCTCGGCCCGGCGGCTGGAGGACGGGCTCCCCGAATGGCAGGCCGCCGGGCTGGCCGTGGCCCGCGGCTGACCGCAGATCGAGCGAAGGAGCCGGCCATGCTGGAGATCCACCCGGTCGTCGACGAAGGCCTCGGCAACAGCGCCTATCTGGTCGAGCTGGGGGACGGGCGGGCGCTGGCGGTCGACCCGGCCCGCGACCCGACCCCCTATCTGGAGCTGGCCCGCTGGCGGCGGCTGCGGATCGCCTACGCCGCCGAGACGCACCTGCACGCCGACTTCCTGACCGGCAGCCGGGAGCTGGCCGCCGCCGACGGCGCCCAGGTCCTCGCCCCCCGCGCGAGCCGGCTCGGGTTCGCCCATCGGGGGCTGGTGGATGGCGAGGAGGTCGACCTCGGCGGCCTCACCCTCCGCGCGCTGGCCACCCCTGGACATGCCCCCGAGCATGTCAGCTACCTGCTGCTGGACGGCGGGCACCCGCAGGCGCTGTTCAGCGGCGGGGCGCTCCTGGTGGGGACCGTGGCCCGCACCGACCTGGCCGGCCCTGAGCTGACCGAGCCCCTGGCCCGTGCCGCCTACCGCTCCCTGCTCCAGCAGCTCCTGTCACTGCCCGATGAGCTCGGCGTGTACCCGACCCACGGCGCCGGGTCGTTCTGCGCCTCCCCGGTCGGGGGCGGGCGGACGACCACCATCGGCGCCGAACGCCGCCACAACCGGCTCCTGGCCGCCCCCGACGAGGCAGCCTTCGTGGCCGAGCTGCTGGCCGGCTTCGGCAGCTACCCGCCCTATTTCCTGCGGCTGCGGGACCGCAACCGGGCCGGCCCCGAGCTGCTCGGCCCCGACTGGCGGGTCCTGCCCCTGCTGCCGGCCGACCGGGTCCGCGACCACCTGGCCCGCGGCGGGGTGGTGGTCGACGCCCGACCGGTCACCGCCTTCGCGGCCGGCCACATCCCCGGGGCGATCTCGATCGCCCTGCGGCCGGCGTTCGCCAGCTGGCTCGGCTGGCTCGTCGACGACACCAGGCCCCTGGTCGTCGTCCTGGAGGACGACCAGGACCGCGGCGAGCTGGCCCGCCAGGCCGGCACCATCGGCTACGACCACCTCCTGGGCGAGCTGGCCGGCGGGCTGGCCGCCTGGCAAGCCGCCGGCCAGCCCCAGGCACGGCTCCCGCTGGTCGAGGTCGACCAGCTCGGCGACCGGCCCGGCCCGGTGCTGGATGTCCGCCAGGCGAGCGAGGTCGCCGACGGCCACCTTCCCGGCGCGCTCGCGGTCGAGCTCGGCGACCTCGCCGACGACCCACTGCTCCGGCGGCTGCCCGAGGGACCGGTCACCGTGATGTGCAGCCACGGCCAGCGGGCCACGACCGCCGCCAGCCTCCTCGAGCGGGCCGGCCGCCGGGACCTGCGGGTGGCGCTCGGCGGCCCCGAGGACTGGCGCCGCGCCACCGGCCGCACCCTGACCCGTCCGTGACCCGGACGGTGCAGCGCTCCCCGAGCGGGCTGCGGCTGGGGCTGCGGGCCAACCTGGCCCAGTTCTGCCTCCTGGTCGGGGTCAACGCCCTGGTCGGCGGGATGGTCGGCCAGGAGCGGACCGTGCTGTCGCTGCTCGCCACCGAGGTGTTCGGGCTGGCCGCGGTGTCGGCCGCGCTCACCTACATCGTCGCCTTCGGGCTGACCAAGGCGGCCACCAACTTCCTGGCCGGCACCCTCGCCGACCGCCACGGCCGCAAACCGGTGCTGGTGGCCGGCTGGCTGGCCGGGTTGCCGGTGCCGCTGCTGCTGATCTGGGCGCCCTCCTGGGCCTGGGTGGTGGTCGCCAACGTCCTGCTCGGGGTCAATCAGGGCCTGTGCTGGTCGACCACGGTGGTCATGAAGATCGATCTGGCCGGCCCGCGTCGTCGGGGGCTGGCCATGGGCCTGAACGAGGCCGCCGGTTACCTGGCGGTCGCCGTCACCGCCTACCTCACCGGCCTCATCGCCGCCCGGGCCGGGCTGCGTCCCGAGCCGTTCTACCTCGGCCTGGCCTACGCCGGCCTCGGTCTCGGCTTGTCGGCGCTGCTGGTCCGCGAGACCCGCGGGCACGCCCAGCTCGAAGCCCAGCTGGCCGACGCCGGCCGCACCACCGGGGAGCAGCTGTCGACCCGCGAGGTGGTGGTCCAGACCAGCGTCCGGGAGCCGGCCCTGTCGGCCTGCAGCCAGGCCGGGCTGGTCAACAACCTCAACGACGGCCTGGCCTGGGGGCTGCTGCCGCTGCTGTTCGTCCGGGGGGGCCTGCCGGTGGGCCAGGTCGGCCTGCTGGCCGCGCTGTACCCGGCCGTCTGGGGCCTGGGCCAGCTCCTCACCGGCCCGCTGTCGGACCGGCTGGGCCGCAAGCCCCTCATCACCGGCGGCATGCTGGTCCAGGCGGTCGCGCTGGCCGGCACCGCGCTGGCCGGCAGCTTCGCTCCCTGGGCGGCCAGCGCCATCCTGCTCGGTGCCGGCACCGCCATGGTCTACCCGACCCTTCTGGCCGCCATCGGCGACGTGGCCCATCCCAGCTGGCGCGCCTCGGCCGTCGGGGTCTACCGGTTGTGGCGCGACACCGGCTTTGCCGTGGGCGCCCTGCTCGCCGGTGTGGTCGCCGACCTCGCCGGCCTGGTGGCCGCGGTCTGGGCGGTCGCCGCCCTCACCGCCGGGTCCGGCCTGGTCGTGGCCGTCCGCATGTACGAGACCCATCCGTCGGCGGCAAGGGCATGACACCCGGCCAGGGCGGCGGCCCACTGCGGTTCGCGACCTTCCTGGCGCCCAACATGCTGCCGGTCTACCGGTTCCTGGCCGAGCGGATCGCCGAGCGGCTGGGTCGCCCGGTCGAGCTGGTGGTCGGCACCTCCTTCGACCAGTTCGAACGAGGCGAGGCCAACCTGGGCGTGATCTGCGGGCTGCCGTATGTGCGGCTGGCCGCCCGCCGCCCGGTCCCGGTCCAGCCGCTGGCCGCTCCGGTGCTGGCCGGCGACCGCCATGGCGGCCGGCCCGTCTACTACTCCGACGTGATCGTCCGGCGCGACAGCCCGATCACCTGCCTGGAGGAGCTGCGGGGCCGCTCGTGGGCCTACAACGACCCGGCCTCCCACTCGGGCCACACCCTCACCCTCTACAGCCTCGTCCGCATCGGCGCCCGGCCGGGGTTCTTCGCCCGAGTCGTGGAGACCGGGTTCCACCAGCGGGCCATCCGCCTGGTCGCGGCAGGCGTCGTGGACGCGGCCGCGATCGACTCCCAGGTGCTGGCCGTCGAGCTTCGCGACCACCCCGAGCTGGCCGACGGACTGCGGGTGGTCGGTGCCTTCGGTCCGTCGACCATCCAGCCGGTGGTGGCCGCCAGCCGCCTGCCCGACCGGCTCAAGGACCAGGTCCGGGAGCTGCTGGTCGAGTTGGGCGACGACCAGACCGCGCGTCCGGCGCTGGACCATGGCCTCATCGAACGCTTCAGCCCGGTCGACGATGCCGACTACGACGACATCCGGGCCATGCTGTCCGTCATCGAGGCCGCCCGGTGGACGAGCCTCACCCAGACGGCGGTCGGCCGCCGGTCCCCTGCGCCTGGGGGCTTGCCGAGCGGGTCGGGCAGTATGGAGGGTGACGCGAGCGAAGGGAGCAGACCATGGAGGTCCAGGACGTCCTCGCCCAGGCGCGAGACACCATGACCGTCAAGCGGGTGTTCGGAGAGCCCTACGAGAAGGACGGCGTGACCATCATTCCCGCCGCCCGGGTCCAGGGCGGCGCCGGGGGCGGAAGCGGCGAGGACCCCCAGGGCCAGGGCAGGGGATCGGGCAGCGGCTTCGGCGTGACCGCCCGCCCGGTCGGGGCGTTCATCATCCAGGGCGGCGAGCTGAGCTGGCGGCCGGCGGTGGATGTCAACCGGATCATCCTCGGCGGCCAGGTGGTCGTCGTCATCGCCCTGCTCACGCTCCGGGCGATCGTCAAGGCCAGGGCCAAGCGGTAGCCGGTCACACGCAGGTGCAGTGGACGTCGGCCTGGCCGCAGCCGGCGCACCTCAAGGTGCAGTAGCGGGCCGGCCATTGCAGGTGTGGCGCGATGCAATAACTTCGTCGCCGGCATCGTCCTAGATGAGCAGGCGCATGGGACAACCCGGCTTGGGGGCTGGCGGGCTGATGGTCGAGGTGCGGGACCGGACCAGGGAGTCGTTCCAGCGGCTGGCGAGCGCCGAGCTGCCGGTGGAGGAGGTGGAGGACTTCTCGCTCTACCGGACCCTGGTGGAGCAGGACCCGCTGCCGTATTTCGACACCCTGCACCATGACTACCTGCGGGCGTTCGCCAGGGAGGGCCCGGCTGCACCGGGTCGCAAGCGGTTCGAACAAGAGCTGTGGGCCTACGCGCAAGAGACCGGACTCCTCATCAAGGGGGCCGTGCAATGACCCAGAAGCAGGGCCTGATCCCGTGCTCGGAGGGGTGCGGCAGCTGTGGGACTACCTGGACCACGCCGTCTCGCCCGAGGACCACGAGAAGGTCGAGCAGCACCTGTCGTTCTGGCGCCGGTGCTGTGGGGAGCTGGAGTCCGCCAAGGAGGTAAGGAGTTGCGGGGTTCCTGGCCTCCCAGGAGGCCGGGGAGCTCCCCGAGCATGTCAGGGCCCGGCTCGAGCGGTTCGTGGCCGACCTCCAGGAGGACCGATGACGCGGGACCTGATGTTCCAGCAGGAGATCAAGGAGGGTGTCCAGCGGGCCTACGCCGCCATCGCCACCGGCGGCGGCGGGACCGTGGCCCGCCGGCACTAGCGCGACCAGGAGCTCGCCGAGGTCCCCTCCGGGGCCGTCGAGTGGGCCCTTGGGGTCGGCGACCCCGTCCGCTACGCCCGGCTCCAGCCGGGCCAGGCCGTCCTGGAGGAGATGTGCGAGCGCGGTCGGGGCCACGCCGCCCAGGCCGGGTCGAGGGCTGGACCGAG
>Ga0209814_10000089_pt1 | contig 23515 bp, 20 predicted proteins | sample SoiMetdeltSBSDD1_FD_187597 | JGI IMG/M metagenome (GOLD analysis project Ga0209814, IMG submission 187597) | Bulk soil microbial communities from a Populus tree surrounding site in Tennessee, USA - Soil MetaG P. deltoides SBSDD1 (SPAdes) (version 2) | ecosystem: Environmental > Terrestrial >... | reverse complement strand
GGTCAGGCGCCGGTCGGGGCACTCGACCAGCTCCAGCGGCACCCACTGCAGGCCCAGCCGGCTCCACTCGTCGGCCAGGTGGCGGGCGGCGTCGTCGTCGACCACGAAATGCACGGCCCGCAGCTCGTCGGGCGTGAGCGTGCGGGCGTACTGGATGGCGCGGGCCGAGGCCAGGTCGAGCGTGTCCACGAACACCAGCACCACGTGCCGGCGCAGGATCGGCGCGGTGGCAGCCGCGGGCACGTCCGCCTCGAGGTGCTCGGCCTCCCGCAGGTACTGCCGGTTGAGCCGCAGGAACGCGATGACCAACACGGGCAGCACGATGAGGATGGCCCAGGCCCCCTCCGAGAACTTGGTGGTGGCGATGATGAGCGCCACCAGCCCGGAGAGGATGGCGCCGAAGCCGTTGATCAGGACGCCCTTGCGCCAGCCCGGCTCGCGCTTGCGGATGTGGTGCTTGGTCATGCCCGACTGGGACAGCGTGAAGCCGGTGAACACGCCGATGGCGTAGAGCGGGATCAGCCGGGTGACCTCGGCCCCGGTGACGATCACCAGGAAGCCGGCCGTCGCCGCGAGGGCGATGATCCCGTTGGAGTACACGAGCCGGTGCCCGCGCTTGGTGAGCTGGCGGGGCAGGAAGCTGTCGCCGGCCTGGAAGCTGGCCAGCCGGGGGAAGTCGGCGAAGCCGGTGTTGGCCGCCATGACCAGGATCAGCATGGTGCCGGCCTGCAGCGAGTAGAAGAGCGCGTCGCCGAGCGTGCCGTGGCCGTAGACGGCCTCGCCGATCTGGGCGATGACCGTGGGCGAGCCGTTCTCGAACGGCGTGACGTGGATGGCTGCCGCCAGGGCCGAGATGCCGAGGAACATGACGCCCAGGCCCGAGCCCATGATCACCAGGGTCTGGCGGGCGCTGCGCCACGCGGGCTCGCGGAAGGCGGGCACGCCGTTGGAGATGGCCTCCACGCCGGTGACCGCGGCGCCACCGGAGGCGAAGGCGTGGAGCACGTCGAACAGCTTCACGCCCAGCAGCAGGCCGACGCCGGCGGCGGCCCCCCAGTGGATCTGGCCCGGGACGGGCGCGTCGAAGCGCGGCAGGTCACCGGCGGCGTAGCGCCAGGCGCCCCAGCTGAGCAGGATGGCCATGTTGACCATGAAGAAGTAGGTGGGGACTGCGAAGATGCGGCCCGACTCCTTCACGCCCCGAAGGTTGCCGATGGCGATGAGGCCGATGAAGAACAGCGCGATCGGCACCCGGTACGGCACCAGCACGTCGAAGGCGGACGTGAGGGCCGCGGTGCCGGCGGAGGCGGACACGGCCACGGTGAGGACATAGTCGGTGAGCAAGGAGGCCCCGGCCACCTGGGCGACCGTGGAGCCGAAGTTGTCCTTGGTGACCAGGTAGGCGCCGCCGGCCGAGGGGTACTCCTTGATGGTCTCCCGGTAGGACAGGATCAGGAAGCCCAGCACCACGCACATGGCGACGGTGATGGGCACCACCAGCGAGAAGGCCACGAGCCCGGCCACCGGGATGAGCACGTGGAGGATCTCCTCGGTGCCGTAGGCCGAGGACGACAGGTTGTCGGAGGCGAACACGGCCAGCGCGGTGGGCTTGCCCAGGCGCTGGTGCTCCAGCTCCTCGCTGTGCAACGGCTGGCCCAGCAGGCGGCGCTTCAGCCGGTACGAGATCGGGTCGGGCGGCAGCGGGATGCTCGGCTCCGAGGGCACCGGACCCGGCGCCGCGGGCCAGCTCGGCGCTACTCGTTCGCGTTCCTCGGGCAGGGTCTCGATGGCCACGCTTCGACCCTAAGGTCGACCCGGCCGCGCTACGCGCTAAGGACGCGTCAATATTTCAGCGCCTCTACCAGGGCTAACGCCCTCTGGAGTAATGACGCGGAGCCCGGAAGGAAGCGCCCTGGAAGGGCCGTCCCCGGCGCGAGGTCCAGCGCCACTGGACCGAGATGCGGCCCTCCACGCGGCGAGCCAGCTTGGGCACCGAGTGCTCCCAGCCGACCTGGGTGGCGCCGCCCATCACGTGCAGGTCACCACCCGCGGGGGCGATGTCGTGGGTGGCGCCGCGGTCGGGCGCCTCGTGGGCGTAGCGGTTGGCCCGGGGCCGGAGCAGCCAGGGTCGCTGAGCCCCCAGCGTGAGGAGCGCGATGAGCGTGTCGTCGAGCCAGCGCAGGTCGGTGTCCCGGTGGAACGCCTGGCTGTCGCGCTCGTCGCGGTACCAGCCGAGGGCGAAGCCGTCGAGGGGCACCTGGTAGCGGCGGCGCAGGGCCTTCTGCGCCTCGATCAGCACGGGGTGGGGCGGCGTCGCCCCGGGCGTGTGGGACGAGCTCAGCCGGGGCTCGTCGATCCAGCGGTCGTAGCGGAAGATGCGGCCCTGGTTCCAGCGGTCCTGGGCCGTGAGCGTCTCGTAGACCATCTCGTGCCCCGCCAGCCAGCCCCGGGCCACGTCGACCCACGAGCCGTCGTCCAGCCACATGCGCTCGAACTCGACGTCGTCGCGGATGTGCGGCTCCTCGCTCACGACTCCGACGGTAGGGCAAGATCGCCCCGTGCCTCCGGAGGAGATCTACACCCACGGCCACCACGAGGCGGTGTTGCGCTCGCACCGCTGGCGCACTGCCGAGAACTCGGCCGCCTACCTGCTCCCCCACCTGCGGCCCGGCCTCGACCTGCTCGACGTGGGCTGCGGCCCGGGCACGCTGACCACCGACCTGGCCTCCCGGGTGGCGCCCGGGCGGGTGGTCGGCGTCGATGTGAACGAGGACGTGGTGGCCGAGGCGGCCGAGCACGGCCGCGCCGAGGGTGTGGCCGTCGAGTGGCTCGTCGGCGACTTCCGTGAGCTCGACCTGGGCTCCGAGGGCTTCGACGTGGTGCACGCCCACCAGGTCCTCCACCACCTCCGGGACCCGGTCGGCGCGCTGGCGGCCATGGCGGCCCGGGCCCGCCCGGGGGGCCTGGTGGCTTCACGCGAGAGCGACTACTCGGCCATGTTCTGGGCGCCGGCCGACGAGCGGCTCGACGCCTGGATGGCGATGTACCAAGCCGTGGCCCGCCGCAACGGCGCCGAGCCCTCGGCGGGTCGCCACCTCCTCGCCTGGGCTCACGAAGCGGGCCTGACCGATGTGACCTTCACCACGTCGACCTGGACCTTCGCGACGCCCGACGACCGGGCGTGGTGGGCGGAGAATTGGGCCGAGCGCAGCACCGCCACCAGCCTTGCGTCCCAGGCCAGGGACTATGGCGTCGCCACCCAGGACGAGCTCGCCGCCATCGCCCAGGGCTGGCGGGCCTGGGCCGCCGACGCCGGCGCGACCTTCACGGTGGTCCACGGGGAGATGGTCGCGCGGGTTTAATGAACCGATGAGCGCAGCTCTCGGACTCGACCACCTGGTGCTCGTCGTCGGCGACGTGGAGCGCACGCTGGACTGGTATGGGCGGCACGCGGGCCTGGCCGGCGAGCGGGTGGACGAGTGGCGCCGGGGTGAGGTGATCTTCCCTTCGCTCCGCATCGACGAGCACACGCTGATCGACGTGGTGCCGGGCCTGGGCGACCCCGCCGAGCGCGGCCACCTCGACCACATCTGCTTCGTGGTCGAGCGCCCGCACCTCGACCGGCTGACCGCGGAGCTGGAGGTCGTGGACCAGGGGCCCCGCTGGGGGGCGCGGGGCGAGGCCGATTCGATCTACGTCCGTGACCCCGACGGGCTGCTGGTGGAGTTCCGCAGCTACCCCGCATGAGGGTCGGGCTCGTCCTCGGCGGGGGCGGTGTGGTCGGCATGGCGTATCACGCCGGCGCGCTCGCCGCCCTGGAGCATGACCTGGGCTGGGACCCGCGCTCGGCCGACGTCGTGGTGGGGACCTCGGCCGGCTCGGTGGTGGGAGCCCTGCTCCGCCGGGGCGTCCCGGCCACGGACCTGGCCACCATCGCGGTGGGGGCCGAGCCGCGGTCCAGCCCGCCCGGCGTGGTGCGGGCCTTGCGCGAGCGGCCGGAGTTCCCTCCAGTCCGGCTGTCGTCGCTGCTCATCCGCCCACCCCGGCTGCCCAGCCCGGCCCTGGTCACCGCCTGGCTGCGCCGCCCGTGGCGGCTCGACCCGGTGTCCGCACTGGCCAGCGTCATCCCCGACGGCCGGCTGGACCTGGCCGAGCATGCGGTGGCGCTGGAGGAGGTGCTGGGCTCGCCGTGGCCCGACGCCGCCCTGTGGGTGTGCGCGGTGCGCAAGCACGACCTGCGGCGCATCGTCATGGGCCGGGATGTGACGCCCCGGCTGGCGTCGGCGGTGGCCGCGTCCTGTGCCATCCCCGGCTACTTCCGGCCGGTGGACATCGACGGCGTGGCCTACATCGACGGCGGGGTGCGCTCCCCCACCAACGCCGACGTGCTGCGGCGGGCCGATCTCGACCTGGCCGTCATCCTGTCGCCCATGTCAGGCCGGGCGCTGCCTTCGCCCAGCGTGGGGACCGTGGTCCGCCGCCACGCCCGGGGCAAGGTGGAGGCCGAGCGCGCCAAGCTCGAGGCCGCCGGCATCGCCACCCTGCTCATCGAGCCCGGGCCCGAGGTCATCCGGGCCCTGGGCCTGGACTTCATGAGCCACGCCCGGGTCGAGCAGATCGTCGGCACCGCCTTCCTCGACACCGGTGATCAGCTGCGCCTGCCCGGGGCCCAGGCGCGGGTGGCGGGGTTGATGGCTGAGGGGCGCAGGCACACGGCCGGATAGCCGCCCTCAGATATTCCTTGCAAAGTACTCGAAGTCGTATATTCTCGTTTGCATGAGTTCGCGCTCGCGCACCAACCCGCTGGCGCTGGCGGTGCTCGCCTGCTTGTACGAGCGCCCCATGCACCCCTACGAGATGGCGCAGACCCTGCGCACCCGGGCCAAGCACGAGAGCATCCGGCTCAACTACGGGTCGCTCTACAGCGTGGTCGAGAGCATGGAGAAGCGCGGCCTGGTCGAGGCGGTCGCCACCACCCAGGAGGGCCGACGCCCCCAGCGCACGGTGTACGGCATCACGGAGGCCGGCAAGGTCGAGATGACCGAATGGCTGGCCGACCTGGTAGCCGTGCCCACCAAGGAGTACCTCCAGTTCGAGGCGGCGCTGTCGCTCATCCACGGCCTGCCGCCCGACGAGGCCGTGCAGCTGCTGCGCCAGCGCGCCGACGCCCTCGACCTCCGCCTCGACCAGTTGGAGGCGTCGAGCGACAGCGCCGAGAAGCGCGGCATCCCCCACCTGTTCCTGATCGAGAACGACTACGTGATCGCGCTCCTGCGCACCGAGATCGAGTTCACCCGCCGGCTGGTGGCCGACATCGAGTCCGGGGAGATCGACGGGCTCGACGAGTGGCGCAGCTGGTACACGCCCGAGACCCGAGGAGACGAGTAGATGCCTGCCCCCACATCCGCCCCCATCATCGAGGCCCGCGGCCTCACCAAGCGCTTCGGCAAGGTCGAGGCGCTCGCCGGACTCGACCTCGTCGCCCATCACGGCCAGGTCGTGGCCCTGCTGGGCCCCAACGGTGCCGGCAAGACCACCTTCGTCCGCACCATCGCCACGCTGGTCCGGCCCGACGGCGGCTCGCTGTCGGTCGACGGCATCGACGCCGTGCGCCGTCCGGCGCAGGTCCGCCGGATCATCGGCCTCGCCGGCCAGCACGCCGCGGTCGAGGAGGCCATGACCGGCCGCGAGAACCTGCGCATGGTGGCCCGGCTGTTCGGCCTGGACCGGCGCACCGCGGCGGCCAACAGCGATGCCGTGCTGAAGACGCTGGACCTCACCGACGCGGCCGACCGCCTGGTCCGCACCTATTCGGGCGGCATGCGTCGCCGCCTCGACCTGGGCGCCAGCCTGGTGGGCTCGCCCCGGCTGCTGCTGCTGGACGAGCCGACCACCGGGCTCGACCCCCGCAGCCGCATGGAGCTGTGGGACGCCATCCGGGCCCTGGTGGCCGTGGGCACCGACGTGCTGCTCACCACCCAGTACCTGGACGAGGCCGACAACCTGGCCGACCAGATCGTCATCGTCGACCACGGCCGGGTCATCGCCGAGGGCGCCCCCGCCCAGCTCAAGGCCCAGGCCGGCCGGGACGTGGTGGAGATCCACGGCCGCCGGGTCGAGGACCTCGGGCCCCTGGCCGAGGCGGTGGCCGCCATCGGCACGGAAGAGCCCCGCATCGACCACAGCTCCCGCCGGGTCACCGTGCCGGTCGACAGCGGCACCGCCGCCGTCACCGCCGCAGTGCGGGCCGTCGAGGAGCTCGGCGTCGAGATCGACGACATCGGGCTGCGCCGGCCCACCCTCGACGAGGTGTTCCTCGCCCTGACCGGCCGCCCCTCGGCCGAAGACGACGCCGACGCCGCCTGACCCCCAGCCTCACCGCCATCCAGGAGCATCCCCATGACATCGACCGCCATCGACACCCCCCTGTCCACCACATCGTTGCTCTCCGTGACGCCCCCGCGGCGCACCGCCGGGGTCGTCGCCACCGTCGGCCAGGTGGCCCTGCGGACCGTCCGCCAGTTCGTCCGCACACCCCAGCTGCTGGTGGTGAGCACCGTGCAGGGCGCCATGTTCCTGCTCATCTTCCGCTACGTGTTCGGCGGCGCCATCAACACCGGCAGCATCCCCTACGTCGACTTCCTCGTGCCCGGCTTCGTCGTCACCAGCGTGCTGTTCTCGGGGACCGGCGCCGCGGCCGGGGTGGCCGAGGACGTGGAGCACGGCTTCTTCGACCGGCTGCGCTCGCTGCCGGTGTCCCGCACCGCCCTCCTGGGCGGCCGCTCGGCGGCCGACACCGCCCTGGCCACCTGGAGCCTGTTCGTGACCACCGCCATCGGCTTCCTGGTCGGCTTCCGGCTGCACGGCAGCCTGGCCCAGGGCCTGGCCGCCTTCGGGCTGTGCGTGGTGTTCGCCTTCACCTTCACCTGGCTGTTCATCTGCATCGGCCTCACTGCCGGGAATGCCCAGGCCGCCCAGGGCATGTCGCTCCTGGTCTTCCCCCTGACCTTCGTGTCGAGCGCCTACGTGCCGGTCGACTCGATGCCGGGCTGGATGCAGCCGATCGCCGAGCACCAGCCCATCACCGCCATGGTCAACGCGGTGCGGGCCCTGTGCGTCGGCGACCCGGCGCTGATCGGGCTGAGCGGCTCGATCGCCCACTGGGTGCTGCTGTCGCTGGCCTGGTCGGTCGGCCTGGTGCTGGTGTTCGCCCCCCTGGCGGTCGCCCGCTACCGCCGCGGCTGATCCTCTCGCCCGACCGTCCCCGTCGACGCCCGGTCCCTGCCGAGGGGCCGGGCGTTGACTCTCCCCCAGGGGGAGACGCCATCGTGTGCGGCGTGACAGACGGCCTGGCCCATCACCCCCGAGGAGGAGCCACCCGCATGAGCGCCCATCTGGCCAACGTGACCTTCGACTGCGAGGACGCCCTCACCGTCGCCCGCTTCTGGTCCGCGGTCCTCGACCGCCCGATCAGCCCCACCCCGGAGCCCAGCTCCGGCTTCGCCTGCATCGGCACCGTCGATCATGCCGACGGGGCCGGACCGGCCTGGCTGTTCCAGCGCGTACCGGAGCCCCGCACGGCCAAGAACCGCGTGCACGTGGATCTGGCCTCGGCCGACCGCGAGGCCGAGGTCACCCGCCTCGTCTCCCTCGGCGCCCGCCGGCTGGACGACAAGGACGAGTACGGCTTCCGCTGGACGATCATGGCCGACGTGGAAGGCAACGAGTTCTGCATCGCTCAGGAGTGAGCTCGCTCGCCCTCCCAGAGCCAATCGACGTAGGGGTCATTAATCCGCGACAATGGCCGCGTGAGGTCAATATCGCGGATAGAGCTGGGCGAGCCCATCTACGCCGGTTGGGGACCCGACGCCTACCTGGTCCAGGGCGAGGAGGAGGGGCTGGTGGCCCGGGCCTCGTCCCCCGCCACCTTGGAGCGGGAGCGGGCCTGGGTCGAGGCGGTCCGGGCCGAGGGGTACCCGGCACCCGAGCCCGTCGCCGCCGCCGGCGGGATGCTGGTCTTCCGCCGCCCGCCGGGCACCAACCTGGCCGAGCGCATGATCGGCGACATGCCCGCGCTCCCCCGCCTGCTCGCCGACTTCGGGCGCCTGCACGCGGCCCTGCACGCCCTGCCGGTCGCCGAGGGCCCGCCGGTGAGCGACCCGACGGCACCCGCGCCCGGGGAAGAGATCGCCCCGACCGTCGCCCGGCAGCGGGCCTGGCTCGACCGGGAACATCGGCCGGCCGGACGCCGGGTCGTGTGCCACGGCGACCTCACCCCGGTCCACGTGCTGCGCGACGGCGACGCGAACCCCGGCGTCCCCGTGAACTGGACGGCGGCCACGGTGGCCGAGCCCGAGCACGACGTGGCCGCCACCCTGGTCGGCTTCTGGTCCAGCGCCCTGTACGGCAACGCCGTGCAGCGCCGGCTGCTCCGCCTGGCGCGCGAGCCGCTGGCGGCGGCGTACCTGTCCGCCTACCGGGAGGTGGCGCCATGGCCGCTGGAGGACGGGCGGCTGCGCTACTGGCAGGCGTTCCACCTGCACCGGCTGGCGGCGGCCGTCGACCGGCGGCTGCGACACGGCCCGGCCGGTCCCTGGGACCCGGCCGCCCACGTGGCCACACCGACCCGCGCCCTGCAGGAGATCGACCGGCGCTTCCGGGAGCTCATCGCCGGCTGACGGCCGGCACCAGCTGCTCCAGCCGCGCCGCGGCCTCGGGCGGCCCGCCCGCGGCGGCGAACGATCGCCGGATCCGGTCCGCCCCGGCCCGCAACGCGGGATCGCCGAGGGCCGCCTCCAGAGCGGCCCGCAGGTCGTCGGGGCCGGCCCGGTGGAACCGCACCCGCACCCCGGCGCGCGCCGCTTCCACCTGGGCGGCGACGGCCGGCTGGTCGTCACGGATGGGTGCCACGACGAGGGGCAGCCCGTGCGCCAGCGCCTCGCACACCGTGTTGTGGCCGCCGTGGCACACGACCGCGTCGAGCCGCGGCAGCAGGGCGAGCTGGGGCACCCGCGGCCGGACCAGCACGTTGGCCGGCGCCTCCGGCACGAGGTCGGGCGGCGCCACGATGATGCCGCGGGCGTCCATGCTCCCCAGGGCCGCGGCCGTGGCGGCGAAGAACCGCCCGCCGTTGTGCCAGTTGAGCGTGCCCAGCGACACCAGCACGTGCCGGTCGCCGTGCTCCAGCCAGTCCCAGGGGAACGGGGTCGTGTCGGGACGCCCGCCGATGGCCGGGCCCACGAAGGCGTAGTGGTCGGGGTAGCCGTCGCCCCCGACGAACGCGGGGGTCGAGAGCACCAGCACCAGGTCGGGCGAGAAGCGCAGGTCGACCGTGGCCGCCCGCGCGGCATCGACTCCGGCGGACCGCAGCACGTCGCGCTGGAGCCCGTCCGCCCACTCCTTGACCCGGGGGATCAGCTCCATGGGATCGGCGAGGAGGGCGGAGGTCGTGGCCGACGTCGCCCAGGGCAGGCCCCGGGCCAGGGCCACGGCCACGCCTGCCAGCGCCTGCTGGTCGACCACCAGCACGTCGGGCCGGAACCGTTCGACCGCGGCCTCGACCCCCGGGACCATGCACGTGGCCAGCGGCACCAGGAACTCGCCCACCAGGTGCTTGAGCGCGGCCGCGCCCCGCAGGTCGTCGGCCCGGGCCGCGATGTGGTCGCGCACGCCCGGGGCCAGCGGCACGCGCAGGAACGTGGCGTCCGGGGGCATCAGCTCACCCACCACCTCCTCGGGGCCGGCCCAGGCCACCTCATGGCCCCGGGCCGCCAGATCCCGGCCCACCGGCAGCGTCGGGTTGACGTGCCCCGCCATGGGTGGCACCACGAACAGAAAGCGGTTCACGATCGGCGCCGGAAGGCCAGCACGTGGTACTCCCACGCCCCCTGGGTGGCCAGCCGCTCGACCCGGTCGATGGTGGCCACGCCCTGCGGCGCTCCCATCTCGCGGTACAGGCGCCGGCGGGCGGCATAGGTCGGCAGGGTCCGGGCGGTGACGTCGTCGTCGGCCACCATCTCGAAGCCCATGACCCGTCCCAGCCGCTCGTACGCGGCCGAGGTCACCGGGGCGGCCGAGTGTCCGTACCAGTCGCCCGGCCCCAGCTCGGCCACCCGGGCCAGGAACTTGGGCATGCCCCCGGGCGCCAGCAGGAAGTCCGACAGGGCCAGCGTGCCGCCCGGCCGCAGCACGCGCGCCGCCTCCCGGAAGAACCCTTTGCGGGATGGGAAGTGGAACACGCACTCGACCGCCAGCACGTGGTCCAGCGTCCCCGGCGCCACCGGCAGCGAGCACCCGTCCCCGGCCACGAGCGGCGGCTCGGGCCCCAGCAGGCGGCGGGCCCAGCGCAGCTGGCGCTCGTCGATGTTGAGCCCGGCGAGGCGGCAGCCCCGGTAGCGGGCGGCGACGTGCGCCAGCGTGCCGCCGAAGCCACAGCCCACGTCCAGGATCGTGCGGCCGCCGGCCACGCCGGCCCGGCTCACGACCCGCTCGGTCAGGGCGGTGGCGGCGGCGACATAGGCCTCGGGGCTGTCGTCGGCGCCGGCCGGGTCGTCGTAGAGGCCCCAGTGCAAGTGATGCCACCACGACGCCGGGCCGCCGCCGTCCAAGTGGGCGAGCGCGGAGTCGACATAGGGCAGGTGGACCGTGGTCACGTCAGGTCCTGCGGGCCACGATGCGGTAGGCGTTGCCGGCGTCGCCGGGGCCGAGGCGGGCGTCCTTGACCTCGTCGGCCAGCTTGGTCACCAGCATGGCGGGGACCGCGGCTCCATACAGCGCCACCCGGGCGACCCGGTGCGCCAAGGACGGCTCCGGCAGCCAGGGCAGATGCGGGCTGCGCACCAGGTGCTGCAGCACGAGGCCGACGGCGTTGAACAGGTCGCCGCCCATGGTGGCCGGGCCCCGCTCCACCGAGAGGACCTCGAAGCCCTCCGCTCCCAGCGCCGCCACCAGGTTGTCGCACGGCATGAAGTGCTGGTGCTGGGGCTGGCCCCACTGCCACCAGTAGCGACCCAACCGGTGGGACCAGCTCGCCTCGGCGTCGGGCACCTCGATCATCAGGTGACCGCCCGGCTCGACCACCAGCGCCGCGGCCGCCAGCTCCCGCTTGGGGTCGCGGGTGTGCTCCAGGTAGTGGTGCATGCTCACGACGTCGTACCTGCGGGGCAGGCGCGGGGCCAGGTCGGGGAACATCCCCCGGTAGGCCTGGTCGACCCGCCCGCGGCGGGCGGCCTCTTCCACCGAGTCGCTCATGTCCAGCGCATCGAAGGTGGCCTCGGGCCAGCGCCGGCGCGCCGCCAGCAGGAAGTGGGCGTGCCCGGTGCCGACGTCCAGCCAGGCGCGGGGCTCGGTGAAGCGGGCCAGGGACTCGACCCGGCGGCGGTAGATCGTCCCCAGGGCGGCGAAGCTGGTCTCGGCCAGCTCCTCGCCGAGGCCGTCGTAGGCGTCGGCGTAGTAGTAGTCGAGGCCGTCCGGGGTCAGCGCCGGGTTCTGGAACACGTGCCCGCAGGCCCGGCATTCGTCGAGGTGGAAGGTGCCCGGCTTGTGCTGCAGCAGGTCGGTGACGTCGAGGCGGCGGGCCAGCGCGGTCGACCCGCACCAGTAGCAGGTGCTCCGCCGAGGCTCGAACCATGCCCTGGGGTCCGGGGGCGCGGGCGGCGGTGCGGCGCGGCGCTCGGCGTCCCGGGCCCGGGTGGCCCGCCGTCCCGCCCGGACGAGACGGGCGTTGGCGGCCCACGCCCGGGGCAGACGGCTGAAGCTGCCGAAGGCGACGCCGGGTGGCCGCAGGGGGGATCGGCCCGCGAACACCAGGGCCGGCTGGGCGCTCCACGACACCAGTGCCGCGGCCGCCGCCACCGGCGCCACGGCCAGGCCCGCGGTCATCACCGCCAGGTGGGCGCTCTCCGCCGCCACCAGCAGCGGGTGCAGCGCCCCGTAGGGCCGGGAGTAGGCGGTGCGCTGCTCCAGCTCACGCCAGGCGTCCTCCGGCTCGGAGGGCGTGGCCCGCAACCGCGGGGCCACCCGGGCCCGCGAGGCCGTGGGGGCGTGGCGTTGGGCCCGCAGCGTGATCCGTACCAGGGCGGCCCGGTCGAGCGGCCCGTCCTCGGCCGGGCCGCCGGCCATGCGGTCGCTCACCGAGGGATCGAGCGCGACGGCCTCGTGCGCGCCCCCTGGGCTGTAGAACGGATCGGCGCCGAGCCGATCCGGCTCCAGCCGGCGCAGCAGCCGCAGCGCCCGCTCGGCGGGCAGATCGCCGGGGATCAGATCCACCACCTGGGCGCCGGTGGCGTCGAGCTCGCTCCGGGCCGCGGCGGCGGTGGCCTGGTCGACAGCAGAACCGGCCACCGCCACCACGTCCAGCTTGGCGGCCGCCCCCCGGGCCGTTGCGGCCGGGACGTCGTCGGGCAGCGAGGCGAGCTGCCGGCGCCGGCGGCGCAGCATGATGGCTTCCGCCAGATGGATCGCCGCCAGGGCCCACAGCCCAGCCGCAAGGATGCGACGCATCGATGAATTATGGACCAGGATGGCTGGTTGTGTCAGGTTTGTTGACTCATGCCCGGAGATGACCACCATCTGTCGACAAGTCACGGCTTACGAGGTCGGACCTACCTGCTCACGGGGGCGACGTCCGGGATCGGGCGGGCCACCGCCCTCGCCCTGGCGGGGCGGGGTGCCCAGCTGGTGCTGGCCTGCCGGTCGGCCGAGCGGGCGCGGGCCGTCGTCGAGGAGGTCGAGGCGGCTCCCGGCCCGGGCCACGCGGTCGCGGTCCCGCTCGACCTGGCCGACCTGGCCTCGGTCCGGGCCTGCGCCGCCGAGGTCGTCGCCCGTGGCGAGCCGATCCATGGGCTGATCAACAACGCCGGCGTCGCCGGGGTGCGCGGTGCCACCGTCCAGGGCTTCGAGCTCGCCTTCGGGGTCAACCACCTGGGCCACTTCCTGCTGACCGCGCTGCTGCTCGACGGCCTCGGCGAGTCGGCTCCCGCCCGGGTGGTGAACGTGGCCAGCAAGGCCCACTACGGCGCCAAGGCGCTGGAGTGGGAGGCGCTGCAGCGTCCCACTCGCACCCGCACCGGCATGCTGGAGTACCAGGTGGCCAAGCTGTGCAACGTCCTGTTCACCCGGGAGCTGGCGCGGCGGGGCACCGAGACCGTGGCGGTCCACCCCGGGGTCATCGCCTCCGGCATCTGGCGCCCGGTCCCGTGGCCGCTGCGGCCGCTGGCCACCCGGTTCATGGGCACGCCCGAGGCGGGGGCCCGGGCCACACTGCAGTGGACGACCGGTGTGCTCGGCCTCCCGAGCGGCAGCTACGTCGACGTCGACCGGGGGGCCGAGCCCAGCCCGCTGGTCACGCCGGAGCTGGCGGCGGAGCTCTGGCGCCGCAGCGAGGCCTGGACGTCCTGACGCCGGAAGGCCAGGACGTGGTACTGGAGGTCGCCGGCCAGGGCCAGTGCCTCCACCCCTCCGGTGGTGTCGAGGCCCTCGGCGTCGCCCGCGCCCCGGGCCAGGCGCCGTAGCGCGGGATAGGTGGGCAACGTGGCCGCAGTGACGTCGTCGTCCACCAGCAGCGCGAACCCGGCACTGCGGGCCAGCCGCGCGTAGCCGTCGGAAGTGAGCGGCTTGGCGACGTAGCCGTACCACGCCGCCTCACCCAGGCCGGCGGCGGCGGCCATGGTGGCCGCGACCCGGGCGAGCGCGCCCGGCGCCATCACGAAGTCGGACAGGGCCAGCGTCCCGCCCGGGCGCAGCACCCGTGCCGCCTCCCGGAAGAACGCCCGCCGGGACGGGAAGTGGAACACGCACTCGATGGCCAGCACGTGGTCCAGCGAGCCGCCGGCTACGGGCAGGCAGCACCCGTCGGCCGCCACCAGCGGGCTCGCCGGTGCGGGCTCCAGCAGCCGCCGCGCCCAGTGCAGTTGGCGCTCGTCGATGTTCAGCCCCACCGTCCGGCAGTGGGGCGCCCGCGCCCGCAGGTGGTCGAGCGTGCCCCCAAAGCCGCAGCCCACGTCGAGCACCCGCGCGCCGTCGGCTACGCGTCCCGCGGCCAGGATCCGGTCCGTGAGAGCCTCGGCGGCGGCGAAGTAGCGCTCGGGACTGTCGTCCTCGCGTTCGGGGTCGGCGAACAGCCCCCAGTGGAAGTGGCGCCAGAACGGCGGCGGACCGCCCTCCGCCATGTGCGCCAGGGCCGAGTCGACGTAGGCGCCGGTCACGCTCGGCCCGCCTGCCGCCGGAAGGCCAGCACGTGGTACTGCCAGCCGCCCCCGCGGGCCAGCGACTCCACGGCGTCGATGGTGGCGATCCCCGCCGGCGACCCGCCCTCCCGGTAGAGCCGGCGCAACGCTGCGTAGGTCGGAAGCGTCCGGGACGTGACGTCGTCATCGCACAGCAGCTCGAACCCGGCCGCCCGCCCCAGCCGCTCGTACCCCGCGGGCGTGAGCGGCGTGGCCGAGCGCCCGAACCAGTCGCCCAGGCCGGCGGCGGCCACGTCGCTGCTGACTGCCCCCAGAGCTCCGGTCGCCACCAGGAAGTCCGACAAGGCCAGCGTCCCGCCCGGCCGCAGCACCCGTGCCGCCTCCCGGAAGAAGGTCTTGCGCGACGGGAAGTGGAACACGCACTCGACCGCCAGCACGTGGTCGACGGCCGCGCCCGCCACCGGCAACCGGCAGCCGTCCCCGGCGACGAAGGGGATGGCGGGCGTGGGCGCCAGCAGCCGCCGGGCCCAGTGCAGTTGGCGCTCGTCGATGTTCAGCCCGACCAGCCGGCAGTGGGGCGCGCGCGCCCGCAGGTGGTCGAGCGTGCCGCCGAAGCCGCAGCCCACGTCCAGCACCCGGCGGCCGTCCGCCAGCCGGCCGGCAGCCAGGATGTGCTCGGTGAGGGCCGCGGCGGCCCGGACGTAACGCTGCGTGCTGTCGTCGGGCTCGTCGGGCCGCTCGAACAGGCCCCAGTGGAAGTGGCGCAGGTGGTCGGGCGGGGCCTCGCCCCGGTCGAGCTGGTCGATCTCCGCGTCGATGTAGGGGAAGTTCGCGACGGTCATGGGGGTGGTCCCTTTCCGGCGCCGGCGGGCGCCAGCAGCGCAGCCAGCCGGTCGGCCGCCACCGGGGCGCCCCCGGCGCGGGCGAACGCGGTGCGCAGGCTCGCGGCCGCCTCGCGGTAGCCGGGATCGCCCAGCACCGTGCCCACCGCGGCCCGCAGGTCGGCCACCGTGGCGCGCCCGAACCGCACCCGGACCCCGGCGCCGGCCCGCACCACCTGGTCGGCCACGAAGGGCTGGTCGTCGCGCACCGCCGCCACCACCAGCGGCACCCCGGCGGCCAGGGCCTCGCACACGGTGTTGTGGCCGCCGTGGCAGATCACCAGGTCGACCCGGCGCAGCACTGCCACCTGCGGCACCCGCGGCACCACCAGCACGTTGGGCGGCGGGTCGGGCACCACCTCGGGAGGCGCAGCCATCACCACCTGCACGTCGAGCAGGCCCAGCGCCTCGGCCGCGACCGCGAAGAAGCGGGCGCCCGCCCGCCAGTTCACCGTGCCCAGCGTGACCAGCACGACCGGCCGGTCCCCGGCGAGCCAGTCCCACGGGAACGGCGTGCCGTCCGGGCGCACGCCGATGGCCGGGCCCACCAGCGCCCAGTGGCACGGGAACGGCTCGGCCGCGCCCACCAGCTCGTTGGTGGTGAAGCCCAGCACGAGATGGGGCGAGAAGCGGGGATCGACCCGGGCGGCGGCGGCCTCGTCGACGCCTGCCTCGACCAGCAACCCGTGCATGCGCCGCCGCAGCCACTCCCCCACCTTGGGGATAACGGCCAGCGGGTCGACCAGGTCGGCGGAGCTGGTGGCCGAGGTCGCCCACATCAGCCCGGCCCGGAGGGCGACCGCCGCGCCCGCCAGCGCGTGCTGATCCGCCACCACCACATCCGGGGCGAAGGCATGCACCGCCAGCGTCGTGCCCGGCACCATGTCGCGCCCGATGGGCAGCACGAACTCCTCCCAGAACGAGCGGAAGCCGGCCGCACCCGAGGGCGGCGCCAGGCTGCGCACGGCCATGGCGTCGACCACCGCCCGGGGCGCGTGCGCGGCCACGGGGATGTAGGCCGCGCCGGGCGGCAGCAGCGCGGGCGTGACCTCGGGATAACCGGTCCACCCCACCGCATGCCCCCGGGCCATCAGCTCCCGCCCGACGGCCACCGTCGGATTGGTGTGGCCCTCCAGCGGGGGGACGACGAACAGGAAGCGGCCCACGCCGGCCCTAACCGCGGCTGGCCGCCGGCGCGAGCCCGACAGCCTCGCGGATCAGCGCCGCCAGCTCCCGGGTGTGCCCGAAGACCGAGAGGTGGTCGGCGCCCTCGATGAGCCGGACGCGGGCCTGGGGCACCAGCGTCGCCAGCCCGCCGGCCTGGGCCAGCATCTCGGAGCGATCGCCGTAGACGGCCAGCACCGGGCAGTCGATGCGGGCGAAGTCCCGCTCGGCCAGCGGCGCCTCGCCCCGTACGTCGTCCAGCAGGCTGGTCCCGAGCAGCAGCCGCTCGGCCCGCCCCGCCGCGGCCACGGCCTTGCGGCGGGACACGCCGCCCAGCGCCGCCATGACCTGCTCGATGGTGTAGCCGCCGGCCAGCCGCTCGGCCGCGGGCTCGAGCAGGGCGAGGACGCGCTCGGGCCAGCCCGGGACCGGCAGCACGGGGTCGAGCAGGAACAGCGACGCCACCCGGGACGGATGCCGAGCGGCGGCGGTCACCACCACCGCCCCGCCGTAGCTGCAGCCGACCAGGTGGACCGGCTCGGCGACGCCGAGCTCGTCGAGCAGCCCGACGAGGTCGGCGACATGGTCGGCGATCCGGTAGCCGGACGCCACCACCTCGGAGTGGCCGTGGCCTCTCAAGGCGTAGAGGATCGTCTCGGCGTCGGTGGCCAGGGGCATCCCCAGCGTGAAGGCCAGGCCCGAGTGGTCGACGATGCCCAGGCCGTGGACGAACACGACCACCGGCCGGCCGCTGTCCAGGCCGTCGTTCCCGACCCGGTAGCGATTGACCCGCAGCTCGACGCCGTTGGCGTGGACGGTCGCCACCAGGTCAGCCCGCGGCCTCCAGGGAGGCCACGATGAAGTCCACCACGCGGCCGACGCTCAGCTCGATCAGGTCGTCGAGCTCCATGTCGGCGAACCAGGCCACGAAGTCGACTCGGCCGTCGTACTCCTCGATCAGGCGCTCGGCGATCTCCATGACCTCCATGCTCTCGAGCTGGATGTCCTCGGCGAAGGTCGAGTCGAGCCCCACCTGGCACTCCTCGTAGTACAGCTCTCCGACCACGTCACGGATGGCCGTCTCCACCGTGGTGCGGACCCCGTCGTAGAGCGACCCGCTGCGGATCACGCTGCTGGCCGTGCTCATCGCGTTCCCCCCATGTGTTGCGTCGACCCACAGTAGATGTCGCACCTCCTTGTTGACAACTACAGTGGATTCACTTCCACTGTTGACCTTGATGACGAGTTCATCTGACAATCTTGACTCGACCTCGCGGCGGGTCCGGGACGTGGCCATCGTGGGCATGGCGTGCGTGATGCCGGGCGCCCCCGACGTGGAGGCGTTCTGGTCCCACATCGTGGACGGGGTCGACTCGGTGAGCGAGGTGCCGCCCTCGCGCTGGGACCTCGCCCGCCACTACGACCCGGACCACGACAGCTCCGCCCGCGGCGCGGGGCGCGACCCGATGTCGGTGTCCAAGTGGGGCGGCTTCGTGCCCGATGTCGGCTTCGACGCGCTCCGCTGGGGCATTCCGCCCGCCAGCCTGGCCAGCATCGACCCGGCCCAGCTCATGGCACTCAAGGCCGCGGCCGATGCCCTGGACGACGCCGGCTACGGCGACGGCGGGTTCGACCGCGACCGGGCCTCGGTGATCTATGCCACCGGGTCGGGCGGGGCCGCCGATCTGCCCGCCGGCTTCCTGCTGCGCCTGCTGCTGCGGACCCATGGGGTGCCGCTGGAGTCGTTGCCGCCCGAGCTCGACGCCTTCCTGCCCGAGCTGACCGAGGACGGGCTGCCCGGCGTGCTCACATCGCTCATCGCCGGGCGGGTGGCCAACCGGCTCGACCTCGGGGGCAAGAACCTCACCGTCGACTCCGCCTGCGCCTCGGTGCTGGTGGCCCTGGACATTGCCTGCAACGAGCTCAACGGAAGGTCGAGCGACCTGGTGCTGCTGGGCGGCGTCGACCTCCACAACGGTCCCCAGGACTACGTGAGCTTCAGCGCAGCCCAGGCCCTGTCCCGGCGGGGTCGCTGCCGCTCGTTCGACGCTTCGGCCGACGGCATGACCCTCGCCGAGGGCGCGGGCTGCCTGGTGCTGCGGCGCCTGACCGACGCCCGGCGGGACGGCGACCGCGTCTATGCGGTGGTCAAGGGGGTGGCGGGCTCGTCCGACGGCAGGCACCTCGGCCTGACCGCGCCGAACCAGGAGGGCCAGATCAAGGCAGTCCGCCGTACCTACGCCGAGGCCGGCATGTCGCCCACCGAGGTGGGCCTGGTCGAGGCCCACGGCACCGGAACGCCCACCGGGGACCGCATCGAGCTGGGCACCACCACCGCGGTCTTCACCGCCGCGGGGGCGTCCCCGGGCTCAGTGGTGCTGGGGTCGGTGAAATCCAACATCGGCCACGTCAAGTGCGCCGCCGGCGTCGCCTCGCTGATCAAGGCCGCCCGCTCGCTCTACTACGGCGTCCAGCCCCCCACGCTGCACCTGACCCGGCCCATCGAGGGCTGGGACCGCGAGACCAGCCCGTTCGTGTTCCTCGACCGGGCCCGGCCCTGGCTCGACGAGCGCCGGGTCGCCGCCGTGTCGGGCTTCGGGTTCGGGGGGACCAACTTCCACGCCGTGCTGGAGAGCGAGCCCGCCCCGGTGCCCCCCGTGGGTCGGAACCAGTGGCCCGCCGAGCTGGTCGCCTTGCGGGCCGGCGCCCTGGCCGACCTGGACCACCGTCTCGGAGACGCGCTCGACGGGCTGCACCAGGCCGACCGCTGGCGCCTGCGGGACGTCGCCGCCGCGGTCTCCGCCTCTGGCGACGGGCCGGTCGAGCTCGCCATCATCGCCCATGACCTGGATGACCTGGCGGCGAAGCTGGCCGCAGCCCGCGACGGGCGACCGGCCGACGGCGTCTACCTCGCCGCGGCCCCCCCGCAGCCGGGCGGCGAGGTGGCGTTCCTGGTGCCGGGGCCGGAGGCCGCCCGGCTGGGGATGGCCGCCGACCTCCTGATCGCCTTCCCCGGCCTGAGAGACCTGCTCGACGGCGCGGCCCGCGCCTGGATGGGCGCGGTGCTGGCTCCGCAGGCGTTCGGGCCGGACCGGGACCGCCAGGCCGAGGCGCTGGCCGCGGTGGCCCAGCCCGCGGTGACGCTCGCCGCCCGGATCGCGGCCGCCGCCCTCGCCGTCGTCGGGGTGGTGGCGGCCGGGGACGCCACCGGCGCCCGCACCCTCGTCGTGCTGGGCCCCGAAGGGCCGGACGGGGCCATCCCCATCGAACGACGGGGCGAGCACGGCCTGGTCGGGTTCCTGCACGCGCTCGCCCGTCTGGTCGTCGCGGGCGTGGACGTCGACCTCGCGGCGCTGCACGAAGGCCGGGACAGCCGCCCCGAGCGCTGGGACGACCCGCCGCCCGCCCCGGGCTGGATCGTGAACGGCCACTTCGTGCGCACCGCCGCGGGCGAGCCCCTGCCGAAGGGCCTGCGACCCGCCCACACCGCGCCCGTCCTCGACCTCACTCCCCCGCCGGCCGCCGCTTCGGCCTCGCCCGACGGAGGGCTGTCGGCCGGCGAGCTGGGGGTGGTGACCGAATACCTACGGATCCTCCAGGGGATGGTGGCCGCGGGCAGCGACATCGTGCGCGGCCACGTGGCCGCCGGGGACCGGCCGTGATCGGCGGCGAGACCCGCGTGTGGTGGCTGGCCGGACACGACGCCGCCGACCTCGCGCGCCAGCTCGACCGGCCGCCGGCTGCACCCTCGCCCGGCGCGGGACCGGCGCGGCTCGGCGTGGTCGACCCCGACGAGCGCAAGCTGCGCCTGGCCCGCCGCGTGCTGGGCGAGGGCGGGCCGTGGCGGGGCCGCAGCGACATCTGGTACAGCCCCGCGGGCCTGGTGGACGCGGGGGGCACGGTGGCGTTCCTGTTCCCCGGGGTCGAGCCGGTGTTCGGCCTCCAGGACATGGACCTGCCCGCCCTCGGCGCCCGGGTCGGCCTCCCGGCTCCGCTGGTGGAGGACGGGTCCGTGGCCCACCGCACCGCCTCCATCTACCGCAGCGGGATCTTCCTCGACGCCGTGCTGCGCCGGCTGGGAGTGCGGCCTGACGTGGTGGCGGGGCACAGCATCGGCGAGTGGAGCGGGTCGGTGGCTGCGGGCATCGTCCCGCCCGCCCACGCCGACGACCTGCTGGACGGGGTCGACGTGTCGGCGGTGGAGCTGCCCGACCTCGACTTCGCCGCCTTCGCCGCGGGCGTGGGGCCGGTGGCCGAGGTGGTGGCCGAGCTCGACGACATCGTGATCTCGCACGACAACGCGCCCAACCAGTCGGTGGTGTGCGGCGTCCCGGACCGGGTCGAGGAGGCGCTGGCCCGCCTCCGGGCCCGCAACATCCTGGGGTACCGGCTCGGCTTCCAGTCCGGCTTCCACACCCCGGCCATGGCTGCCGGCCTGGACGAGTTCCGGGCCCACCTGGAGCGCATGGACCTGAGGCCCGCCGCGGTCCCGCTGTGGTCGGCCACCACGGTGGCGCCCTATCCCCGCGCTCGGGAAGACATCATCGCCCTCCACCTGCGCCACCTGTGCGAGCCCGTGCGCTTCCGCCCACTCGTCGAGCGGCTCTACCACGACGCCGGCGTCCGGGCATTCGTACAGGTGGGCGTGGGCAGCCTCACCGGGTTCGTCGCCGACACGCTGGGCGACCGAGGCCATGCCACGGTCCCGGTGCTCGCCCCGCGGCGGTCGGCCCTGGCTCAGGTGCAGCGGGCGCTGACCGCGTTGTGGGTCGAGGGGGTCGACGTGGATCTCGCCGCGCTGGTCGAGGCGCCCGCCCCGGCACGCGTCCGCGAGCCCGCTCACGCGCTGGCCGGTGCGGCCGACATGCTGGCGGCCGCCGCCCGGGCCGGCCAGGACATCCTCGGCGCCCTGAGCGCCCGTGTCGCGGCCGCCCCGGCCGCGGGCCCCGCGCCGGTGGCGCCAGTCGCGAGGCCGTGGCCGACCGAGGCGATCACCGTGCGGCGGCGGCTCAGCCTCGACACGATGCCCGAGACGCTGGACCACACCCTCTACGAGGCGCCCGAGGGCTGGCCCGACGTGGCCGACCGGTTTCCCATCGTGGCCATGACCACCCAGCTCCAACTGCTGGAGGACATCGCACGGGACTTCGCCGGAGGCCGGGACGTGGTCGAGCTGTCCGGGGTCCGCAACTACCGCTGGCTGGACATCTCCGACCCGCTCGACCTGGACATCACCGTCGTCCCCAAGGGCGACGACACCCTGGCCATCGCCCTCGGCCCCTACTGCCGCGCCAACGTGCGGGTCGGGGCGTTCCCGGACCGGCCCCGCCATCAGGCCCCGGCACTGGTCAACCCCCGGCCCACCCGCCACACCGCCCGGGAGATGTTCGACCAGCGGCTGATGTTCCACGGCCCCGCCTTCCAGGGCGTGACCGCGCTCGGGCCGGTGGGCGACCACGGGATGTCGGGCGACCTCTCGGCCCTGGACACGCCCGGCTCGCTGCTCGACGACCTGGGCAAGCTGATCGCCTACTGGGCCATCGACCGGGCCGGCATCGGCGAGGCGGCGCTGCCCAGTGGCGTCGCCTCGGTCGAGCTGTTCGGCCCGAAACCCACCGACCGGCGCCCGGTGCACTGCGACATCCGGGTGGTCGAGGTCCAGCGGGACCTGATCCGGGCCGACGGGGTGCTCGTCCTCGAGGACGGCACGCTCCTGGCCCGGGTGCGGGGCTGGACCTCGATCCTGTTCCACCTGGACGAGCTGATGGAGCCGATCCATCACGGCGCCGGCCGGCACGACGTGACCGAGCCCCAACCCGGCGGCTGGTACGTGGTGCGTGAGCGCTGGCCCACCGGACCGGCCCGCGACCTGACCGCTCGCCGCTTCCTGTCCCGGCCCGAGCGCGCCGAGTACGCCCGCCTCAACCTGGCCGAGCAGCGGCGCTGGTTGCTCGACACCATCGCGGCCAAGGACGCGGTGCGGCGGTGGCTGCGGGACCGGTTCGGCGTCGAATCGTTCCCGATCGAGGTCACGCTGATCTCCACGGGCGAGCGCCGCTACCGGGTGTCGTGCGATCGCATCCCGGCCGGGCACGACCCTCGGGTGACGTTGTGCCCGCTGGGCTGGATCACGGTGGCGGTGCTCGGGGACGGCGAGTTCCGCGACATCGAGGCCCGGCTGGTATCCGAGAGCGAGAGCCCGGCCGCGGCCGCCGGGCTGGCCACGGCCGCAGTGGCCGAGCGCAACCCGGGGGCGACCGTCGACTCGGTCGAGCACCCGGTGAACGTCGTGCCCAGCCGGTTGGAGGTCCCCGACCCGCCGCCCTACGCGGTGGCGTGGACGAGGTGACGGGTCACCGGCGCCGGGCCACCACCCGGTAGGCGTTGCCCGGCCGGCTCGTGCCCGGCCGCCGCAGCCAGGCGTCCTTCACCCCATCGGCGGCCGCGGCCAGCACCAGCGCCGGCACGGCCGCGGCCAGGGCCAGCACGCGCCGGACCCGGTCCACCGGCGACGGCGGCGGCCGCCACGGCGAGCGCGGGTCGGGCGCGGTGCGGCTCACCCAGAACGTGACCGCGCTGGTGAGGTCCATGCCCTCGCCGGCCGGCCCGCGCTCGACCGCCACCACGTCGAAGCCCGTCTCCTCCAGGGCCGCCACCAGGTTCTCGCAGGGCACGAAGTGCTGGTGCTGGGGCTGGAACCAGCAGCGCCAGTAGCGGCCCAGCCGGCGGGACCACGGGCACTCGACGTCGGGGCCCTCGATCATGAGGTGGCCGCCCGACTCCAGCGCCTTGGCCGCCGCGGTCAGCTCGGCCCGGGGGTCGCGGGTGTGCTCGAGGTAATGGTGCATGCTGACCACGTCGTACGAGCGCGGCAGGCCGCCGGCGAGATCGGGGAACAGTCCGCGGTAGGCGGTGTCGATCCAGCCCCGGCGGGCGGCCTCGGTCACCGAGTCGCTCAAGTCGAGCCCGTCGAAGGTCGCGTCGGGCCAGCGCTGCCGGGCGACGAGGCAGAAATGCCCGTGCCCGGTGCCCACGTCCAGCCAGGCGCGGGGCTCGGCGTGGCGGGCCAGGGCGTCGCACCGGCGGCGGTACGCGCGGCCCATGGCCGCGAAGGCGAACTCCCACGGCTCCTCGCCCTCGCCCTCGTAGAACTGGTCGTAGTAGTGGTCGAGGCCTCGCAGGGACAGGGCCGGGTTCTGGAACACGTGCCCGCAGGCCCGGCACTCGTCCAGGTGGAAGCGGCCGGGCTTGTGCTGGAGCAGGTCGGTGGTGTCGAGCCGCGCC
>Ga0209814_10000088_pt1 | contig 23640 bp, 17 predicted proteins | sample SoiMetdeltSBSDD1_FD_187597 | JGI IMG/M metagenome (GOLD analysis project Ga0209814, IMG submission 187597) | Bulk soil microbial communities from a Populus tree surrounding site in Tennessee, USA - Soil MetaG P. deltoides SBSDD1 (SPAdes) (version 2) | ecosystem: Environmental > Terrestrial >... | reverse complement strand
GAACCCGACCACCACGCCCGACGCGACCGGGCTGATCTCCGCGCTCGCGGGCGGGGGGACCATCGAGTCGCCCGACGGGATGGCGGCGCGGCTCCTCCCGTTGCGGACGCAGTCGACCCGACTGGCACTGCGTGAGCCCACGTACGTCGCCGACCGGCCCGCCTACCAGCTGGCGTTGATCCCGCAGACGCCGACGTCGCTCGTCACCGAGGTCAGGATCGCCGTCGACGCCGCCACCGGGTTGCCCTTGAAGGTGGCGGTGCACACGCGCAGCGGGACCGTGGCGATCGAGAGCAAGTTCACCTCCATCACGTTCAAGCGACCGGCGGCGTCGAACCTGGCGTTTACGCCGCCGCCGGAGGCGAAGGTGGCGGACGGCGCCAGCGTGACCGCCGCGCCCGACTTCTCCAACGAGCAGCAGCAACGCGACCGGGAGCGAACAGTCGGGGACGTGCAGTCCGTCAAGGGCGTCGACCAGACGCTGCTCCGCCTCGGCACCACGGGGGACGGCTGGAACGAGGTCGTCGCGGTTTCCGGTCTCAGCTTCTGGCGGACGGACAACCTGTCGCGCACGGCGAAGCCGGTCAGTGGCCCGTATGGCACCGGACGGCTCTTGGAGACTCCTGTTTTCAGCCTGCTCATCCTCCCCAACGGTCGCATCGTCGCGGGCGCCGTCACACCGGCCGGGCTCGAGCCCGCCGCCACGCAGATCGCGTCGGCCACATGAGCGAAGACCTCGCGATCGAGACCACCGGGCTCACGAAGCGTCTCGGCCATACCGCGGTCGTGGACAAGGTCGATCTCGCCGTGCCGCGGGGCAGCGTGTACGGGTTCCTCGGGCCGAACGGGTCGGGCAAGACGACGACGATCCGGATGCTGCTCGGGCTGATCTGGCCCACCGCAGGCTCGTTCCGTCTCCTGGGGGAGACGATGCCCGCCGCCAGCTCCCGGGTGCTCCCGCAGGTCGGGGCGCTCGTCGAGGGGCCGGCGTTCTATCCGTGGCTCACGGGCCGTCAGAACCTGCGGCGCATCGATGCCGCCGGACCCGACGGTCAGCGCAAGACGCGCGCCGCGCGCATCGACGCCGCCCTGACCAAGGTCGGGCTCGGCGCCGCCGCGACCAAGCGCTACCGCGCCTACTCACTCGGCATGAAGCAGCGACTGGGTCTCGCCGCCGCGCTCCTCCGGCCCCGCAGCCTGCTCGTCCTCGACGAGCCCACGAACGGCATGGACCCGCAGGGAACGCGTGAGATCCGCAACCTCGTTCGCGAGCTGGCGTCAGAAGGTTCGACCGTGTTCCTGTCGACCCACCTCCTCAGCGAGGTGGAGCAGCTCTGCACGCACCTCGGCATCATCTCGGTGGGCAAGGTCGTCGCGCAGGGATCCATCGAGGACCTCCGCGGTCGGGGCGACGCGATGCTGCGCGTCGAGACCGAGGACGCCGGCGACGCGGCGCAGGTGCTCGACCGTCTCGGGTTGGAGTCGATCGTCGTGGCCGGCGAGGTCGTCTCCGCTCAGCTCGACGGGCAACGACCCGAAGAGTGCAACCGGGCGCTGGTCATGGCGGGCGTGGGCGTCCGAAGCCTGACGACCGACCGGCGCAGCCTCGAAGACGCATTCGTCGCGCTGACTGGAGAGGGATTCGATGTGGCTGGCTGACATCGGGCTGCTGTTCCGGCGCGTCCGCACGCGCGTGTTGCTGCTCGTGCTCGCGGCCGTGCCGATCGCAGTCGCAGTCGCGGTGCGTCTCTCGGGCGAGGGACCGAGCCCGGGATCCGGACCGCGCTTCTTCGACCAGATCACCAACAACGGCGTCTTCGCCGCCCTCGTCGGCCTCACCGTCACCCTGCCGTTCTTCCTTCCCCTCGCGGTTGCGATCGTCGCCGGCGACGCGGTGGCGGGGGAGGCGAACCTCGGCACGATGCGATACCTGCTGTCTCGTCCCGTCGGGCGGACACGGCTGCTCGTCATCAAGGCGACGACCGTGACCATCTTCTGCTTCGTGGCCACCTTCGCAGTCGCCATCGCCGGACTGATCGCCGGCGCCATCCTCTTCCCGATCGGGGACGTCACCACGCTGTCCGGCGACACGTTGTCGCTTGCCGCGGGCACGTTGCGGATCGGCCTGGCGGCCGTGTTGGTCGCGTTGTCACTGCTCGGCCTGGCCGCCATCGGCATGTTCATCTCGACACTCACGGACGCACCCGTCGGTGCGATGGCCGGGACCGTCGGCGTGGCCGTGATCAGTGGCGTGCTCAATGCGGTCCCGGCGCTGTCGTGGCTGCACCCGTTCCTCCTCACCCACTACTGGCTCTCGTTTGGCGACGTCCTCCGGTCGCCGGTGTACTGGAACCAGATCCTGCTGAACCTTCTCGTCCAAGCGGTGACCGTCGCCGTGTTCGCGACCGCGGCCTGGTCACGCTTCACGAGCAAGGACGTGCTCGCGTAGGGGTGACAAGGTGCCGGGTATGGCCGGCGCCGACGACAACCGGAGGCGACACGGGTCAGGTCGGCGAACGCGCGGCCGGCCGGTCGGCGGCCGTCGTCGGCGGGATCGGGCTCTTGACCTTCCCTTCGTCGAGCACGTGCGAGGGCACCGACGTGACGACGGTTCCCTCCCGGAAGAGCAGGCGAACCTTCAGCCAGAGGGCGGTTTGGTTGTGCAGGAGCTGCTGCCACCAGTGGCGGACGACGAGCTCGGGGATGATGACGGTCACGACGTCCGAGCTCCAGCGCGCGTCGATATCGTCGAGGTACTCGAGGACAGGTTCGTTGATCTCCCGGTACGGCGAGTCCACGACGTCGAGCGGGATGTCGAAATCGAAGCGCTCCCATTGCTCGCGGATCCGGTTCGCCTGGTCGGCGTCGAACGCGACGGAGACGGCGTGCAAGAAGTCCGGCCGGAGTGACCTCGCATACGCGAGGGCCTGGATGACGCCGATGTGCACCTTCGGCCCCACGAGGACGACGACCGTGTGTTGGATGTCGGGGAGCTTGATTCCGGGCTCCACGCGCATGGCCCGATCGACCGTCGCGTAGTGGTGGTGGATCCCCTTGAAGAGGAGCACGAGGAGCGGGATCACGAGGGCCGGGATCCATGCCCCCTCGGTGAACTTTGACACCAGGATCACGGCGGTGACGAGGGTCGTGGCGAGCGCTCCCACGCCGTTGATCACGAGCCCCGCCCGCCATCTCGGCTCGCGGAGTCGCCAGTGGTGCACGACCATGCCCGCCTGGGAGAGCGTGAACGCCGTGAACAGCCCGACGGCGAAGAGAGGGATCAACGAGCTGACGCTCGCGCCGAACCCGATCACGAGCCCGCCCGCGGCGATCGAGAGGACGAGGATGCCGTTCGAGAGCACGAGCCGGTCGCCGCGGTTGGCGAGCTGCCGGGGCATGAACCCGTCCCCGGCGATGATCCCCGACAGCCGGGGGAAGTCGGCGTACGCCGTGTTGGCCGAAAGCGTCAGGATCGCGGCCGTAGACGCCTGCAGGACGATATAGAGAGGGCCACCTCCGCCGAACACCGCGTGCCCCATCTGCGAGAGGATCGTCTCGTTCTCCGAGAGCGTTGGACGCAGCTGGTCGGCGAGAACCGCGATCCCGGTGAACAGTGAGCCGAGGATGAACCCGGTCCACATGAGCGTGATTGCCGCGTTGCGCGATTCCGGCTTGCGGAAGGCCTGCACACCGTTCGAGATCGCCTCGACGCCGCTCAACGCCACCGCGCCCGACGAGAACGCGCGCATCAACAGGAAGAACGTGACGCCGCCGAGCATCGTCTCGCCCCCGGTGAAGTGCGCGAGCTGCGCGTGGTTCACAGGCAGTGGTTGCAGGTCGCCCGTGAACGTGCGGAACAGGCCCCAGACCACCAGCAGGGTCATCATCGACACGTACACGTAGGTCGGTGGCGCGAACAGCCGGCCCGACTCTCTGACTCCGCGCAGGTTCCCGACGGCGATCAGGACGATGAGCGCCACGGCGAGCTCGACCTCGTAGCCGCGCAGCGCTGCGATCGCCGAGGTGATCGCAGCGACCCCGGCCGCGACCGACACCGAGACCGTCAGCGTGTAGTCGACCAGCAGCGATGCCGCGGCTACGAGCGACGGGTTCGTTCCGAGGTTCTCGCGGCTCACGATGTACGACCCGCCGCCGTTCGGATAGGCGTACAGCGTCTGCCGGTAGCTCAGGACCACGATCACGAGGAGCGCGACCACGAGCAGCGAGATCGGCACGAGGTACCCGAGCGCGGCCATGCCCGCCGCCGGCACCAGCACCACCAGGATCTCCTGGGTCGCGAACGCGGTCGACGCGATCGCGTCCGTTGAGAAGACGCCCAACGCCAGCCGCTTCGGGAGGCGTTGCTGCTCGAACTCCCTCGATGACAACGGGCGTCCGATCAGCAGCCGCTTGACCGCGCTGTAGGGCACGACGCCTCCTTGCTTCGGATGCGCCCGTATCTTCGCCGCTGTCCTGCGCGTCGACCGGCGGCGGTCGCCCCGCAGCCTGCGGACGGAGGTCCGCGAGGGAGTCGACGGACGCTGGCCAGGGAGCGTGCATCCTGTCGAGATGGGCGTTATGCTCCCGAATCGCCGATATCGGGCATGCGGACCATTCAAGGAGGACCACCCCATGAAGCTGCTGGCCCGCGTCTTCGCCGCCGCGGTCACATGTGCGACCGTCGCCGTGCCCTTGGTGGCGGCCGACGCGCCCTCCGCGAGCGCCGCGCCCACGTGGGCGCCGGCGGCGACGGCGCCGATCCACCCCGGCGTCCAGACCTTCACGGCCGGGGCGCAGTGCACGGCGAACTTCGTCTTCTTCGACGCCTCGAACACGGTGTACATCGGCCAGGCGGCCCACTGCTCGGGCACCGGGGGCAACACTGCGACGAACGGTTGCACCTCGGGCTCGCTGCCCATCGGCACACAGGTGCAGGTGACCGGCGCGTCGCAGCCGGGCGTCATGGTCTACAACTCCTGGCTGACGATGCAGGGGCTGGGCGAGGCGGACGCCAACACCTGCCAGTTCAACGACCTCGCGTTGATCCGGTTGAATCCGGCCGACGCCGCGAAGGTCAACCCGTCGATCCCGTTCTGGGGCGGCCCGAACGGCGTCGACACCAACGGCACGGTCCAGGGCGAGAACGTGTACTCGTACGGGAACTCCGAGCTGCGCGGCGGCGTGAGCCAGCTGAGCCCGAAGCAGGGCATCAGCCTCGGTGACGCCGGTGGCGGCTGGAGCCACAACGTGTACACCGCGTCGCCCGGGATCCCCGGCGACTCCGGAAGCGCGTTCCTCAACTCGACGGGCGCCGCGCTGGGCGTGCTCAGCACGGTCCAGATCGCGCCGGTCGCCGGCTCGAACGGCGTCGGTGACGTCAGTCGCGAGATCAACTACATGAACGCGCACTCGTCGCTCGGCGCGCAGCTGGCGTTGGGCACGCAGCCGTTCAACCCGAACCTCGCCGCCAACCTGCTCGGCTCACTCGGGCTCTGAGCAAGGCGGGCTGAGAAGCGCGTTCTCGCGGCCCGGGGCCTAGCCCCGGGCCGCGGCGCGTCACAGCAGCTCGGCCACGCGCCGCTCGACGTCGGCGATCGCCGCGGGTAGGTCGTCGACCTCGCGCTCGACGGCACGGCGCCGACGCGCGAACACGAAGAGGCATCGCGCCACCGGGGTGCCGAGCGTCCGCTCGAGAGCGAGGGCGTACGCGGCGCCCTGCGCCCGGTACCGCTGCATGGCGGCGTCGAGCTCGTCGTCGGTGGGCGTCTGGTCGGTCTTGTAATCCACCACGACGAGCCCCTCGAGGGTCTCGATCAGCAGGTCGACGAAGCCCTCGACCGTGATGCCGTCGACGACGGCGGCGACGGGAACCTCGCGCCAGTACCGGCCTCCTGTAACCGCGGCGCGCACCGTGTTCGACTGCAGGACGCTGCGAGCCAGCGCCCGGATCTCCGCCTCCCGTTGGGGGATCCCCTCGGCGAGGGCCTGCGCCCGGGCGGTGGCGTCGAGGCCGTCGCCGGTGGCCAGGTCGACCGTCTGGAGGACCGCGTGCACGGCGCGGCCCACCGACGTGCCCGCACGTCCCCGCCGCCACGCCGGCCGGTCGTCGACGGGCTCGTCCTTCTCGACTGCGACGTCGGTGGCGGAGTCAGCCGACACCGGAGGCTCCTTCGCCAACGTTGTGGCGGCGACGGTCGCGGGACGCCCGGCGCGGTCGAGCAGCGCGGCTCGCGCCGCGATCCAGCGCTCACGTTCACCGGGCGTGTCGTCCGCCTCGCCGGCGGAGGGCGCCGGCGGCGAGGGAGAGCGGGCCGGTTGCTCGCCGTCGACGTCGAGCTCGAGGACGGCGGCGGGCGCGTCATCGGCGTGCTCGCACAACAGCGCGGCGTGGCAGTCGATTCGCTCCGTGCGCTTGTGGTGCAGGCTCACCAGCAGGTGGTCGCGGGCGCGGGTCGACGCGACGTAGAGGAGCCGTAGCCGCTCGGCGGCGTCGAGCTCGTCCTCGCGTTGCGAGCGCTCGTGCCACCCGGCGGTCTCGAATCGGGTGCCCTGCGCGACGCGCCCGACCCGGACCTCGAAGGTGCCGTCGGGGTTCCAGAGCACGGGCGTCGCGCGGTTCGGCGGGCTGACGTTGAGCCCGGCGAGGATCACGATGGGGAACTCCAGCCCCTTGGCGCCGTGAACCGTGAGCACGCGGAGTGCGTCGTCGTCGGGCTCGGGCACGACGATCTCGACAGCGCGCGCACGCTCGTCAGCCAGTTGCTGGACCCACTCGATGAAGCCGCGCAACCCGCGACCGGAGGCGGCGTCGTACGCACGCGCCTGGTCGAGGAAGAAGCGGATGCGCCGCCAGTGGTCGCGCGGTCGCCGGTGCGTGACCGCGAGCTCCAACAAGCGGCGCTCGCGCACGATCGCCTCCACCGTCTGGCTGACCGATTGCCACCAGCGCGCGTCGTGGAGCCGCCGGAGCGCGGTGAGCGCCGCGGCCACCGGGTGGTCGAGTGGCAGGTCGTCGGGCGCGGCCCGCCGGTAGTCCCAGCGCCCGCCGCGGCGGTAGTAGTCGACGAGCTCGTCGTCCCCGCAGCCGAACGCCGGCGACCGCAGCGACGCAACCAGCGCGATCTCGTCGGTGGGATCGTCGAGCGCGGTCAGGATGGAAAGCAGGTCGCGGATCTCGGCCGTCGAGAAGACGAGCGACTGGCTCTCGATCCGGACCGGCACGTCGGCGCGTTCGAGTGCGTCCTCCAAGTCGGGCAGCGCCGTGCGCGTCGGCAGCAACAGCGCGACGTCGTCGTAACGGGCGCGCCGCATCTCCCCGGTGACCGGGTCGACGATCTCCCACACGTCGTCCTTGATCCGACGGGCGAGGGCGGCGACGGCGTCGGCCTCGACGGCGCGGACCTCGGCGACGTGCTGCACGTCGGCAGGCCCGCCGAAGGTGGCGACGGGCGGCACCGGCGTGGGGGAGGCATCGCGCTCGGCGACCAGTGGGACGTGTGCGGCTTGCGTGCCCTGCTCGTCGCGCTCGAAGAGGCGGGCGAACATGTGGTTCACCCACTCGAGGACTCCGGGCACGGACCGGAAGTTCTGGGTGAGCTCGCGTCTGCCCTCGAGCAGCTCCTCCTCGACCCGGTGGTACAGCTCGAGGTCGGCCCGGCGGAACCGGTAGATCGACTGCTTCGGGTCGCCGACGAAGAACGCCCGACCGGGCGCGATCTGCACTTCCCACCATGACCGTTCGCCCGCGTCGGGGTCGTCCGACGCGAGCAGCACCGCGATCTCGATCTGCAACGGATCCGTGTCCTGGAACTCGTCGATCAACAGGACCCGGAACCGCTCGCGGAGCGCGGCGCGCACGTCCGGGTTGCGTTGCAGCACGTCCCGCGCCAGCACGAGCAGGTCGTGGAACTCGATGCGGCCGTCGCGACGTCGCTCGTCTGCGTAGCCCCGCACGAAGCCGCGCAAGCGGGCGACCAGCACGTCGAGCGTCGCCTGCTGCTGGCGGCGGACGAGCGCGGTGCGCGCCGCGTCCGCATGCTCGAGGAGACCTCGTACCTCTTGGACGGGACAGCTCCAGTTCCCGTGCCGCCCGACGTTCGTGGCCAGCTTCGGCATTTCGCCCAGCAGGTCGAGGCGGTCGAGGTCGTCGGTCGCGCCGCGCAGGACGTCGGCCCACCCCGCGAGCGCGTCGATGTGCAGGAAGAGCTTGTCCTGGCGGACACGGCAGTCAGCGAGCCGGGCCACCGCCTGCTCGAGAGGCGCGAGGACCGGCCCCAGGTCGACCGCCGGCGCCGGCGCCGCGACCGCGGCCGCGGGCCGCAGGCGCTCGTAGTGCTCGTGCAGGACGAGCGCGACGCGGCGCAGGTGATCGAAGTCGACACCCAGCGCGAGCGCCGGGAGCAGGACCGGCTCGAGCTCGGAGTCGGCGACGAGCGCGTCGAGGAACTGTCCCCAGCGCTCCTCGAAGCGAACCGCCGCCTCGACGTCGTCGACCACCTCGAACCGGGGTGGCAGCCCGGCCTCGAGCGGGTGCTCGGCGAGAATCCGCTGGGCGAAGCCGTGCAACGTCGAGAGCGCGGCGTCGTCGACGTCGTCGAGCGCCGCCCGGCACCGTTCGCGCTCGTCGGGCTCGAGCTCCGGGTCGGTCGCAGCCTGCTCCAGACGGGAGCGGATGCGGTCGCGCAGCTCGCCCGCGGCGGCCTCCGTGAACGTGATCGCAGCAAGCTCACGGATCTCGACGTGGCCGCGCGCGATCAGCGACACGACCCGCTCGACGAGCGCGGTGGTCTTCCCGGTACCCGCGCCGGCCTCGACGAAGAGGGTGGCGTCGTGGAGGTCGCGGATCGCGTCGCGCGCGGCCGCGTCGACGGGAGTCACTCCTCCTCCTCCTCCTTCTCATCCGGCGTCGGGTCGGCGAGCTCCCGGAACCGAACCACGACCGGGTCGGCCCGCTTGCGGGTCCAGTCGTCGTCGCGCGCCGGCGAGCAGACGCGGTCGAAGGCGCAGTAACAGCAGTTCTCCCACGTTTCGCGGCCACGGCCGTCCTGGCGGGGCTTGTCTGGGAACGCGGGGAACACGCCGGCGCCGATGCCGTCCACGATCGTCGAGACGTTGTCGGTGAACTGATCAAGTGTCGGCTTGTCGAGCCTGATGCCCGCGAGCGCGTCGGTGCCGAACTCGCGCGTCCACCAGTAGTACGCGTGCACGTTGGCTGTGGCCCCGTCACCGGCCATCGCCAGCCCATACACCGGCAGCTGGAGCCGGTTGCCGCGCTCGAGCCCCTTGGTGGGGTCCTCGGGCCGGCCCGTCTTGTAGTCGAAGACGACGATCGGCGACCCGTTCGGGCCCTGGTCGACGCGGTCGATGCGCCCGTGGAAGCGCACCACGCGACCGTCCGCCAGCGTGATGGTCGCGGGGGCGCCGGAATCGCCGCCGAACCCGAACGCGAGCTCACGTCCGCCCGCCCGGGGGACGACGCCGAGCTCGCCGCGGATCTCCTCGTCGGTGTCGAGGAAGCCCTCGAGCTCCCGCAGGATCCGTCGCCGGTCGAGCTTCCAGAGCAATGGCCGCCCGGTGAGGCCTTCGCTCTCGGCCTCGTTGCAGTACCGCTCGCCGATCGCGAGGAGCAGCGCCCGCTCGGCGTGGTCCCACGGCTGGTCGGGTGCCGTGCGGGGCTCGACGGCGTCGAGGAACTCGGCGAGCACCTTGTGCACGAGGCTGCCGCGTTCGAGCGGGCCGATGCGATCGGTGGCCTCGGGGCGCTCGACCTCGCGTACCCGCAGCACCCGTGCCAGCAGGTAGCGAAAGGGGCACGTCGCCCAGCTCTCGAGGGAGGTCGGGGAGAGCGCGTCGTCCTCGTCGGGCAGGAGGCCCGGAACGGCTCCGACGTTGCCATCGAACCGTGTGAGCGCGGCAGAGCGGCGGGCCCGCAACGCGGAGACTCCGGCCGCGAGCGACGGAGTCGCGGCGATGAGGGGGTGGCGGTCGAGTGGCCGTCGACGTTCCTGCCACGCACGCAGGCTGCGGACGTCGCGCTCGGTCAGCGATCCCTCCTCGCCCGGCGCGCGTACGCCCGCCTCGAACGACGGCACGACGTGCAGCCAGCCGGTGCTCCCGAGTCGAGTGAGCTCCTCGGCGCCCACTGTCTCGCCGAGCAGGGAGCTCGCGGTCTCGAGCAGCCACCGGGCCGGGAGCCGCTTGCGTTGTGCGCGCGGGTCGGCGCGCGGGTAGGAGAGCGACCGCACCGGCGCCGTCGCGAGCGCGGCCAGGTAATCGCGCCGTTCCTCCGCCCGTCGGACGGCATGAACGGGCAGCGCCTGGCCCGTGAGACGACGCGCCCGATCGGGGATGAGCGGGTCCTCGCGTCCCAGGGGCGGGAACGCGCCCTCGGCCATGCCGACGACGTGCACGACGTCGAAGTCGCCGCCGTATGCGTGGCGCACTCCGCCGACGAACACGCCGGCCCCGAAGCGCCCCACGCGGCCGGCCGATGCGTCCAGCTCGGACTCGAGCGCCCGCACGAACGTGGGCAGCGAGGCCTCGGCGCGGATCTCGGCCAGCGCGGCCAAGCCGTCGAGCGCGTCGGCGACCCGCCGCGCCGCCTCCACCTCCGCCTCGGGCCAGCTCGCGCGTAGACCCTCGCCGCCGAGATAACGGTCGAGGAGCTCACGTGCCCAGGAGGCGAAGCGGGGCCAGGTGCCCGGGGACGGCGGCGCGAGGCGCGCGCCGAGGTCGGCCACGAACCGGGACAGGTGCTCCACGTGCTCGAGGTCGGATTCGCGGTGGCGTCGCGCGCCCTCGGTGAGCTCGTCGTCACCGGTCGCCTCGAGCGCGGCCGCCAGGTGCCGCGAGAGACGGGCCAGTCGCTCGTTCCACTGGGCGAGCCCGGTGACGATGCCGGCCTCGCGGGACAGGGTGTCCCAACGACTGGCCGGGACGGCGCGACCGTCGGCGGGGTCGCGCACCGGGCCCGACGCGATCCAGTCGACGACCGTGTCGCGTGCGAAGTCACCGTCCGGCAGTCGCAGCAGCCCGAGGAGGACGCGCCCCGCCGTTGTCTCTGCGAGGCGACGCGTCGAGGGGCCGCTCCAGGGAATGCCGGCCGCGTCGAGGAGCTCCTGCGCGAGCCGCGCGTACGGCTCGTCGACGCGGAAGAGGATCGCGACTCGATGCAGGGCGGTGCCCGAGGACGCACGCTCCATCACGTCGCGGATGACGGCGCGCAACTCGTCCTCCGGATCGGGCGCGCTGACGATCGCGGTGCCCGTCGGAGGAACAGGCCGAGCCCCGCGCTCGGCCGTTCCCACACCGGCGAGGTCCGTTGCCAGCTCTTCGACGTGGGCGTCCGCGGCGGGGTCCCCGGTCAGGCCGAGCAGCGCGCGCAGCCGACCCGCCGCGCCCAACGCCCGCACGAGCTCGGACTCGCCCGGCGACAGCCGCGTCGGGAGGTGGAGCACGACGTGTCCGATCTCCCGCAGCGCGGGCACGTCGCCCGCCAGCGCGGCGGCAGCGGCGAACGCGAGGTCCTCGTCGTCGTAGAAGCCGGCCGTGCGGGACCGGAACTCGGGGTAGAGGCGAGCGACCGACGCGGCGGGATCGCCGGCTCGGGCGATCTGCCGAACGGCGTCATCGCCGGCGCGTCGCAGCTCGAGGAACGACGCGTCGAGCGCCCGCTCGGTGGCGGGGTGGCCCGCCACCGAGGCCAGCGGCGGTCCGGCGTCGGCGAGCACGGCCCGCACCGCCTCGGCCCGGAGGGGGCGCGTGAGCGGGCGGCGCTGCTGCGCGGCCAGCGCCGGCGCGCCCAGCAGCTCGGCCAGCCGGGCGAGGGCGAGGAACCGCACGTTCACGAGACCGTCGGGCGTGGCCAGGGCCCGGCGGAGCGCGAGGCCCGCGTACGTCGAGGGGACGGCCACCGTGACGGGCGCCAGCGGATCCATGCCCTTTGCCGCCCTTACGGCCTCCCGCAGCGCCTCCCGCGCCGGGGGGCCGTGCTCGACGAGTTGCACGCGAACCATCGTCCTTCTCCTCCGGGCGCCGTCGCCGAGGCTCGGGCTCTGCGGTCACGGGCGGCGACGCCACCGTTGACGCGGAGGGTACCGACGCCGTGTGACGGCTACCCGGCCACATCTCCCGCTGCTTGGTTTCGGGCCCGGTGTGCCATCCTGGTGGGTCCCCATGCCGAACTCAGCTCGTGTCCTCACGCGGTTGGCGGCCATTGTCGTGGTCGGCGGCCTGGCTCTCGGGGTGTCCTTCGCGGCACTTATCCCGGGCGCCCGTCAGATCGCGACGGCGAACCACTACACGGCCAGCGTGAGGAGCCTCGGCGACCTGTCCTCGCCGACGATCGTGTACGACGCCGCCGGCAATCAGATCGGCAAGCTCGGTGTCCAGGACCGGGAGCCGGCGGAGCTCGCCGAGGTGCCGCAGATCCTGATCAACGCCGTCATCGACACCGAGGACAAGACCTTCTGGAAGAACCCGGGCATCGACGTCGCCGGCGTCTCGCGCGCGTTCATCGACAACCTCACCAAGGGCAAGATCAGCCAGGGCGGATCGACGATCACGCAGCAGCTCGTCAAGAACAGGATCCTGGGCAACAAGCAGGACCTGCAACGCAAGGCCAAGGAGCTCATCCTCGCGTACCGACTGAACGACAAGTACTCGAAACGCGAGATCCTCAAGCAGTACCTCAACACGGTCTACTTCGGGCAGGGCTCGTACGGCGTGAAGGCGACCGCGCGGCGGTTCTTCCTCACGCCGGATCCCTCGGCACCGTTCGGCGTGCGAGGCAAGGCGCTGAGCGAGCTCACGGTGGGCGAGGCCGCGTTGATGGCGGGGGTGATCCAAAACCCGGAGGGCGACAATCCCTTCGTGCACCCCGACGCGGCCGCCAAGCGGCGCGCCGAGGTGCTGAAGGGGATGGTCAAGGCTCGTGACATCACACAGGCACAGGCGGACCAGGCCACCCAGGAGCCCATGCCGACGGTGAAGCCCTCGTCCGAGCTGCGTCCCGAGAACGCGTGGGCCGAGCACGCGCAGCAGGTCCTGCTCAGCGACCCGCGGCTCGGCGCGACGGCCCAGGAGCGGCGCGACAAGGTCCTCCAGGGCGGTCTGAAGGTCTACACGACCGAGGACCCCAATCTTCAGCCGATGGCCGACGACGCGGTGGCGAACGGGCTGCGGGGTGCCAAGGCGGGCTTCGGCGCCGCGCTCGTGGCGATGGACCCGAAGACCGGCTACGTGAAGGCGATGGCCGACAACCGGCCGTTCAGCCAGTCCAAGTTCAACCTCGCCACCGACGGCGCGGGGCGTCAGGTCGGCTCGAGCTTCAAGGTCACGACGCTGGCCACGATCCTGGCGAACGGCTACTCGCGCAACGACCAGGTCGACGGCACCGACCCGTGCTCGGTGCCCGGTTTCGGCAGCGAAAGCACGAGGAACGCCGAACCCGGCGGCGGCCTGATGACGGTCGACAAGGCGACCGCCGACTCGGTCAACTGCGCGTTCGTGCGCATGTCGACGGGCGTCGGCATCGACAAGGTCATCGACATGGCGCAGAAGATGGGCATGCGGCCCAACGTCTCCGGCCGCCAGCCCGTCAACGAATGGAAGGTGCTGACCTTTACCTTGGGCGTCATCTCGATCACGCCGGTCGAGATGGCGAACATCACCGCGACGATCGGGGGCAGCGGCGTCCACCACGACCCGATCTTCGTGTCGAAGGTCGTCGGCGCCGACGGGAAGGTCGTGTTCGACGAGACCGGCCGGCCCGGCACCCGCGTGCTCGATCCCGACGTCGCCAACTGCGAGGTGAGCATCCTTCACGGCCCGATCCAGAGCGGCACCGCTGCGGGCAAGGGGATACCGGGCAAGGACGCCTTCGGGAAGACGGGCACCAACGACAACGAGATCAGCTCCGCGTTCCTTGGCGGGACGCCGGACCTCGTGTCTTTCGTCTGGCACGGCAATCCCGACGTCGACCAACCGGGCGCCGGGTTCGGAGCCGGGATCCCGAACACGATCTGGCGCAACTTCATGATTCCGGCGACCCAGAACATGCCCGACGACTCGTTCCCGAGCCCGGGAGCGAACTGTGACGCGCCCGGACGGTTCATCGACCCGGTCAAGGGTCGCACCGACCAGCCCGCGCTCCCGCCGCCGCCTCCTTCGACGGACGCGCCCGCACCCGCGCCTGCGCCGGCACCCGCGCCGGCACCCGCGCCGACCCCCGCGCCGACGGCGCCCACGGCGCCGCCGGTCACCCCACCGCGGAGCAATCCGGGCAACGGCGGTGGCTTTGGCGGTGGCTAGCCGCATGCCGGGTTCCGCGCCGTCTGCTCATTAGGCTCGGAGAGGTGGCCGCGGACGCTTCGGTGATGCTCGACACACTGCTCGAGCTCCAGACCCGCGACACTGCCATCGACCGGCTCACTCACCGGCGGGACACGCTCCCTGAGCGCGCCGCGCTCGAATCGGTGCGCGGCGAGCTGACCGCAGCCGGCGCGCAGCTCGCCGAGGCGACGGCCCGTCGCGAGGACGTGGCACGCGAGGAGCAGCGCTTCGACGACGAAGCCCGGTCGCTCGAGGACAAGGCTGCAGAAGTAGAAGGGCGCATGTACTCGGGTGAGGTGACCTCGCCCCGCGAGCTCCAGGCACTCCAAGCGGACGTGGACCAGCTTCGGCGCCACCGGCACGGCCTCGAGGACCGCGAGCTCGAGGTCATGGAGCGCCGCGAGTCGATCGACGCCGAGGTCGAAGCGCTCCGTGCGCGTGTCGGCGAGCTGGAGTCCGAAGCCGAGCGCCTCGGCGCCGCGTTGGGCGGGGTCGAAGCGGAGATCGACCAGGAGCTGGCCGGCGAGCGCGGCGCCCGTGACGAGATCGCGGCGACCGTCGACGCCGCGCTGCTCGACGACTACGAGCGCTGCCGGGAGCGCGCCCGAGGCATGGGCGCGGCGCGCCTGAACGGCAACACGTGCCAGGGATGCCACCTGTCCATCCCGTCTGTGGAGGCGGAGCGCATCCGCAAGAGCCCGCCGGGGACCGTCGCCCACTGCGACAACTGCGGTTGCATCCTCGTGCCGTGACGCCACGGCCCGAGCTCGTCATCTATTGCGACGGCGGCGCGCGCGGCAACCCGGGCCCGGCTGCGATCGGCGCCGTCGTGCTCGACTCGTCCACCGACCCGCCCACGCGGCTGGCGACCGTGAGCGAACGCATCGGGGTGGCGACGAACAACGTGGCCGAGTACCGCGCTCTGGTCGCCGCGCTCGAGGCTGCGCGGGAGTTCCCCGCCCGCCGCGTCCGCGTCAGGGCCGACTCGCAGCTGCTCGTCCGTCAGCTCGAGGGCCGGTACCGGGTGAAGCAGCAACACCTTCGGCCGTACTACGAGCGGGCGCGGGAGCTGCTCGCCGAGTACGAGGAAGTGGAGCTCACGCACGTTCCCCGCGAGCAGAACACCGAGGCCGACGCGTTGGTCAACGCCGCCCTCGACCTCGCCTGAGCGCATGCTGCTCTGGTACGCGGGGCTCTCGGTGCTGCTCGTCTACTTCGTGTTCCAGAGCGCGGGCGTCGATTACCGCCTCGTCGTCGTCGGCTCCCTGCTCCCGCTCGCCGTCGACCTTCCGTTCGTCGGATTGGCGTACGGCCACGCGCTGCTCGGGAGCGTCGTGCTGCTCGTCGCCGTCATGCTGCTGACGATCGGCAGGCCCCGGCTGCTGCGGCGCCGCCTGCTGTGCCTCCCCATCGGCGCGTTCTGCGGCCTGGTGCTCTCGGCGGCGTGGACGAACACCGACGTGTTCTGGTGGCCGTTCACGGGCGCTTCGCTGCCGAATGGCGCACTACTACCCGCGGCCGGCATCGTCGTGCTCGAGGAGCTCGCGGGCCTGGCCGCGTGCGCCTGGATCGTGTATCGCTTCGACCTCGCCGACCGCGGTCGCCGGGACGACTTTCTGCGGACGGGCCGCCTGCGCGCACCGGCGTCGCCGTGATCACGTTCGTCCGACACGGCGAGACGCCGCCGAACCGGGCCGGGCTCCTGCTCGGTCGCAGCGACGTCGAGCTCACCGATCACGGCCGGGCCCAGGCGACGCGCGTGGCCCAATCGCTGGCCGACCTCGAGGTCGCGCACGTGCTCACCAGTCCCCTCCGCCGCGCCTGCGACACGGCGGCGCCCATCGCCGCCGCGTGCGGCCAGGCGGCCGAGGTCGACGAGCGCCTGATCGAGATCGACTACGGCGCGTGGGAAGGGCGGCCGTTCGCGGATCTCGGGCCCGACGTCGTCGAGCGCTGGCGACGCGACGCCGGGTTCGTCCCTCCGGGTGGGGAGAGCCTGGAGGTCGTCGCCGAGCGCATGGCATCGTTCTGCGACGAGTGGCTGGACGACCGCGTCGTCGTCGCCGTCAGCCACGTCTCGCCGATCAAGGCGGCGGTGACCTGGACGCTCCGTGTCCCGCCCGAGCTCGCCTGGCGCATGCGCCTCGACGTCGCGTCAGTGACCCGCATCGGTCGCGGCCCCGTCCTGCTGAGCTTCAACGAGACCCGGTGATCTCCTCCACGCGCACGGGGATCGACGGGCCGCGCGCGGGGCGGGCGTGGGCGCCGGCGCCGTCGACGACGAACCTGCCTTCGCCGGGGCCGTCGGCCACCGGCATGCCGAGGGCGTCGAGCAGGGCGACGTCGGCCTCGGGCGGGCGCCCGGTCGTCGTGAGGTAGTTCCCGACGATCAGCGCGTTCGCGCCCGCCAACAGGCCCATCGCCTGGAGCTCGCCCAGCACACGCTCTCGTCCACCGGCGAGGCGGATCCACGCGCCGGGCATCACGAGCCGGAAGAGCGCGATCGCCTGCAACGCCTCACGCGGCGCGAGCAGCGTTCGATCGTCGAGCGGCGTGCCGGGCCGCGGGTCGAGCAGGTTGATGGGCACTTCGCACGGCGCCAGCGCCGCGAGCTCGAACGCGAAGTCGATCCGTTGCTCGAGCGTCTCGCCCATGCCGAGGATCCCCCCGCAGCACAGCTCCATGCCCACCTCGCCGGCGAGGCGAGCAGTGGCGACACGGTCGTCCCACGTGTGGGTCGTGCAGATGGAGGGGAACACCTCCCGGCACGTCTCGAGGTTGTGGTTGTAACGGCGCACACCGGCGGCCGCGAGCCGCTCGGCTTGCTCGCGCGTGAGCAGTCCGAGCGAGCACGCGACCTCGAGCCCGGTCTCGCGATGCACCGCGTCGACCGCCTCGAGCACTTTCCGCAAGAGTCGCTCCTCGGGGCCCCGCACGGCGACGACGATGCAGAACTGGGTGGCGCCCGCGTCGCGTGTCGATCGGGCCGCCGCGACGACGTCGTCGAGATCCAGGAACGCGAACACGTCCACGCCGGTCTCGAAGCGGGCGGACTGCGAGCAGAACGCACAGTCCTCGGGGCACGCGCCCGACTTGGCGTTGATGAGGCTCTCGAGCTCGACCTCGGGGCCGCAGTAGGCGAGTCGAACCCGGTGCGCGAGCGCGACCAAGTCGGGGAGCTCTTCGAGGGGCAGCGCCGCCACCGCCGCGACCTCGTCGCGAGTCAGAGGTCGGCGCTCGTCGAGCAGGGCACGCGCGGCGGTGGCGAGGGGCATACGGGGTCTCCGGTCGGTCGGTCGGGACGCGGGGGAGCGTAGAGCGTCTACCCGCCGGGGCGCGGCGCGGCCGCTTGGTCGCTCTCCGACCAGTCCACCGCCAGCAGATGGCGTGGCTGCGGCACGCCCCGGAGCTCGCGCAGGCCCCGGTCCTGCAGATGCAGATGGCCGCCGACGTAGTCGGCCACGGGCTCTGTGACGAGGATCTCGCCCGGCTCGGCCTCGCCCGTGACGCGGGCGGCGAGGTTGACGACCCGGCCGATGAGATCGCCGTCGTCGTGGACCGCCTCGCCGGCGTGCACGCCGATGCGGAGGCGGAGACCCAACCCGGCCGCGGCCACGTCCTGGACGTCGCGCTGGATGTCCACGGCGCACAGAACCGCGTCGGCGGGGCTCGGGAACTGGGCAAGGAACCCGTCGCCCTGCGTGCCCACCTCGGTGCCGCCGCGCGTCGCGAACGCGGCGCGCACGAACTCGCGGTAGCGGGAGACGACGCCCGTCCATTCGTCGTCGCCCACCTCCTCGGCGAGACGGGTGGAGTCGACGATGTCGCTGAACATCACCGCGACCCACCGCTTCACCGGGCCGGGCGCGGGTGTCTTTCGCTCGCGCTGGCGCGCCGCGAGCGACCGCAGCATCTCCGCCAGCGCGTCGCCGACCTGCGTGCCGACGCGCGTGGTGCGCTCGACCTGTCGCCGGCGGCGCCTGCGCCGGCTCCGATCGCTGAAGACCCCGGCGACGACGAAGCCCAAGTCGACCACGAGCACGGCGGCGGCGGCGAGGATCACCCAGATCGGCCAGAAGCCGAGCTCGCGCGCGAGCGTCGGGTTGCCGGCGATGTCGGACAGCTCGGCGAAGGAGCCGCTCGTGAGCGCCCACGCTCCGACCACGAAGCCGCACACCGCGACCGAGATGAACAGGTGGACCACGAACCGCTGCACAGGCTCTCCTCCTGCGCCCCCGCTGCCCGGTCAGGATTCTCGCAGAGGAAGCCCCGGCTCGCCCCGGTCGTACACGAGGCGCAGCCCGTCGACACGGGCTTCAGGCATCGGCCTATGCGGCTCGAGCCGGCCGTCGTGGAAGAGATGCTCGACGGCGCTCCCGCGCAGCAGCACGGCCGCGTCGGCCAGGAGGCGGCGGTGGCAGCGCCACCACACGCTCTCGGCGCACATCACGGCCGCGGGTCGCGTGCCGGCCTCGGCGAGGAGATCGTCGACGGCGTCCCGGAACTCCGCCGTCTCCATGTGGTCGGCGTATCCCCGGAAGGCGGGGACGCGCAGCGCGCCGTGGGGCGAGTCGGGCCGCGGGCGCCGCCGCCCGCCGAGGCGCGGCTCCCACCGGTACTCGACACCGGCGTCGGGCAGCCACCGTTCCATCGCATCGCGGCGGAACTGCGGATGGCGGCGGCTGGCGGGGAAGGAGCGCACGTCGACGGCGAGCCCGATGCCCGCGCCGGTCAGCAACGCCGCGAACTCGTCCGCCGCCAGCGTCCCGTGCCCGACCGTGCGGAAGGTCACCAACGAATCTCCATGCGCAAGCCGCGCGCGTCCCGCGCGGGCCTGTCCGGGACATGGCAAGCAGTCCCGTTCGCGATGCGCCGCGCGCTCCACGTGAGCGCGCACGCGTCGAGCAGGTCGTCGAGGGCCGCGCCGGCAGGACGTTCGGGCACCGCGACGCCGGCTCGGTGGAGCAGGGCTCGGCGTTCATTCGAGCCGGCCTCGCTCCGCTTCGGAGCCAGCACCGGATCGTGACCGTTCATGGCCGCGAAGCTCAGCTCCGGGTGCACCTCGAAGACGCGCGACTGCAGATCGGCCGTCATGACGCGGTCGACGTCCTCGATGCGCGGCAGGAGGTTCAATGTCTGCAGCGTGAGTCGCGCGCCGTGACGCCGGGCTTCACGCAGCGTCCGTGCCCCGAGCGCGCAGCGAGGCGGCGCCGAGAACACCGAGTTGCGTTTCCGGCCCAGCTGCACCCGGGCGGCCCGGTCGACGTCTCGCCCGCCGGGCTCGTGCTCGTCGACCAGACCGATCGGCATGTCGAGGGCGACGACGGCATCGTCGGGCAACGCCGCGAGCGCGCTGGCGAAGTCGGGGTAGACCCCGGCGCACTCGTCGTGCACCACGATCCATCCCGCCCGACATCCGTCCACACCCGCCACCGGCGGCATGGGTCGACACTACGTACGCTGGCCCCCATGGCAGAGCGCATTGAAGCCGACGTCGCCGTCGTCGGGGCCGGGATCGCGGGATTGATCGCCGCGCGCGAGCTCGTTGCCGCGGGGAAAGAGGTCGTGGTGCTCGAGGCCCGCGACCGCGTCGGTGGCCGGGTCCTCAACCACACGCTCTCCGACGGCACTGTGGTTGAGCTCGGCGGGCAGTGGGTCGGTCCGACCCAGCTCCGCATGACCAAGCTCACCGCCGAGCTCGGCCTCGAGACGTTCCCCACGTACAACGCCGGGGAGCATCTGCTGCACCTGCGTGACAAGCCGTTCCGCTACCGCACGCGTCCGAGCCTGGGCCCGCTCGTGCTCGCCGACATCGGGCAGGCGCAAGCTCGCTTCGACCGCCTTGCCCGGCACGTGCCGCTCGAGGTGCCGTGGACGGCCGACCGCGCCCGACAACTGGACGCGCAGACGTTCGAGACCTGGATTCAACGCAACGCGCGCACCGGGTCCGGACGAGACATGTTGCGGCTGTTCGCAGAGGGGGTCTTCGCCGCCGAGGCGTCGGACTTCTCGCTGCTCCACGCGCTCTTCTATACGCACTCGGGCGGTGGCGTCGACGCGCTCGCGGGCACCGCGGGCGGCGCGCAGCAGGACCGGTTCGTCGGCGGCTCCCAGCTCGTTCCACTCCGTCTCGCCGAGCAGCTCGGCAACCGGGTCCGACTGCGTGTGCCGGTACGGCGGATCGAGCAGCGAGGCGACGGGACGATCGTGCACGGGGATGGCCTCGACGTGACCGCCGCGCGCGTCATCGTCGCCGTCCCGCCGACGCTGGCGGGACGGATCGCGTACGACCCGCCCTTACCTGCGCGGCGCGATCAGCTCACCCAGCGGGTCCCCGCCGGCTCGGTCATCAAGTGCCACGCGGTCTACGACACGCCGTTCTGGCGTGATGCCGGGCTCACCGGGCAGGCGACGGGGGACCGGGGGCCGGCCAAGGTCGTGTTCGACAACTCTCCGCCCGACGGCACGCCCGGTGTGCTGCTCGCGTTCCTCGAGGGCGCCGCCGCCCGTCAGCTCAACCGCGTCCGCCCCGGCGAGCGCCGCACCGCCGTCATCGGCTCGCTCGTCGGGTTCTTCGGCCCCCAGGCCGCCGATCCCGTCGAGTACGTCGAGCTCGACTGGTCGGAGGAGGAGTGGACCCGTGGGTGCTACGGCGCACACTTCCCGACCGGCGTGTGGACGCAGTACGGGCCCGTGCTCCGAGCGCCGGTGGGCCGCCTCCACTGGGCGGGCGCCGAGACGGCCACGGTCTGGAGCGGCTACATGGACGGCGCGGTGCAGTCGGGCGAACGCGCCGCCGCCGAGGTCGTGACCGCGGCCGCCGACTAGGCCGCGAAAGTCGACCCGCAGACGAGGGTCCCGGCGGGCCGGAGCTCGTACACCCGGATGATGGGGCCGTCCCGGTTCGCGTTGGGACGGAACACGTGCAGCAAGCACGCCTGCTGTCGAAGCTCCCGGTACAGGCGCGCCTGTGCGGGGTAGTGGCGAGGCTGGGTCGTGTACGCGCCGCTGATGCTGGCGTTGGTGACGAAGTACTGGAAGCCGTCGAGGCGGTACCGGTCGAGCGTCCATCCGCCATTCGGCAGCGCGAACCGCGACATCCAGCGAAGATCGGTGTCGTTGAGGGGCGCCGTCTTCAGCTCTCGAACCACCCTGCTGTCCTCGGGGACGTTCTTCTCGATCCATTGTCGAGCCAGCACGCGTGTGCTCGGGCGCGATTCGCGCATGTTCAGCTGGATGGCGTCCTTCGCCGGCCCGAATGCGACGAGCGCGATGCCGACGACCGCGAACGCCGGTGCCAGAGCGGGCCGGCCGATGCGCGCATCGAGTGCCGACGTGAGCCGCACGAGTCCATCGACCGCGAAGAGCACGAAGACGGGAAGGATCGGGAGTGGCCAGCGGTCCCAATGCAGCTTCGACATGCTGATCGCGACGAGAAAAGTCGAGGCTGCCACCAGCAGGACGAGCCGACGAGGATCACGCCGATGGACGACGGCGAAGAAGACTCCGACCACGGCGAGCAGCGCGACCGGCCACGAGATCACGTTGGGGATCGAGCTCCCCAGGTACCACCGGAGATTGCCGAGGGGAGAAAGACCGTCGTGGCCGACGTGTGTGGCGTTCTCGTTGGTGAGGCTGGCGCGGGCCGTGGACCAATCGAGCAGGAAGTACGGCGTCGTCAACAGGAACGCCGCGACCGCGGCGCCCACGCCGGCCGCGATGCCCCGGACCGATGCCCCGGGGACCCCGCGCCGGAGGGCGATGATGCCCGCCGCGACGAATGCAGCGAGGAGGGTCACCAGGAAGTAGCGCGTGGAGATCCCGACCCCGACCGCGGCGCCGGCGAGCACTTGGTCACGAAGAGAGGCGCGCTTCAGGAGCCGCAGTATCAAGAGCACCGCGAGCAGAGCGAAGAACACACCTGCGCTATCGGTGCGGACCACGCGCCCGTAGGAGACCCACAACGGGATCACCGCCCAGAGGGCCGCGCCCGCGAGACCGACGCGGGTCGAGAAGCAACGGCGTCCGAGGAGGAAGATGAGCGGGATCGCCCCGACCGCGAAGGCGATCGACCACAGCCGGGCGATCAGGTAGAAGGTGCCGGGGTCGGCCGCGAACCGGTGGGCGAGGCTCGGGTCCGCCGAGAACACGGGCCCGCCGTGGGCGACCGTGTCCCACGCGTGATAGATGCCGGCCAGCGGATAGATCGTGGTCGACCCCGGGTGCCCGAACCAGTGCGGATCGAGATCGCCGGTGGACGCCGTGTGGACCGCCGGTTTGACGAACACCGGCTCGTCCACGCCCGGGTAGGGCAGGTCGTGGGTCACCGCCCAGCACTCGAGCCCGAGCGACAGCACCATGATGCCGAGGACGGCCCACCAGACCGGGGCGAAAGCCCGACGCGGGCGAGATGGGGTGGGCATCTCGCCGCGCGCCGGAGTCGTCGAGACACGCGTATACGTGCTCGTCGACACGTGGGCACCCTGACAAGACGATCATGAATTGTTCATGAGGCCGGGGGATTTCGCCGCCGATCTAGCCTCCTGACGACGCCCAGATGGGAGGGGACTCATGCCCGGTGGCCCGCGGATTCGACATCTGGACGACTTCTCGTGGCAGGAGGTGCGCCGTCAGCAGCACGGCGACCGGACGGCGTCGGTGCGCGAGAAGTGGCTCGATTTCTCGCCCCGCTTCCTCTCCCTCTACGCCGAGTGGGACCCTGGGATGATCGTGCAGCCGCACGGCCACAACAGCGACCACGTCGTGTTCGTCGTGGCGGGCGAGATGACGTGCGGCGACGTCCGCTGCACCGCCGGCACCCATCTCGCGCTCGACCAGGGCGACACGTTCGGACCGTTCGTGGCGGGCCCACACGGCGTCACCCTCTTCGAGGTGATGATGGGCGACCCACGTTCCTTTCCCGCCGACCTCGACGGGTACGAGCGGTTCCTCGCCGAGCGGGGCGTCCGGCAACTCCCGAACCCGCCGATCGACATGCCCGAGTGGCTCGAGGACACCCGCTCCTGAGCTCGGCGCCCGAGACCCCCTCAAATCCCCTCGAATCTCCCGAAATCGGTACAAAGCCCTCGGAGCTGGGTACATTCCCCGGCGGGCAGTGCGGACCTGATACGGGGGGAACGATGCTTCGGAAAGCCTTCGCGGCCGCCTCGGCCGCAGGATTGCTGGCAATGGGGGCGACGCTCGTTGAGTCGACACCAGCGGCCGCCGCGCCCGGCGGCGGAGCGTGTCAGCTCGACGGGACGGCGGCCTTCACGCCGAACGGTCCGGGGACGACACAAACCTTCGGGT